>ENA-ORXM01000260-ORXM01000260.1-marine-metagenome-genome-assembly--contig:-NODE-260-length-105438-cov-5.054603_pt1 | contig 105438 bp, 64 predicted proteins | sample MGYA00237867_ERZ511480 | MGnify/ENA primary metagenome ERZ511480 (study PRJEB26309, sample SAMN06266103) | marine metagenome | isolation source: Algal blade | place: United Kingdom:Sidmouth, United...
TCATTGCTGTGCCAAGCCATATTGAAAACAGACATAGCTTGCCTTTTTCCTTCTAACATTTCCACTCCAACAGAGAATTGTAGGGTATCTGAAAATCCATCTGTTTGATTATGACAGGAAGCACAAGACTGGCTGCCGTCCAATGACAGCATCTTTTCATAAAACAGCATTCGTCCCAATTGTACTCCTTGCTTCGTTAGTGCATTATCGACGGGTAAATCTGGTTCTGGCAAATTACCGTATTCAAGTATATATGGGGTTTCATCCAGTTCTATTACTTGCATTGGTTCGTCATCTCCACATGCAAGGATCAATAGAAATAAAAGCGGAATGAGATATATTATTTTTTTCATATTCTTCTATTTAATTTTTGAATAAAGGGTTTTGGATAAATGAGTAATCGGTAAGTGTTTTTAAAAACTCAACTAACTCCTCTTTCTCCTTTTGTGTTAAGTTCAAGGGTTTAATCAATGAACTTTTATGTGGGTGGTTAAAGCCACCTTCGTTATAATGTTCAACAACATCTTCTAATGTTTTGATAGAACCATCATGCATATATGGTGCAGTTAATTCTACATTTCTTAAACTAGGAACTTTAAATGTCGCTAAATCTTCTTCATCACCAGTAAATCTAAACCTGCCTACATCTGCATATGCCTCGTATAGTCCATTGTTTTCAAAAGCATAATTTGTGAAATTGAATCCACCATGACAAGTTGAACAATTAGTTCTATCACTAAAAAACAGCTCTAAGCCATTTATCTCATGTTGTGTCAGAGCAGTAAAATCCTCATAATTTTCGTAATGGTCAAAACGACTGTACCCACTAATCAGACTCCTTTCAAAACATGCCAATGACCGAGTTATTACAAATGCATCAGGTTCACGGTCATACGCCTCCATTGACATCTGGATGTAACTAGAATCAGCTTTAAGCCTTTCAGCAAGTAGTACTATATTAAAGTCAAATTCATTATGTTCCTGAATAGGTACTAAGATTTGCATTTCTAATGTCGGAACTCCTCCTTCTCTTGTATAGTAAGGATGGTAAGCAACATTTGCCAATGTAGGAGCATTCCTTGTTCCCAATCTATCACCTACTCCCAAACTAAAGGCAACATCATCACTAAAAGCTAATTCTGAACTATGGCATGATGCACAACTTATAGAGCTATCCAAAGACATGACAGGATCGTAAAACAACCGCTTTCCCAAATCCCAACGAGATTGTGAAAACGCATTATCTTCTGGAAATTCAATTTCATCAAAACCATTTGGGATCTCCATGAATTTAGGGGCAAAATGACTTGGCTCTACATCATCCTGAGTACAGGATAATGCGAATGAAATTGTCACCAAAAAGTAGAGCCAAATCAATTTATTCATTTTACAAATACTTTCTTTGTTATGATTGTTTGTCCTTCTTTAATCAGATTTATAAAGTACATCCCTGATACTTGATTAGAGAAATCTATAGTTTGACCATCTAAAACATCTAGTAGAGATTGCAATTGCTTTCCATCAAGAGAAGTAATCGTGAGGTCATACTCATTTCCAGATTCTTCTAAATCCAATTTTATAGTAGAAATTCCATTGACTACTGGATTTGGAAATACATCAAACTCGCTGACTTCACTAAAATCAATTGTTGAACTTGTTATACTAGCAGGTGAGAATACAAAGTCTCTGAAGTTTTCAAGACATTGCTTAGCCTCTAAATTATCTCCATGTACAATTACTCCTGAATTAACCGAGATGTTTTCTAATGCTCTTGTGTAGTCGGCATCAAGGTCTATGTTTAATGCATTGTTTTGGGCTGCGACGTCTAATTCTACTTCCGTAGTGAAATAATTATTATCCCCTAATCCATGTAGTTGAAATAACTGATTTAAATTAGCTCCCCCGTGTCCTTCATACGCAACAAACCTGTAACCTGCCGTCCAACCCCAATGCATTGATGGAGAACCTGGAGCAAGTGGATGTCCATTTGGCCAGGACGAAGGATCAAGATGATTGTGATCTGGATCAACCCCAATATGTAATATTATTCTTTCTACAGAAGTAATATTATGCTCTCCCAGATCAACTTCGGTTTTTGTTGATGCATTTGCAAGTATCCACAAGTCTTCTATTTGAGTTTCACTTCCTCCATCGTGGACAAGAGATATTTCAGATATGTAATATTCCAATCTCGTAACCTTAAAGTCATGATCCATATTGTTTTTGGCAGCTTGATTCATAGCAAAATCAGCATCTCCCAATTTGTGATTTATATTTAACATTACGCTGTTTTGAGCATTAATCTGGAAAGACAAAGCACCAAGTACTAGGGCAAAAAGTATAATTTTTTTCATTTCAATATTTTTAATGTTTGTAAAAGAATGCAATAGAGTATTTGTGTTGGTGAAACACCAAAAGTCCCTATGAAAAACATAGCGACATAACTAAGTGAATTAGATAGCAAAATCTACCCAATCCAATTAAAATCTATAAGAGGAAGGATTCAAAAAGAACTGGTATGTCTTTTTGTATTAATGGAGGTTTGTAGTGAGCAAAAGGTATCACATCCTTAATGACCTCGTAAAGATCAGAAAAAGAATGCTTAAATGCTACTACAAATGATAAAGATTCTAATTTTAAATAATCAAGACTGATAATTTGATCGTCAAATTCCGACTCGAAATATACTGTTTCGTTGTTACAGCAATTGTTGTCACCTTCTGAGCAAGCCATTGGCTTTTCATCAACTTGTTTTTTATGATGACAAGAAGGCATCTTACTTGCCATTTCATGACAATTCTTAGCTTTACCAAATAGGCTAAATGATTTTAGTTGTCCTTGACAATAGTGAAAGTCGATAGTGTATGACATGGAAGATACCAATACCATCAATGCCAAAGCAAGGGCAATAAATTTCGATATTTTGTTAATAAGCATCATCTTGCGAACGAAAGATAGGTATTTCCAATCAATTTTTAAATATTTTTTACTGGTGGTGGGTGCGAATAGATTGCGGGAAGCAGGAAAAGAAATGTGTCTGATAAGTCTCTTTGCTTTTTTGAAGATTGACAGTTTTTTCATTTCTCAACTCGCATCTAACGCTTTTATACTGAATAGATTAACCTTGAGCAATCAATTTACTTTTTCTCTATCTAGTAATAGGATACATTTTGTTTGTTGATATTTCACCTATTCACTAAAGTACCACTTTGGCCACTGTGCAAACAACCGAGTTGAACACGAAACATCCTATTCATATCCAGGAACCTCCTAATTCATTAGCTTTCGTACTCATTGGTGCCTGTTTTGGAGAAAACCATTTACTTGTCATGAAAATTAGCTCTGTTCAAAGATACTGATGGTTTGCTCTTTCTACTTCATACGTTTGTACGTAAATGGTTTCCACTATTTGCTATATTTTGATCTACTCCTGATTCCCTTCCCAAAGAATATATTGCCTGCTAGGATAGAGAATCACTCAAGCCTCTTAGGTGGCCTTAAATCAATTATTACTCGGCCTCTTTGCAGTTACACTAGATGGGTCAGAAAGTCTCTCAGGATTAATGTAGGGCTGCAAATTTTCGATTGCAGTCTTCCGTTTCTGAGTGTAGAATTGATACTAAATTTTCTCTTTAGCTACTAGTTAAAAATTCTTGTCTTCTATTTAAGTTGAGCAATTCCAATGCCTTTTCCATATTCTCATTTGCTCCTGTTTCCTACTTTGGTATTCTCTAGACATGAACATTTCATATCTCATTCAGGAGCTATAATCATCCTTCCATCTTTTTTGGCTTGATCTATCTGAGCCTTCAGTCTAGCAAATGTACCCTTTTTCTCTGGAGTGTCTGCTGGATGCCTAGGTTCATTTCCTAGGGTCAGGTCTGTTATCAGGTCTTGCATTTGATCTTGGTTGTAATTTTTCATCCTACTTTTTTATATTCTTCATTCTATCTATATTGATTCTTGTACGATTGATATTTATTTCAATCCCCAATCAATTTTATTAAATTCATTGAACATTTTCAAACCTTCATTTGGTTCAATCATTTTCACAAATGAAATTTTCCCCTTTAACCAGTCATAAAAATAGTCTTTACGATTCCCTCTCTTTTCATCGTGATATGCTATATGTTCTTCTGGTGAATATTTTTTGCAAAAATGTAAATGCCGATAGATTTCTTTCTTAAATTTTTTAGGGATTCTTACTGAAGAATCAACCAGTAGTCCTGTTACAATTCTCTTGTTTGAATGCTTGGTATATAATCTAATCTTAGAACTATTTAGAATAAAATTTTCATCTTCAATTACTTTCTTTAAAAAAGAAACCTTTGGTAGGTTTTTTCGGTTACCTGAAAATGTGATATCATCAGCATATCTCGAGTAAACAATATCATTTTTCTTAGCAAAGTTATCTAATCTTTTATCTAATTGAAATGCTCTTATATTTGATAATGCTGGACTTGTAGGTGCTCCTTGCGGCAAAACATGTCGAAGGTTTTTGTCTAAAGCTGCTGTGCAAATATTGGTAAAATCAACTGCAAGATTACTTGCATATCCCATATTCAGAAAGATAGAATATACTTGCTTTGAGGTAATCGTTCCAAAAAAATTATGCAAATCAATATTTAAAATACACTCTTTGTTCAAATGTAATTTTGCATTATCCAAAATTGATTTTCCTCTAATAAACCCGTATGCTTTATCATGAATTGGAATATTTGAAAGTATGTATTGGTTTATATATTGTTGCATAATTTTAAGAGATCTAAATGGGCTTGATATGTCTCTATTGCCTCCTCTCTTTTTCCTAATTTTATATGTTTTGTAGAATTTACTACTATTATTTACTATTATTTGGGTGGTCCGAAACCTTAACCCAACCAACAAACTAAAATGCAATAAAGAAAAAATTATGGGAAGATCCCTGGCTTCAAGCCCGTCAACATATGCTAATACTGCGTTAATGTAATCCTCGGAATGCCCATTTTTGATTGCTTCTTTTCTGTAAAAATTACGTGGGTAAGGCATGATAATTAATTACTCATTAATGAATTCATTCACTTTAGTGAATGGTGCAGAACTGGAGCGCCGCCTTAGCAGAGCGGAATGTTTTGCACAATTGCAGTATAAAGTAGCATAAGTATATTCAAAACAAACGGTTTTGACTACTCCGAAGAGATAGGCTAATTATTCTCACACCTTCCCACGAAATGAATTTGGTAAATAGAACACCTCCTCTGGTAAAAATATTCTTTCAGTTTTCCTTTTTACTTTCTTCTGAATTTGATAATAAAGTCTCAATCCATAAGTAGACAAGTTGCCATCCTTCTTTATTAGTCGTCTAGAACATAAAGACGTGCAAGGGTTTATTCGTATAATCAAAAAAAATGAGGCATATACTGCGTATTTAACTTTCGATGATGGTAGTGAATCTAAAATAGAACGGTTAAATAAAAAACACGATTTATACCATCTTTCCTATTCTAGGTTTAATGAGTTTTATAGGATCAATCATGAAGGAGATTTGAATGTTCATTATAGGAATGAGTTTGTTACAAAGTGTAAGGTTGTGGAGTAGGATGATGGTATGCAATGAAAATTAGAAATCATGATCGAAAATCGAATACGAAAACTTCCATAATAAATTTTATCCCTACCTTCCCCTACACAATCTAATAAATGAAAAATTTTCTCCTTATCGCCAGCTGCATTCTCCTACTAGCCAATTGCTTTAATGAAGCTCCTAAAAAAGAGGTCGCCTCAGAAAGCACAAAAACTAATTATCTTGAAGAAGGAAAAAAAATTGCAACTCAAACTTTTGCCACACTTGGAGGTAACCTACAAAAAGCAATGAAAGAAGGAGGTGTAACTAATGCCGCAAAATACTGCAATGTCGCGGCCTCACCTTTGGTGGATAGTTTAGAGCAAGTGTATCACGCGGAAATAAAAAGGACTGCTCTGAAACTTAGAAATCCGAAGAATCAGCCTACCAAAGAGGAGCTGGTGCAGCTACAAAATTATCAGCAGCAATTTGCTGCGGGAAAGGAACTTAAGCCAATTGTACAAAAAACAGCAGCAGGAAATACATTTTTCGCACCAATCCATGTAATGCCACTTTGCGAAAAATGTCATGGGAAGATTGGTGATACTTTAAAAGAGGCGGACTATGCAAGTATAAAATCATTGTATCCGGAAGACATGGCCATCGGCTATAAAACTGGAGACCTCAGAGGAATGTGGAGCATATCTTTTCTAGAAAAATAATTGGCTATGGAGCTAGGCGTTTCTCATACAAATTAAACCACTCCCCTTCCAATTCCTTTTTCCTAATTAAACTAAAGTCTTGTCGCTCATAATAAGCACACAACTTTTTATTCGCCGCAAGGCAATCCAACCTAAGCATAAAAACCCCTTCCGCAATCATTTTCTGCCCAACCAATTCAAGAACTTTAGCACCGATGTCTTTCCCAGTGTACCTATCGCTGATCACAAAAGAGTGGATGTATTTTGCTGGCACCTGTTCCCTACCCCAATACAAAAGATCTTCGATGGACAATCTGAACATGCCGATGATTTGTTCTGCAAGTAGGATGAAATGAAATTCATTTTTGTCTACACCCTCCTTGATCCAATCTATTTTTGAGGGAGGTGGAACTAGCCAATAATTCCATTGATCGATCTTTTTTTCTTGAAGGCGTAAGGCGGCTTCTTTTAAAAGTTGGAGGACAAATTTTAGTTCATTATTTGAAGCAAGTTTGAAGGTTAGTTCCATATTAAGTGCCTGCCCATTTTGTTCCGAAAATTCCAACGGCCAATTCTATCCATATCAAAACTATGATGCTTAATATGATGAATGCGATGAATGCGATGAATGCGATGAGGTACTTTTTTTTATTTGTAAAGAAATTATTCAGATTGGAAAGGAGCTTTTTATTAGACATAGGAGGTTTCAAATTTGACGCATGTCTAATCTAAGGTAAATGATTTAGTTTTGAAATGCAATATTTAGAATAGAGGGATGGTATGGTCCTGAGTAGATTATTGGGTAAGATTGAACTTTACCAAGCTTTGCTTCCCGGTAAGGCTTTGCACAAGCTTAGGAATACATGGATATCGTAAAAGTTTGAAACAAAGCCTTTAAGCCAACTACCTATTCGGACAATTCTTACACCGCTTCTTGCCGGCCTTCTTGTACTTCTTGCAGCACTTCTTCTTGAGTTCATAACTGATAGGGCTCAATGGCAGCTCGTAAAAGAGAACCGCTGGTGGCAAAGAAGGTGTGTAAATTAGGTTGTTTTGCATGTATCTTTATTTAGACTAAGTCTAATTAAAAGCAAACATATAAAATTTCATTGAGTTTTACCTACCCAAAAGGGACTTTTTTGGGCTATTTAACACAAAAAAGTCGTTTTTTCGAAAATCTTCTACTTCACTTTAACAACCTTGTCAATTATGCTTTGGCCTGAAGCTAGATCCTTGATCTCTAACAAATAACTCCCGACAGGAAGGTTGATTAAACTCAGTTGAGTCGGAGCAAAATATGTGGCAATTTGACGCCCAGTCAAGTCGTAGACTGTTGCTGAATAATCCAGTTGACCATCGATATTTATATAGACAAGATCGCTGGTTGGATTTGGGTAAATGTTTAAGGTGCAATCTGCTAGATGATGTGATGACGAAAGTAGGTCTTCCCCGTCGCAATCCTCATCAATACCATTGTCAAGAATCTCCATGGCATCCGGATTGATGTTTGGATCTGTATCATCGCAGTCTTCCGCATTGACAACAAATCCATTTGGCAGATCACAGCTTTCCACGAAAGTGGCCAAATCCCCAAAACCATCTTGATCTGCATCTGCATAGTATGTCAAGATCGGCAAGCCCTCATCTATATTGCCATCGCAATTATCGTCTATGCCATTGCAAATTTCCGGGGCACCGGGATAAATATCGGGGTTGGTGTCATCGCAATCCGTTTCGCTTGTCACCCCATCACCGTCATCGTCGCTGAAGGTGGTGACATCTTCTCCATCACAATCTTCGTCAATATCATTATTAGGTATATCCTCAGCGCCTGGAAAAATGGAAGCATCCGTATCGTCACAATCTTCATAAAATAAAACCCCGTCGCCGTCCATGTCTAGAAATTCCACAAAGGTATTTTTTGTTGTGTTGGTGACTATGGCATCGTTGAAGTCAAAATAAATATTCGCTGTATTGAAGATCTCATCAAGTTCTTCGATCTCATCGTATGCCTCAATGTTGAAAGAGACAAAGCCATGACTTTCTGGCTCGTTGGTCAAGCTGTCCACCAAAAAAATATCTGTAAAATAAAAATGAAGGACACCATTATTTCTTGCCTGCAAATTCATCGGATGACTTGCCGCGATCAATTCAAATGTCGAAGGGTCAAGTAATGGAGAAAGAGTATCGGTGATCAGCACATTGTAAGCCGTATCATTTCCGGTATTTTGAAATCGGATCTTATAAGTAAGTTTTTCATCAAATTGCGTGTAGTTGCTATTTGATTCTTCTTCCCTTGCGGGGAATACTTGTTTGTCGTTTGGATCATAGGAACATCTCAGAATTTGATATATTTCCTCTTTACCAATTTCTACATAGTCTCCATCCTCAAATAAAAACGAAGTGATCTCATACCACATGGTATCTGCTGTGAAAGTTTCGTTTCCTCTTTGGACAACAATATCGATCGGGTACAATGCATTTTGTTCTAATTCTTCAAACTCAAAAGTATAAAGTCCTCCCAAACTATCAAATGGAACATCAATATTTACAAGGGTATCTAAATGATCAAATCTTATCTCAACTTTTCCACTTTGGGTTTTGCAAGAATTATTTTTAATGTTGACCCAATGCTTCCCTAGGGTATTGCATCTTGAGATAGAAGAAGTAAGGTCCACCAATAATTCATTTTTCTCAACACCTTGAGAACAAGCTGGAATGTCCACAAAGTAATTGGATAAAAAATTTGGATTCTTTGTTGCGTCGAGTGTAATGGGTTCATTCAAACAATACTCCCAACAATCTTCATCCAATAGGGTCAATTCATATGCTTGACCTGGCTCTATTTCAAAAGCATAATTTCCATTTTCATCTGTGGTTGTTCTTTGTCCGTCTGGAGAAATATCGACTATGATACCTGGTATCCCCAATTCTCCGGCATCTTGCATACCATTTTCGTTTTTGTCCTCATAGACAACCCCTGTCAAATTTGGTGAGAAGAAATTGTCTAGCACAAATATTTCTGTTCCATATTTTGGATGAGTCGCAATAAAGTATAGATCTCCTTTAAAGACATGCGCGCTTTTAGGAGCACTCCCTGAAGTCCCAGGAAAAAGATCTTCGATCATAAATGTTTTATCGATGGTACCATCGGTCAACCAAAGTTCTGCTCCATTTTCGTCCGTAAGATGCCTGAAGAAAAGTCCTCCTTCATACTCCCCAAGAATATTATCACTAAAGGCCGTTTGAAAATCTTCCAAAACCAAATGGGTACCCTTTGCTGTCCCATCTGTGGTAAATAACTTTCCATAAAAATCATGGTACATCGCGATCCCATTCAACTCAAAACCTCTTACAAAATCTTGAACGTTAATGATCGGCTCAAAAAATTCATAAGAATTGACATCGATCGTATTTGGAAGATCTAAAGGGAAAGTTCCTAACTCACCATTTCGCACTACATAAAAGTTATCCTTGTCAGAAAAATAATGATCCACATCAGTCAACCATTGAAAATCAAATTCATCGGAAGTACCATCATTAAAATAAATTCTGTCATCATGATGCACCAAAAGATAATCTTTATAAATATAAAGGTTATCCACCTCATCTTCTAGTAAGCGATAAGTTCCTGCCACCGTTCCGTCCGTTCTCCAAAATTGGTTTTCTTGATTTGGAAAAGAATATTCTGCTGCTTGAAAATAAAAAATGTCTTTGTAAATAATGAAGTCATCATTGATACTAATATTTGTCAAATTGAAAGTCCCCTCGACTGTTCCATCAGTGACCATCAACCCACCGTCATAATTGATCAAGACTTTATCATTGTATTTAAATAATTCTGAACTTGGATTGGTATTGATAAATCCGGTCCTAGGTAATTTCCCTAGATGCACAAAATCATTAGGCTCCCCTTTGGTACTAAAAATATCCAGTGAGTCTAAATTCTTTACCTCCTGTGTGACGATCAGATATTCTCCAGTTGTTTCGATATTACACTCTTGATCATAGATTTCTGTGAGTTCTTTTGTAACATGATCAAATGCCATAAGACGATTCTCATCACGTTCTCCAACATTCCACAGACCCGCTGTAATAAATAACTTGTCTCCAAGAGAACTTATCTCATTTAGAAGCAAACCTTCTGTCCCAACATTGAGATCTTTGACAAGACCAAAAGTACCTGGTGTAACATCAGTTGCCCAAAGTTCAGCTGCATGATCCTCATCCGTGTTATTTAAAAACACCTTGTCTCCCGCTTCAAAAGGAAAGTTATCTTCTGGCTCAGCAGCCAGCGTTTCGATAAAGATAAGGTCACCAGTGCCTCTATCCACTTTGTAGATGTCTTTGTCTCTGAGTACAATCAAGTTTTCTTCAAAAGCATGTACGACATCTCTTGCAATAAAATCGACGACCACTTGAGCGTCTGCTCCTTCTCTATACCTATAAAGTTCTCCAGCACTTCTAATAAAGAGTGATCCTCCTCCCTCAAATATTTCTCGAAACCCTCCGGTGTAATTTAAAGCTTGGGGGTCAGCTGCTCCATCGTATGCATAAAAATCTGTGGCTTTTTCAAAAAACAAGATCCCATCAAAAAAATAAACTACTTTGATATCCCCCCACAAAAATTCATTCGAATCATAATACACTTCTGCTACATTACCATCACAAGCATATACGATCTCACTACCAGGACTGTCTTGTCGATCTCCTATGATGTAGAGTTTTTCATCAGTAATATGCCACTGAAATTCGTTCAGTTCAGAAAGTTCTCCTTCTAAGAGTAGATTGATGGTTGTACCGTCAAGGGTAGCATGTAGGCCTTCATAAGAATCATTCTTACCCGAAAATAATACATGATCATCAATAACTCCGTACAATATTGTAGTTCTATTTTCACCGCTATGAATGACCTGGCTTTGCTCAGTATTTACATTTGCAAAGAGGACAAGATCTTGATCAGCAGTTATGGCATGCATGACAAGTTCACCATCTTTTTCTAGAATATTTTCAACACTAAATTCTTCAAAGCCTTCGACAAGATCAGAGTGATCCGTTACGGTGTTACTAGATTCATCATAGTACAAGAATTGATCACAATGTCCCCAGTGTCCGCAATCTCCTTTTATGATGATCAATACGCCTTCATCCAAAGGATACAATGCCTTCAAATCATCTTCAGAATTATAGATCAGTTCTGCAACATTTGATACGCCATCATACCGATATAATTCTGTATCAAAACCACTATTCGATGAATTTAGATTCATGTAAATGTTATTCTCATTGGAGGCAGAAAGGGGATTAAAATTAGCGGTAAGGTTTCTTTCTGCAGAAACAAATATTTCTTCGGTTCCTTGTTCGGTGCCATCTGTTATCCAAAGTTCTTTTTTGCCATCGTACTGATCGATCTGAAAAATCAACTGGTCTTTAAATGCTGCCAGTGGGTCAGGGTTGGATGATAGTGGTGCTCTATAGGAATCTAGATATAGGTCGATCTCCATCGGATTGATCTGGGCAAAACTGCTTAGGTATAAAATCGTAAAAAAGGTCGTGACGATAAATTTCATAGGATAACATGCTTTCAACCCAAGGAAAAAAGTCCTTGAAGTACATTAGATAATAATTTATGACTTATTTAGGAGGAATTCAAAGTAGATGATACTTTTCTTTTTTTCTGCTTGCGCTGAACATCATTTGTGCCTAAATGACGAAATTTTTGATAAAAGGGATAAAATTCAGATCGTTTTGATCGGTCATTTGGTCATTCATACCTCTATAAAAGATTCCTTGATCATCTTCTTGATATTTATATCCACACCCGTTTGATTGGCATAGCTTTCCCAATTTTGGACTTTGCTATAAATGTCTTTTATAATTGCTGGGGCTTTTTTGATGTTCATTGATTTGGCAACTTTCATAAAGTCCTCCTTCGTTTGGTTTTTACGTTTACCATTAATGCTCAACGCATGTTGGCTCACCCAAATACTTTGAGGATCATAGGCATGACAGATATCGTAAGCGGGTGTCAATGTCCATTCTTTGTCTTTTATCATTCTGAATGAAAAATTCTTTGTGTGGTCATCACAATTTCTTGCCAAGACATTGAACACCATTCGAGTAAACATTTGCTCGGCTTCTTGATAATCTAGACCGAGTGCTCTCATGGTTTGAAACAATTGCTCATAACTGTAACTAGCCATTTCATTAAAGTCGAAATGATTCATTCCGCACCAGGTTTGCACATGGTGACGCGTGGCTCCTCCTTCCCTATCATAACGCTTTGTCATAAAATGTGCTCGTCCATGCTCTTCTAGCAATCTACTTTCCATCATATCAATTCCGCAATCAATGGCCATAAGATAATAGGCCATTTCTACCCTGCCGTAACCAGTAGATTTTCCAAACTGAGCATCGCTTACACCGTCCAACTTTATCAACCAATGTTCAAAACCTTTTGGCGCATTGGCTTGGCCAGATCTTACTTCACTTGTTTTTGAATTATAGGCGATAACAGCTTTTGGTCTAGCACCACCTGCTGAAGTACCGATCTTTAAGATATCGAGCATGGCTTTTTCTTCATCTTTTGCCAAGTTGGTTTGAAACTTTTCTCTTTGCTGCAACATACGTTGAGAAATTTCTACAAGTGAAGACACCTCAATTTTATAAGCTGTTTTTCTTACCTTCATTTGGCTAGGCTCAAACTCCAAAGCCCCCATACCTCGAGAACCAATGAAGCAAAGTTTTTCCACCGGATTCATCGAATCTGGCGCACGTCCTTGCTGCGCCAACCATACCTCTATGAGTTGATTACCGTATTTGTCTGGCAACATATCAGCAAGCAAACCTGGCAATCCCTTAAAGGTATCGTATATACTATTTCTTCCTGGACGCAAAGTTGGAAAACTATAGATCTTTGCTCCAGCTTCAATGGGCATTTTGAGGGGCGCAAGATCCCATCCAAAATCCAGAAACTTAGGATCATACTCAAAACTCCCTAATTGACTTTTAGCATCCCAAGCTACCGCACCAACTAGTTTACCCCATATTTTAACAAAAGCTGTTGTGATCATTACCAATTGGATTTTTTACTTTTTGTATCTGTCTTTTTCTTTGAAGGTCTCACCCGAGTACGATACTTTGTATGCTGCTCTTTTGCCAACGCCAAAGGGCTTAGTTGTTCTTGGTATTCAAAAATTTGAAGTAATTCTAATTTGCCTAAGACCCGTAAAATTTGGATCAGCGTTTTCAAATTGCCCGACTCCCCACGCTCTAATAAACTCAAAGTGGACCTGCTTATATTGGCAGCTTTTGCCAATTGGTCCTGGGTTTTATTTTGATCTTGTCGCAGTTTCTTGATGTATCTACCTATTTCCCTTTCAATAGCGACATCGTCCATTACATTCCAATTTTTGTATGAATTATCATGCATTTATTCGTTATTTAGTTTATAATGACTGATTAATAATACAATTTATACATATTTATTCAAATTTTCAAATATTCATAGTATGATTTTCAATTCATTAAACTTAAATAATTATATTATGAATGAATATTCACTCACAATATTACTTTTTATAACTTAATTGATACTTCTAATGCACACTTAACTTGCAACGATACTGCTTTTAGACTTCTAGTACATTCCCTATCTTCGTTCTACTAAAATGGAACAATCATGAGATTTATCCTTTTTCTATCATCATTTCTATACGCGGTATCCATGTGTGCTCAAAGATCTGAATTTACGAGTTCAAACTTCATCACCTCAAGTATCCAAGAATCTAGAGAAACGATTTCAGATGATAGACTCAGTCTCCCAAAACTTGATGGAACCTTTCCTAAGTTTGTATTTCGTTTTGAAAGAATCCAAGAAAATACCAATCGATGGTTTGTGGAGGTCAACGCTTCGCACTTTGGTTTACCATTAGACAAAACAAATGTCGATGCGGAAGATGGCGTATCATTCCCTTCAGCACTTATTGATAATGATTTGAAAATTGCTTGGTCAAATAAAGTGGGTACTTGGAAGACGTTTGGGATACACGTAGGTCCGCAGCTTAGCTCAAATTTAATGGTCTTCAACAATGACAACTTCTTTTCAAGTTCTTGGTTTTCTTCACAGCAACTAGAGTTTATGATCAGAGCCTTCATGCCTATCGTCACGAGACAAAACTTGGAATTGTATTTTACTTATTCCTTGTTCGGTTTACATTCTAAAACGGATGAAAATCTGTTTTTCTATTTTGGACAACAAAACTCTTCGACCATCTTAGATAGGGTTTACTCAGACCAATCTTTTTCGCATCCATTGAATTATATCAACCCGGAGTTTCATGCTAGATACACATATACCTTTGGCAAGATCGGTCTATATGCCAATTTGTATTACGAGTATCTTCTGTTGACTAATTCTGAAAATTTGGAGCGGCGTTCTGTTGGTGGGGAGTTTGGGGTTTATTTGAGGATGTAAGGATATAATAAAGTCACCCTATCAGGGTTTGATTGTTATGTATTTGTCACGATGGGTTTAAACCCATCGTTATAGTAATGAAACCCTTTCAGGGTTTTCCAGATTCATTCTTGAAAAACGCCTTTAAATGCAAAGGAAAATTATTTTATTTTTATTTTTATTTATTTACTGGAATATTCTAAATAGCAAACTCCGAGAAATATAAAATGTCCTACAGGGATGCCGAAGGTAAAAAAGGCAGAAGTATTTTTAAGTTGTGTCATCAATACCCCAAAGGGGTTAAACTTCTATAACGATGGGTTTTCCCGCAGGGATGCCTTCGGCATAACCCATCGAAATTGCGTCAAACAGAACCCGAACCATGAAAGGGTGACAATATTTTGCAGAAAGGAAAAAGTCTGAACTTCCCACAAAAGTATGCTCCAAAGAATTAGTTTGGACCTTCGCTATTGTTTTCTTCACAAGAAAAAAGTAAAACCATACACAATAATACATAAGCTTTTTACCTTTGGGCATGAAAAGTATTCAAATCTTTAACGGCGGTGGTTTTGAAAACCTAAAGACCATTGAGCACGATGTACCAAAACCTAAAGCTGGCCAAGTATTGGTGAAGTGGCATGCAACAAGCTTAAATTTTCATGATTACTTGGTTGGGACCGGTGGCATCAAGGTCCCAGATGGTCGCGTACCCATGTCGGACGGTGCGGGCGAAGTAGTAGAAGTTGGAGCAGGTGTCTCGGAGTGGAAGATCGGTGACAAAGTGATGGGTTTATTTTTTCCGGGATGGATGGCAGGACCACCGACTCCTTGGATCATTGCAGAAATATCTGGGGAATCCTTGGATGGCTTTATGACAGAGTACTCTTTGGCGTCTGCAAATGCACTTACTAAGATACCAAAAGGGTACTCTTATGCAGAAGCCGCTACCCTACCTACAGCGGCTCTTACCGCCTGGAATGGGTTGTTTGAAACTGGGAACATAGAATCAGGGCAATCGGTGCTTATCGAAGGCACGGGAGGTATGTCCATGTTTGGTTTACAGTTTGCCAAAGCTGCTGGCGTGACAATATTTGCGACAACTTCTTCAGAAGAAAAAGCGAAACGGCTAAAGTCCATGGGTGTAGAGGAGGTTGTCAATTACAAAACGGACGAACGCTGGGGCAAGACCATTTTCAAAAGATCAAACGGAGGCGTACACAATGTACTAGATGTTGGTGGTGGATCAACTATGAATCAATCGATCGAAGCGGCTAGAATGGGCGCGGATATCATAGCTATAGGTATCTTATCCGGTGGACGAAAAGGAAGCATTACCTTCCCTAAGATATTTTTCAAATTTATTGACATCAAAGGCATTGCCGTGGGGTCTAAAGTCATGCAAGAAGACATGGTTTGCTTTATAGATGAAATGAATATAAAACCGATCATCGATAAATCGTTTGCTTTTGAGGAATTGCAACAGGCGTTTGAGTATCAGGCATCAGGGAAGCACTTTGGGAAGATCGTGTTGGAATGGTAAGAGAGTGTTTATTTGTTTATGCGTTCTCCTACGCTAAAGCTTCGGCGAACTAAGTTTATTTGTTTATCTGTTATTAAGGAAGATACGAACATAAGATAAAATTGGGTGCGCCAACTTTCGCTGAAGCTTCAGCAGATAATACGATTTATCGTGTACTTCTGTATGAAAAAATAAGCAATCGAAGCTCTTTTAGAACCGCCAGATAAACACATAAACAGATACACGAATAAACACCTAAAATGAATTACGTTTTAAAATTGCACAAGAAAATGATGAAGTATCCATTTGGAAAGTTACTCTTCTCAAAAGGAGTTGCGAGAATGGCACCTTACTTCACAACCATTAAACCAACCATAGAAGAGATCAGACCAAACTACATTCATGTGACAATGAAGAACAGAAGGTCTGTCCATAACCACTTGAAAACGGTACATGCGATTGCGATGTGTAACTTATGTGAATTTGCTGGTGGGATATGCATGGAAGCTTCAATACCAAAGCATCGAAGGTGGATACCTGTTGGCATGCAAGTTAAATATTTGAAGAAGGCGAAAACGGACCTTTATGCGGTATGCGATCTTGGCACACCTGATTGGGACAACATTGAGTTACAAATTTGCGACATCAAAGTAAAAGACAAAAATGACGAGGTGGTGATGTCTGCTTTGATAGAGATGAAAGTTTCTGACAAACCTATAAAGTAATGCTCTTGAAATACAAAACAAACTTCCTGAAGGTTCAAAAAACTGCAAGATATGTTACTTATGGTACCTTGAACGCGGAGACAAAATATTTATGGATCTGCCTACATGGATCAAACATGCTTTGCGAGCAGATCCTTTATAAATTTCGTGCGTTTGATCCTCAGACTCATTTTATTATTTCTGCCGAAGGGCTCAATCGATTTTATGCAAAGGGCATGCAAGGAGATGTTGTGGCTTCTTGGATGACGTCTCGTGATCGCCTAATGGAAATAGAAGATTTTTCAGAATATCTCAGCCAATTGCTCCATAAATATTCGACTCAAGTCCCTGCGACGTGTAAAAAGATCATTCTTGGATTTTCACAAGGTGGAACCACTGCTTTTAGATGGCTGCATGCTAAAAAAGAACCGGTAGATCACATCATCGCCTATTCTTGCTGGGTACCGGAAGACATAGATCTGAGCCAAAGTAAAACGGATCTTTCTACCATTGACTTAATGTACACTTATGGCTTACAGGATATTTATTTATCTGAAGAAAGAATGAACGTCCTGCGATCCATCGTTGAAAAAAACAATTTGATCTTTCCAATCCACTCCTACGAAGGAGGACACAAGATAGACAGAAAGCAGCTGAAACTACTTTTTGAGACATATATCCATTCGCCTAAAGGCAAATAAAAAGGATCTCTAAATCTTACTAATTGTACTTACCTTTACGGCTTAAATTAATCTATTATACTATTGGGATCCAAGATTCTTTATTACTTATTGATATGGCCGCTTTCCAAAATGCCCTTTTCCCTCTTGCTGAGGTTTTCGGACTTTCTGTATTATCTGATGTATTACGTCGTTGGGTACCGGAAAGAAGTCGTCTTAGATAACATAAGCCAGTCGTTTCCAGAGCAATCAAAAAAAGAAGTCGAAAAGACGGCCAAATTATTTTTCAGACACCTCTGCGATCTCATCATGGAGTCGGTAAAAAACTTTAATATAAGCGAGGAAGAATTATCCCAACGAGTAACATTTACGGGAACGGAAATTTTCGCCCCTTATGCTGCAGCTGGTCAAAATCTAATAGGTACTGCTGGTCATTGTGGCGGATGGGAAGTCATTTCTATGCGCATGGGCGAAGTTGCAGGACATAAACATTACGGCATTGTAAAACCATTGAACAATAAATTTTTCAGTGATTTAATCTTCAGTACCAGGACAAAGTTTGGCACTGGTATCATACCTGTAAAGGAAGTAAAAGATTATTTCAACAAGGAACATCCTACTCCAATCGGCATAAGTTTTATTGCAGACCAATGGCCTAACAATCCATTGCGATGTCACTGGGTAAATTTTTTGGGAAGAGAAACGCCGTTTTTTTTTGGCGCAGAAAAGTATGCAAGAGAAACCAACTGGCCTGTGTTTTATATCGATGTCGTAAAACCCAAAAGAGGCTATTATACTGTTGAGTTTTCGATGATCTGTGAAGACCCATCTAAGACAGAAAATGGGGAGATCATCGAAGCCTATGTGAAAAAATTAGAAAAAACCATACTCCGTCAACCGGAATATTATCTGTGGTCGCATCGTCGATGGAAAAAAACCAAAGAGGAAGTTCTTGCCATAAAGAAATAGTAAGGATCACTATTCGCGACACAAAAACCTTTCTCCTTTTCGTCTGTTTAATTTATTCGAAGTCTTACAAAAAGAAAATAATGAATCTAAATATTCAGGACACCTTCAACAAAGAATTACCGTCAGATCCGATATCAGAGAATAGTAGAAGACAGGTATCAGAAGCTTGTTTTTCGTATGTGACTCCCAAAGTACCTTCTCAACCCAAATTGGTTCATGTTTCTGAAGAGGTTGCAGATCTTCTAGGGATTTCAAAAGAGGATATCAAATCCGAAGATTTTTTACAGACCTTCACAGGAGCAAAAGTATTGGATGGAACACGCCCATATGCCATGTGTTATGGAGGACATCAGTTTGGAAATTGGGCCGGACAATTGGGCGATGGTCGGGCAATTAATCTTACGGAAGTGATGCACGATTCTCAAAGATGGGCCTTACAATTAAAAGGTGCAGGGCCGACGCCTTACTCTAGATCTGCAGATGGGCTAGCCGTTCTGAGATCTTCTGTCAGAGAGCATCTTTGTTCTGAGGCGATGCATCATTTGGGCGTTCCGACTACTCGGTCATTATCGCTTTCATTGTCTGGAGACAAGGTGATGCGCGACGTAATGTACGACGGCAATCCGGCTTTAGAAAAAGGGGCAATTGTATGTCGAGTTTCTCCTTCTTTTATAAGATTTGGGAGTTTCGAAATCTTTGCTTCTCGTCAAGACATTGATAATTTGAAGAAGTTGGCAGACTATACCATCAAGCATTTTTACCCGGAAATAAAATTAGGTAACAAGGACGCTTATGTCGCATTTTTTAATGCTGTGCTGGACCGTACTTTGGAGATGGTTGTGCATTGGCAACGCGTTGGATTTGTTCATGGCGTAATGAATACAGACAACCTATCCATACTCGGTCTAACGATCGATTATGGTCCGTATGGTTGGTTGGAGAATTATGATGAAGATTGGACCCCTAACACTACAGATCGAACGAATCGCAGGTATCGTTTTGGGCATCAGCCACAAGTAGCACTATGGAATCTATATCAACTTGCCAATTCTTTGTACCCATTGGTTGAAGCGTCAAAACCGTTTGAGGAAGCGCTGGAACGATATAAAATCACCTATGAGAAACAGTATCTAAAAATGATGCGGTCAAAACTGGGCTTTGATCTGGAAATGGAAAATGATTCTATTATCAATCAGATCCTTGTTGAGACTTTTCCGGTGACTGAGACTGATATGACCATCTTTTTTCGCCTTTTGGCGAATGTTCAAAAGCAAGATACAGAGGAAACAATGGTCCGAGTAGTGCAAGATGCTTTTTATGAAAGTAAAGCGGTAAAAGGTGAAGTTTTGGAATCGTGGAAGTCATGGTTCAAGATCTACAAAGGCAGATTAGCAAGTGAGACTTTGTCCGATGATGAAAGAAAGAGCAAGATGAATCTTGTCAATCCAAAATATGTGCTACGAAATTACATGGCACAACTGGCGATTGATGAAGCCAACAAAGGTAACTATGAATTAGTAGCAGAACTTTATACCATGCTCAAAAAACCTTATGAAGAGCAATCAGAATATCAAAAATGGTTTGCAAAAAGACCAGAATGGGCAAGGCACAAAGTAGGTTGTTCTATGCTTTCTTGTAGTTCTTGAGGTTGTTCACAAATCGTGTTAGACCTTTTTATTGCATTTTGAGCACTTAAGCTTAATTTTAAGCTGTACACTAACACAATCTACATTTAAAAATGTTAAGAAATTCCTCCTAAAAATTTAATGAAGTTCACGTGCACTTCATTAAATATTATTTGGATTGAGGTTTCAGTTTTAAACCTAGGGTCGTTAGGACACCAAGCGCACGAAGCTGATGGGTAAATACTGAATTGCTACTACTTGATCCTTACTCTGATTTATGTGATCTTCTTAAATACCACCCTTCTAACAGAATATTTAACATAAATTTCACAGAAAATATAATTTTCTGTTATTCAAATAACAAAACAATTATTTGTTGAAAACGCATAAGTGATAATAATCATTCTTAAAAGACAAGATACAGGGCAATTAAGCAGTCATCTAAAAATGTATATCTTTACAAATACTTGAATATTAGTAAATTGGAACATACATTTGTAGCACAAAACAACAAATTCAATATTTTAAAATTTTCATCATGGCAATCAAAAAATCATTTTCAAAAACTGCTAAGACTTGCAAAGTTACTTTCTCTTTACCAAAAGAAGCAGCACCAAAAGCCAAAGAAGTAAAAGTCGTTGGCGATTTCAATAACTGGAATTGGAAAAAAGGAATCAAGCTAAAAGCAAGTAAAGATGAATTCACAGGTCAAGCTGAATTAAAGCCTGGACAAAGATATGAGTTCAGATATTGTATCGACAATCAATCTTGGGATAACGATTGGAGTGCAGATGATTACGTTGCGAGTCCTTATGGTGTCGAAAACTCTGTTATCATCATTCCTGAATTGGCAACAGCGATGACTATAGCAAAAGAAAAAGTAGCAGCTAAAAAAGCAGGTACTAAAACTGCGAGTAAGGGCGTAAGATCAAAAACCTCAAAAAAGGAATCTACCATGTCAAGTGGTACAAAAAGAAAAGCTGCTAAACTCAAAATAGATTTTACTTGCATTGAAGGTGTTGGTCCGAAGATCAATCAAATTTTGACAAAAGCTGGATACAAGACTTTTGATGATCTAGGTACAGCAAAAGTTGCCGATCTTAAAAAAGTATTAGATGCGGCTGGTCCTAGATATCAAATGCACAATCCTAAATATTGGGCAAAGCAGGCGAAGATGGCCGCCAAAGGTCAATGGACAAAACTTCAAGAATTTAAGGATACAATTTAGTTGGCTGTTGGCTGTTAGCTGTTAGCTGTTAGCAAAAAAAAACGCTTTCGTGATTCGAAAGCGTTTTTTTAATTTTTTGCAAAAGGCCAATAGCTAATAGCCAATAGCTAGTTAAGTCTAAACTCCACCCTTCTATTTTTCTTTCTACCCTCTTTATATCGATTATCTGCAATAGGTTGTTTTTCGCCAAAACCGTTTGAAGTTATTCTTGAGCTACTTATACCTTTACTCACCAAATAAGTTTTGCAGGCAGCTGCTCTTTTTTCTGAAAGCATTTGATTGTCACCAGAACTACCCACACTGTCTGTATGACCTGAAATTGTCAATAAGTAAGAAGGATATCTTTTTAGTAGATCGGCAATTTGATCTAAGATTGGATATGATCTTGATCGGATGACTGCTTTCGCAGTTTCAAATTCTATGTCTTGAGAAGCCAAAGAAAGTAATGATGCTTCTGAACTGCTAATGATTGCAGAAGATGGATTTCCGGAAGTTGTATTTGTGATTGCACCTGGGCATCCCTTATTTGCAGCAGTACCTGCTACAGTTGGACACATATCAGATTGATCTGCAATGCCATCACCATCTGTATCTGGGCAACCACCAAATCTTTCTAAACCAAAATTGTCAGGACAAATATCTTTATGGTCAGGAACATTATCTCCATCTGAATCTGGACAGCCTTCAAATTTTGCAAAACCTGGAGAGTTGGGGCACTTATCTTCACTATCTGATACCCCATCATTATCAGCATCAGGCAACGGACATCCCATATTAGATGCAGGGCCAGCTAGATTAGGGCAATTATCATTATTATCTGTAAGGCCATCTCCATCCGTGTCCATTGTTGTTGAAGCTTCCTTAGGGCAGCCGCCATTTGCAATAGGACCTGATTGCATTGGGCACAAATCATCTTTGTCCATTACACCATCAGAATCTGAATCAGGACAACCATTAAAGATTGCCATTCCTGCTGTTTCTGGACAATCGTCTTCATCATTTGGAACTCCATCGGAATCAGCATCTGGTTTGAGATTGTCTTTCATCGATTTTTTCACAGGTTCTTCCGTAATAAGAGAAAGTGGTTCCTCTATATTCTTTACAGTCTTTCCTAACACCATATAAAAACCTATAGAGTGCTGCGCATGTTTGCGCTCTATATTTGTAAATGGATAATTGAGGGAGGATCTTAAAAGAATATCAAAATTGCGTGTCACTCTTATATTCACTCCGAGCCCTAAAGGGTAGTAACCATAAAAATTTGATTCATCATCCCATTGCACCTGTGCCCCGCCAAAAACATACGGTTTAATCGGCCAATCGTAATTTTGAAATCCTATTATGGTATTGGCGCCCAAACCGAAGATAGCTCTTTCCTCATATATACCATCTTCAAAGTGATCGGCATATCCTATCCTTCCTGGTACTTCTACTGTAAATTCTTTTGTAAATACAGGCATCAAATATGCCCATTCAAAAGCTACAGTGAAATTTTCTTTTTTATTAAATAGATTTGATGGATCCAGTTCAGAATTCTGATGATTCAGAAAAGTAAATCTACCAGAAAATCCATTATTTGGTAAACTGTCTATTTGAGCACTTACTCCAAATTGTAGTGATATTAAAATTGCTATAATTAGAATACCTTTGATCTTTGTCATAAAGCGTTCGTTTTGTTTCAACTAATAAACAAACATATAAAACTTTTTTGTTATTTGGGTAAAGGTTGAAGCTAATGAGTTGGTTTACAGTGATAAATTTAAGGTATTGTACGCTTCTTTTGCTGGGTCGCAAAAATTCACAAAGTAGTTCGAAGATTCACGACTCAAAACTTGGATGTTCAGCCTTTCAATCAGTCGACAAGTCCGCGTCCTTTTTTAGCGATCTTGCCTTCTTCGGAGAGTTTTTTCATCAATCGATCAAGAATGCCATTTATGAAGTCTTTGCTTTTATCCGTAGAGTACATTTTAGAGATTTCTACAAATTCGTTGAGAGTGACTTTTGTTGGAATAGAGGGAAAAATGAGCAGCTCTGCTATTGCCATTTTGAGTAAGATCATATCTATAATCGCGACTCTATCTGCATCCCAGTTTTTTAGATTTGGTTCTATGATATTATGCAGCTCCTCGTCATCATCTAGGATCTTGTTTAGAAGTACTTCTCCAAATTCTGTAATGGTCTCTCCTCCTGATCTATACTCTTTCATGTAGTCATCGGAAACAGGACAAGCTTTCAGTGTCTTCTTCATCGCACCTACAACCAGGGATTTATCATCAACCCAGTTTAGGAAATGGTCATCCAAAGTTTCTATAAAAAGAACATTATTGATGCAGTGTTTATAAAGTGCTAGAAGTACGCCCTTATGATCCTCTTTTGTAAGAGTTTCTTTCTTGATGTAATTTATGTAGGTTTCATTTTTTAAAAACTCTTTATAAATGGAATGGATATTTTCCTTATCTACAAAATTTTCAAACTTTATTCTTTTAAGTTCCTTCTCTAAAAGATCAGATGCTTTTAAAGATTGGAAGAGTTCATTGGAAGCAAGGTTGGGTTTAAATTTTTTATCAGCATCAGAAGGGAGAAGCTTGCTATTGCGAAGATCGAAGTCTTGATTGGAGAACTCTGCTACTTTGCACGTCAAACCTAGATTGAAGATATACAAATCAAATGCTGTATTTACATTTATTTTGTACTGTTTAAGAATGGCTTTTTTGTCTAAAGCTGCATTTCTACTCTTGGCGTAGAGTAATTGCATTATTTTGATGCGAATATTTCTACGGCTTAACATAAGATTTCAAAGTTCATTTTGCAGGGCATTTTGCAATTTTACTCTACAAAGAAAGCGCAAATTTTACGAAATCTCAATCTTTAAGAGGCTTAAAGTAATATATAATCAAAAGATTTTTTTTCTCCAATGATACTCAATACTTTATCTCATATAATCTCTTTTTATTTCTTCGAAAGATGGTACTTTTGACTTATGCCATTTGTGAATAATTTTACCCTCTTTCATCAATATTACCCCAGGATTTGACCGGACAATGGTCTTTAATAGAATATCGTCTGCCGTATAAAATGGGTAGTCTCCACCAATTGTTTCTCTGAAGGAATTCAGTTTCTCTGCTGAAGCATAAGCTGTGATCACGTAAGTGTTGATATTGGCAGCTTTGCCTTTTGCAGCCAATGGATTGATGATACGCTTATAATCACTCACTAAGTCGGCATTCCAATTATAGACATCTACCTCTTTTACTTTAGGATCTACACTAACAAGTCTTGGCTCTATCCGAATACTGTCCTTACTGACTTTGAAAGTATCCTGAATGAAGGTAGTATCATTATAAGTCATTGTTCTTGAACTAAGTGTATTTTTTAGTTTATATGAAATTATCATAAAACTATAATCCGGGTTAGATAGAATCTCTTCAGTCACATCATTGCCATCCACATCACTGCATTCAAAATCTGAAATTTTGGTTGTCTTGACCGTAGGTTCTCCCCTTTTTTGAACAATATCCCAGGCTGTTTTAGGATACTTTTTATATTGAGAGATGTAATCATTCATTTCTAAATTGATTTGCTCCCCGGAGCCTTTGTTGGTCAATTGATAAGTAACTGGTGCATTCTCTGCAGCTTCTACTTCTGCGGCTTTAGTCTCGGCGATATTGACCCCATTCTTGAATGGTCTAAAGTCATTGGCTGGAATATCCCATTTGTAATTGCTTAGATTATAGATCGTAAAACCTACCGTTGACGCTAGCACCAATCCCCAACGCACTCCAGGCTTGAAGACCTGATGCATTTTCTTGAACCCAAACAACAATAAGAAAGCTGGGAGAAATAATATCAGATCTTTGTAAAAAGATGTTTTTGGTTTTAAAACTAAATAATCTCCAAAACATCCGCAATCAGTTACTTTTTGATTTGCTTCATCAAAAGGTACCCATTTTGAAAACTTGAAGAAATTCATTTCTGTAGTATCTCTCGGGACCCAACCTTCTTTGATCAACTTGGTAGCCTCACTTTCCAACACTTCTTTCTTTACTCCAGAGTTTTCAATAGTTACATAATCTTGACTTGGTACATATCCTGTCAAGTGTGTAAAACCTGTTAGTATGGCGAAGAAAACGATCAACCCAAAAAATGTAAGCGCGGTAGCAAATCTACTAAATCCTATGATAAGTGCTACTCCAACTACTAATTCTAGCACAATCATAAAAACCGCAAAAGGAGTACTTATCTCTGAGAGCATCGGAAATAAATTAGAAAATCCTTCCATCCCTAAACGTGCAAAAGTATCTTGGAATTCTGCAAAATATTGTTCCATCTTGTAAGCCAGCCCCAAAGGATCCACCGCTTTTACTAGACCAGAAAAAAGGAAAAATGCCCCTGCAAAGTTTTGAACAAACGAAATCAGCCAACTCTTCCTTTTCTTGAAAACAAATTCAACGATCAGCGTTAAAGCTATCCCAATAACAATACAGATTATAAATATCTTCGTCAGTGTCATTTTCTAAGCATTTAGTTTTATCAATGCAAACATCGCATAATTTATTATATCTCGATAGGATCCCTCAGGCCCTTCAGAGACTAATGTTATCCCCTTATTGTCCTCTATTTGCTTTAGCCTTAATATCTTCATTAAAATAAGGTCTGTTAAAGAGCTTATTCTCATATCTCTCCATGCTTCTCCATAATCATGATTTTTTGCCAACATAAGCTCTTTAGAAGTTTTTATCTCCTTTGCATACAACTCTTCGGCATATAAAGCCTCCATTTCTTTGGCTGCATCTTCTGGTAGATTCATCTGGATCAATGCCATCGCAGAATAATTTATCAAACCTATGTATTCGGATTCAACACCTTCATCCACTTTTTGTTCTTTCTGTTCTTCAATAGACCTGATCCTCATAGCTTTAATGAATAATTGATCCGTCAAAGAGCTTGTTCTCAATATTCTCCAAGCTGTTCCGTAGTCTTTTGTCTTCTTAACAAAAAGCTCATGGCACTTGTTTGCCTGCATATCATATTCTGTAATGGTTCTTTCCACCTACCTTTTTTTTGCAAAGATAAATTTTCCTCTTTAATTATATTGCTCTAATTTATAGTCATTAAGCTTATGTTGTTTAAACAAATAGGAATTTTGTATAATGAAGTGTTAATGAGGAGGAATAACTAACTTTACCACATGGGATATACCATAGAAACAGACAGATTAGGGCTTCGAAACTGGAAAGATAATGACCTTTCGGAAATGGCAGCCTTGAATGCCGATCCTGATGTAATGCGCTATTTTCCAAAGACGCAAAACAAAGAAGATACTCAAAGATTCATTTTAAGGATGCAGGATCAATTTTCAAAAACAGGGTATTGCTACTTTGCTGCGGAGAGATTGGCCGACAACGTCTTTTTGGGTTTTATCGGGATAATGTATCAAGATTATGAAGCTGACTTCACTCCTTGCGTTGACATTGGTTGGCGATTGGCAAAAAATTTTTGGGGCAATGGTTATGCTACAGAAGGAGCAAAAGCATGCTTAAGTTTCGCTCATGAAACATTAAATCTAGAAAGAGTATACTCCGTCGCTTCTAAATATAATGTGGCTAGTCTTAACGTAATGAGAAAGATAGGCATGGTACACCAATACGATTTTGATCACCCAAAATTATTGGAATACCCTTCTATCAAAACCTGTGCGCTATATCTTAGCAGTAAACCAGCATAAAGATATTTGCAATTTGAAACCCTAGTTATTATTATTTGTATAAAAAGAATTGAATAGCCAATATGGATAAAAAATTTATGGAAAGAGCCATCGCACTCTCAAAAGAAGGCATGGAAAAAAACGCTGGTGGTCCCTTCGGTGCAGTCATCGTAAAAAATGGAAAAATCATCGGAGAGGGATTCAATATGGTGACCTCCACCAATGACCCGACTGCTCACGCAGAGATGAGCGCCATCCGTAAGGCTACAAAAAAGATAAAAGATTTTTCTTTAAAAGGTTGCGAGATATACACGAGCTGTGAGCCTTGCCCAATGTGTTTGTCTGCGATCTACTGGGCGCGCATCGATAAGGTTTATTATGCCAACTCAAAAAGAGACGCAGCAAAGATCAACTTCGACGACAACTTCATCTACAAGGAATTTGACAAACCAAAGAAGAAGCGAAAACTTGAAGTGAAACAGTTGATGCGGAAAGAAGCCTTGGTGGTTTTTGGGGAATGGGAGGAGAAGGTGGATCGGGTGGCATATTGAGGAAGGTGGATTTGGAATATTGCAGTTGGGACACAAAGAAATGTTTTTAGTTTCACGGCGGGGCACGGCGGGATCACAGCGGGACACGGCGAGTTTTCGGTTTCATAAAATTGGTTGTGGAATCCAATTTAATTGAAAACCAATTTCTTTTTCTATATTTGGATAGCTAAAACAACAAACAATAAAATTAAAGTTATGAATGAGAATCAACTTGCAACTATTGCATTGGATGTCGCTTTTGATATCCATAGAAATTTAGGTCCTGGACTTTTGGAATCTACCTACCAAAAAATAATGTTCCATGAATTAAGAGAAAAAGGCCTAGATGTAAAACAAGAATTGTATTTACCAGTAAAATATAAGGATATGGAAATAGATTTATCCTACAGGTTAGATCTTGTATTAAATGATAAGGTCGTATTAGAATTAAAATGTGTTGAAGGATTTAGAGATGTTCACCAATCACAAATTTTAACCTATATGAAACTAGGAGGATATAATCTCGGACTCCTTATTAATTTTCATACTTCATTATTAAAAAATGGAATCAAAAGATTCAAATTTTAACAAATCATAAAAGCGCCGTGACCCGCCGTGTGCCGCTGTGACCCGCTGTGAAACACTCTTTTCTGCTGCTTTGCAAATCATCGGATCCTAACTAAATTATCATATTTATAATGCCCATACAAGACACCTACAAAACAATATCCTCCCCTACCACCGCAGAATTCAAAGACCGCGGGTCCAAGTTTATCGCCTATGCATTTCCAACCAAAGATATCACCGATGTAGAAAACGCCCTCGATCACGTAAAAAAAGAACACCCCAAAGCGAGGCACCATTGCTATGCTTATCGACTGGGACTAGACGGAAATAACTTCAGAGCAAATGATGATGGAGAACCATCGGGAACAGCGGGCAGACCCATTTTGGGTCAGATAGATAGTTTTGAATTGACCGATGTTTTTATTGTTGTAACAAGATATTTTGGGGGAACCCTTTTGGGAACGTCAGGACTCATTAATGCTTATAAACTTTCTGCGCAGTATGCCTTGGATGCATCTACCGTTGAAGAAAAAATAGTCGAAGATATCTTTAAGATAACCTTCGACTATTCTATTATGAGCGGTATCATGAACGCTGTCAAAAAATTAAATATTAATATTATTGAACAGCATTTTGAAGAAACCGCATTCTTGAAGATCGGCATCCGAAGAAGTCATGTGCAAGAACAACTAATAAAATTAAAAGCAAGCATTTTAAAAGTAAGCACAGAACAAGTTGATAAGGATACTAAGATCTCTGGTCTAAAAATAAACCCTATCGATTGATCACATATCTTATTCCAAAAGAGCCACCTCGATCAAAACCACGCTCAATACCAGACAAGTTGACACCAGGTCTTATATCTAGTGTTAAATTTAAAGGAATATTTTCGAAGGTATAACTAATGCCGCCATAAGCTTGTATGCCAGGCGAAATCCCGGCCTCATCATCACCAAAGTTACTATTAAATATCCAAAAATTAATGCCTGCTCCTCCACCTACATACCATTCAAAACCAGTAATGTCTGCTATTGGAAAATGATGCTGATAGGCGCCTGCTACATTAAAAGAAGTATAATTACTGATACCGTAAAATTGCACGCCAGCCATGAGCTCTATGGCTCCTGGATCAGAAATAAAAAATTTGTATGATGCCATTAAAGGCACTCCTACTCTTCCGCCTATTGCGGATTTATACTCTTGCGCGGTTGAAATTCCTGCAAAAAAGAAAATGAAACTGAGTACTGTAAATAATTTTTTCATAATAGTTTGTTTTAATTTTGCATAAATATATAGCAAAATTGAAGATCTTCAAACTAAAAAGATTTAATTAGTTTTTTGTTAAATGTCCACTCCGGTGTTTTAACAGCTTCTTCACATTCTGTGACAGCGTACCAAGGACTTAAGTTGGCGTTGCTAGGATTTTTTAAAACATGAACATCTTGGGCTGGCATATAACTTTGCGCAAGCATAAAAATTTTATCTCCTGAAGTTTTACTTTTGGCAACATCCATAACAATGACCGCATGACCTGGATAACCTCCTCGTATTAGGACATCTCCTACTTGAATAGAAGATAGATTTTTTGGATGTAATTCCTTTTCTAGAGAAGCTGTTCCTGCATATATAAATACCATCTTCATATATTTTCTGAAAGATGCATAACTCGAATTTGAAGAAGGCTCCGGCGTCCAACTTACATTATTTCCAGAAACCAGGATTTTATTTCCTTTAGACCAAGTTCTAAAATCAGCCTTAAATCCGTTTGTAAAATTGAATGATATCTCTTCTTTCTGATTTGAATTGAAAAGATATTCTGCTCTCAACCGCATGACCGCATCAGCACATTGCTGTAAATCATAAGAACCAACATCTATGTCTAAAACTGCAACGTGGGCTTCTTGATTTGGCTTGTCACTGCCATCATACAATTTGACTTTAGCATTTGCATTTTTTAAAGGAAAGTTTCTTAGGTAATTTCCAAACGTTCCTTTGCTCAGCGCCACCCTTCCGTACCCTTTTGGTGTTTTAAATCGCTCTACAAGTGTTTCTCCATTTAGATTTTCCATTTCAACCAGATGGTTGTCAACACTATACGAGGGGTTGTCAACATTTACAGTACTTTCACAAGAACATAAATAAATTAAACTGAAGAAGAAAATTTTATAGAAGGGCATAAAAGTTAGGTTAGATACTGTATTAATTTTTACAATTTGATTGTTAAGACTACAATCTTAACTTACAATCTTAACTAAATATTACAAACAAGATAATCCATTAAAAGAAATTCCTAATAATTCTCTATGTTCACACTCCAAAATTAAATCTATTGGAGCTTAAAGATATATATACTAAACGGCTGAATGAACTAAAGTCACAGCTCGCAGTCAAGACCAAGAAGGACAACTTTTTTTCCATCCTACGGTTGGCTCTTTTCGCACTTCTAATTGTTATTGCAATTTTTGTTTTTCAATGGAATCCGTTAGGTGGTATCATATTCATTTATCTGTCGATTTCTGGATTTTATTTTATTGTTAGAAATCATGAAGGGATACGAAAAGAGATTGAAGTTTTAAAGTCGTTGATAGATCTAAACCATGGCGAACTAAAAGGACTAGACGGAGATTTTTCTTTCTTTGAAAATGGAGAGCGGTACTATGATGATGATCATCCGTTTTCTATGGATCTAGATATTTTCGGCGAAAAAAGTTTATTTCAAAAGTTAAACCGTTGTGCAAGTATTTCGGGAGAAAATCAGTTTGCCTCGATACTGACCAATCATTTAAATCAAGATGAGATCCTCGATCATCAAAATGCAAATCAAGAGTTGGAAACTTTTATAGATTGGAGACAAAAATTCTTTGCCATTGGTCAATACACAAAAAAAGATCCGAAAGAATTGGAGAAGATTCTTTCTTGGGCAGATTCATCCGACACCTTTTATACCCCCAGATGGATAATGATCGTAGTGCCTATTTTTTGCATGGCACTCTTTCTTTATTTATTTAGTCAGGTGACTATGGAATTTTCTTGGCTGGCCTTTTTACCAACTGCTTACTTCACACGTAAAAACCATAAAAAGATCTCTGCTTTGCAAATAATATTGGGCAGAAAGACAGCTTTCTTAAGAACCTCAGCTGCATTGATTGCACACATTGAAAATCAAGATTTTTCATCAAAAAAGTTAAAAGCGCTAAAAGCCGTTTTTAAAACGGAGAAACAAGCTGTATCAAAAAGCATCCGAAAACTAACGTTCTATATGAATCAACTGGATCAGCGGTTGAATATTTTTACGGCTATTTTTAATCTAACTTTTCTTTGGGATCTGATCTGGGTAAATAAAATCCATGATTGGAAACTAACTCACGCGCCTAAATTGCAATCTTGGTTTGGCGCACTTGGTGAATTCGAGGCATTTAATGCTACGTCAACTTTTGCTTTTAATAATCCAGACTTTGCTTACCCTACTGTTTTCAATGAAAATGAACTTATTGGGGAATCAATAGGCCATCCACTTCTTTCGGCGAAAGCCAGAATATACAATGACTTCTCGACAAACACTAAACAACATATAAAAGTAATCACTGGCTCAAATATGGGAGGAAAATCCACCTTCCTAAGAACAGTTGGTATCAATGCCGTCCTCGCTTATGCAGGCACCAGAACCTGCTCAAAAAAGATGAGCCTTCCATATATGAAGTTGTATACTAGTATGCGAACTAAAGATGACCTATCAGACAATACTTCTTCTTTTTATGCCGAGTTAAAAAGATTAAAAATAGTCTTGGAAGCGGTAAAGTCAGAACAGAATGTGTACTTCATGCTTGATGAGATTCTCAAAGGAACGAATACAAAAGATCGTCACAAAGGCGCCAAAGCTTTGATCCTGCAATTCTTAAAAAACAAGGGAGCTGGCCTGATTTCAACCCATGACCTCGAACTTGGAATGCTTGCCAGTGACCACCCAGATCAAATTGAAAATCTATGTTTTGAAGTTGATACTGTTGGAGATCAGTTAATCTTTGATTATAAAATCAAAAAGGGCGTTTCTAAGAGTTTTAATGCGACCCAGCTGATGCGAGAAATGGGAATAGAGGTGTAAAACCATATGAGTGGAATTAAGTTATATAAATCTTATATGACTTCTACGCTTTCTCCGCAATATGCGATCAACTCTCCATAGATCGGATTCTCTGCCAAAACTTCCTTATTCCCAACAAGCACCAAGTGATTTCTAGCCCTTGTCAAAGCAACATTTAATTTTCTGTCAGTACCCTCTTCTGAGATAGACACCATCGATTTGACTTGAAAACTATCATTGCTACATAAAGAAATCAATATCACCTCCCGAGCACCTCCCTGATAACGCTCTACTGTATCGATGCTGATGAGCTCCATGTCAATGTTTCGCAAAACCAACTCTTGTCTTATTTTTGCGATCTGAGCTCGGTAAGGCGTAATGACGCCGATGCTCTTAGATGTTATTGTTTCACTGTTATATTCGTATAATTTTATAAAGGCTTCTACGTAATCTCCGATCTGCTTCGCCTCGTACTGATTCATTTTCTTATTACCAACAACATCTGTCGGAGTATCTTTAAAAATCATCCTTGATTGCAACAGTTCTGGATAAGCAAAATCTTGAGGCATGGTCCAAAGAATATCGCAGGTCTGTTTTTCTGCTGTAGGAGCAAGTATTTTTAAGAAGCCATTGTAAAAGTGCTCATTGGAAAATGCCATGATGTCCATGTGCATTCTTCCCTGCTGGCTCAATCTTCCATATGCCCAATCCCAATTTTGATCTTGGCATTTTTGGAAGATCCTTTCGAAGTATGAATTCTTAAGATCTTTTATTCCTAGATCAAGAAATGGCTGGTATGATACCTTGGTGTGGCGATTGTCCTGTACAACTACTGCTGGTAATTGCTTGTGATCTCCAATCAAAGTGAAGTGTTCAAAGAATGGAAGTAACCCTATCAGCATCGGTTCTAATATTTGGGAAGCCTCATCCACAATACATCGCTTGAATTTTACTAATTTAAAAAGGTCTTTTTTCCCAATGATAGATGACACTGTGGAAACAAATATTCGATGATCCTTTAAGATCTTGATCAGCCCTGCCCGTGAATTGGTCTGCTCTAATTTTTTATCTAATAAATTCGCTTGAAACTTTTCTCCAGTAGAATACCTAGAACCAATTCTAATAAATTGGTCATGCTCAAATCCCTTTATACTACAAAGCGCCTCACATATTTCATCGACGGCTCTGTTGGTATAAGCAAGCAATAAAATCTTCTCATCCGTTTGTTTGTAAAAGTACGTGGCAAGCTCTCTAAGCATAACCGAAGTCTTACCTGTCCCTGGAGGTCCCCAAAGCAAGAAGTAATCTTTAGAAGCAACGATCTTTTCAAATAGATCTTGTTGTTCTTGAGTCAAGCTTCCTTCATATGTGATCGTTTTGACTTCCGTCGAACGCGGTGCGTCAATGCCTAAGAGTAAGTTCTTTTTTGCTTTTGTCTGGCGCAAGAAAGAATACAAGGATTTATAACTATTATTGAAACCTCCATCCAACATATCATGCTCTGCATTCCAGTATTTATTTTTTCTGAAAATATCCAGATTTGATTGTCGAGACCGCAATCGCAATACAATTTTTTCAGCATCCATTTCCACTAAAGTGGATTTAAACATCTGTTCATCCAGTACGGAGGATGCTCTATCCTTCCATGGGTAAAGCACGATAAGATCCCCTTTCCTAAAATTAGCAAGGGCAGAAGTATCTTCTGTCCGCTTGAAAGTAATCAATGCATCGTCGGAGGCAGCTTGCTCTGGATCTTCAATTTCTAATTTCAAAAAGACACTAAACAATTCCTCTTTTAGTTTGATGCTATTCATCCATAAAGAAGCCAATCCATTGGAATGATTTTTTTCGTCCAAACCTATTTTTGCCAATTCATGTTCTCGAGCGATAAACCCAGACCAGATCAGCAAGTAATGACGTTCCAGATCAGTACAAGAATTGATCAGGTTTTCAAAGGATTCCAGATCTCTTTTTTCAAAACCACCAAGATTTGGCAGGTAAGAGATTTTTAATTTTGATAGTAAGCTTTCATCAACTGTTTCAATAGGCTGTATGCTCGCCAATTTTCTTTCTATCGAAAGCAATACATTTCTAATGTTGATTGCTTCCATTTGTGCATAGGTCGATGGCGTTGCATATTTTAAATTATCGTCCGTCAATCCAGAATAGAGTATGTAAGACATCGACTTAGCCTTTTGCTGGAAGACACTGTTTATGAGTAAGTCGTATAACAAGGTTTGTATGTAGTGATTTTTGTTTATACCATCTAGATTGGGGCGATAAGTTTTTCCACTTTTCAATTCAATGATAGAAGTTGGTTTTTCTTCTTTTTCCGAAAGGTCCAATGCATCTAGTCTACCTTGAATGCCAAATTTTTGAGAATAAAATGAAGGCTCTAATACCAATTTCTCTTTTTGGATATTCATGTTTGCCAGATCCTCATTCAATATTCTCTTTAGGTTTTCAAAATGTACCTCGGCTTTTTCCATGATGTCAATGATCATCTTGTCGTCAAACAACGCAAAGGCGATTGGATTGAGCCTAAAAACTTTTCCAAATAGATCATTAAATTCAGCCTCCGGTTGGCTGATCAATTCATCAAGAAAATAATTGGCAATATTTCCTATCATCAATGCAGGCGAAGCCGTAAATGGAAGAAATTTCTTCAATAGATACATGATCGGCTGAGTACCATTGTGTTTGAAAGTCTCTGCAATTGCTGTTACATCCATCAAGTAATCCGGTTCAAGTACGATCGCCCTAGGCCTAAGCACACCGTCAGTATCAATTTCGACATCTATCAGATTTGCTTTTGTTGGAAATTTTAAGATATGCCTCAAAGCCAAAATGCTAGGCATAAAATCCTCATTTCTAGATGAGATATTATACTTTACAGTAAGCTCTTCTCCAGATTCAGAACTGGCCAATAGGGTTTCGTTTTCTGGATGATCTTCAAGAAACACAACTTTGATGTTTTTTTGAAATCCTTTTATGGCTGTTCTTTCCTGAGAGAGTTTGCTACTCAAGTCTTGAAACTTGATCAGCTCCATAGGGATGGTCTCTTCAAAAATAGTAGAGACCAATATTGTCATGACTTTAAATCCAAGGTCGAGACAATCTTTGCTATTGTATTTCTTTTGATTTCTATAGGCTTTGCGAAACTGGTGTGTTTCATATTGCAACTTTGCCGGGACCTTATACTTCTGCCCTATAAAAGCAATCCGCGAAAACAAGGTTGAAAAGTGAAGTTGTTCTTCATCTGTGAGGTCTGTAAAGAGTTGATTGAGTAATCGATATATAAGGTCTATTTTATCCGAGTCATCCAAGTTTTCTTCGTTTAAAACTTGGATGAGCTTTGTAAAATACAATTGGGATTTTGACATGTTCGAACTGCTAATAGAAATCCCTTGCGGGCTTTGAGGATGATTCATTTTTTGTATAAGTTTTAGTTTTCGTGTGAAAATAAACATAAATCAGGTAAGCTAGCATAGGATGAAGAAAAAAATGGGTTCATTGTAATATTGCAATATTACGATGAACCCATTTTCAATGGAATTAAATTCGGCGAAAGCCAATAAAAAAGGTGATCAATAATTAAATTGACCACCTTTTAGATTTTGTTTTTTGAGCAGATTAAACTGCCTCTTTTACTACGGCTTTGAATGCATCTGGATGATTCATCGCCAAATCCGCAAGAACTTTGCGGTTTAATACTATATCTTTTTGAGAAAGACCATGAATTAACTTAGAATAAGTAGTACCATGGATTCTAGCTCCAGCATTAATTCTGGCGATCCATAGTCTTCTAAAGGCTCTCTTCTTATTTCTTCTGTCTCTATATGCGTATGACCAAGCTTTTTCTACTGCGTTTTTAGCAACAGTATAGACATTTGATCTAGCACCAAAATAACCTTTGGCGGACTTTAAGATTTTTTTTCTTCTTTTTCTGGAAGCAACTGAGTTGACTGACCGTGGCATAATTAAGTTGTTTTTAGTTCAATACAGGGGCAATATGCTCTTTTGTCCTGTATTCTCGTTAAAAAATAGGTTTAGATACACAAAAGATCCTTGATTCTTCTTTCATCGCCTTTGCACTTAATAACTATTGCATGACGCAAACGAAGCTTAGCTTTTTTAGATTTCTTTCTAAGAAGGTGCCTTCCACCTGCCTGAAATCGCTTGACTTTTCCAGTACCTGTGATCTTGAATCTCTTTTTCGCACTTGAGTGCGTCTTCATCTTAGGCATTATCGTTAAATTTTCGATTAAAAATAGCCCTTTTTACAAGGCGAGTGCAAAGATAGGTAAAAGAGCGTAGAAATGCCAATTTTGGCCGAAGATGCTCTCATTGATTGGTGCGGTTGCAAAAGTCTTTATGATTTTGTTGAGAAAGATCTATCCCTAACGCAGTTTCAGTATTCCAATTTTTGAATCATTATTCGACTAAGTTAGCAGTTATCATCAATGCAAATGGGGGTTCAAATCCATTGAACAAAGAATATACATCACCGTTATATACTCATGAGTTTTAAATCGACCAATGAACTTCTACAATTTACACCAAATGGGATATGGTGCGAGCAGGCAGATATCTATATTGACCCATGGAAACCTGTAAAAAAAGCATTTATCACCCATGGCCATGCAGATCATTCTAGGTTTGGTAATAATGCTTATTTAGCTACAGAGTCCGCAGCTCCCGTTATCAAATATCGATTGGGAGATATTAATTTACAAACCATTCCATTTCAAGAAAAAATAACTATAAATGGTGTTGATTTCTCATTCCATCCAGCAGGGCATATTTTAGGGTCTGCTCAAATTAGAGTAGAATATAAAGGAGAAATTTGGGTTGCCTCAGGTGATTATAAATTAGAGAACGATGGTTTGGCAGAACCTTTCGAACCAATACGGTGCCATACATTTATTACAGAATCAACTTTTGGGTTACCCGTATTTAATTGGCGGCCACAGGAAGAGATTTTTGCCGATATAAATAGTTGGTGGTCAAGTAATGCAAAGGCAGGCAAAGTGAGTTTTATCACGGCTTACTCTCTAGGGAAAGCACAAAGAATTTTGCAAGGACTAGATACAGTTATTGGCAAAGTTTATACTCACGGAGCAGTAGAAAACATTAACGAAGTTATTAGGAATCAAGGAATAAAGCTTCCTCAGACCATTCGGGTCACAAAAGATATCAACCCTAAAGATTACTTAACTAATTTGGTCCTTGCTCCGCCAGGTGCTCTAAACAGTGCCTGGATGAAGAAATTCAAACCGCTTTCAATTGGAATAGCATCAGGATGGATGGCCATGCGTGGGGCACGTCGAAGAAAAGCTGCTGATCGTGGATTTGTCTTATCTGACCATGTAGATTGGAAAGACTTAAATCAAGTCGTCAAAGAAACCAATGCAGAGAATGTAATTGTAACTCATGGCTATACTTCAATCTACACACGATATTTACAAGAACAAGGTTTGAATGCTCAATCTGCCGTAACCGAATTCATGGGTGAAAGCATTGATGGAGAAGAAGAGCCAAAAGTTGTGGCTTAAGAGTCATTATAAATCATGTTTTATGAAAAATTTAGCGCGACTATTCACAAGACTAGATCAAACTACCAAGACACTTGTCAAGGTTGAGGCATTAATAGAATACTTTGGTGAAGTAGATGATAAAGACCGTCTTTGGACTATAGCTATCTTATCCCATCGTCGCCCTAAACGAACCGTTAAAACTAGTTTGCTACGGGTATGGGCAGCAGAATTAGCAAATATCCCGCTTTGGCTGTTTGAAGAAAGTTACCACAAAGTAGGAGACTTAGCGGAAACGATTGCTTTAGTACTACCTCGTGCTCAAAAACAACACGACAAATCGTTGTCTGAATGGATTGAAATAATAAATAATCTAGCAAAAAAGGATGATGATATTAAAAAAAATGTAGTTGTTGATGCATGGCATGGAATGACATACGAACAAAGGTTTGTGTTCAATAAATTAATTACTGGTAGCTTCAGAGTTGGAGTTTCAAAGAAATTAATGACACGGGCAGTTGCAAAGTTTGAACAACAAGAAGAAAATATCATCGCACACAGATTAATGGGCAACTGGACGCCTGATACTATTAATTATGAAGCGCTCATTCGAGCGGATAATCCACTGGATGATATCTCTCGACCATATCCATTTTATCTTGCTTATGGCTTGGAAGGAACGCCAGAACTTTTAGGCAGTACGACCAATTGGCAGGTGGAGCGGAAATGGGATGGTATTAGAGGCCAACTAATTGTGAGGGAAGATAATTTATTTGTTTGGTCAAGAGGAGAAGAATTAATGACAGACAAGTTTCCGGAATATCATCCTTTGGCCGATTTACTACCAAACGGAGTAGTTATTGATGGAGAGATCTTGCCGTATAAGAATGGAAAACCTTTGACATTTAATGTTTTGCAAACTAGAATTGGACGAAAAAATATAACTAAAAAAATACTTGATGCTGCTCCCGTAATTTTGATGGCTTATGACTTAATGGAATATGAAGGCGAAGACATTCGACAACTACCTTTACAGGAAAGAAGATCATTGCTAGAAAAATTACTTTCCGAAAATCCCACAAGCGGATTGATTCAATTGTCAGAGGTCGTCGAATTCGATAAATGGCAAGACGCAGCTGATATTCGTGCAGAATCTAGATCGCATCTTTGTGAAGGGCTGATGATAAAAAAATTAAATTCCGAATATAGAATCGGCCGAAAGAAAGGAGATTGGTGGAAATGGAAAGTCGATCCATTGACAATTGACGCTGTGATGATCTATGCGCAACAAGGAAGTGGACGTCGCGCTAATTTATTTACAGATTATACCTTTGCTGTCTGGGATGAAGACAAGTTAGTTCCTTTTGCCAAAGCTTATTCCGGTTTGACAGACAAGGAATTCAATAAAATTACATCGTGGGTAAGAAAAAATACCAAAGAACGTTTTGGACCTGTTCGAAGTGTAAAACCTGAACTAGTATTTGAACTGGCATTTGAGGGTATTAACAAGTCTACGAGACATAAATCTGGTGTCGCACTAAGGTTTCCTAGAATGCTACGTTGGAGAACAGATAAAAAAATTGATGAGGCTAACACGCTGGCAGATCTGAAACAAATGCTAGAAGTCTATGGCTGATTTTGTTGCTTTTCATCTTTCTACCTGACTCTTCTCCTTTCGTTTTAAAATGTTATAACAGCCAACTTTCCCGTATAGATCTTTTGAGTAGAAACATAAGCTTTATAGATATATACTCCCGGTGGTAGATTTATATTTTCAAAATTGAATTCAGATTGTTTTATATCCTCTTTGCGGAATAGCACTTTGCCATCCATGGCGGTGATTGATATGCTTTCTAAAATTTCAAAATTATTGCCTGAGGCAGTGGTGGCTCCATCCTTGGTTTTAAGCTTAAAAGTAGTTGATTGATTCATAGGGTTTGGAAATACTTCTAAAACATGGCCCTCGTCCGATTCATTTACTACTGAGACCTCAGAGACTATTCCTTCAATATAAATTTCTTTTAACTCATTTGTCAATGCTACTAATCCACTTATATCTGGACATGGATGTTCTACAGATTCCAAACCAGTTACTGCAAAAGACATTTCATTAATAGCGCCCGGAGGCAGATCAAAAGTTCCGAAATTAAGAAGCATTCTCTTATCTGGAGCTGTGACATTTTCGGAACACATAGTACTTGCTTCTGTATCTGCTGGATTACCAGAATATTGATGACTTATTATTTCTCCATTATTTATTATTGGAGATCCATCCCTCCAAAGGCCCTGCATGAAATTGAAGTAGCCTATAGCACTTGTGGGCTGCGTTTGATTCGGGTTTCCCCCGAAAGCACTATTATCGAAAGTCAAAAAAGAAGACAAACCTAACTCGTTGCCATCATTGCTGAGCGGGCCTTTTAATAACTTGATACCCATAACCGGAATGTTTGTACAATAAGTATTTACACCAGCAGGACAAAGGCATCCTGTTTCACCATCTTCATCATCCATATTATAAATGAATGCCAGATCTTCTTCTTTCAAACAACCAACATAGTCATCTGTAAAGCAACCCAGATCGGGATCTACCCACAATGATAAAGTAGCATCTTTCAGATCCTCTTGGGCGACATTAGTGATCTTAATATCATAAATGGTTGAATTATTCAAAGCAGGATTGTCATCAATATAAGATAAAGCCATCACGCTCATCATAACACTCACAGGATCAAAATTTGAAATCGCTTTCACATCATTCATCAACCACCAAATTGCCTGATCAGCTCCCTTCGTTGAAGGATAATCACCATCGGTTGGATTGTAAATGCCGTCCTCATTTTCATCCCAAAAAGGAGCAAGCGCCATTGATTCTGGCAAGTCAAATTCATAAATATCTGAGAATAATGGATTGTCTTTTCCAGGCCAGCCTCTTATGCTAAAAGGAATAGGGTCATCAATTACCCCATCTGCAAAATCAATTCGAAACTTCATAATATCTGAATCCCTAACTTGAAAATGTCTATCCCAGACGGCACAAATTTCCAGATCAGATAGATCATTATTTGAGATCGGTCCAGCAAAAAATGCATTATCTCCTGGACTCGTGGAATAGTTTTGCGCAGTAACCTTCAAATTCCCGGCAGCGTCAAAACCTGATAGCCAAAATCCTCCTGCAAAAATAGCTTTAACCTCAAAATTCGAAATATCTGCTTTAGGGAAAGTATATCCTGCACTGGATCTATTCCACCAAAGGTCTCCTCCGTTTGTAAGACTGACACTACAATTATTGGCATCCAAGCCAACTTGACTAGATGTCGCTTGACAGTTTTGAGAAAACATATTCGCAGTAAATAGAACTAGAAATAGAAAGGTAGAAAGGATTTTCATATGGTGCATTTTGATTTTAATAATGCTCCAAATTAGAAAATTATTGGTGATCCTTGCACCGAAAAAAATTTAATAGTCAGTATTCTGGTGCTGAAAGGTAACACGTCATTGTTAACCTGACATCTGACATTTTTATTTACTCCACGTTTAACCTTGCCGCCTCTCTGGTCTTACCATCAGCTACCACATTGAGATAATAAACTCCTTTTTTAAGTGGTGTCTTAGAAATAGAAAAAGTAACGAACAAACCAGTCTCTTCTGGAGATGTTGACCAAAAACTTTCTAAGACGGTGCCTTGAAGATCGGTTATAAATATTTCTAGCTTCTCTGCTTCTATAGAATCGTAGACCAAGGTGAACCGATCAGAATTCATATCATCACCTCCCTTGGCGATCATCTCATAATCCCATTGCGGATCAAAGTCTAACGGATCAAGTAATGTTTCATTGGTAATATTTTCTTGAGATTCTCTTTCCTCTTCTTGTGCTATAGCAGTAAAGCTAAAAATCAAACAGCACAAAATCAATATCAAACGCATAAGAAAATTTAATAATGTAAAAATGGACCTGTCAATAATGTAAAACTAAAACCTTATTATAAGAAAGAAGCCAAATCAGCCATTTTTTTGATTCGTCTATCAACATTTAACATTTTGGCTTTTTCTGCTTCTTCTTCCTTTCCAGCAACCAAGACAGTAAACATTCCTAAGTTTTTACCAAACTTTATGTCCGAAATAGAATCACCCACCATGATTGCCTTCGAAAAATCAATCTCTGGAAACTTTTTTTTCGCCCATAAGCCCATAGCTGGAGATGGTTTTCTGCAATTATTGGCCTCCGAATCCAACTCTGTACAAGCCAGTATGGCATCAATGCGACCACCTGCCTCTTCTATTGAAGTACTCATTCTCTCATGAAGCAGATCCAATTGCTCTTGACTCATCAACTCCTTCCCAACACCTTGTTGGTTAGTTACCACGATGATCCGATCAAAATATTTTGAAAATCTAACGATGGCTTTCAAAGCACCTTCTGTGTATTCAAAAGCATCCCATGAATCAACATAACCTTTCTGGCGTTTATTGATCACCCCGTCACGGTCTAAAAACAGATATTTGTAGTTGGATAATTTCATTCAATCAGTGTATGCATGTCTATTAACTTTAGACTAATTCTCCCATTTTCTTCTCAACCAATTCACAAATAATATGACCCAACAGCATATGGGCTTCTTGAATCCTTGGGGTATCTGAAGAAGGTACATTTATTAAAAAGTCTGATGCCAGGGCTATTTTACCGCCACTTTTGCCCGTCATTGCGATGGTTATCACATTTTGAGATCGAGCCTGCTCCATAGCTTTTATAACATTCATAGAATTTCCTGAAGTAGATAATCCAAACAACACATCTCCTCTTCTTGCTTTTGCTTTGATGATCCGTGCATAGACTTCATCATAACCATAGTCATTGGCAACAGAAGTCAAGTAAGAGGTATTGACATGCAAGGCTTCTGCATTGAAAGGTTCTCTATCCTTGTAGAAGCGTCCTGTAAATTCGGCAGCTAGATGCTGGGCATCTGCAGCTGACCCTCCATTCCCGCAGAAAAGAATTTTTTTATCTGATTTCAAAGCAATGATGCATACGCCTATGATCTGCTCAATTTTTTCAAGCAACACCTGATCCGCTAGCACACTTTGCTTTAGCATTATACTATCGGTCATTGCCTCCTTAATTCGTACTAACATATGCGTAATGGTGATATTAGTTATTATTAATTTCAAATATAAAACAAGAAATTGAAGAAAAAATTTTTATTGTTGATATCCTTTATCTTTCTTAAAATTAGCTAAGAAGTAGTTGCATAGGATATAAATACTTTATCTTTATTTAAAATCTTACAAATGCGTATAATACTAGCCTTTCTTCTACTTCTCTCTGCGACGGTGATTTTTTCTTGTTCAGATGATGAGTCAATGCCTCCTGTCGAAATCGACAATTTAGTTGGTCAATGGAAGATCATTTCTGCTTCTTGTGATGATGGAACAATTAGCCTAGATGGTGGTGCAACTTCTGCAGGTACTTTCACACAATTTGCCAAGGATCTAGACTATACTATAAACTTTTTGGAAGATGGTACTTTCAATAGTTATGGCAATGTCACTTTCGAAACTACAATAATGGCTTTTGGCCTCGAAAATATGGTGGACTACCCACAAGAAAATTGGCTTGGCGAAGGCACTTGGGAACGGGTAGGTAGCAATTTAATTACTAATACTGATGGAGACGAAGACGTAACAACTTCAGAAATTTTAGTCGAAAGTGACAATTTAATTGAACTTCGTTCAGCATTGGTTCAAGACGCCGTTGTGCAAGGCTTTAATACGACAAATAGTTGTACACTCTTCTATACTTTGGAAAAAGAATAAAATTTCTTATTTTCATAATGATAAAATCCAAGACTCACTTTTAAAATTAGATTATCTCTTGGAAGAAGTAGAAATATTTATAGAAGAACTAGGCAATCAAAATCAAAGAGAGATCATGTTGCATCTACACGAGTTCATTTTGATGTTTGCAAACATGGAACCTAAGATAAGATTCAAGATTCCCTTTTATTATTTAAATTCATGGATCTGCTATCTCAATCCGATCAAACCTGACAAAGTCGAGCTGGCTTTTGTTCGCGCCAATGAACTTTCTTCTGCTACAATGATCTTGGATTTTAAAAAGAGAAAACAAATTGCTGGGCTAACAATAGAATCTCTGCATAACCTTCCAAAAACAGAATTAGCCTTGATTTTTCAAGAGGCTATTTTGTTGGATGAGACTATCCCTTATAAGTTGAGGAAAAAGAATTAATAGAACAGGCGAGGATTCCTGTGCTTGTGAAACTAAGCGATAAACACTACACTTATAATTGGTAATAGGCTAATGTTCTTAAAATTCCTTTATTTTTAGGTATAAAACAAATCCAATATGTTTAAATATTTCTGCTATCAATTCTCATTATTATTTATTGCAGGGAGTACGCTGACTGCACAACAAACACTTTCAAGAACAATTGAGCACGATGGTGTTATTCGTGAATATACGCTCTACATTCCTTCTAACTACGATGACATTTCTAAGCTTCCACTTCTGTTTAACTTCCACGGAGGCTCAGGCAATATAGCTTCTCAAATCGCGATTTCTGACATGAGAGCCCTAGCTGAAAAAGATGGTTTCTTAATAGTTTATCCGCAAGCACTTCCTGATCCAAATGATGGTGGCTCGACTCAATGGACACATAAGCCACCAAGTACCATTGATGATGTAAATTTTGTTGAGGGGATGATTGATGCCCTAGCTATGGAATACAAAGTGGATCAGCAAAGAGTCTATGCCTGCGGCTATTCTAATGGAGGAGAATTCTCCCTAGAATTGGCTTGCCGACTTTCTGATCAGATAGCGGCCATTGGAACTGTAGCGAGGTCGATATACATTGAAACTTATGAGGCTTGTTCCCCTACTCGCCCTATAGGTATTGTCAGTATTCAAGGAACTAAGGATGATTATGACGGCATCACTTTTGGTGGAGTGACTTATTACCTTTCTATGGATGATCTAAATCAATTTTGGAGTACGCATAATAATACAGATTCTGATCCGACTGTTGTCGAAATCCCGAATATATCAACTACTGATGAATCGACGGTTGAAAAAATCAGCTGGGACAATGGCGATGCTTGTGTTTCCGTACTTCATTACAAAGTCAATGGTGGAGGGCATGACTGGCCAGGATCTTTTGGTAATATGGATATTGATGCTTCTGAAGAAATTTGGAATTATGTCTCTCAATATGATTTGAATGGCCTAATTGATTGTACAGCAGTCCCTAATATAGACGTAACCAAAATTAAGGGGATAAAGGTTCTAAATAACCCTACAAATGGTTCCATTATTATCGAGCATAAAAATCTGGTTGCTCCTATTGATTTTGTTATATGTACCTTGTATGGACAGAGACTAAAAAGCGGACAATTAGTTTCTAATTTTTCAACCATCGATCTTTCTGATCTCAGCGATAATTTTTACCTATTAAAATTAGAAAACCAAATATTTAAAATTATAAAAACGCGCTAAACCTAATAATTGAAACAGACAGCAAAATTCATCTTCATAGTACTTTTATATTTTATAGCTTGTAAAGGTGAATATAAAGCCACCTCTAAACCCTTTGCAGAACGCTCTGCCAATCTAGATGAATACTTTTCCCGATTGACACAACTTCATAAATTTAATGGGTCTGTTCTTTTGCAGAAAGAAGGTACAGTTATTATATCCGGGACCTACAATATGAAGGGAGATGTGCCACGCAGTTTAAAAGTTAGCGAGCATTCACAGTTTGACATTCATTCTATTTCTAAATTAATGGCTCAAGCCAGTGTTGTAAAACTCGAGCAAAAAAACTTGATCAATAGAGGAGATAAACTCAATAAATATATACCTGATTTTCCAAGAGGCAACGAAATAAGCATTCAGCATTTGATTGACAATCAATCTGGACTACCAAGAAGATTTTCCAAAAAACACAAAGATCTAATCAAAAAAACACCTGAAGAAGTTGTAGCACTCATCAAGGAAGAAAAACTATTGTTTGAACCCGGGGCAGAATCACTTTATTCTAATTTAGGGTATCAAGTACTGTATTTTATAATAGCGAAGATCACGAAAAAACCATTTGTGAAATACCTGGATGATGAATTCTTTAAACCTTTAAACATGAATAATACTGGTGCGCATTTTCACTTGAACAAAAACAACCTCAAGACCTATGTGCAAAATCATGAAAAAGATGACGGCAAAATAGTAGTTGTATCCAATATTGAAAATGATGGTAAAAATCAAACAAAAATTTATTCAAGTACCAATGATCTTTTAAAATTCATCAATTATGTAAAGCAAGAACCTTATCGTTCTGCGATGAAAAATTCAAACAATTCAATTGGATGGTCAGGTGGAGGAGATGGGATATTCTGCCATGCAAGTGCTGTTGTTGATTCTGATTACGAATTTGTATTCTTCTCTAACTATGACGACATCCCTTTTGGAGAAATATTATCAACCGTAGAGAAGATCATGACCAATGAAAAATATGAATTGCCTAAAGAAATAAATTGGAAAGGGATAACACTCAAAAATTCTACTTTAGAAAAATATGTAGGCAAATACAATGTAAGAGCATTTAACAATGATATTTTTGAATTCAAATTAGATCGAGACAGCTTGGTCTTTTATCAAAATGGAGAACGAAACACTGTAGTGATTCCGGCGAATGATAGTACTTTCTTTTTTGAACCGAAAGAACCTGACCATTTCAAATTTCGAATGACCAATTCTGGGGAATACCAATTAGTTTTTATTCACAAGAACATCGAACTAAGAGGTAACAAAATAGATTAAACTCATTTTCATTCGTACTTCAACCAAGGATAAGCCTTAGCAAATGATTTGTGCCAAGTGATGTGCCAATGGCTCTTATTAGGTATCATCTCATATTTTAGTCAACCTGGATTTAAGTTTTCAGCTCTAAATTTTTCATAAATTCCTTCAGCATCTGAAATTATCAAATTGCCTTCATATTGCCCAACACTAATAAATACTTTCTTCTTGGCTAATGCTTCATATGAAATTTACGTGGCAAAAGTCATTTTCTGTTTACTCCAATAAGATTATCATTATAGATCGGCACAAAAAAGCTGTAAAGTTTGATCAATTGAATCACTTAACTCAGCATATTTTGCAAAATCTAAACATGCCTTGTAATGATTATGAATTCTAATATATGCTAGAGCTCTATTAAAATATGCGTCTGCATTATTTTCATTTAATGCTAGAACTTCAGTGTAGTCTCTAATAGCATTATTAAAATCACCAAACAAAAGACCTAAATTTGCTTTATAGAATTTTAGTTTTTCGTCTTGAGGATTAAGCGCAATTGCTTTGTCGATGTCTATTGTCGCTCTTGTATAATCTCCTAAGCTCTTTCTTGTGAGACCTCTATTTTTAAGCGCTTCAAATTTATAATTTATATCCTGCTCTATGATTTCATTATAAATGCTAATAGCCTCCTCATATTTTCCTTTTGTTTTATTAAGTATAGCGAGATCAAATTTGGCAATAGTCAATTCATTTTCAAGTAAAATAGCTTTATTAAAATATTCGATTGCAGTTTCAGAGTTACCTAGTGCTTTTTCAACTTGTGCAAAATTATACCAACCGATAGCAAAACTAGGATTGTCAGTAACAGCCTTAGCAAAACATTTTTTTGCTTCTAACAATTCGTTTGATTTAAATTGAACAAGACCTCTAAGGTCATAAAAAATTGCTTTGCTTGACGCCTCAGGAATGATAGCATCTAAATTTTGCAATATTATTTTAGGGTCTTCTCCTCTTTCAATTTCTTCAAGAATAGTCTGTATAGACGTTAGTTCATTATCACTAAAGTTATAAAGCATGCTTTCATCATCGATCAACTTATAATATATATTAAGCAAGGAGGATTCCTTAAGCACTTCAAAATCTGCATACGGGTTGGATTTGATAATATTGTGGAGACCATTTAAACCATTTAGACTAAATAGATCAATAATCATCGGATTAAGCTTTTCTGCTCTAATGATGTCTTTTTTAGCCTCGTTATAAAGGCCCATTTTACTTTTTATAAAAGCCCTTTGAGCATATGCTATAGCAGAATTCTCATTGCTAGATAAGATTTCATCTATTTTGTTTAGGGCTTCTTCAAAATCCATTCTTCGTAGATCTTCATCACTATTATTGAGTCTATAAAATGAATTCTGAGTTACCTGGCTATGCATCTGGAAACCAATAACCATTATTAGTAATAATAAAGAAAATCTTCTCATGATAGATATTTTTAGCTTTTGAACGATTATAGCACAAACATAACGAATAATAGTATCACTATCAAACTTTATAGTACTTATATCTCTTTTTGATTTGATTTATTGTCCAATGTTCATATATTTACGTATAACTATCTGAATTGGTAGTCATACTCTCAATCAGTTGAATGGAATTAATCCTCAACAAAATGACTCAATTGTGGAACATCGCATTAATCTTTTTCAAAAAAGAAACAATCATTTCAGCAGGTTTGGTTGTCTTAGGTTTCGTATTTGAATGCCTCTATTTTATGTACTGATGAATTGATCCTAAACCTAAAGTTTTGGATACTTGGAGTAATCTGTTTTATAGTTGGTGTACTTGGTTAATGGAAGTATTTATTAATTCCAGTTCTAGAATACAAATCAAATAAACTCATAAAGCAAAAAAGAAAATGAGACATTGATACCGTGAGTTTGCATTTATAAAAAAATTATGAAAAGAGCCAATGCAAAATCACCTTAGCACTCGATAGAATTATTTCTTTAGAATTTGATTTAACGAAAGCGTGCTGCTTAGGCAACCTTTTTTACACCATCATCCCATTCAATCAGACCTTGCATTCGAGCCAAGAGATGATAGGAGAATATCCTGATGGAGAGATCAAACTAAAAATGAGTGTTCACCACAATTATGAATTGGAAAGAGTCATGCTCGGATTTGGAGACTCGATAACTGTTTTAAAACCAAGGAGTCTGGAACAGAGCATTAAGCGACAAATAAGAAGGGCCTATAAGAATTATGGAATGGATAATAAATAAAATCTAACTTAAATATTATATAAATGGTCCTACATCGGTACTATTTTAGCATAATTGCTAAAAATTCACGAACAAAGGTTTTGTATTTGTGTTTTAATTAAAAAAATAAAAGACAAATATTATATTAATATTACTTTTATCATCAAATGAATAGTTTATGAAAAACCGCTTTAACTTCTTCAAAAAAGAAATAATTATTTCAGGAATTCTAGTAGCATTGGGATTCATTTTCGAATTTTTCTTCTTTAATACGGATGTCATGATCTTGAATGTCAAATTTTGGGTGCTTGGTATGGTTTGTATAACAGTTGGAATTTTAGGTTTATGGATCTACATGTTAATACCGTTTATGTCTCATATTGCAAAAAAATCGCGCAAAAAGAATGGTATTGACAATTAGGTTTTGTTCAGATTTAATGATCTTAGACAAGTACTTAAATTAAATTTAAAATAATTCAGAAATTTTAAATCCAATTTGAAATCATCTCACGTATATAAAAGCGAGACTAATATTGAAGAATAAATTGTTATGAATTAAAACAACTTCGTACAAAGAAAATTATGTTTAAAAGAAATGCTAAATTTAATTTTTTAGAGACAAAACAAAGGACTGAGAAATTCAATTTTTCTCAGTCTTTTTTAATTTAAAATAATGTTGAATATTAAAGTTTATTTTCTTTTATCCATTATATTATGTTTGCTTGGTCATAAGATCCGTGCTCAGAAGATCGATCACTTGGTTTCATTCAGAGCAATTGAATCGGAAAGCTATTTTAGATTCAATTATGATAATGACTATTTCGATTCATCAGATAGAGATTATTCACAAGGGTATAATTTTGAATGGGTAGCTCCTATATTAAAAAAGAATCCTTTGAATAAAGTTCTTTGGGGTTCAAAAAATTCCTCTACGAAGTATGGACTATCCTTTGAACATATTGGTTTCACGCCGAAGAATATAGTCTCTGAAGAGATACAATTTGGTGACAGGCCTTTCGCAGCTGCATTAATGTTGAAAAGTTTTTCGATCTTGCAAAATAAGGTTGCAAAGACCAGGATCGTTTCTGAATTGAATATAGGAATGATGGGTCCAATTGCGTTTGGCAAGCAAATGCAGACTGGTATACATAAAGCCATCGGTGGTTCCATTCCAGGTGGTTGGAAAAATCAAATTGGAAATGACATCGTGGTCAATTATAGACTAGGTTTTGAAAAGGAATTTCTACGAGTTAAAAATATATTCTTAGTAAATGGTAATGCTGATCTGAATGTCGGTACTTTATTTACCAATACTTCTATTGGTTTCAACGCTATATTAGGACTATTAAAAAATACTGCCACACCGAATCGGGTGTCTATATATGCGTATGCTCAACCCAAGGTCAATTTGATTGCCTACGATGCGAGTTTACAAGGAGGTCTTCTCAATAATAATAACAGCTATACAATCCCTGCTGAAGACATTGAAAGGGCTGTATACCATTTCAATTGGGGCTTCGTTATGAAATTCAAAAAACTATATCTAGAATATTCTAGAACCATACTTACAAAGGAGTTCTCTACCGGAGAGCTATCAGGTTGGGGAGGTATAAGGGTAGGTTTCAGATTAAAGCTTAACGGAATAATTAACCCAAATAAAACGTTTAGCAATTAATTACTTTCAAAAGAATACTTTACAAAAGTGGCATCTATCATATAGAAATGATAGATGCCACTTTTTATTTTAGATGGCTTGTCAATTCGTGTAAGAGCTTTGTTAAGCTATATATTTCACTAAATCTCAAAGAAAAATTATTTCTTAAGTGAGAAGAATTGGGAGCTATTTTAAAAAAAATAAAATAATTGGGATTTTGAAAATCCACTTTTAAAATTCTTCTCGTAAGTAATAGCAAATAACAATTAATTAATCCCTAAATTTTAATTATTATGAATAATATCAAACTTTTATTAATAGCTATCACATTTTTATTTATTTCTATCTTAAATACAAATGCCCAATCAATCAGTTTTGTAGAAACGACAGCTCTTCATTCAGTTGAGACAAACACAATGGTACAAGAAGAAGATGCCGAAACATCAGAAGCTACTGAAACATCAAACGAAAAAGTAGGCGCTAGAATGAACCAATTTTTGGAGGTCAATTTGGCGGAAGATTCAAATCCTAATTTCTTTTATAAGATATTGGGTGTAAACGATAAAGTAATTTATAGTGGATCTTTACACAATACTTACTCTTTAAAATTTGATACTAAAAAATTGCTCCCAGGAAAATATTTTTTAAACATAGAAAACAAAGAATTTTTTATTAGTAAAGCATTTATTGTCAGCGAAAACATTAAAGCATAGAACAAATATTTACCCCGTCACCCCCCGATTTTTTTATAATTACAAAATAATTACCATGAACAATTCACTCATATTTTTTCTAAAAAAAATTATAGGACTAAATACCCAAAACCGCTATACAACCGAAAATCAAACCGATTCAGAACTTTATCAAGACATTAACGATCTCGGTTATTGTTAAAATAAGGTACTAAAATTATCAAATTCCCAAATTTAACAAGAGGCATTCTTAAATAGTTTGCCTCTTATTTTTTGGCAAATAACAGTGCATATTTATAATAGAAAAGAGGCTACCTTTATAAAAAGATAACCTCTTTTGAAAGCGATATAAAATTAAATTTTATTTCAAATCAAATCTATCCAAGTTCATCACCTTAGTCCAAGCCTTGACAAAGTCTCTGATGAATTTCTCCTTAGCATCTGAAGAGGCATAAACCTCAGCCACTGCCCTCAAAATAGAATTAGATCCAAATATTAGATCGGCTCTTGTTGCAGTCCATTTTAATTTTCCTGTTTTTCTAGATTTACCTTCAAATGTTTCTTGACTTTCATCAGTTGCCTTCCATTGTGTATCCATATCCAGCAGATTAACAAAAAAGTCATTGCTCAAAACACCAACGTTATTGGTTAAAATACCATGTTTTGAACTTTTGGTATTTGCGCCAAGCACTCTTAATCCACCGACCAATACTGTCATCTCAGGAGCGGTCAAAGTTAATAACTGCGCCTTGTCTACAAGCAAGTTTTCTGTAGTGACGGAATACTGTGATTTCAGGTAATTTCTGAACCCGTCAGCTGCTGGCTCCAAAACTGAAAATGACTCTATATCCGTTTGCTCTTGCAAGGCGTCTACTCTACCTGATGTAAAAGTGACATTCGTAGGATAGCCCGCGTCTGATGCAGCTTTTTCTACCGCAGCAGAACCTCCAAGTACTATAAGATCGGCAATTGAAATATCAACGTTTGCTTCCTTTTGAATTTTCTCGTAAACATCGATCACCTTTGCTAGCTGCATAGGATCATTACACTCCCAAAACTTTTGTGGTGCAAGTCTAATTCTAGCACCGTTAGCACCTCCTCTCATATCTGATCCTCTAAAAGTTGAGGCAGATGACCAGGCAGTAAATACTAATTCTGAAACAGATAATCCACTATTCAGGATAGTATTTTTTAATGCTGATAATTCAGACTCAGTGATCGCCTCAAATTTTGAGTTTGGCAAAGGGTCTTGCCAGATCATATCTTCTTCTGGAACTTCGGGACCCTGGTATCTTATTTTTGGCCCCATATCTCTATGTGTCAATTTAAACCAAGCTCTTGAAAATGCATCTTCAAATGCCTCCGGATTTTCGTAAAATTTTCTAGAAATCTTTTCATAGGCCGGATCAAAGCGCAAGGAAAGGTCGGTTGTCAGCATACCTGCTTTTTGCATCTTAGTTGAATCATGGGCCAGTGGTACATCAGCCGTATCTCCTTTTGCGATCCATTGATTTGCACCTGCAGGACTTTTTGTTAATTCCCATTCGTTTTCAAATAAATTCTTAAAGTACAGATGGGTCCACTCGGTTGGTTTTTGTGTCCAAGTTACTTCCAAACCACTTGTGATCGCGTCACCTCCTAACCCAGTTCCATGCTTTGAGCTCCATCCAAACCCCTGCAATTCAATGCCACCACCTTCTGGCTCTGCACCCACTAATGCGGCATCACCTGCGCCATGTGTTTTACCAAAAGTATGACCACCAGCTATCAGTGCCACTGTTTCTTCATCATTCATTGCCATTCTGGCAAAAGTCTCTCTAATGTCTTTGGCTGCAGCTAATGGATCCGGATTTCCTTCCGGACCTTCTGGATTCACATATATCAATCCCATCTGAACAGCAGCCAGTGGATTTTCTAGATCTCTATCCCCTGAATATCGCTTGTCTCCAGCTTCCCATTCTGTTTCAGAACCCCAATAGACATCTTCTTCCGGCTCCCAAACATCTTCTCTACCACCTGCAAAACCAAATGTTTTGAATCCCATTGTTTCAAGCGCTACATTTCCGGTAAGAATCATGAGATCCGCCCAAGAGATCTTATTGCCATACTTTTGCTTTATTGGCCAAAGCAATCTTCTTGCCTTATCCAAATTTCCATTGTCCGGCCAACTATTTAACGGTGCAAATCTTTGTTGACCTGTACCTCCTCCTCCTCTACCATCGCCTGTTCTATAGGTACCCGCGCTGTGCCAAGCCATTCTTATAAAAAAAGGACCGTAATGACCAAAATCTGCTGGCCACCACTCTTGAGAGTCAGTCATTAAATTAGCAAGATCCTTTTTAAGGCCTTCATAATCTAATTGTTTGAAAGCTTCAACATAAACAAATCCCTCATCCATAGGATTTGTTTTGCTCGTATGCTGCTTTAAAATATTCAACCTCAGCTGCTTAGGCCACCAATCATTATTGGTTGTTCCTCCTCCAGAGACTCTTTCTTTTCCATTTACTGCATGGAATGGACATTTTGCACCTTCCGCTTGTGTATTTTCCATAATTATTAAGTTAGGTTTTTATGATTTGCCCAAATTTAACAGTAACTATGTATTTATAATAACTATAAAATTCATACTACTATTGACACCATCAATATCTATCTCTCAAATAAAATACGTTCTTGCTCTCGAAAAAACAGGTAGTTTTAGTGAGGCTGCCGAGATATGTTTTGTGACGCAAAGCACCTTGAGTACCATGATCAAAAAATTAGAAGTCCAAATTGATTTGACACTCTTTGATAGAAAAACCAAACCCATCTGTTTAACTCCAGAAGGACTTTCTTTGATTGAACAATTAAGAACCATATTTCATGAATACGAAGGTCTAAAAGAACTTGTCCAAAAAACTAAAGAATCCTTTTACGGTAACTTACACATTGGTATAATACCTACAATAGCGCCTTTCCTGCTACCACTATTTTTGGATAAGATCCTTACTAGATATCCTGAAGTAAATTTTACTATTAATGAGATCACAACCAATGACATTGCAAACAAAATTAAAAGCAGAGAAATAGACATCGGCATTTTGTCTCTTCCTTTAAATGATAAAGAACTAATTCAAAAAAGATTATTTACAGAAGATTTTCTAGTCTATGATGTGAACCACTCCTCCAATAGTAATAAAAAATATAAGATCAATGATATTGATGTTTCTCGACTATGGCTGTTGGAGGAAGGCCATTGTATGACGAACCAAATTGAAAAAATTTGCCACCTTCGAAAAAAACGCAAAGCTTCCAAAAATCTGATCTACAATAGTGGTTCTATTCTTTCTCTTTTGGAACTAGTAAATATGAATAAAGGCATAACATTATTGCCGAGACTGGCTAGCTTACGTAAAAATCTGATCAAAGAAAAATTTGTTTTTAAAATGGAAACACCTGTTCCCGCCAGAGACATTGGAATCATCACTCATCAAAACTTCACCAAAAAAAGATTGTTGAATATTCTTGAAAAAGAAATAAAGACAGCCGTCAAACCATTTTTAAATACTAAAAAGAAATTGAAGGTCATCAAGCCGTTTTAAGCATATGTATATATACTGAATTAAGTAGTCACTAAAAAAAATTACCGGTTCATTTCATTAAGTTTATAAACCTCTCCAACCTCCTCATGCTTCTTAGCCACGATCAAGCTCACCCAAACCACCCAAAATGCATCGATGACAAAAGTTATTTTTTGCAGCATTGGTAGATAATAGAATCCAACTTTGGTCACAAAACTAAGGTAGACTATAATGCTTAGTGTAAAACAAATAACAGACATGATCTTGAGCGCATTGTCCTCGCATTTAGGCAATTCTATAAAAAATGGAATGAGAGCGATGGTCCCGAAGATACCTGTTAATAAAACTATGGTATCATGATAAGAAGTAAACATAAATATGAAAATACACATGGTAATTACACCAAATTGGCGTACTATTATTAAGTTCCTATTGGTGTGCCCAAAGATCTCAGGCAAGATGTAAAAAAAACACATCATCGTTAATCCCAATAAAATATGACTGACCATACCTAGTGGTCGTGCAGCATTGATTATACCACTTTCAGTCATGATCAACATCAGATCGCATAAAAAATTATGGAAATAACTGTAGCCAACGGTAGTGATGTCATTGATGGACCCCCCTGGATATTTAGTAGTAGCAAGTAAAAAGAAAATGCTATATAACCCTAATCCTATTATTGGAAAATAGGGATATTTATATTTAAATGCTTTTATCATTAAGACAGGAACAACTTGATTTTAAATTTGTTTATGATCTAATTTTTTTCAGATATGAAAGTAATATTAAAATTCAATAGTTACAAACCCATTGATGAGCCGATACCAGAGTTGGTTTTTTCGGTCACCTCACTGCCTACTTTTTCATCAATCGTATACACATCTTTTTTGGGAGAATTCCTAGCCACCAATTCGGCTATAAAGCCTGATACAAACAATTGGGTTCCAATGATCAAGGCAAGAATTCCAAAATAAAACAATGGTCGACCTGCCATACCATAATCCTTATAGAATATCTTATTAATACTCAGATAAGTCAAAATTAAAAATCCTAATACAAAGGCTATAGTTCCGAGCGTCCCTAGAAAGTGCATTGGTCTCTTTCCAAATTTACCAACGAATGTAATCGAGAGTAGATCTAAAAATCCAGTTATCAGACGAGAAGCTCCAAATTTTGAAACCCCAAATTTCCTTTCTTGATGCTGAACGATCTTCTCTCCTACTTTATTAAAGCCTGCCCATTTTGCCATTACCGGAATATAGCGGTGCATTTCACCATATACTTCTACATTCTTAACAACTTCATTTTTGTAAGCCTTAAGACCACAGTTGAAATCATGTAAGGGTAAACCAGAAATTTTTCTTGTTACAAAATTGAAAAACTTTGAAGGAATGGTTTTGGACAACGGATCGTGTCTTTTTTTCTTCCAGCCAGATACAATATCAAAACCATCCTCTATGATCATTCGATGCAATTCTGGTACTTCATCTGGACTATCTTGCAGGTCAGCGTCCATTGTGACGACAACGTCTCCTTGGGCAATTTTAAAAGCAGTATTTAATGCCGCGGACTTGCCGTGATTTCTTCTAAATTTCGTCCCCTTCACATAAGGATTTTGCTTAAATAGGTTCTGAATAATCCGCCAAGACTTATCTGTACTCCCATCATCAACAAAAATAATCTCATAGGAAAAATCATTTTCTTGCATGACTCGTCTGATCCACTTTTCCAACTCAGGAAGTGATTCTTCTTCATTATAAACCGGTACAACAATAGAAATATTCATTATCTTCTTCTATAGATCAATGCTAACAAACCTGAAAGCACAAAACCCAAAATTATTTCTCTAACGTAAGCAAATATCGTTGATGATAAGCTAATGCCACTTTTTACTTCTGCCAATGGATTTTCTCTTCCGGGAATGCCTTGCTCTTTTTGATCAGGCATAAATTTGTTCATGTATTCTAGGCTAGCATCCATCAGGCTTGTATCAATATGTTTAAACATGACATAGTAAAAAACGTAGAAGATCAAGTTGGCAACTAAAAAGGTTACAAATGCCGGCTTGATGTATTCACTCAATGCGCTCCTTACTTCCTTGTTTATGTTGTTTTTTATAGCCAAAAACATAAAAAACAAATAAATCAGTTGTCTACTGAATGTAACGTATGGATGCACCATCAGTTGCTTTTCTAAACTCATTTCCGAATAAAGATAAATTCCACTCAAGTAGATAATGGTTAAAATACCTGCAAATACACCATATTTTAATGCTTGATCTGATCGCATTTTTATTAATCAGTTTTGGCTGCTAACCCCAATATCAAACTAAAAAATGCTCCTCGTAGAAGCAAATAGACAAGGGTTAAAAGATTTAAAAGAATAGGATCATTAAAAAAAGAAAATATTTTTCGGGACATTTCTATTTCTTCCTCACTTGATCCGGAATCATCCATTTCTTCTAAAGTTTGTTCAAATATCTCAGCCGTGAGGTCTGGCTCAATAAAAGTAGTGAATACAAAATTATAGATCATATAAATGATTGCACAAATTAAGCTTGTCATCAACCCTACTTTTAGACATTGCCCCAATGTAATCCTCCCTTTTTGATTTTCATCTCGATGGCGAACGATCGCCTTATTGATCATAAAAATAGCAATAGCGATAGAGGCTATCGTTGAAAAAATGGCAGGTGCGCTAAAACTACCAGAAACATCTATACCTACCGTCAGGTATAAGGATAGTTGGAGTACCACTACCAACATGCCCCATATGAATCCATAAGTGGTAGCTAGTCCCCAAGCTGATTGTGATGGTTCATTGTAATCTAGCGGTGCGTTTTCCATATCTATTGATTTTTTAGAAAAATAATCAATAATTGATAAGTAAACTATTATTATTGACGATCGCATGCACTTTTCCGACCAATGCCTTGTCGATCAACGGCGTATTTTTAGATTTAGATCTGATTTCTTTTAAGCCGTAAGTCCACTCTTTGGTAGGATTGAAAATAGTCAGATTTGCTTGTTCTCCCTCCTGTATCAAAGGTATTTCGATACCTATCACTTCCCTAGCTTTATAAGCCAGCAGATTGATAAGATGTGGCAATTTAAAATCCTTATCCAACAATTGTGTTCCTAAAGAAAAAAGGGTCTCAAGGCCTATTGCTCCAAATGCCGCATAAGGAAATTCTTTTTTCTTCATATCGGATTCTAGCGGGGTATGGTTAGAGCTTATAAAATCGATGGTCCCGTCAAGCAAACCTTTCTTTAACGCCTTAGTATCTTTGCTTGTCCTAAGTGGTGGCCATACTTTAAAGTTGGGATCAAAATCCTCCACCTCCCTTTCTTCATACAGCAGGTTAAAAATCGGCACAGAAGCGCTGATACGAATGCCATTCTTTTTAGCTTTTCGAATCAATTCAACAGAGCCTGAAGTTGAGATATTTGCGATATGCATTTTTGACTCTGCGTATTCAGTCAGTTCGATATCTCTTTGCACCATTAACTCTTCAGCGAGATGTGGGATACCTTTTAATCCTAGTGAAATACTTAATGCTCCTTCGTTGATCTGTCCTCCATTGGATATGGATCTATCGTTTGAGGCATTGATCAGCAAACCATCAAAAGCCTTTACATATTGTAACGCACGTAGCATCAAGCCTGAGCTTTGCACGGGCTTGAGACCGTCTGTAAAAGCTATTGCTCCACAGGCATGCATGTCGTATAATTCTGCAAGATCTTGCCCATTACATCCCAAGCTTATCGCTCCTAACGGGTTGATGTTCACGGCGCCGTTTCTATTTTGATTTTTTACAAATTCGACCTGACCTTTATTATCAATGACAGGGGCAGTATTCGGTAAGGAAGCTAAAGAAGTAAAACCTCCGCTAGCAGCTGCTTTTTTAACAGATTTAAAATCCTCTCTTTGTTCAAATCCTGGCTCACCTACAAAGATCCCAACATCCATCCACCCAATACTAGCATGGGCATTAGGAAATTCAAGGGTTTCTATTCCTTTAGGCTTTTTGAGTGCCTTACCAATTTTATTGATGAGACCATCCTTGATGAGGATGTCAACAGTTTTGAATGACTGGCTTTCGCCAGAAGGCAAGATTTTTATTTTTTTTAAAAATAGATCCATTTCAAAGTGTGCAGGTCAGGAAAACTAGACTTTCCAATACCTAAGTAATAAGACCTCCAAAGCTAAAAAAATCAGGGCCAATATTATACACCATCTCCACAAATTTACACCACGACTTCTATCTTTTACAACTTGAGCAAAGTTTGCTTCTCCGGCAGTATCTATAATAGAGATCGTTTTATTGGTAGAAAGCATATTCTTTAGGTCGGATGGTGTATTGTATCTTAAGTCTGATTCCTTTCTATCAAAGTTAAAAGCAAAAGTTGAAAGCACTTCTTTTTCTTTTAAAAAGAAGTCAAAAAAGCCTGCTTCCTTGATTTGATTGTTAAGTCCTAAGATCAGCTTCGATCCTATGTTTCTCTGCTCAGGTATGAACTCTTCTTGTTCAGAAGCCAATTTATAAACCATTTCAGCCCCTGTTTCTTTACTTGCTGTTTCCAAAACATCATCTTTTCCAATGAAAAAAGCTATTTTCTCATCCTTAGCATTAGAAATCGCCATTTTATAGAGCATAGGAATGAAAATCTCTCCATTTCTAACCAAGTTGTTTATGTCTTCATTTAAGGGGGCAGCGCACAAATAAAGATACCCTTGTTCGGTTTTATATTTTCCAATAAAAGTAGATCCATCTCTATAATTCATGATCGGCTCCTCTCCCCTGGAGGCAAATTTTGTTATTTTAAAATTTGCCTGACTCACAGGTAGTTTGAATACCGATCCTCTATTTTCATAAACATCTTTAAAAATAAATTCTTCTACATTGATGGACGCAACCTCTCTCACTCCCTTTTCGTATTTCTCGATCTGGTTGGCTGGGAAGCCGTCAAGAAAAGGTTTATAGGTATTTAGATTGGCTTGCGCCGAAGGAAATACTAATAAATTACCTCCATTCTTTACATATTGTGTCAATTCAAAAGAAAGCCCTGAGGATATATTTTGGATGTCATTGTTAATGATCAAATGATATTCAGGGAATGAAGAGTACTCCAAATTTTGAGTGGTCTTATTTGTTAGGTTAAAGCTTGCAATGCCTTTGAATGCTGCAGTGAGGTATTTATTATTGCTACCGCCATTGATTGCTAGTACTTTTATCTCTTTAGCCACATTGAAAGAGAAATAATACGAATCATCAAATTGTACGGGATAATCAGTAATGCTCAATTCTGCTTTGTGCCAACCATTTCTTAATATGGTGATATTTACTGTGTCTACAACGGATTTTCCTGCAGGAATACTCATAGTACCTACTGGCTTAACTTGCCCATCCATTTTGAGGGCTAGTCTAATATTTTCAGCATCTTCATCTGAGTAATTCTTAACTTTTACAACGAGTTGATTCGTTTGATTAAGCATTTGAACAGGCGCATCAAACCAACAAGAGTCGATGGCCAGGTTTCTTTCTTCAACAGATTGCAAAGGCAGTAAATTTATACTTAAACTAGAATCCTGATAAGCCTCTAAATCCGTAATGTTCTTCTGGAAATCTGAAATGATGTAACTCTCTTTATTATCTTGGCCGACTTCACTTAGTGCCTGTTTTTGCCTAACAATTACATTTGACAACTCCTTAACTGCTGGGGATACTGTGATCTCATCAACTAGTGCCAGAGCATCTTCTTGACTAACCAGCCTTTGATGTCTGCCTTCAAAGTCATTTGTCAAAACTTGAAATCTATCTTCAACAGAATAGGCTGATATAACTTCTTTGGCACGAGTTTTAGCTTTTTCAAGCAAAGGGACATCCTGACTTAAGGAACTCATGCTAAATGAGTTATCTACAAAGACACTTACTGATTTTAGACCTTTTTTGACAGCCACATCCTGTGGGAGAAATGGTTGGGCGAAAGCCAAAACCAAAAATGCCAAAGCAAGTAGTCTGGATATTAGAACCAATAGATTCCTGATCTTACGACGAGCAGATGTTTCCTCTTTTACCTCCTTTAGGAACTTGACATTTGTAAAATATACCTTCTTGAACCTCCTAAAATAGAACAAGTGGATAATTATAGGAATGGCTAGTGCAAATAGCGCAAAAAGAAAAGAAGGGTATAAAAACTGCATTAAGTGTTGTAATATTTCTATTTAGCAATGTTTCTAACAAAAACTAATACGCACAAAGCTATCAATTGTTGTGTAAATCAAAGGTGTGAAATGCAAAAAAGCCTAACAAATCTTCTTAAAAGACTTGTTAGGCTATCATAAAAGGGATTGTCCCTATTTAGTAACTTATTTTATTAATGCATTAAAGTGACATCACCTTCCAGTACTAATTGTGTGTCATCAATCAATGTTACTATTGCATAGTAAACAAAGACACCTGGTTGCATTGTCTCTTCCTTATATTTACCTCTCCAACCGTGGTTTTCATCATTAGGCAAAAAGTCTCCATCCTCAAACATTTTCTCACCCCATCTATCGTATACTCTGAATGATTCAACATTTTTCACTGAGCCATCTCTGGCATAGATCATAAATACATCATTCACTCCATCAAGATTTGTTGGTGAGAATGCATTTGGAATGTATATATCAATACTTCTATCCACTCGCAGTTCAATTTTTGCTTCATCTACACAACCATTGTCATTAACTACAGTAACTGTATAGGTGGTTGAACTTGTAGTATTAGTAGTAGGATTTAAGCAATCATCGCAACTTAAGCCTTCAGAAGGCATCCAAGTGATAGAAGAAATTTCATTTTCTGGCCAGTTAGTAACCATGTTAAGCTGTGCTTCATCTCCGATGAGAATTTCTAATCTTGGCTCTGTTGTTTCAACAAATAGTGAATCTACTGCTGGGACAACAAATGTCTCTGTCAAATCACAGCCATTTTGATCCAAGATGAATACATCATAAGTATTGCCAGGAGGAAGAGATTCAAACACATTGCTTTCAGTGAATGTAACACCTCCATCAAGAGAATAAGAATATGGACCACTATTACCATCTACTCCTGTTACAATAATAGAAGCTTGATCTCCATAACATAATGGAGGTAATACTTCCGCATTAAAGCCAGTTGGAACGTTAGGATCAAGTCTCACTTGTACATCATCCAAACTAGAACATCCATTCTCGGTATTTACAACAGTTAGGATATAAGTACCTGCTTCATCCACCAATGGATTTAAAGTATTGTCTCCATTCAAGATAGAACCATTGTCTGTTGTCCATTGATAATCAAAATTACTTCCTTGTGAAGCATCTCCAAGAAGATTCACTTCATCAATTGTACAATTCAATTCAAATTCTTGTCCAGCATCTACTGTTGGATTCTCTACATCTTCGATGACAAGAACATCAGTAGGTGTGATACATCCATTATCAGGATTTGTAATTTCTACAACATAAGTTCCTGGTGCATCAATAAGTGGATTTTCAGTATCAGAACCACTTACTATATTTCCATCAATGGTAGACCAAGAATATGTGGCTCCAATCGCATCAGTAGAAGCAGACAAGGTAGTTTCTAAAACAACACAAGTCAATTCTTCTGGGTTATCAATATTTGCAAGTGGGAATACATCATTTGAAGTTACCTGTACCGTACTTTCAGAAGTACATCCATTTGACTCATCTGTAACAATCAATGTATATGAACCAGCTGCATTGATAACAGGTGTCAAAGTTGTGTTTCCACTAAGTACAAAACCGCCATTTGAAGGCAACCACTCGTAGCTAAATTCTGATCCAGTACTTGAACCAGCACCATCTAAATTATTTTCAGGATCTGCACAAGTTATTTCCAGAGTCTCCCCTGCATTTGCCATAGGTTCTAAAATATCCTGTACTACTTCAATTGTTGCTGTAGAAGTACAATCATTGATCGTGTTAGTAATTACCAATTCATACAATCCCGGCTCAGTAACACCGACTTCAATTTGATCTGCACCTTGAGCAAAATTTCCATTTAAGGTAGTCCACGAATATTCAAATTCATCTCCAGTACTTGAACCCATTCCAGAAACCATTACTTCTTGATCCGCACATGTCAATACTTCTGGTTCTACTACTGCAATGCTAGGTTCGTCTATATTTTCTTCAACCACAATCGTCATAAATGATTCACACCCATTCTGTGTATTCACAATTGAAAGCGTGTATTCACCTGCAACATTAACGTCTAAGTTATTAGTATTCCCCACAGTATTACCAGAATCATCTGTCCAAGTAGATTCGAAATTTGCTCCTGAATCTGAGTTGGAACCATCAACAGAAACCATTGAAGTACTACATGTGATCAAAGCTGGATCGTCAATTGCTACATTTGGTTCATCAATGTCTTCCAATATAGTTACCATATCCATAGACTGACAATTATTCTCGTTATTGATAACTGTAAGAATGTAATCTCCAGGTGTATCAATTTCTGGAGTCAATGTTGTTGCTCCAGAAACTATATTACCGTCAGTAGTTGTCCATTCATATGTGTATTCAGCACCTAGATCAGAATCATCACCGTCTAAGTTTAATATTGTAGTAGCACAAGTCAACATCTCAGGAGCGCCCGCATCAGCGATTGGTTCTTCAATATTTTGAGCTACGGTCACACTAAGACTTGCATCACAACCATTGGTTGTATTTATAATGGTCAAAGTATAAGTACCAGGTTCATCAATCATTGGAGTCAATCCATCAAGGCCAGAAACAATATTTCCATCAGTTGTTTCCCAAGCGTATTCTAAATCAGGATTTTGATCAGAGCCTGAAGCATCTAATACGGTTGATTGTACAATACAAGTCAACATTGCAGGTTCATCGACATCTACAGAAGGTAGATTTTCATCCGCTTCTACAATAACAATTGCTGAGTTTGTACAACCATTATCTCTATCTGTTACGATGAGTTCATAAGTACCTGGCTGATCTACAGTAGCCCCTTGACCGTCGGTATTAGAAATAATATTTCCAGCAGAAGTTGTCCACTCATAAGTATAATTAGAACCTTGTGCTGAATTTGATCCATCAAGATCTACCGTTTCTTCCGTACAACTCAATATTGCTCCTGGACCAGCGTCAACCGCTGGAGGCTCAAAGTTAGATTCAACGATAACGAAAACTGATTCTGCACAACCTGAAGCTGCATTGTCAACAGTCAAAGTATATGTACCTGGTTCGTCAATTTCTACTATATCTGAATCACCATTTCTTACAATGTTTCCATCAGAAGTAGTCCATTCATACGTAATATCAGCACCAGAATCTGATGCAGATGCATCTAATTCAATGGACTCATTGTTACAATCCAATACTATTGGATTTGCAATTTCGACAAATGGAAAATCCGCATCTTCTTCAACCACAAAGCTTTCTTCTGCCGTACAGTTGTTTGTAGTATTTGTTATTAACAAGGTATAAGTTCCAGGATCATCTACTGTTGGACTTAGTCCATCATCTCCAGAAACTATGTTGCCATCTGGTGTAGTCCAAGTGTAGACAAAATCTGAACCTGTGCTTGAGCCCAAAGCATCTAAAACCTGATTTGGGTCTTCGCAAGTCAATACAGCTGGGAATACAGGAGAAATTTCCGGATCATCCGTACTTTCCTCAATGACAACCGTTGCTTCAGCAGTACAACCGTTATTGGTATTTGTAACGATAACTTGATAAGTTCCTCCAGCATCAACCGTTGGATTAGTAGAAGTTCCACCACTTACGATGTTTCCACTATTAGTGGACCAGTCATAAGTAAATTCTGAACCCGTACTGATATCAACTCCACCTAAGTCAACCATGGCAGCGCTACAATCTATTTGTTGTTCTGGACCTGCATCAGCAATGGGATCTTCAATATTTTGAACAACCACTACTTGTGCTGATTCAGAGCAACCTGTTTCTTCATTATTTACAACGAGTATATAAGTACCTGGCGAATCAACATCTGCTGTAGTTCCACTGGTTGTACTTAATAAATTACCATCTTGAGTTTGCCACTGATAAGTTATACCAGTTCCTGCATCTGAGCCAGAACCATCAAGAGAAACGACTTGTGTATTACAATTTAATTCTATTGGTTCATTGATCGTTGCAACTGGCAAGTCAGCTTCTTCTGAAACGGAGTAAGTTGCAGTTGCTGTACAGCCATTATCTGTATTTGTAACGAGCAAGCTGTAAGTACCTGGATCATTCACTTCAGGAGTAGGTGAATCTGCACCAGAAGCAATGGTTCCATTGGTAGTAGTCCACTGGTAAACGAAATTAGGACCAGTACTTGAACCTGTCATATCCAGTGTTTGTGAAGTTATTTCACAATCTAAAACTACAGGGAAAATTTCTATTAACACGGGATCCTCTGAATCTTCTGTTATTGTAACTGAAGAAATAGCGGTACATCCATTTTCTGTATTTGTAACCAGCACTTCGTAAGTTCCACCTGTCATAGTCGAAGCATCAGCAATGGCTCCTGAAGATGAAAGTTGTCCATCAGGAGTCGTCCATTCGTAAGTGAAATTAGGTCCTGCACTCATAGAAACTCCACCAAGATCTACCTCAGTTGTAATACAATCTACTTGTTGTGTTATTCCAGCATCTGCAATAGGGTCTGCAAGATCCTCCACTACTGTGATAGGCATTGATTCTTCGCAACCTGTTGCAGCATTAGAGACTGTCAATGTATAAGTACCCGCTGTTGAAACTGTTGGACTCGCAGAAGTGCCATCAGAAACGATGGTACCATCTGGTGTTGTCCAGGTATATACGATGTCTGCTCCTGTTTCTGAGGCAGTACCATCTAAAGTGATTTGTGAATTGATACAGTTTATGATCATTGGCTGTGCGATATCCACCGCTGGAATATCAGCTACCTGCCCAACTTCAAAACTTTCTTCTGTACTACAGTTGTTGGTTGTGTTTGTAATGACCAAGGTATAAGTACCTGGATCATCCACTGTAGGCATAAGGCTGTTGTCTCCACTTACAATGTTTCCATCTGGAGTCGTCCAAGTGTATGTAAATTCAGGGCCTGCACTGGAAGCAGAAGCATCAATCATTTGAGATGTTTCTACGCAAGTAAGATCTGCAGGATTTGCTCCAATAATTTCTGGGTCTGTAATATCTTCAGAAATAGTTACTGTTGATTCAGCCGTACATCCATTTTCTGTATTTGTAACGAGTAAGGTGTAGGTTCCTGAAGCATCTACATCTGGATTTACCCCATCTGCTCCACTTACAATATTACCATCAATGGTTGTCCATTGGTAAGTAAATTCTGGTCCAGAACTAATGTCTGTGCCACCTAATTGAGTCATCTGTAAAGTACAGTTCAACTCCTGTTCTATACCTGCATCAGCTAATGGGTCAGAGATATTTTCTACCACTTCTACATCAACAGTATTGGTACATCCGTTATCATCATTCGTTACGACAAGAACGTAGTTTCCAGGCATGTCTACATCTATAGTTGTCCCATCAGAACCTGTAGTTATATTTCCATCAGTAGTTGTCCACTCGTAAGTGAAATTTCCACCTGAACTTGAATTTGAACCATCAATAGTAATTAGGTCTGTCGCACAAGTCAATTGCGCAGGAAGGTCTACTTCTGCAGTCGGGGTATTCACATCTGAGGTTACTTCAACCGTAGCTTCAGAAGTACATCCAGATTCATCAGAAGCAACTACTGTATAGACACCTGCTATCAGATCTGCTGGTGTTTGTTCTGAACTAACTACAGCACCACCACTGCTCAACCATTCGTAAGTAAATACGCCTGACCCACCAGCTCCTGCAGCTTCCGCAGAACCAGATTCTGGATTAGCACAAGTAGTACCGTTTATAAGCTCTGCAGTAATGCTAACTTCCTCTGGAGAAGTGATCGTCGCTTCAAAAGAAGTTTCACATCCTAAAGAATCTGTCACCACTAATGTATATGTACCGTCCTCAAGGCCAGTAATAGTCTCTGTTGTTTCTCCATTGTCCCATTCGTAAGTGAGTGGTCCAACACCACCAGATGCTAAACCTGTTAGTTCTCCATCAGCAGAATCTGAGCAAGATGTTTGTCCTGCTGGCACATCAACTGCAAGGATTGAAGGGCTAACAATTGCCATCCCATCTACAGGACCTGAACAGCCACCTGAGTTAACTGAAATTAAGGTGTATTCTCCAACAACCGTTGCCGGTAAAGTATATTCAGGATCAGCAGTGACAATAGCTGGTTGTTCTATCCCATCAATGGCATAGACTAATTCCCAAGGACCCGCTCCTTCTAACAAGACTGACAATTCAGCTTGTGGGGATTGGTCGCAAATATATTCTATTCCGACAAGTTCGGCTTGTGGGAAACCTGTTATAGTTACTGAAGCAGTATCAAATACCATCTGTCCACATTCATCGGCTACTTCCAAATAATAAGTATAAGTACCAGGCATATTTGGAGGCGTGAACTGATAGTTTCTATTCGTACTAACGACAGAGTTATTTTCATCAGACCATTGGTAGGTATAACCAGAAACTGGAGTTCCTCTATCAACATCGGGGAAACCACCTTCTACATTGGCACTAAACCCTTGAGGCGTAGCAAAACAACTGGTATCGTTATTAAGTGGCAAAGCAGTCAATGCTGGAATATCAATAATTTCTAATTCTATTATTTGAGGATCACAATTACAAGGATCATCAACCGTAATTTCAATCGTTTCAACACCTTCTATAATATCATCAGGTATTACTTCTATAAATCTATATAATTCACCTGGAGGTGGAAGAGGAGGAATAATAATGGTTCGCTCTAGATCCGTTCTGTAGTCAAAATTTTTAGTAGCTGTTCCACCAATCTCAAAACCATATTCAACAAAAAGATCCTGTGTGCTCTCATTGTCCAATCTTGTCAAAATTAATGTGGCTATTTGATCACCACAATTTTCGTATACGAATTTCTCCCCATTTGCAAAAGTTATGTCGTATTCAGCACCGGCACCACCCGCAGAGAAAGAAGAACCTCTCAAGAAGATACCCGACCCCCAAACAGGATCAGATCCATCTGCTAAAACAAATTTGATATGATATTTTTCACAAGGAATCAAGTCATCAAATCTTGCTGTCAAAACAGTGGTCCAACCATCAAATGCACATTCTGTAGGTGCTGCTGGAGGAATAGAAGGAAATGGATCTTGTTTTATTTCTACTGGAGAACAATTTCCAGTAGCGTTGTGACCTCCGGTATAATCTCTTTCAGTATATAAAAAATTATTACTTACATAAAAATTTCCGACTTGACCAATATGGCCATAAAGATGATGATTCCAATTGATAGATTCTATGGCAACGTTTGTCGTGTAATCCAACTGCCCATTTGTACCTGGCAAAACAGCTAAGTTGACTGCATTATTATTAAGCGAAGGTTGTCCATAATCAAACCCTGAAATGCCAGGCCCACTCAAAAGCAGGGCAAACCCATCATTAAATTGTGTACCAACATACTCGCAATATTCTTCTGACGCAAAGACGTATTGGAATTCAACAAATTCATCAGAAGGATAGAAGTCAAATTCTAATACTGCCGCATCATATGTGGCATAACCTAACAATTGCTGAAGGTCAATATCTCCAGAAGTACCCATTGAAGTTCCAGTACTACTGTAGGCGTTTCCACCTCCAACTGATTGATAAGAACCAAGTGGAGCGTTTGCCATTGCAATACCATCAGTCATACCCAATGAGTAATCACCTTGCCAAAATTCGCCAATCACACCTCGAGCTTCAATACTTTCTATAGTTACTTCAAAACAAGTTTTTGCCAAAAGAATATCTTCAACTAAAAAACGGTAATCGTTTTCTTCTCTAAGCTTAAGGTCACAGGTTGGATTTATATCGGGATCCCTCAAGATATTTGTTTTGGCATTGCAATCAAGACAGTGCATGATGGCATTTACCAATACTTCTGATTCAAATTTACAATCGAATCTTTCGACATTAAACTGAAGGCAGGTTGATTTTGCTTTTACCTTGATGAACTCATCATTACCCATGTGATCTTGCCCATACGTGTATTCGCATACGCGTTTGTCCTTCTCACGTTCATCAAAAAGATATATAGCATAAGTGGCTCCAGGTTGAACATCGCATACTTCAATAACCGTTTCAGTTTGATCAATGGGAAACAATGCTTCAAGGTAAAATCTTTCTGGAAAAGTCAGCTCTACATCGACTTTTTGTCCATGTAAGCTTGTTCCCAAAATAAACATAAATGCAGGAAGGAGTAGCATTCTTATCATAGTAACTTGTTTTTAGTAGTGTCAGTCTTCCAAATCTCGGTCAAATTGACCATTCTTTTGCGAAAATATTGAATATTCAAATATAACTAAAATATTGTTGCCATTATCACGTCAAAGTGTCAACAATATTCTATTTAATTGTAATACCAAAAAATAAATAATAGTTCAACGCTTATTTTTTAAATCTATTTAAAGCCTATTTATTAAATGATAGTCATTAAAACTTAGTGTTTTATTAAGGTATTGGGTATTACCGACGTAATTTGCACGGATTGGAATAGCTAATTAAATACAGCCTCTAGGTAGGTGTTATAATTCTAATTTAAGCTTTATTAGCTTAATTTACAAGAGTAACATCACCTTCGAGCAAAATAGTTTCTCCATTGATCAATTCTATTTCTGCCCACCAAACGTACACCCCAGGTTGCATTTTCTTAGCTCTATAAGTTCCATCCCAGCCAAATTCTGTTTGATTTGGCAGAAAGTTTAGTTGCTCTAGTACCTTGTTTCCCCAACGATCATAGATGTTGAAGGAATTGATATTTTGTATCTTATTCGCTCCACTATAAATTGTAAAAACATCATTTATACCGTCTTCATTGAATGGTGAAAATGCTGTAGGTACATAAATATTAATGTCTCTTTCTACTCTAAATGAAATTTCAGCCATTTCGCTGCATCCATTATCATTTTTTATAATAACAGTGTATAAAATGTCAGATTGTGGTGTTACAATTGGATTTAAACAGTCTGAACAACTCAAATATTCAGTAGGTGTCCAGATGATCTCTGCAATTTCATTTGGAGGTATATTCGTATTAGCAACTATTTGGAAATCATCTCCTATAGAAAGCTCAACTTCAGGAATCAAATTGACTTGAACTGGATCGACCGTTGGAATGGTCAATAAAGTATCTAATTCACAACCATTTATATCTTGGATACTCACAATATAACTTTGACCTGATTCTAAGTTTTCAAACAACTCTTCAGAACCAAAATCTTCTCCATCTAAAGAAAACAGATAAGGGCCATCTCCTCCCAAAACAGTGTTTATTTCAATCCCTCCTTGATCACCAAAACATAGAGGAGGCATGATGTCAGAAACTATTTCAGTAGGGATATTCTCATTTTTGGTCACTTCCACTATGTCAAATGCAGAGCAACCATTGTCATTGTCAACTACTCCAAAGTAATATACACCTGGTGAATTTACTTCATTTGGTATGGCATTCATGCCACTATTAAAATCTTCCAGTGAGGTGTACCAATCAGCAGTAAAATTTCCATCGGAAAGCACTTCTCCATCTAAGGCTCCTGATTCAAAATTGCAATTTATTTCAAAACCGTTTCCAGCATCTACCTCTGGAATTTCTCGATCTGAAAGTACAGTGGTCATCAAAGTCTCCTCACAACCATTTTCTGAATTTATTACGATTACATTGTAGCTACCTGGCTCAGAAACAACTGCCATTCCTTCATCGATTTCATCGATTAGGCCATCAATAGTTGTCCAATTATATTCCAAGTCAAAAGCTCCTGCTACATTTGCATTTAAAGTCGTATAAAGAATCTCACAAGTCAATACTTGTGGTTCTGTTATCGATAATAATGGAAAATCAACATTCTCCTCTACTAGAATTTCAATCGTTGAAGAACAACCATTGTCCGGGTTGGTAAGGGTGACTTCATAAACACCAGGACTAGTGGCCGTATAAATTTGATTTACACCATCAAAAATCAGATCGCCTGCACCGGTATAAGTTAATTCATTTTGACTCCCTAGATCAGAACCAGAAAGGTCGATCGTTGCTTCTTCTTCAATACAAGTTATTACGTTTAAGACATCGGCGTTAAGCGACGGAAGTTCTTCGTTTGATTCTACAACTACAGACACTTCATTTGTGCATTGATTAGTTGGATCTGTGATTGTTAAAGTATAAGTTCCAGGGTCTTCAACATTTAGATTTTCTTGGGTGGCATCTCCTATGATCACACCATCGTCGGTGGTCCAAAGATATTCTAAACCATTTGTGTTTGTCATGCTATTCAACATCGCTGACGAAATTTCACAAGACAATGGATCTACCGCTGGTACTTCCAGAGAAGGGATCTCTCCATTTGAGCTTACGTCAATCGTTTCAGAAGTAGAACATCCATTTGCTGGATCCACTACCGTCAAAGTGTAGGTTCCTGCCAGATCAATATTTGGTGTTAAGGTGGATTCACCTGAAACAATATTTCCATCCAGAGTGGTCCATTCATAATTTAAACTAGGATCTGGGTTTGAAACGGTTGCTTCCAAATTCACATTTGAAATTAAACAGTTTAACTCTGCTACTGGAGAAATATTTAATGTTGGTGTTTCTTTATTTTCTGTTATGATTACTTCTGCTGAGTTTTGACAATTATTCACAGAATTACTGATTAATAATGTATACACACCAGGTTCATCTATTTCTGGAAAAAGACCGTCTTCGCCATTGATAATATTCCCATCTGGACTTGACCATTGATAGATCAGATCATCCCCATCGCTGGATAAAGATCCATCTAGAAAAAGGGTCGGGTTATCACAATCCAATTGAGATGAAACACCTGCATCAGCAGTTGGTGTTTCAATATCTTCCTCGATTGTGACTGAGGTACTGATTTCGCAATTGTTATCATTATTGACAATGGTCAAAGTATAAGTACCACCTGCATCAACTAAAGGCATCAGGCTATCCTCGCCTTCTAAAAAATTGCCGGTGTCAGTTGTCCAAATGTAAGTAAAAGAACCTCCATCGCTAGAACCTAGCGCATTTATAAGTACCGTTTCTGCAGCGCAATCTAAATTTCCAGCTTGTTCAATCATGGCAATTGGAGAGTCTGCATCTTGCTCCACTTGTATGTCCACAGAAGAAGAACAGTTATTATCTAAAGAAGTAACTGTTAATGTATAAATACCCGGTTGATCCACCGTGGGGCTTAATTCATTAGCTCCAGAAACAATATTACCAGGATTGGCAGACCATTCATAAATATAATCGGCTCCCAGGTCATCTGCAATAAGCGCTACCATCTCGACAGTACAACTTAACTCTTCTGCCTCTTGTATTTCAAATACTGGGGATAGTACATTTTCTTCTACGGTTATGGATTCAGTCGTTGTGCAATTATTGATTGTGTTGGTAACAGTCACACTATAGGTACCTGCAGTAACTATGTTGATCGTTGCAACAGAAGAATTACCTTGAATTTGACCGTCATCAGTCGACCATTGAAAAACATCTTCAAATCCAAAACTCTGTGCAAATAATTCTAGATCATTAATATCACAAGTAAAAATCCCAGGATCAAGAATATCAACCTCCGGAACATCGCTATCTTGAAAGACTTCAAAAGAACTAAGTGAACTACAGCCATTATCTAAATTTATTACTTCAAGATCATAAATACCATCGCTATCAACCGAGATCATATTAGCATCTGTGGTCGAAATTATAGATCCATCCAAAGTCGTCCAATTGTAAGAAACATTTGGTGCATCAGTTTCACCTTCCAAGACCAATTGAGAAACATCACAGGATAAAAAATCTTCTCCATTTATATTCAGTGCAGGCGATAGGTTATCTTCAGTCACCATCACTTCTGAACTATTTTCACAGCCATTATTTTGGTCAATGATAGTCAAGGTATAAGTACCTGCCTGATCGGCAATGATGGAAGCACCATTAGGTGCTCCTACAATATTACCGTTTGATGTTGTCCATGTGTAATTAAAATCAGGCGATGTCATATTCCCATTTCCTAATTCAACTGCAGTAAGATCACAATTTAGTTCTTGATCCATTCCTACTTCCACATTTGGTGGCGTATTGTTTAAGGTGACTAGAACAGAAGAGATGGTTTCACAACCGTTGTTGTTATTTAGAATTGTTATTGTATAGGTACCGGCTTGATCCACAATTGGATTAAATCCATCAGAACCTGTAACGATATTACCATCCATGGTAGACCATACAAAAGTAAATTCTTGACCAGTGGAGGAATTATTCGCGTCAAGCATAACCGTTTGATCGAGACAATTGATCTCAAGATCCGGGCCAGCATCTGCAACTGGTGCATTATTGTCTACGCCAATGATTACTTCATCTTCGGCAGTACACCCGTTGTCCAAATTGGTAATAACAATAGTATAAGTCCCAGGTGCATTCACTTCAGGATTAAATCCATCTGCCCCCGAAATAATATTTCCACCTGATGTTGTCCAAGAAATAGAAATATTTGAAGAAACAGAATATCCGTTCAACTGGATTGGTTCTGCATCACAGCCTAAAGTTTGTTCGTCTCCTGCCTCTGCAGTTGGACCTACTAAGTCATCAAAAACTTCTGTGCTAAGCATGACCGTACAACCATTATCAGGATTGGTTATTGTCACTTGATAGACACCTGTTTCAGTAGCAGAGATGGTATTCCCATTTTGTAGGAGAACCTCTCCGTTTGGTCCCACCCATTCAAATTGATTGTTTTGTGGATTACCATCCGCAACAATAGAAACTGTTCTTTCAGAACAGCTTATATCGTTTGGTTGATCTATCGTAAAATTATTTATCGCTATGTTTTCAGTCACATTTATAGATTGTGTTGAGGTACAACCATTATCTAAATTTGTGATGGTCAAGGAATAAGTTCCAGTTTGATCGACATTGATGGATTCACCTGCCATTCCACTTAGAATATTTCCATCGGCAGTGGTCCATTCAAATTCATAATTTCCATTATCGTGGTCTGAAAATATTTCTGTCTCCAAATTGATGCAAGTTAATATTGCAGGATCTATGATTGAGAATTCAGGCTCTTCAATCTCTTGTTCTATGGTAATGGAGCTTGTTGCGGTACAACCGTTAGTGGTATTTGTGACCACAAGTTGGTAAGTACCAATGCCTTCAATATTCGGCATTAAGCCGTCATCTCCATCTACAATGGTACCATCTGTTGTAGTCCATTCATAGATGATATCAGTGCCTGAGTCGGTTTGACTTGCGTCTAATGTCAAAGCAAGATCAGTACAGGTCAAACTAGTTGCTGGTTCTATTTGCGCGTTTGGTGTATTTTCATCTGTTGTAACCTCTACGGTAAAACTTGAAGTACAACCGTTTGAATTTGAGGTCACGATCAGCTCATACATTCCTGCACCATCTACGACAGCATCAATCTCTGTTTGACCTGAAACTATACTACCATTTGTGGTTACCCATTCATAAGTTGCATTTGAGTCAGTAGAACCTAACCCCGTTATTGTTATGGAAGTGTCATCACAAGTGATCACCCCACCAGTTGCCATTGCAGTAGGCTGCTCATAATCGGTCAAAGGGGTTATGTCTTGAGTTGAGGTACAGCCATTGTCTTCATTAGTAACAACCAAAGTATAAGTTCCCTCTCCCATGATGACCGGCTCATTGGTATCCGCATCAGAAATGATGGTCCCATCTATGGTTGTCCATTGATAGGAAAAATTGCCATTGTCATCAACATTAGCTAAAAAAGTTGCATCCCCTTCAAAACAATTTATGGTCGGTTGAAAGACTAGAACATCAAATTCATCAATTCTAATTTCTACTTCATCTCTAATTTCACAAAGCTCATAAAGCTCTATATCATCAATTGCAAAGTTGTTGCCGTCAATTTCTTCTGAATCTGTTGAAAAACAAAACTCCACTGAAGTACTCATTCCAGAATTCCAGCTGTAGGAGAGTTGGCCCCATTCACAACTATTTTCATTGACGACATCTTGGTAAACAATCACATCATCAATTTCGAAGAATATTTCTGGATTTAGAAAGATGCAATCGGAGCAAACATTTTGAATCCAGAGAGACCATGCATAATCGGTATTTGGTTTAACTTCGATGGTTTGACACCAAAATTTTAAACTCGGTTCATCTGAAGAGTCAATTATTAGCATCTGACCATTATTTCCAGTATGGTCAGAACAATCATCCCATCTATCAATGAAGTCTGAAGGGTCACTCAACACTTCATAATAGCCATGAGCTCGGATACCACTTTCTGCAGCAGATTCATATTCTGTTGTAAAGAAAGCATCTCCGGATTCGAAATTTCCATTTAACACTAGATTTGCGCCTACTCTTGCAGTAGCAACCAACTCGTAACTAGTTGGCGAGGTAACATTAGCCGTAGGACTTAAAATAGTAGGATCATCTAATCCTGTTGATTGTTGCCATTCGAAAGTGTAGAAAGATCCATTCACCTCCCCATCGAGTGGTGTTGAAAGTGGAAGACTTGCCTCGCATACAAGAATATCCTCTCCAGCATCTACCGTTGATTCTCCATCAACTACTACACTATATTCCGATTCACAATTGGTGTCCATATCAGTGATGACCAAGATGTATGTACCTGGCGCATCGACTGTTGGTGTTGCTGTGTTTTCGTCTGCGATAATATTTCCATCCACAGTTGTCCAAATATATTCCAGATCACCTACCCCAATAGAACCCAATCCATTTAGCGTGAGTGTTCCTCCACAAGACAAGCGTCCATCAGAAGCATTTGCCAAAGGAGGTAAAGGTGGCACTACTACTACTTCTATTCCTTCTGAACAACCTGAACCCAGATCAATAAGTGTGGCATTATAGGTACCAGCTGCATCAACAGTTGGTGTAAGGGTATTCCCTCCACTTACAATGTTTCCATCTTGAGTAGACCAATTGACGCTCAAAGTTCCATCAGAGGTTGTATTTGAAATATCTATTATTATTTCGCCCGAATCTCCACAAGCTAATTGTATCGTTTCATCAAAAATAGGCTCAAGTTGGGAAACAGATAAGATGGTGGTCACCGTACTATCACAACCGTTGCTAGCCATAAAGACATCTATATATTCTCCAGCTTCTGTTTGATTGGTACCTCCGGCAAAATGGGAATCTCCTGTGCAAATTGTTACTTCATCATTGACTTCATAGGAAGTGGAATTTGTTACGGTTATACCAGTATAGCAAAATCGTTGAAAGTTAGTTGCGCCCCCAGTAGAAGCAACAACGCCCCAATAAATTTCTCTTCCTATGAAAAATTGTGTGAAATCTGCCAACTCTCTTCTCATCATTCTAACACCATCAAACCACATCTCCAAAGAAGAATCTGCAGGATCCCAAATTATTCTAACATTGTGCCACGCGCCATCTTCAACATTGCCACCCGCTCCAATTGGAGTTGGGCTCATTACTGTCAACTCAAAAAATCCAAGGTCTAGTTTGACTTCCGCATGATCATCAGCAAGATCTCCGTTGCCATTGTTCCAAGTATCAAATTCAAAATATACAGATTGTCCAATTCCATCTAATCCTAATTCTCCTCCTGTAGAACCTGAGCAGCCCGGATTTGGCCCATCACTGTGAAAGAAAAAGACAATTCCATCCGCTCCATTATTATCTCTTTCTCCAAAATATAAATCAAAATTTATCTCAAACCTATTATTGAAGTTAATTGGCGCTGGAAACCAAGCACAACCTAATTCATTATTCTCATCTTGAGTCAACTCTACACATGACTGGCCAGGGATTCCTGAGTTCCATTGAACTGCATCTCCACCAAGATTAAACTCTGTTCCTAAAGGATCAGAGATTCTCAAATCAATGGTCCCAGTCCCGCCATTTTCTTGAAACATTCTAATGAAATATCTACCTCCTGGAACAAGACCAGGTAAGGTCACAGCTGGCATGGGTTCTACACCACAATTTAGATCCGAATAACATCCAACAAGAATTGTTAAACCTCCACAAGCTTCAAACCAAAGATCAAAAGCCGCATCATCGACTGCGTTTCCTGTTGAGCCTGGAAATAACTCGATGGTTGCCACACCAGAACTAGGTGCTTGAAATTCTACCCAAATAGCATCTCCTTCATAGTTTCCACAGCTGGGATAAATCAGGCCATCATATTGATTGCTCGTCAAATTAAAAGTCCTAATTAAGCCGTAATCACTCAACTGATATTCCATTGCTTCACAAGGTTGTTCTTGCGAAAAAACTGGATTCGTTCCAATAAAGAATGAAAATAAAATAAAAGAGAGTATGGAGAGGTACCTCATGTGGTGCTTGTTTATTGTTATTTGTGACAATAAATATACAATAAAAACAGCTAAAAGTGAATTAAGTTAATTTCACATATAATGAAAAAATACTCATCAAATTAGTAAACAATAAATACCTTTGACTGTTTGTTGGAATACAAAACTTCACCATTAGGAATTTAAAGGACTTCAATACTAAAAATTGTTCTTTAATACAGAAGTGTGACATCTCCTTCTAATTCCATAATATCTCCAGTAATGAACTCAATTTTTGCTTGCCAAACATAGACACCGAGGGAGGCATTTTTATTATTGAATTTGCCATCCCAACCATTGTTTTCATCGTTAGGCAACACATTGTTTCGAGCAAAAACTTCATTGCCCCAGCGATCAAAAATTCTAAATTCTGAAATGTTCTTCACCGTATTTTCTGCAGAAAATAGATGAAACCTATCATTGATCCCGTTGCCGTCAAAAGGCGTAAATGCATTAGGTGCATAGACTTTTATATCGCGATCAACTTTAAATAATATTTGCGCTTTTTCTATACAGCCATTTTCGGTGGTAATGACGACTTCATACAGTTGATCGGATAATGGTTGAACCCGGGGATTTAAACAATCATCACAACTTAAATAAGTTGCAGGCGACCAAACGATCTGATCTATTGTTTCTTCAGGGATATTTGTTTGCACATAAATGTCATGTGAGTCTCCGATAATTAAATCTATTTCAGGTATCAGATTCAATTGAAGATTTGGAACTGTTGGTATGATAAATGAGGTATCCTTTTCGCAACCATTGACGTCTTGTATGACCAATTGGTATTCCTGCCCGGGAATTAAGGATTCATAGAGTGAATCCGGTTGAAAGCCATTCAAATTTAAATTATAAAGGTATGGCCCTTCACCACCCACTATGTCGATGATGGAAACATTTCCCCTATCTCCAAAACAAAGCGGCGGTTCAATTGAAGTCAAAATATCTGTAGGGACATTTTGATTTTTTGAAACCAATAGAGAATCAATACTGGAGCAACCGTTTTCTAGATTTAAAACCTCCAAATAATACAAACCAGCTTGATCGACCTCAGGCTCCAATGAATTTTTTGACTGAATAATGTTACCGTTGGTAGTAAACCAATTTGATTCGAAATTTCCATTTTCTAAGATAGCTCCTGTCAAATTTTGAGAAACAAAGTCGCAATCAATTTCAAAATCATTCCCAGCATCTATATTTGGTTGAACAATGTCTTGTAAAACATCAATTGCCAATGCTTGAGTACAACCATTTTTTTTATCAGTCACAACTACGTTATAAACACCGGCCTGATCAACATAGACCCCAGGTTGTGAACCATCAGAAACGATTTGTCCCATCAGTGTATTCCATTCAAAATTATAATCATCTGTATTGAAAATATCTACTCCAATTTCAGTTTGAGTCAAAGCACAAGTCAACAGTTCTCCTTGTATGGTTTGAGCATTAGGCTGATCAATATTTTGTTCAACAGTTATTGTTTGACTAGAAGCGCATTGATTTGCCATATTCTCTATAAACAAAGTGTAGACGCCGGGTTCATTAACAGTAGGTGTAAGCGTTGTACCCCCATCAACTATATTGCCATCTTGGGTGGTCCATGTAACATTGAAAATGGAACTGTTGGAAAATAAACTAGCGTCCAAAATTATGGCCGGTTTATCACAAGTTAATGTTTCTGGTTCGTCAATGAGAATGATCGGCTCTCCGATATCTGCGAAAACATCTATTTCATTTACGCTACTACAATTGTTGATGGGATTTATAACCTCCAAAATATAAGTGCCTGCTGTATTTACTAAAATATTAGGTGCTGCATTATCAGAAATGATGTTCCCTGATGAACTTGTCCAATTATATAATAATCCTTCTACAATAGATTCGCTTCGTACTTCAACCTCAGTACGAGCACAGGTTAAGATTTCATCACTGTACAATTGCAATTCAGGTTGATCGGTATCTTCAGTTACTGATATGCTTTTTTCAAATGCACAACCACTATTATTATTGGTTGCAATCAGCGTATATTCTCCAGGAGCTGACACATTAATGGTAAGATCTGCAATACTAGAATTTATTTGTCCATCTAGAGTAGACCATTGAATATCAAGATCCTCTTCATTGTTCAAATTTAAAGCAGTAACCGTTATTTTTTCTGTTCCGCAAATAAACGGTTGTGGTTCTAGGATCTCTATTTCAGGTAGGTCGAACGCTCCAAATATCTCAAGACTCTCTGCGTTTGTACAGCCATTATTTTGGTCGGTAATGGTTAATTCATAGATCCCGGGATATCCGACAACGATCTGCTCTTCTTCAGGGTCAGAGATAATCAGACCGTCCATTGTATCCCACAAATAAGAAAGGTCTTGAATTTCTGTGGAAGATTGAATTTCCAATTTATTTGCAGCACAAGTTACGTTAGCACTTTCCGATTCTAAAGTAAGACTTGGGACTATAATATCTTCCCCCACTGTAACCTCATCCAAGGAAGAACAACCGTTGTCCAATTTAGTAGTCCGCAGACTATAAGTACCAGGTGAATTAGCCTGAACGATACTTTTATCAGCGTCTCCTCCAATTTCACCATCTATAGTAGACCAATAAAACTCCATTTCTGTATCTGTAAAAAATTCTCTTCCTAGAATAACGGATTCATTAAAGCAGTTTATAACCTTATCAATTCCGGCATCTGCTGTTGGCGGTTCTTTATTCTCAATTACTCTGACTCGAGACCTCGTTTCACAAAGATTTAGGGTATTTGTGATTTGTAATTCGTAAGTACCCGGTTGATCAACTCGGGGCGTTAAGCTATTTAGTCCAGTTAAAATGTTTCCATCAACAGTGGTCCACCTGTAGGTGAGATGATCTCCAGTTTCACTATTAGAAGCATCAAGATTAACCGAATTTAATCTACAAGTCAATTCTTTTTGATCTCCAATATCGACAAAAGGTGCTTGAGTATCATTTATCACTTCTATGATTCCTTCAGCTGTGCAACCGTTATTAAGATCAGTAACAACTACATTATAAAAGCCAGAAGCACCTACTTCAATATTCTCTAAGTTGTTATCACTTAGAATACTTCCACTTTCTGTATACCACTTAAAACTTGTGTTGTCTTGAGCACTACCTACGGAAAGAGTTGCAGACTCATCTCCGCATCTCAGGGTTTGAGTCTCTCCTAAATTTAAATCAGGAATTTGTATAACAGATGATACTTCGATCTCTGCGCTTCTGGTACACCCATTCTCATTATTAGTTACGGTCAAAACATAAATTCCTTCGACATCGACGGAAGCAACATCTGTATATTCTCCATCCAAGATATTTCCTTCAATGCTTGTCCAAAAGAAAGTAAAATCCTCCTGATCAAGATCAGTTTCTAATGTAACTACTTGCTCGTGACAACTTATATTGTCTGGTTGTAAAATTGACACTTCTTGAACGTCAAGATCAGCTTCAACCAAAATTTCCACTGAACTAGAGCAGCCAGTTTGATTGTTTGTCACTTCTAAATAGTAAACGCCTGCAACATTAATTAGTGCGTTCTGTTCGTTTTCACCTGAAATGATATTCCCATCTTGCGTCGTCCAATAATAACTGACATCTTCTGTTTGGCTTGATCCCTCAACTAATGCTTCTGATTCACTACAAGTTAAAATTGGAGCTACGGCTGAAATATCAGGCTCCGTAAAATCGCCCTCTAAAATGAAGTCAAGTGTTTCATAACATGAAGTGTTTTCATTAGTTATTCTAAGCCTGTACAATCCATCTCCTTGAACCAGCGGATCTGATGTATTTTGTCCTTCTACAATTTCTCCTTCATCAGTGGACCACGTATAACTTATGTTTGAAACATCCGTTCCTGAGGGATTAGAAATTAAGTTTACTTCTGAAACATCACAACTTAAACTGGAATATTCAAAGTTAGCAGTGATGTCGTCAAATTTCACATCTACTTCATCCGCCATGATACAAGAGGCAAGCACTTCTATGTCATCGATGGCAAAATCATTTCCGATAGGATCCAACTCATTGGTGTAGAGGCAAAATTCGGCAGTGAGGTTATTGGATGAATCCCAAAAGGAAGAAAATTTTTCCCAGATACAACCATCCCCTGTTTTTTGAACCGTACCAAGACTAATTCCATTCACTTTAAAGTCAATGATCGGTTGGCCCCAGAGACAGGTAGCGCAAACATTTTGAAACCAAGCAGAAAACGCATAAGTAGTATTCTGAGTAACCGCAACCTCTTGGCACCAAACTTTTTGATTGGGTAAACCAGAACCATCGAGCACCATCATATTTCCCCAACCAGTTGTACGGTCGCCACATGCAGCAAAACCATTGTAAAAGTCTTGAGGATTATCTGTGACCAGGTACTTGCCCGCCACATCAGTACCGTAAAGATATTGGGAATAAAAATTAGTATTACCAGATTCAAAATTCCCATTTACAATAAGATTTACACCGGAAAGTACTTCAGCATTTAGTCGATGTGTTTCTTCTGGTGTTGCGAAAACTATAGGATTTAAAATAGTGGGGTCAACTAAATTTGGAGAATTAGACCAATAAAAATCTAAATGAGGTCCATAAATTTTCCCGTCAAGGGTAAAATCAAGTGGCAATTCATCCTCACAATATAAAATAGGATCGCCTGCTTCCACCCCAGTAGCAGCAAGTACTTCTACTGAAAAAGAACTACTCATCTGGGAATCATTATCGACAACAAGGAGCGTATAACGCCCAGCTTTATCTATCGTTGGGGTTAAGGAATTATCCCCCGCGATGATCGAGCCGTTGTTGGTTGACCAGTAATAAGAAATGTTATCTCCTTGTGTTGAACCGTATCCATTTAGTTCCATTTGCCCACTACAATGCAAAATTCCACCAACTGCATTAGCAATAGGTGGTTCAATCATAGTGGATGCACTACTTACAAGCCCGCAATTGAGACAATCATCGGCATTAAAATTGTAAATCCGTTCTGAGCTTCTCCTCCAATTAGCAAAATTAGAATTTTCCCATAAAGTATCTTTATGTGAAAAGGTAGTATTTGCTGTACAATTTGGAGGATAAAATAAGCATGGAAGGATCACAACTAAGAAAAGACTGAACCTCTTCATAGATGTTTGTTTTTGTTTTTTGGTTTTTCTAATTTTATCAATTTATGTATTAAAATAGTCAAAAAAGAATATTGTTTTTATTCATATATAAGTGTTTGAATTTTCATAGATCATATATGAATACTAATTACATATTGACGTTTCACAGCATTTACGTATTTTCAAGATTTTTAATGTGATATAAAATCATGACCTATAAATTAAAATTTGTGACAGATTTAATTGGATTTGAGGTTGGAAAAAGCAAATTTTAGAGATGTGTGTTTATTGTTATATCAGACAACTTTGATCCAAAAGCGCAATAAAAATATATAAGAATAAATATTTATTAAAGCTAGAGATGACTTTATATCTTGCAGTCAATTTAATACTGAAATACTTGGTCCCAAACAAAACAAGATTGGCATTTTGTGCGTACTAGAGACGGTGGAATCAAAGAGAAATCTTTGAAGACAAAGTGGGGTGAGACAATAAGTAAATATGAATAATCTGACATTTCAATATCCTTCGTGGTATATAATATTATGTGTAGTCCTTGGGATTGCATATGCACTGTTCCTATACTTTAAGGATAATACTTTCAAAGATAACAAGTGGCTTAATAGTATTCTTGGAATCATAAGAGCGATCATGGTTACTTTTTTAAGTATGCTATTGCTGTCTCCTTTGCTAAAGTCGTTGCTGACCGAAACGAAGAAACCAGTCGTGGTACTTGCGCAAGATAGTTCGGAATCAGTATTGTCAGCTATGAATGCTGAGCAAGTTGCTGCTTACAAACAACAGTTTGAATCCTTGAGTCAGACCTTGGGTGAGAACTATGATCTTAAAGAGTATTCTTTTGGATCAAAAGTAAGAGAGGGTGTTGATTTTGAATTTAAGGATAAGGTTACGAATATTTCAGAATTTCTTTCATCTCTATATGACCTTTATAGCAATCAAAATCTTGGTGCTGTAATCCTAGCCACTGATGGAATTTACAACGAAGGATCAAATCCGATCTATGCTGGAACGAAATTGGCGGCTCCAATTTATACAGTGGCATTGGGAGATACTACTCCAAGAAGAGACTTATTGATAAAAAGAGTTTTTCATAATAAGATCGCTTACCTCGGAGATAAGTTCAGTATCCAAGTGGATATTGGTGCTCAAAATTGTGCTTCGGAGTCAAGCACGTTGGTCGTTTCAAAAGTCGGTCAAAGTGGAGCCACCCAAAGGTTTCCTATCAAGATCGATAAGAATGACTATTTCACAACGCAAGAAATTATATTGGACGCAGATCAAGCTGGAGTACAAAGATACTCCATCAGCCTAAATCCAATCTCCGAAGAAGTTTCGAAGGCTAACAATACGAAAGAAATATTTATAGATGTTCTAGATGCAAGGCAAAAGATCTTAATAATTGCAAATTCACCACATCCAGATGTTTCAGCAATGAAGCAATCTATCTCGAATAATAAAAATTACGAAGTAACAGATGAATTGATTAACAATCCAAACGTCAATGTTGCTGCCTATGACTTTGTTATTTTGCATCAACTGCCATCCAAAACAAATGATGCAAGTAGTGTTTTAACGGCCATAAAGAATAATAAAAAGCCTGTCCTATTTATAGTAGGAACTCAAACAAACTTGAATAAGTTCAACAGCATTCAATCTGTTGTATCAATAAAAGGAGATGGCAGAAACACCAATGATGTTCAGGCTCAGATTGCTAAGGATTTTAGTCTTTTCAATATTGATCCTTTGATAGAATCAGAACTTCCCAAGTTTTCTCCAATGCTTGCTCCTTTCGGAGAAATAAAAGAAGGTGGCAATGCAGAAATATTGGCTTATCAAAGAATTGGCAAAGTCGATACTAAATTTCCTTTGATCGCTTTTGGAGAACAAGACGGTGCCAAACGAGGTGTTATTTGTGGAGAGAACATCTGGAAGTGGAGAATTTTTGATTATCTCGAACATAAGAACCACGATATTTTTGATGAGCTTCTAGGCAAAACCATACAGTATTTAAGCCTGAAAGAAGACAAGAGAAAATTTAGAGTCAATCTGGATAAAAATATATTCAACGAAAATCAACAAATATTCTTTGACGCTGAGCTTTATAACCAATCTTATGAATTGATCAATGAGCCTGATGCGAGCTTGACCATCACTGATGAGCAAGGCAAAGATTACAACTTCACGATGAATAAATCAGGCAAATCCTACAGGTTAAATGCGGGTTTATTTCCTGTTGGAAATTATTCTTTTAAAGCAAAGACATTTTCCAACGGAGAGGATCTAAACTACAAAGGGCAATTCAGTGTTCAACCCGTACAAGTAGAATTGTACGAGACAACTGCCAATCATAACTTGCTAAAACTTATTAGTGAGAAATATGGAGGCAGTATGATCACTCCGCAAGATCTTGGCACCCTGGCAGAAGTTATAGAAGCCAAAGGAAATGTCAAGCCTGTCATCTATGAAACAACCAAAACAAGATCTGTCATAAATCTAAAATGGATCTTTTTCTTGCTTTTAGGGCTGCTTACTTTAGAGTGGTTTTTAAGAAGATTTTATGGATCTTATTAGTTAGTCTTAAGTCTTTTCTTTAGTCTTTAGTCTGTAGTCTTCAGTAATGGGCATTAAAATCTTTACCTCTTACTATTACCCAACTAGTTATTTCTTCTTAAATACTTGCACTGCTAATGGTGCTATCTTTGGAGAAATAAAATTAGGTCTCCCTTGCCATTCCTCTTTTTTGGATTTTAATGCCTTAGGGTTGGTAAAGTTTGAGCCGCCGTACTTCTCATCATCACTGTTTAATATTTCGATCCAGTTGCCTGCGTCAGGGACACCTAGTTTATATACTTCTCTTGGTATTGGTGTAAAATTGCAAACAATTAAGAGTGGTTCTTTTTGTGATTTATCATAGCGAAGGTATGCCATGACAGAATTATCCCAATCTTCTTGAACGACCCATTGAAACCCAGTAGGGTCAAATTGGAGTTCGTGAAGCTGCATGTATTCTTTAATCAGCTTGTTTAGGTCTTGAATTAACTTTTGGATGCCTTTGTGGAAAGGAAATTGGAGAAGCCACCAATCGAGGCCACGCTCAATGCTCCATTCGGTGGTTTGGGCAATTTCGGAACCCATAAACAAGAGGTTGGTGCCCGGATGGGTAAACATGTAAGTGTATAGAAGACGTAAGTTTGCAAATTTTTGCCATTCATCTCCAGGCATACGATCCATTAGAGATCCTTTGCCATGTACCACCTCATCGTGAGAAAGGGGTAACATAAAATTCTCTGTAAAGGCATAGATCAAACTGAAGGTAATTTCATTGAGATGAAATTTTCTATGGACTGGTTCTTTTTGCATGAAGTTGAGGCTGTCGTGCATCCATCCCATCATCCACTTTTGGCCAAAGCCAAGACCATTACTATGAACTGGTCGGGAGACGCCATTGAAGGCTGTTGACTCTTCTGCGATCGTAACCGTATCAGGATAATTTGCATAGACCGTTGAGTTGAATTCTTTTAGAAATTCAATTGCTCCAAGATTTTCATTTCCCCCATGCTTATTAGGGATCCACTCCCCTTCTTTTCTGGAATAATCCAAATAAAGCATCGAAGCGACAGCGTCTACTCTCAGACCATCGATATGATATTTATCAAGCCAGAATAAAGCGTTGGAAATTAAAAATGACTTGACTTCATGTCTGTCGTAATTAAAAATTGCAGACTTCCAGTCCGGATGAAATCCCTTTCTTGGATCAGCATGTTCAAACAGGTGTGTTCCATCAAAGGTAGCCAATCCATGAGCATCATTTGGAAAATGTGAAGGCACCCAATCTAAAATAACACCTATATTTTCTTTGTGTAGCGAATCTACTAAATGCATGAAGTCTTGAGGTGTACCAAACCTGGAGGAAGGCGCGAAATAACCTGTGATCTGATATCCCCATGAAGGAAAATAAGGATGCTCCATGACCGGCATAAACTCTACATGAGTAAACCCCATTTCTTTCACATAAGAAACCAAATCCTTAGCCAACTCTGTATAACTTAAAGACTCTGTGGCATTATTTTTTTTTCGCCAAGAACCCAAATGGACTTCGTAAACTGAGAAAGGTGCATCGTGTTTATTATTTGCAGTCCTATTATTCATCCAAGCTTTGTCCTTCCACTTATAATCTAAGTCCCAAAGCACAGATGCTGTTTTTGGTGGTACTTCAGCAGATAGTGCAAAAGGATCTGCTTTTTCAAGAATTTCACCTGAATTGCTTCTGATGATGTATTTATACAGATCACCTCGCTTTAAGTCAGGAATAAAACCTTCCCAAATCCCAGAACCATCCCAGCGGTGGTTTAATTTATGGTTTTCTTTGGTCCAGCCGTTGAAGCTACCTGCGATGGTTACTTCGGAGGCATTGGGTGCCCATACTGCAAAATATGCACCTGATTGCCCTTGGTGCTCTATGAATCTTGAACCTAATTTTTCGTAAAGCCTGTAATGTTTGCCCGCTTTAAATAAATTAATATCAAAATCAGTAAACAGGCTGAAAGGTATGACGGACATATTTTTGCGGCTTTCTATCAAGTTGATTGCTTAAATTATTGAGTTGATTTTATTTTTCATTTCGTCAAATTCTTTTTCGTCGAATAAGCGAGTCAGGAAAACAATTTTTCCTTTTTTGTCAATGACTATATTTCTTGTAACGCCAGCTTGCTTGTCAGCAAATAAACCAAAGATCTCAGAACCCGGATCTAATGCAATGGGGTAAGAAACACCTGTTTGATTGATAAAGGCAGTTACTTTTTCAAGTGGTTCATCTTTGTCAATTCCAATCAATATAAAGTCATCCTCTTTATGCATTTGCCAAACATCCTTTTCTAGGTGTGGCATTTCTTCTCTGCACACTTTACACCAGGAAGCTGTAAATTGTAGGACAACGACTTTACCTTTTAAATCAGATAAATTTTGTGTTGTCCCATCGATCATTTTCATTTCAAAGTTTGGCGCTTTATCCCCTACCTGCACTAAAAAGCCTCTTTCATCTGTTGTAACAGCAGCCTTTGAAGTATTCTTTGTTCCGGTGCATGATGTTAGGATCAGATTCATTAAAAGAAGCAAGGTAAGTATGTTTTTCATTTCCCTTAAATTGAAAGGCTAAAATAGGGAAATTATTGAACGAAAAGAAAAGGACTACCTGTAGGCAGTCCTTCGTTACTGTTAAATGAAAAGTTTTATATTCTAGCTCATATTTATTTTGTTGAGTCTGTGGTGCTTGTGGCGAAGTTTGAAAACTTTATTGTACTACGAAAAGTAGGTTAAGAACTAATGCTGTTCGCTCAATTGCTTTGACAAGCAAGCATGCTCCTAACCTACTGACTTAAAAAACAAACTTTACAATTTTATTAGTTTACCTGAACCAATTGTATTTGATTCAGCGCTGATCTCATAAAAATAAATACCTGAATGAAGATGCTCTGACTGATAGGTGATTTGATTATTATCAAAAATGACCATATCCAATTTCTTGCCGTTGACATCAAACAATTTAAAAGTTAGTTCCTCATAATTAGTATTGTCAATGTTTAAAGTGAATTCATTTGAAAACGGATTGGGGTATACAGAGGATCTTGCTGATATACTTTCTGATGTACTTGAAACCAGATCAACTTCTATGCAATTTTCATCTACCGTATGAAAAGTAGTGTTTGTCATGATAGGATCATTGAAGTCAAAATAAATTAAGGCGTTATTTTCTACTTCCGTTCCAAGATCTATGTCAGACAATGGAAAAATGCTGTATTGGATAAAGCCATTAGATCCAAGGTCATCTTTTGCCTCCCAAGGGAGATTGATGCCGTCAAAAGTAAAAACGAGGGTCCTTTCATCTTTTATGGTCATTACATAGTCATGACTAGCTCCAGTTACTTTTAGAGTCCTCATGTCCAGGTTTTTAGAAACTATATCTGTGATGAATACTTTTAAAGCTTCTGCGGTTCCTGTATTTTGGAATCTGATGGTATAATCCAATTGTCTTCCAGGAGCAATACATTTTGCTTCTGATACACCATTAGGCGCAGCAAGTTTATCGTTGGGATCAAATGAATCAACATTTTCTGTGCAAGCCACATCCTTTTGTGGGTCTTGATTATCTTGTGAAAATTGATTTACAAATCCAGGTGTGAATTGGCCATCACAACCTTCTATTGTTACGCAAGGAAAACTCATTCCAGGGTGATTGGCAGCCTGTTCTACCTCTAATCTAAAAGTACTAGAACTGCAATCAACCTCTATTGGCAATTGATTTCCATTGGCGACATTTAATTCAATGGGTACTACACGCATTAAGACATCATCTTCAATAATGTATCCGTTTACGATTGAGGTCATGTCAGCTCCTTCATTGGTGACCGTAAATATTATTTTATCTGCAATTTGTTCTCCAGCCACAGATAAAGAGGAACCGTCCCAATCAGATGAAATAAAGCAATCATTTTGAGGGAAAATCTCAGATTCAAAACAATGTGTCAAGCTCAGTGGTGCATCACAATCTGTAAAAACGACCACCTTGATTACTCCCTCTTCAAAGGGTTGTAGAGTCCCTATTTGAAACCTATATATATCTGCACCTAGATCTTCATAATTTACTGTTGAGGATACCATTTCATGATATTCATCCAATACAAGATCTATGTAAACATTTTCGACTTCAGCAGTACCTTGGTTTGAGTAAGTTAAATAGACTGCATTATTGACGCATCTCCTAAGTCTTGGAACAACCATATCTACAATAGGCATTGGACATGGCTTGATGCTTTTAGCTCCGAAGTTTATTTCTGTCAATTCATCTTCAACAATTTCAACCATGACTGAAGGGCAACTCTCCCAAGTCTCATTAAGCGGGACAAGGCTGACGGTATAAGAACCAGGATCTAACGCTTCATTGAAGTTACCATCAATTGTTGCTTGTCTATAAAATACTTCGTCCCCATTATCAAATTCAAGCAACCATTTTCCTAGTAATTGCTCTTGATCTTCTAAAGTGCAATTGTCATTTTCGTCCCAGTATATTTTGCCAAAAGCTCCGGTGCAAATCGTGGTTTCGTCATATAAAAAGAAAAAAGGTATCGAACTTGTACATCCATTGTCCAAATCAGTAGTAATCAAAATATAAGTACCTGGCTCATCAAGATTTACAGGATTGTCTTCAGAAGTTCTTCCTGAAGGAAATTCCCATAAAAATGTATCTCCACGATCCGAAATCGCAAGCATATCAATCGAAGATTGTTTGCAAGATAAAGTAGGAATGCCACCGCCTAAAAAATCAAAATTTACATTAGGTTCTTGGAAATTCATAACAACTTCGACAACATCTGTATCAGTACAATCTGAATTTGGATCTGTTACTACCAGCGTATAAGTTCCTTCTTCCAGCGCTTCAATCGTTGGACTGATAATAACTATCCCTAAAGGGTCTGTCCATTCATAGATCAGATCTGTTGGTCCGCAAGATGCGGAACCATCAAGTGTCACAGTTTGGTTATTGCAATCTATGACCTGATCATCACCTGCATCGGCAAAACATTCTTCCTCATTAAAACTGACTGAGATCAATTTTTCAGAAATACAAAAATCATCTCTATCAAGAAAACTAAAAATGTAATCACCATCACCGAACGTAGGATCATTTTTGCTGACTAACAAAGATTCGTCATTGGATCCTGTTGGATCCGAAACTTGGACTCTTGTTGCTGGAGAAGTGCCATAATCTACCTTATACCAAAAACTAAATAATACTTCTGCTTCAGGATCTTCTATTTGAGCTGTAAGAAGAATCTCTTCGGCCATGCAATCACCATCATTATTAATTCTTTCTGAATCAAGCGTTAAGTCTGGAATAATCAAATCTTCTAAATCAATAAATCTAGTAGCTGTCCAAGAAGATTCTGGATCGGTTAATACTGCAGAATATCGGCCCAATTCACATATATATAGAAGATTTGAAATTGGATCATTGCCAGTCAAACTAAAAAAGACATCACCACTAACTGGAGTACCGTTTTGTTGTAGAATAAACTGTCCATCAGGTCCAAACCAGTCACATGTTAATGCAGCGCCCGAAGAGTTGTTGTCTTCATTTGCAGAAAGTAGTATTGTGATCGTAGAATTTGGAGATAAGCAATTTGAAAGTATATCCGGGCATGCTGTTGAACTTGAATCCTCAATTATCCATGGTTCATCTCCTAAGCCTTCAACTACATTTATTACTATTTCACAGGCATCTCCACAACAGCCATCAATCATCACATAATGTGGTACCCCTTGCATAGCGTCTACTGTGATTAAATCAAAAGATTGATCAACACAATTCACACAGACCAATGATTCAAATCCGAAGAAAGTGTTGCCTGGATTTGCACACAGAGCTCTACAAACAGCAGCTTGTATTCCTTGACACTCTGCACTGGGAGATAAGCAATCAATTATTTCAATATTTAGATGTAATCTACCAGACACAACTGGCTCAAATGCAATCCACATGTTGTTATGCACGATCGTACCTGGCCCACAGAAATTAGGAAGTCCACCAGGCCCATCAGGAGTAAAAGAGCAAGTGGTTGTAGAAAAACCGTCTAGATCATTAATAGAACCCATCGAAGCATCTGCACAATCATCAGCAGCTATCACTACACCAGCTGAATTACAAACGTTAATGAATTCATTAGTGACAGAACAGAATACTTCACAATCTTCTTGGGCAATTGAAGTCCCAAGAAATAAGAAAGAAAATAGGATCGTAATCAAATAATTTGTCTTTTTCATGTCTTGATATTTTATCTACTACAAGTATAAGCTCATAAAAGAGGAAAAAAACATACAATTTACTTTATTTGTACCGCCTCTTCAAATCGTAATAATATGATAATCAGTTATTTATGTTTATTTAATCCTTGATTAATACAGACTTAAACTGTACATTACAGTTGCTTTCAAACAAATATTTAATACAAACGCTGATTTAAGATACAAATAGCGTTCAAAAAAGGTGAAAAAGGTGAGATCAAGCCAATTATATAAGATTTTGGGAATGCTGGATGGTGTTCAATTAAATTCCTTAGAACGCTTTATAATTTCGCCATACTTCAATCCGAGAGAAGATGCGATAAAGTTGATAACTTACTATAAGTCTGAGATCAAAAAAACACGTCCCAAACTGAGTAAAGAAGAGGTATTTATTCATTTATTTCAAGCAGAGCATTTTGATGATCAGAAACTAAGGTTGCTTTTGAGTAAAGTATTGGTTTTGGTTAAGCGCTTTTTATTTTTTGAATATGCTGAAGATAATGAGTCAAATGTTCAAAATTTATTGGCTCAGGCTTATTTTAAAATTGGACACGAAGACCTTTTTGTAAAAACAATTAATAAGAGTAAAAAGAAGCTTGAGAAGCAGGTTTGGAGAAATACGGAGTATTTCCGTCTACAATTAGATCTGGAGCAGCAATACTACGACTACATTTCAGAACATGCACGGTCTAAAGAAAACAACTTACAAGTCCTGACAGACACTTTGGATGTATATTATTTTGCAAACAAGTTGAAGCAGGCTTGTCTAATACTTGGACATCAAGCTGTTTATAAGAAGGAATATGACACTTCCTCTTTAGAGCATGCACTGACCTACATTGAATCAAGGCCAGCTTTGATAGAATCTACCCCAGCGATCGGTATTTATTATTATTGTTATCTGGCCATGAGCAGTGAGGATTCTGAAGAGATGTTTTTAAAATTCCGAAAGCTGTTAGAGAAGTCTAAAGAGAAATTCAAAGAAGAGGAAGTTCGGGTGATCTACATCTTAGCCATTAACTATTGCATAAAGCGGTTGAATTCTGGTGAAGCAAAGTACGTCAAGGAAAGTTTTCAATTATATAGAGCAGGAATTGAGAGCGGTTATTTGTTAACAAACAATACACTTTCTCAATTTACTTATAAAAATGCGGTGGCTTTAGGATTAGGTCTGAAGGAGTATGAGTGGGTGGAAGCCTTTATATTCAAATTTAAAGATAAACTAGAGAGTAAGTATAAGGAATCGATATTTACTTTTAATCTGGCAAAACTTAAACAGGCTCAAAAGAAATATGAGGAAGCAATGAGTTTGTTGATTCAATTCAACCCTGATGATCTTCTTTTGACGCTTGCCGCGAAAACCAATTTATTAAAGATGTATTATGAATTGGATGAATTGGATTCTTTAGAATCATTGCTACAAAGTATGTCGGCATTTTTAAACCGTAAAAAAGTTTTAGGATATCACAAGAAGCACTATAAGAATATTATCAAGTTTACTAAGAAGATGATCAACCTCCCACCCTATTCAAAAAAGGAACGAGTGCAATTAAAAATCGAGATAGAAGAAGCAGAAATGCGATCCGAGAAAGAATGGTTTTTAGAACAACTTGGTGATTAGGAACTATTCATAAATTGGAAAATAAGTACCTCTAGGAATATCGAAGGAGATAGAACTAAAAAAAGGTATGCATATAAGATGCATACCCTTTTTTTATTAAGCAAGTACAAAGCATTATGCTAAAACAAGCTTGCGAGACTTTTGCCATTTTACCAACTTTGACCATTCCCCTTTGTTAGCCATTACAGCTTGTTTTGACCAGGTTGAAGGATCAACTTTGTAAGGTAAACGACCCGCTTTGCTTACTATTTTCTTGAGAGAAGCTATTTTAGCTTTTCCAAGTGAAGCATAAGTTTTATACCCTGCATTTTTTAACATTTTTTCAAGCTTAGGATTGATTCCTTTAATTAGTTGAAAATTTGCCGCAGTACTACTTTCTCGAGCTGTTACTTTTTTTTTACAGTTCGAGAAATTGCTCTACTTCTAGCCTTAGAAACGATTCTCTTCTTAGTCTTAGAGCCAGCTTTTTTTCTAGCGCTTGCTTTAGCCTTAGTAGTTGCACGTTTTTTAGCAGTAGCTTTTACACGAGACGTGGTTTTCTTAGCAGTCTTTCTTTTAGGAGCTGCTTTTCTTTTAGCCGTTGTCTTTTTAGCGGTAGTCTTTCTCTTTGCTGTAGTCTTTCTTTTAGTAGTAGCTCTTTTCTTTGGAGCTACTTTTTTAGCAGTTGACTTTCTAGCTGTTGTCTTCTTCTTTGCTGCAGTTCTTTTCTTAGGTGCTGCTTTTCTCTTTGCTGTGGTCTTTCTTGCAGTTGTCTTCTTTGCTGCAGTTCTTTTCTTAGGTGCTGCTTTTCTCTTTGCTGTAGTCTTTCTTGCAGTTGTCTTCTTCTTTGCTGCAGTTTTTCTAGCAGTTGTCTTCTTAGCAGTTGCTCTTTTCTTTGGAGCTGCCTTCTTTGCTGTAGTCTTTCTTGCAGTTGTTTTCTTCTTTGCTGCAGTTTTTCTAGCAGTTGTCTTCTTAGCAGTTGCTCTTTTCTTTGGAGCTGCTTTTTTTGCTTTAGAAGTTGTCTTCTTAGCAGTTGCTTTTGATTTAGGCTTTGCCTTTGTCTTACGAATCGCCATTTTTAAAGATTTAGATTTAATGATAGCATGGTTTATTTATACTATCGTTATTGAATTATTAGAAAATTAAAAAAATACATTATCTGCAAGTGAACTTGCATTTTCTTTATTACTATAATAAGATAATTTGATTGTGAAAATAATTGGAGATGATGTCAGGCAATTATTAGAATTACATAAAAGTAATGAAAATAAACTGAATTGACTTTTCTTACCTGATGTTGTTGTTTGTTTAGTTAAGAATGATACCCTATTGATCGTATTCGCAAGAGTAAAAAGAAACGCATAGAAACTTTTTGTATTAAAGTCAGCGATGACTTTAACTTCTTGAACAGAGTTAACTGTTGTCCTTGGAATTTGACAAGTTATTTTTTCAAATAACTTTTTTTTAGAGTATTGTTTTTCTGTCATTTTGAGTTCTATTCTTTTGCTATAAAAACTCTTTAACGAAACTTACTGCTAATTTAAAATATTACAATTTACATCGATACTTAACGTTGCGTATTTCAATAAGTTATAAAAATCGTGCCTTTTTTGTTAAAAAGAAAGAAAAAAGTAAATAAACATTAAAAAAAATGAAATTTATTTTTTTGAATCACCATAAAGACGGAATTCACACGTTTGTAAATTTATTTTTAGCAATTAATTTGTAGACAACAATACGCAATAGTTTTGCAAAAGTTTTAAGTTATAGGTTTATCAAAAAACAGTTTTAAATTTCTAAAATACAATCAATAAAACATCAACTAATTAAACCAATATGGAAGTTGTAAATACTATAAGTTGAAAGGATCTGATCTAAAAGAAAGTATACAAAAAAGAATGTAAGAAACTAAAAAAGGATTGTTCAAAATTAATTGAACAATCCTTGGTTAATCTAGTATTTTATTTCAAGTATTATCTATGTATTTGAACATACCCAGAGTACACATTTCCGTTACCATCTTCAAAGACGTAAAAGTATGTACCATCAGGTAAGTCGTTACCATTCCATGTTCCACCCCAATCATTTGCATAATTGGTTGTATTATAAACTCTGTTACCCCAACGATTGAATATTGACAATTCATTATCTGGGAACAAGCTTGCACCTTCTATAACAAAGGTATCATTCACACCATCAAAGTTTGGTGAGAAACCTGTGTAGATCCTTAACTCATCACAAAGAACATAAACAGTAACTAACGCGGTATCACAACCATTTTCGTTACAGATTACATAAATGAATTCGTCAGGCACGACTGAACTACAGTAATCTTCATCTGGAGTGTATTCAATTGTCATATCACTCAAGATCTCAACTTGTCCATTCATTGGATCTTGTGCAATATAGATCGTATCTGCGCCACCTTGTATTGTATCGTTTTGCAATACATTAATGACAATCGGTGTATTGATCAAAGTAGTTTCATTGTCTGGTTCCGCCGTAGGAACTGCTTCTCTAGGAATTACTGTAACAACTATTAGTGTCGTATCACAGAATCCAAGATCATCACAAACAACAATACAAGCACTTTCTTGACCAATATCTAATCCATCAAAAATGACACAGTAGCTTTCTTCAATCAAAGTGAATGAAACAAAGTCTCCTGAGTTTTCACCACAATCATTATTCATTGATATTGGTGTACCAGGCAATTCGGTTATATCCACACAAAGTGTATCAGATCCATTTACAAATATTGTATCCGTCATGATATCAGGATTCAAACAAGCAATATCTGCAATTAAAGTATCTAAACAACCAGTAACATCATTTTCAAAGACAACTTCATTCAATCCTACAGGAAGGTCGATTAATGTACCATCTGTACAAGGCTGTAATGACGTTGTATAATCATCTCCGTTTACATAGATGCTATAGTTCATAGCCACTGCCAACTCAAGGTCTAGACAAACAGATACTAGATCATCGCAATCCGTTGTAAACTCTGAAATCTCATCTGTATTAAATAATGGTGGACAATCAACATCTGGATCTACTATATTAAGTGTCATTGTAAACAATTGACAACCACTTGCAGTATTTATCTCCATACAGGCTACTTCTGTTCCAGCCAATAATCCTTCTATTGTGATACAGAATGTACCTTCTTCTATTTCAACATTAGCTAGTGTACCAGAACTTTGCGCACATCTATTAACCATTGAAACCACCTCTTCTGTTATTCCAAGATCCGCAGGACAAACTGTGATTGCTTCTCCTATTTCAACTTCATAAGCTAGTGCAGTTTCTGGACATGGTTGAGAATCTTCACAAGTTACTTCAACGTTGTATTGTAATATTGGGCAACCTGAAGTATGTGTCAATAGAACTGTATTCATTCCAACCTCTAAGCTAAGCGCTACACCTAAAGGAATAGTGTTCACAGATAGATCCAACATTGCTGTTGCACCTGTAAGTGGTTGAGTCACTTCAATTGTTCCGTATGTGTTGGCTTCGTTACCACCGTTGATGGTCATTGTAGCAACATCTAAAGTCCAAGTACCACTTGTATCCCATCCGTTCATTAGATCAACTAATTCCGAGATGTTATTAAATGTACCGTTGAAGTTATCTCCATTTACAGACCATGAATCAAGATCATAAGGACCACTTTCACCATTACCAGGAATTGTGAAGTAAGTATAAGAGAATGAATTCTCAAAATCACAACCTTCTAATCCATTATCGTATGGCGTGTCATTATTAGTAATTGTGTAAGACAATAACTCTTCAAGAGTCAATGCTATACAGTACTGTCCATTTTCATCACAATCATCAATTTCGACTAGTGCATCTTCCACTGTTGGTATACAAGGATCAGGACAATCAGGCATTGAAATTATGTAAAAAGTTTGATCGCAGTTGCCATCAGCATCACATATTTCTACACAGAAATCATCTGGTCCACAGTAATCCAAATCAGGTGTATAGTCAACACAAGGTGCTGTATCATCAAAAGTCAATGTACCGTTGCTTGGTTCTCCACAGATTGAAATGGTTTCAAAGCCATTTAATTCAGTCAATGATGAACAAGCATTTTGTAATGGCAAGTTCGGAGCAAGTGTTACAAATACTGTATCAGGCATTGGATTCGTAGTTCCACCACATGTTACATCTACCAAGTAAACTACTGTTCCACAAACACCCATATTATTGCAAACTATCAAGCAGAATTCATCCATGCCACAGAAATCTGGATCTGGATTTAGCATAAAGCAATCTTCAGATTCATCCCATATCAAGGTCATATTTTCTGGTTCACCACATACAGATAATGATTCGAAACCAGAATCAAAGAACTTCATCCATGGTGTGCATAAGAAACCAGTTTGCTCATTCCAAGGAATGGTTAATTCTACCGTATCAATACCAGAGTGTGTCTCATCAGTTACATTGATAGTAACATAAGTCGTATCACACAATCCAGTTTCATCACATATCACTAAGCAGAAGTTATCAGTTCCTACGAAATCCGCTTCAGGGACGTAAGTAACACATTCTAATGCTGCATTCATTACAAGTGATCCATTAGAAGGCTCGTTACAAACTTCAAGTGTCATTGCACTTGAAACTAACTCACTCAAGTCAACACAGATACCATTCACTGCTGTATTCATAGCAGTTTCAAAAAACAGGTTGTCGGGTGTTACGCCTCCAGGGCCTTGTACAGTAACTGAAATTTCATCTGAACAACAAGTTTCAGGATCGTAGATTTCAAACACATAAGTACCTGGAGTTTCCGGTGCATAGACCTTAGTTCCATTTCCAAAGTGTGTCCAATTCGTTTGAATTCTTGCTTGTATTCCTGTTTGTACATGAGTCATCATTATGTCTCCATAAGTCTGTGAATCATCTCCTCCAGATATCGTGAAAGAAGCTGCATTATTTATCCAGTTACCTGTTGGGTCCCAAATATTCATTTGAGCAGCTAAGTCATCCATTGTAGCAAATGTACCTGTGAACACAGCACCGTTCGGTCCGGTCCAAGAGTCTAACTCGTAAGGTCCATCTTGACCTTGTCCTACAAGTAATGCATAAGTATAGAATACGATTGAATCTACATCACACTTATCAAAGATACCATTGTAAGCACTACCATCCATTAAGATTTCATAAACTGTTTGTGAAGATGCATAAGTAATTGGTAAACATACTCCTGTTGATTCTCCAAAAGGAATAGTTACTGATTCTATGTTAAATATGTCTTCACAATCACAGAAATCAGATATTGTAAATGTTTCAGTTACTGAACATCCCATATCAGACTGAGCAGTAACTGTATAAGTTCCAGCATCAAGATCTGAAACTGAATTTCCTAGGTCACCAGTACTCCAGGTGATGGTTGTATTTCCATTGCCTGTTACAGTAACTGTAGCAGAACCATTATTACAACAATCAACAGCATCAGTTACATTAAGCGAAATGTTAAGTGCGTTGCTTACATTAACAGTGAATGTCTCTGTATCAACACAACCATTTGCATCTGTTATTTCAATTACGTAGTTAGTTGTAGTATTAGGACTTGCAACTACTACTGCAGTATTTGTATTATCTAAGCCGAATGCAGGAGACCATGAGTAAGACACACCTCCAGAAGCGGTAAGTGTTGTAGACTCACCAGCACAAATTCCATCATTACCAGTAACAGAACCGAAGTCTGCACCCAAACACGGATCTGCAACTTGGATTATGAATGAATCATCACAACATTCTATGTTATCATAAATGTAAACATTGTAAGAACCAGGCGTTGCAGTGTTGAAAGTCAATTGAGTTCCAGGACCACAAGCTTCAAAACCACCAGTGTAAGGTTGGTTGTTGACAGTAATTGTGTAATTCCCTGCATCAGCCATGTCAAATGATGCACAAACTATTGCTTGCTCATTTACATTTACATTCAATTCTGTTTGGAAAACAATATCCGAACAGAAACAATCATCTGTTATTGTTATAGATTCTACTGCAGTACAACCTGCTCCTGAAGTTACAGTTACAGTATAGAATCCAGCAACTAAGTTGATAGGATTAGAACCTGTTATACTTGCATCAGACCAAGTAAAAGTTGTACTAGCATCAGCGCCTTGAACATTGATAGAAGCTGTACCAGCTCCACAGCAATCTTCTGGAGTAACCGTTGAATTCACAATCAATTCATCAGCTACAAAAACTGTTATCTCTTCTTCAGCGACACAATCTGCGCCATCTGAAATAGTCACGCCATAAGTTGTAGTTGCTGTAGGAGTAACTGTAATTGAAGAAGTCGTTTCTCCAGTGCTCCATACATAAGTACCACCAGTTGCTGTTAAGGTTGCAGAACCACCTCCACAAAGGTTTTGATCATTTGACACAGTGTACAACATATCTGCACATGGATCAACTACTCTAATAACAACTTCATCTTCACAACAGTTGTCAGGATCTACTACTGTAAAGTAATGATCTCCAACTGTGGTAGGTGTTACATCAAAGCCAGATCCAAAAGCAATTCCTGTATCATTAGTCTGAATTGTTGCGTGCACAAACGTTGGCAAATAAGTTACCTCAATGTTAGAGTAAGTACCTGAAGGATGACCTCCAGAGATCGTGAAAGTAGATTGGTTATTCACCCAATTTCCTGTAGGATCTACACTGTTCATGAGGGCAACCAACTCATCCATGTTTTGAACTGTCCAATTGTGTTCTCCACTATTTGCACAGATCCAATCCACTTCATAAGGGCCTTCATTACCTAAGTTTACAAGTAAAGCATAGGTATAGTAAATGATTGAATCTACATTACAAGCAACAGCAGGTTGCATGTAGTCAGATCCATCATAAAGTATGTCGTAAATTCCAATGTCCGTCAAAGCAACATTTACACATATATCTGCGGTTTCTCCCAGGTTGATCGTAATGATCTCTGGATCGATCAAAGCATCAGCGTCACAGTCACAAGTATTTCCTACTGTAACCTGAGTAATACCTTCACAACCACCACCATCTGTCACAGTCACTGAGTAAGTCCCAGCAGTAGCTTCAGCTAATGTACCTGCTGTACTACCGTCAGACCACATGTAGGTGTAGTTTCCATCACCACCAGAAGCCGTTACTGAAGCCGAGCCAGTGTTACAACAATCTGCATCAACAGGTGTCGCAGCAAGATCAAGCGCAACACAGTTGTCTTCAATAATGATCGTCAAGAGATCCGTACAACAAGCTGTAGGATTAGTAACTTCAAAAGTATGTGTGCCTACATCAAGACCAGATATCTCAATCTTCGTACCTGAAGCAAACTGAGTCCAATTGGTTTGGATAGTTGCTTGTACTGTAGTTTGGATATGTGTTATTTCGATGTTAGCGTATGTGTTATTCGGGTTTCCACCACTAATGGTGAAAGTATTTGTGTTATTTACCCAATTTCCTGTAGGATCTACACTGTTCATATTGGCAACCAACTCATCCATATCTGCTACTTGCCATGAGTAAGTTTGACCATCAGCACAAGTCCATGAATCAACATTATAAGGACCTTGACTACCCTGCCCAACTAACAATGCGTAAGTATAGAACAAGATAGAATCCGTACCACATATCACTGTTGGTGCCTCGTAGTTTGAACCATCTAGAATGTAAGCATATAGATCTTCATCAGTAAGATCAAAGTTCATACATACTTCAATTGGTTGGTCATTAAGATTATATGTAACTGTAGTTTCCGTAATTAGGTCTGCACAATCTGTACAATTGTCAGAGATAGTTGCATTCATCTCAACCTGACATCCAGCATCATCGCTAACTGTTATTGAGTAAGTTCCTGCTGCTAAGTCTGTAGCAGAAGCTTCAGTACTAACAGCTGGGTTCCAATCATAAGTAAATGCTCCAGTACCTCCAGTAGTTTCAAGTGTTATAGAACCACCATCACAACAATCTGCATCTACAACAGTAGATTGAACATCAAATACAGGATTTACTGTAACTGTAACATCAGCAGATGATTGACATCCTCCGTAAGTCGCAGTAACTGTATAAGTAGTTGTAGCGGTTGGGTTTGCAATTGGATTTTCACAATCTGTGCAACTCAATCCATCTACAGGTGACCAAGCAAATGCAACATCTGTTTCATCTAAAGTTGCAACAAGTTGTGTTTGATCTCCAACACAAAGTGAAGCATCAGCACTTACTACAACATCATTACAAACTGAAATTACAGCAAAATCATTATCATCTTCATCCATTGTTCCATCATCATTGATCTCATCATTTACAGAAGGATCGTTAGAAGGGTCATCATCTGGTGTTGAATCTGCATCATCGCCAGATCTATCATTTCCAGCTGTATCTTCCATACTTTGGATTTCAGCAACGTTCATGATATCACCAGATGGCACATCAGGTTGAACTGTTAGCATAATTTCAATGTTGGCAAAACCATTTGTAGCTATTGGTCCAGCAATCGTAGCGGTTGCAGTTCCATCAGCATTATCAGTCCAGCCATTTGTATCGTTAGTACTTAATGCCATTCCTGTTGGAATGAAATCAGTTACTACTACATTTTGTAAGTCAATTGATCCTTGATTGAAAACTGTAATTAAGTAGCTCACATCATCTCCAATATTGATTGGAGTAGGTTGAGAAGGTGCAACAATTTTCATTAGAGATAAATCTACAATTTCGATCGTAACTACAGCTACATCATTATCATCTTCATCAAGTAATCCACCATCCTCTGTTTCATCATCAACCAAAGGATCGTTTGAAGGATCACTATCTGCAGTTGAATCAAAATCATTAAGAGTTGTATCGTTTTCGTCCATGTCTTGAGAACCAGTAATCTCAGCAACGTTGGTAGAAGGACCAGCAACAGCAGATCCATCAACTCTTAACATGATATCAACAGTAGTACTTGTACCACCTACGATTGGTCCGTTAACAACTGTTATTGCTGTACTGCCAACTTGAGCCCAACCATTCACATCATCAGGACTTAAAACAAATCCAGCAGGAATGAAATCAGTCACCTCAACATTCTGAGCAGTAACATTACCTTGATTGAAAATCTCTAAAGTAAATAGAACGTCGTCACCAACAGTTACAGGATCAACCTGTGCAGTTGTCTTCCTGATCGCAAGGTCAAATATATTCACCTCAGCTATATCGTGATCATCTTCATCATTTGTTCCGTCATCATTGATCTCGTCATTTATAACTAGATCATCTGTTTCATCTGGATTGTCAGGATCTGTACTTGAATCAACATCTTGATCCGTTCTGTCATTTCCTGCATAATCTTCCATTGAGCAGATCTCCGCATAGTTCGTCGTACTATCTACATCAATACCTGAGGTAACCCAAAGTGTTAATGGGATATCAACTGAAGCACCTGGAGCCAATGAACCTGGAACTGTTACATTTACTGTTCCGTCTAACCCATATGCCCAACCATTTGTATCGTTAGGACTTAATTGGAATCCAACAGCTAAGAAATCAATTACTTTGATATTTTGCATATCAACAGAACCTTGATTGAATACTTCTATATTGAATGTTACGTCGCTATTTATTTCAATAGGATCTGTAGTTACTAAAGTCTTTCTTAAAGCAAGGTCATAAATCTCAACCAATACTGGAGCGTCATCATGATCATCTTCATCAAGCGTTCCGTCATCGTTGATCTCATCACCTACATATGAGTCATTCTCTTGTTCATTATCAGGATTAGAGTCCCAATCAAAACCAGACATGTCATTATCATTGTCATCTTCTGCAGCTGAAATTTCAGCCCAGTTAGCCGTATTTCCGCCAGTCGCATTTGGAGCAACTCTCAATACAATATCAATTGTTATTGAAGATCCGCCAGTTATAGGACCAACAGTATTAGTTGCGTTTATGCCTGCAGTTACCCAACTATTTCCGTCAGCAGGACTCAATATAAATCCAGCTGGAATATAATCAGTCACTTCTACACTATCAGCAGTGATATTACCTTGATTGAATACCTCAATTGTGAAAGTTACATCATCACCAACTGTTACAGGATCTACTTGTGCAGTTGTCTTTCTTAATGCAAGATCAAAAACTGGAGGCTCTGCAATATCATGATCATCTTCATCAACTGCACCATCATCTGTGATCATATCATCCTCCTCATTATCATTACCTAATGTATTATCAGGAGTTGAATCTACATCATTGTTATCTTGAACATTTCCTTCATCATCTTCTGCGTGTGTGATCTCAGCATTGTTTTCTAGATCCGCTAGGGTCGCACCTGGTTGAACTGTTAATACAATTTCTAATGTTTCTGAACTTCCAGGCATGATGGTAGCAGAAATATTATTTGTTACCATGTTTGGTCCTGAAGCAGCCCATCCATTTAAGTCTGCAGTACTTAGCGCGAAACCTGAAGGAATGTAATCGACGACATCAATATCAGTTGCTGGAATAGCACCTTGATTGAATATCTCAATTTGGAAGGTTACATCAGCACCTGGAACAATTGGTGTTGTTTCTAACGAAGTTTTTCTTAAAGCTAAATCGAATACAGCAACATTTACAACTTCCATATCTGCATCATCCTCATCTGTAGTTCCATCATCATTGATCTCATCATTGACTTCAAGATCATTATCTGAAATAGTATCAGCTGTTGAATCAATATCATCATCAGTTCTATCAGTACCTGTATTATCTTCAGAGCTAGTGATTTCAGCATGGTTGACATAAGATCCTGCAGTCAAAGTAGGCAATGCTCTCATCACCAACTGTACATCAGCCTGACCAAATGCAGGTATCGGGCCTTGAATAGTATTGACCACATTTAATCCTGAAACTGTCCATCCATTTGCATCAAGTGGACTCAAGATAAACCCTGTTGGAATGTAATCTATAATATCAATATTTTGTGCAGTAATCGAACCTTGGTTGAATACTGTTATAGTAAAAGTCACATCACCTCCTGGCTGGATAGCAGCATTGGTATTGATAGACTTTCTTAGAGCCAAATCAAATACTTCTGTTACTACTTCAGCTGGATCATGATCGTCTTCATCACCACCTATTGTAGAATCTCCTGAGGTATCATTATCCGTTAGGAAATTATCATTAGAATCATCACCATCTGGTGTTGAATCAATATCATCTTGAGCGACACCATTGTCGTCAGTTGCTCCACTAATTTCTGCAAAGTTGGTCAAAGTAAGACCTGCAGCAATTGGGCTATCTACTTGAAGTGTAATGTCAACTGTAGCAACTCCACCTGAAACCAAACCACCTGTTGGTAATCCTAAGTTTGCAACTGAAAGCAATATACTCGCATCAGTACCTACAGCAGTCCAATCGGCATCAGCCAAAGACATACCTGCTGGCGTATAATCCATCACGGTAATATTATCTGCAGTAATGTCTCCTTGATTGATAACTTCAATAGTATAAGTTACCATATCACCTGGACCAACTGAAGAAGCTTGACCAGCTGCTAAAGATTTCTTTAATGCTAAATCAAAACCAAGTACTGAAACTTCAGCAATATCATGATCATCTTCATCTCCACCTGCAATACCATTTCCACTGATATCATTATCACCAATAAAGTTGTCATCTCCTTGTGTATTGTTCGGTGTTGAATCTACATCAGTAACAGGATTAATTGAAGGAACTTATAAATTTGTATGGAGAGTACAAAACTTACCTTGCTATGATTTATCAGATACGATTGAGGTATCAGTATACGACCAACACACTGCTTATGCTGGATTAGACCAATCATTTTGTGCAGCAAGCCAAACAGTAATAACGGGTAATTCGGTTCAAGGAACAGCAATTTCAACATGGCAAATGGGAACTACCACTCCAAATATTCCAACAGTTGCAACCTTAGGGCAAATTAGTACGGTAACAGGATTAGTACCTGGAGGTAATTATGAATTTATTTGGCAAATAGCTAATGGGGTATGTCCATTATCTTCTGATACTATGACTATTACTAATCTTCACAAACCTTCTGCAAGTTATATTACTGATAGAGATGAAATTTGTCAAACGGACAGTGTTGCATTTTTCAGTACTTCAACCATGGTTTTGCCAGAGTCTATTTCATCTGAAATATGGACTATTAATTCTACTTCCTACTCTGGTTCTCCAGTTTCGGTTCAATTTAATAATTCTGGTTATTATTCTTCACAATTAATCGTCAATGCCTCCAATGGTTGTTCCGATACTGCTTTTATTGACAGTGTTATATATGTTCACACGAATCCAATTGCTGATTTTGGTACTGATTTGTTAACAGATAATTACCTTTCAATGAATGTTACTATTTCTGATTATTCTTCTAATGCAACCTCTGTAAATTATAAGATGGGAGATGGAGCAAGCTATAACATTCCTAATTTTTCTCACATTTACAAAAGTACTGGAGCACAAAATATATGGCAAATTGTTTCTAATGATTTTGGATGTACGGACAGTACAATGAGAACAATTTATACCGAGTACCTTAGTGCTTATATTCCTAATTCATTTACCCCTAACTCAGATGGATTAAATGAT
>ENA-ORXM01000261-ORXM01000261.1-marine-metagenome-genome-assembly--contig:-NODE-261-length-105130-cov-6.733573_pt1 | contig 105130 bp, 81 predicted proteins | sample MGYA00237867_ERZ511480 | MGnify/ENA primary metagenome ERZ511480 (study PRJEB26309, sample SAMN06266103) | marine metagenome | isolation source: Algal blade | place: United Kingdom:Sidmouth, United...
GTCGGTCGCGTCGATGGACGGAGAGGACACGCCTTCGCCGTCGGGGGCACCGCTGCCGCAGGCGCCGAGAAACACCGCGAGCAGCAGCGCGGCCGCCGGTCGGAACGGGCCGTGTCGGCTATCGACGGGTGAAACGAGATGGGATTCACTCATGACACGCTTCCGTGTGGTCTGTTCGGGTGACGTACCGGCTCGTTCGTGTCGAGGCCGGGAACGGGTCGGCGGCGAGGGCCGCAGTTCAGTCGTTATCGGACCGTCGCTCGGCACTCTGAACCTCCCGCCGGGCCGCGAGCCTCTCGATGGCCGTGACCGCTGGCACGGTTCCTGAAGCGTGTGGCGACGGTCTTCACAACTTCCGGAACTCCTCACGATGCGATCAACGAAGAGCCGCGCCGTCCTCGTCGGACTCGGCTGTCTGGCGCTCATCGGTACCGCCTCGCGCGCGAGCGAATGGAGCGGCAGCTACGCGGCCGACGGCCGCTGCTACTGCAGCGGCGCGCTCGAGCCGGAGCTCGCTTCGCGCATCGTGCCGACGCCGATCGGAGGGCAGTCCGTCGCGACGGTCTGCGCCCGTGTCGGCACGGGACCAGGCTTGAAGCCGGTCGGCGGAGGCTTCGATCGGGACGTCTATCCCGACCCTCAGTGCGGGCACGGCCCGCACGGCACCGCCGCGAGAGCCCGCGGTGCGCGCTGCACCGATCCGGGCGACGACGCTTGCCTTGCCGTCGGGCCGCGCTGGGATCTAGCGAGGGCCTATGCCCGGCCGAGCCGTATCGCCGCGGTGCGGGAGGTGGCCGTGCAGATCGGAGCGGGCGTCCTGGGCTCCCCGGCAGCGGTACCCGCAATGGGTGCCGCGAGCGAGGCGGTCGGCGAGAGCGGCGGAGGAGCGTACGAGAGCGCACCCGACGGGATCGTCGTCGTCGGTGGCAGGCGCTGGCGTGCGGCCGATTCGGGAATCCCCGAAATCGGGCCGCCCGGTACCCGTATCGTCGTCGATGGTCGAGTCTATCTCGACGCCGAGCAGTTTCCGGCGCGCCGGCGCGCGCGGCGTTCGGCCACGATTCGAAATCGCGAGCCCGTCGGAGCGGAGAGACCGAGCATGAAGGCGGCGACGCCCGAGGTCACGAACGGCGAGCTCGCCGCCGGGCGGCCGCGACTGATCGAGGCTCCCCGTTCGTCGTTGGAGGACGCCCGGGCCCGCTATCGGCGTCCGCTCGCCGAGACTCGCGAGCACCTGCAGGAACGGGCACGCGCCGGCTCCGGCGACCCTTCACCCGCCTCGGTGAGCAACGCACGTGGTGAGCTACCGGACGGGACGGCGGCGCCCCCGGGGCCGAGCGATCGGCACTCGCGCTGATCGCCCCGGCGACCGAGCCCGGTCGACAACGCATACGCGACGGTTCGGTTCAGCGTTCGAGGACGACGAAGGCGGTCACCAGATCGCCTTCGTCGCTGAGACTGACGTGACGGGCGGTGACGCCGAGCTGTCGGCAGCGCGTCGCGCCTTCCCCCGACACCTCGAGCGACGGCTTGCCGAGTGCGTCGTGCGTGACGTAGAAGTCGCGCAGCAGCACGCCGTCGCGCTCGCCGGTGCCGAGTGCCTTGACTGCGGCCTCCTTCACCGCGAAGCGTTTGGCGAGAAAGCGAGCCGGCTCGGCGTGCGCTCGGTAGGCGGAGAACTCGTTCGGATGCAGCACGCGGTGCGCGAATCGCTCCCCGAAACGTGTGTGGACGCGCGCGACGCGGCTGAGCGTGACGAGGTCGGTACCGATCCCGACGATCACGACCGTGCTCCCGGGTGGGCGAGCTGCAGGTGCAGAAAGGAGAAGTCCACGGGGGCGACACTGTCCACCGGTACGGCCACGTGATGGCGTCGCGGAAGCAACCGAGCCTTCTCGGCCTCGCTCTCGATCACGAGCGAGACGAACACGGCGCTTCGGTAGCCGCGATCGGCGAGACGACCGGAGAAGGTCTCGCCTCGAGGGCGCCGGACGTGCCAGAGACCGTTTTCGTCGAGCTCGAGGGTCGTCCCGCCGTTCGTGCGGCGCAGGTCACGAACGGCGAGGGCAAGCGTCGCGAACGCGAGCAGCGCGAACACCTCGCTGGGCAGCTCGCAGATCCAGAGCGCGCGCACGCCGCCGAGCGCCAGCGCCGCGACGAGCAGGCTACGTGCGCGGGACGGGCCGATCGTCACCGCCCAGCGTACCGGCGATCTTGTCGATGATGGGGGTGAAGCGTTCATCCCTGTCTCTGCCGCACACGTGGCGGTAGAGCTCCGGATCCTGCATCTCCAGCAGAGTCTCGAAGTCCTCGCGCTCGCCGTCCGTGGCGGTGTCGTAGTGGTGATCGAGGTAGGCGCGCATCGCCTGGTCGAGCTCGCGCATGCCGCGTCGGCAACGCCAGAGGAGTCGCGAACGCGCGGCCGGGGCGGTCAGATCCTCGCCGGGCACGGGTTCCCGGGGACGCTCCGCCATCACCGAGCTCCGCGGCGCACGCCGTCAGAGCCTGCGCTTGACGAGCATCTTCTTGGTCTCGGCGATCGCTTTCGAAGGGTTCAACCCCTTCGGGCAGACCTGGGCGCAGTTCATGATCGTGTGACAGCGGTAGAGTTTGAAGGGGTCCTCGAGATCGTCGAGGCGCTCCCCGGTCGCGTCGTCGCGGCTGTCGACGAGCCAGCGGTAGGCGGCGAGCAGCGCGGCGGGGCCGAGGAAGCGATCGGGATTCCACCAGTAGCTTGGGCAGCTGGTCGAGCAGCAAGCGCACATGATGCACTCGTAGGCCCCGTCGAGCTTCTCCCGATCCTCCGGCGACTGGAGACGCTCGCGGTCGGGAGGGGCGGGGGTGTCGGACTTCAGCCACGGCTCGACCGAGGCGTACTGGGCGTAGAACTGGGTGAGGTCGGAGACGAGATCCTTGATGACCGGCTGGTGCGGCAGCGGGTAGATGACGATGTCGCCCTCGACATCCTCGATCGCCGTGGTGCAGGCGAGCGCGTTGCCGCCGTCGATGTTCATCGCGCAGCTCCCGCAGATGCCCTCGCGACAGGAGCGGCGGAAGGTCAGCGTCGAGTCCATCTCATCCTTGATCTTGATGATCGCGTCGAGGATCATCGGCCCGCAGCCGTCGACATCGACTTCGTAGGTGTCCACGCGTGGGTTCTCGCCGCTGTCCGGATCGTAGCGGTAGATCGTGTAGCGACGTACGTTCGTCGTCCCCTCGGGGGCGGGGAAGGCGTTGCCGTTCTGCTTGACGATCGAGTTCGCCGGAAGGGTGAATTCGGCCATGGTTCGCTGGAGCTCCTCTGTCGAGCGCGTGTCGAGTGCGTGTCGGGCGCGTCAGTAGACGCGCTTCTTCGGCGGGATGACCTCGGCCTCGTCGCTCATCGTGTACATGTGTACGGGGCGGTAGTCGATCGAGACGTTCTGCCGCTCGTCGGTCCAGGCAAGGGTGTGCTTCATCCAGTTCCCGTCGTCGCGCTCCTCGAAGTCGTCGCGGGCATGGGCACCGCGGCTCTCGGTGCGGTTCAGCGCCCCGTGCACGATCACCTGCGCTTGGGCGAGAAGGTTCTCGAGCTCGAGCGTCTCGACGAGGTCGGTGTTCCAGATCAGGTTCTTGTCGTCGACGCGCACGTCGTCGAAGCGATCGACGATGACGCGCATCTCGTCGGCTCCCTGCTGCAGCGTCTCGCCGGTACGGAACACCGCCGCCTGCTTCTGCATCGTCCTCTGCATGTCGTCGCGTACCTCGGCGCTGCGCGTCGCGCCGCGGTTGTCGCGAACGCGATCGATATGCCCGAGGATCGGCTCCATCGAGGACTCCTTGAGCGGCTTCCGGGACGCGCCCGGCGTCACGATGTCCGCCGCGTGGTTGGCGGCGGCGCGACCGAACACGACGATGTCGAGCAGGGAGTTGCTGCCGAGGCGGTTGGCGCCGTGGACGGACACGCAGGCCGCCTCGCCGATCGCCATGAGGCCCGGCACGACGCTGTCGGGGTCGCCGTCCTTCAGCGTGACGACCTCGCCGTGGAAGTTCGTCGGGATGCCGCCCATGTTGTAGTGGACGGTCGGGATGACGGGGATCGGATCGGTGCCGACGTCCACGCCCGCGAAGATGCGCGCGGATTCGGCGATGCCGGGCAGGCGGCTGTCGATGACGTCGCGTCCGAGGTGCTGGAGGTTCAGGAAGATGTGGTCGCCGTCGGGTCCGACACCGCGCCCGGCGTTGATCTCCATCGTCATCGAGCGGCTGACCACGTCGCGGCTCGCCAGGTCCTTCGCGTTCGGCGCGTAGCGTTCCATGAAGCGCTCGCCCTCGCTGTTGGTGAGGTAGCCCCCCTCGCCGCGCACGCCCTCGGTGATCAGGACGCCCGCGCCGTAGATCCCGGTCGGGTGGAACTGGATGAACTCCATGTCCTGCAGCGGCAGCCCCGCGCGCAGCACCATCGCGTTGCCGTCGCCGGTGCAGGTGTGCGCCGAGGTGGCCGAGAAGTAGGTGCGGCCGCAGCCGCCGGTGGCGAGCACGACGATCTGGGCGCGGAAGCGGTGCAGCTCGCCGGTGGCCAGGTCCAGCGAGACGACACCGCGGCAGACCCCGTCCTCCATGATCAGGTCGGTGGCGAAGTGCTCGATGTAGAACTCCGCCTGGTGCTTCAGCGACTGCTGGTAGAGCGTGTGCAGGATCGCGTGGCCGGTACGGTCGGCCGCGGCGCAGGTGCGCTGGGCGGCGCTGCCCTCGCCGAAATGCGTGGTCATCCCGCCGAACGGGCGCTGGTAGATCTTGCCTTCCTCGGTGCGCGAGAACGGCACGCCGAAGTGCTCCAGCTCGATGACGGCCGGCATCGCCTCGCGGCACATGTACTCGATCGCGTCCTGGTCGCCCAGCCAGTCGGAACCCTTGACCGTGTCGTACATGTGCCAGGTCCAGTGATCGTCGCCCATGTTGCCGAGCGCGGCGCTCATGCCGCCCTGGGCGGCGACCGTGTGCGAACGGGTCGGGAAGACCTTCGTCACGCAGGCGGTGGAAAGCCCCTTGGCGGCCATGCCGAGCGTCGCGCGGAGGCCCGCGCCGCCGGCGCCGACGATGACGACGTCGTACTGGTGGTCGACGATGGTGTATGCGTTGCTACCCATGACAGTCCCGTTCGGCGAACTCGCCCGCGGCGGTTCGCGTTGGTTGATGCGGCCGTCTCCGTCCGGAGGGAGGCGGTCACGGTACGGTGATCCAGACTTCCTACGTGCGCGGCGCGCGATCCGCTCAGCCGTGCCGATACCGTGCCGACCGCTACCGGGCGAGGTTCCTCGCCACCACGTTCCGACGTGACACGAGCGCCTTCCCCGGCACGTCGAGTGCAGGTCCCGTCGGACTCCCGCGACGTCGGCCGGATCATCGCGCCGCGCGTCGGCGGCGCGACCGAAACGCCGCTCGGCGCGATCTCGCCGGCCCCTGCCTACCCGGCGAAGGCGATGCGCAACACCGAGAACACGCCGACCACGGCAAGCACCGCGCCGGCGAAGGTCACGCCGATGACCGCGAGGGTCCGCCCGCCGTGCCCACCGACGTAGTCCTCGATGATCGATTGCAGGCCGAGTCGCGCGTGGTAGAAGGCGACGGCGATGAACAGCACCATCATGATGCTGGTGAACGGGCTCGACAGCCATTCCCGCACGGACAGGTAGTCCATGCCGGGCAGGGCGGCGACCGAGAAGCAGAGCCAGAGCACGAGCGGGACCAGCGCGATCGCGGTCAGCCGTTGCGACCAGAAGTGGCCGGTGCCTTCCTTCGCCGAGCCGAGACCCTTTACCTCGGAGAGCGGGGTGCGGAGATTTCTCATGCCGCCGCCGCCACGATCCACGTGATCACCGACAGGGCCAGTGCCGCGGCGAGGCAGACGTAGGCGGACTTCATCGCCATCGCCACCTCCAGCCCGCGACCGACGTCCCAGAACAGGTGCCTGACCCCGTTGCAGAGATGGTAGTAGAGCGTCAGCGTGAAGCCGAACAGCACCAGCTTGCCGAACCAGGAATCGACCAGCGCCGCGGCGAAACCGTAGCCCTCCGGCGTGCCGGCGGCGCTCGCCACGACGATCACGAGCAGCACGATCGCCGCGCTGTTGACGATGCCGCACGCACGGTGCCCGATCGACAGCATCGCCGTGAGCGGGAACTTGTAGTGCATCAGGTGCGGCGACAGGGGTCGCGTGTCGTGAGGACGGCTCATGGGTATGTTGGGTGTCTCGAGTGTCAGAAGTCGGTGCAGCGACCTTTCCTTTCCCAGTCGCCGTAACGCGTCGGTTCGGGGCCCTTCTGGCCACCGATCTCGGTGGGGCGCGCGACGGTGGTGGCGCCGCGTTCCGCGGCGCCCGGCGCCGCGTCGGATCGATCGCCCTCGGTGTCCCCGGTCGAGTGCCGGAGATCGTCCCGGGTGGCGGGCGGCGACGCGGGGGCCGACGCGGGGGCCGACGCGGGGGCCGATGCGGGATCCTGCGTGGGATCGGTGTCGTTGGATTCGCTCATTCTCGTCGCGATCTCGCGGTGGCGGCAGCCTCGTGGCTCTCCCTGGTCTTACGAGTGCCGTCTCGATTCCGCCTTCGCGGCGGTAGAAAGCCGACGAATAGTAGCAAACGGCACTGTCCCGGCACGAATCCTCTGCGACAATCCCGTCCATCGCCGCTCCGCGGCGCGCCGGACCTGACCGATGACCGATCACTCGCCGATCTCCCGTCCGATCGCGGACCGTCCCGTTCGCCTGCCCTCGCTCGCCGTCGTCGACGCGAGCGGCGTCGACGTGGTCACGTTCCTGCAGGGACAGCTCAGCAACGACCTTGCCGGAACCGGCGCGAGTCGCGCCTGCATGGCGGGCTACTGCAGCCCCAAGGGTCGGTTGCTCGCCCTGCCGTCGGTGCTGACGCTCGCCGACGGGGGGCTTCGGCTGATCGCGCCGGGCGAGCTGATCGACGGGCTGCTGCAGCGGCTGCGGATGTTCGTGATGCGGGCGGACGTGACCTTCACCGTCCGCGACGACCTGGTCTGTCTCGGGCTGGAGGCGAGGGCGGACGCCGCGGCCGACGCGTCGCTCGCGCACGGCATCGCGGCGCTGCCGCCGCAGGGGCCGGCCGAGGTGCTCGACGTGGTCGGCGGCGCCGAGGGTGCCGCGGGAGCCCAGATGTGCCGGTGGCACGACGTGCCGGGCGACGCGGACGGGGCGGGCGCCGCGCGGCGCTACCTGATCGTCGTCCCTCGCGAGAGTGTCCCCGCCGATCTGCCGGACGGCGACGTGGCCTGGCGACACGGCGACATCGCCGCCGGCATCCCGCGCATCACGGCGGCCACGCGCGAGGCGTTCGTGCCGCAGATGGTCAACCTCCAGCTCGTCGGCGGGCTGAGCTTCCGCAAGGGCTGCTACCCCGGGCAGGAGATCGTCGCGCGCATGCAGTACCTCGGCAAGCTGAAACGGCACATGCGGCGCTTCCGGATCGCCGCCGATGTCACGGCGGACGCCGGAGCGGCCACCGGGATCGGGCCGGGCACCGCGCTCGCCGCCGGTGACGACGCGGATGCCGGCCTGGTCGTGGACGCGGTCCCGACATCGTCCGGCATCGAGCTTCTCGCCGTCGTGCGGATCGCGGCCGATCCCGAAGCGCTGGCGATCGGGGGCGCACCGCTCGAACCGCTCCCGCTGCCGTACGCACCGGCCGAGGACGCACCGACGGCCGCACCGGCCGCGGACGGCTGACGGGCGCACCGCGCGCATGCCACTCGTCTACCGTGCCGCCAGTCTGGTCGAGGCGCAGCTCGTCGTCGACGAGCTGGCCGCCGGCGGCATGCGCTCGCGCGTGACCGGCCGCTACCTGAGCGGGGCGATCGGCGAGCTGCCGCCCGGCGACGTCATCGGCGTCTGGCTCGACGAGCCGCGCCATCTCGAGCGCGCCCGCGCGCTGATCGACGAGTACGAGGCGACACGGCTTCGCCCGCAGCCGGACTGGCGCTGCGGCGGCTGCGCCGAGGAGGTCGGCGGCGAGTTCGGTGCCTGCTGGAACTGCGGGGCGCGCGCGCCGTCCTGAGCGTGCTCAGTGCAGGAGCGCGAACAGCTTCCGACGATAGCGGCCGACCAGCGGATCGTCGCCTAGCACATCGAACAGCGCGAGCAGCTTCTCGCGCGGTGCGCCGTCGGCGTGATCGGGGTCGGTGCGCACCAGGTGCAGGAGGTGATCCATGCCGCCCCGCACGTCGCCGGCGAGCGCCATGGCGATCGCGAGGCGGTAACGCGTGCCGCTGTCGCCGTCGTTCGCGTCGAGCTTCGCCTGCAGCTCCGGCAGGCTCTCGCTCGTGTCGCTGTCGCGGGCGAGCGCGATGGTGGCGGCCAGCCGCCTGCCCGGCGCACCGTCCCGGGTCTCCTCGGGCAGCGCCCCGACGCAGCTCTCGGCCGTGTCCAGATCCCCGGTCGCGACCGCCACCTGACCGAGCGCGAGCAGGATCTCGGCGTCCGCCGGTGCCGTCGCCCGGGCCTCGCGGAGGATCGCGAGCGCACCTTCGGCGTCACCGCTCTCGAACAACGCCATCGCGTCGGCGACGGGGCCGAGGGCCGGCACTTCCTCCCCGGGCTCCGCCGCCGCGCCGGGCGGGCCGACATGGGTCTCGAGGAAGCGCCGGACGTCGGGCTCGGGCAACGCGCCCATGAACTCGTCGACGAGCTGGCGGCCGCTGAACAGCTTGACCGTGGGCAGGCTCCGGATGCCGAGTTGCTGGGCGATGCCCGGGTGGGCCTCGGTGTCGAGCTTGGCGAGGACGAACGCGCCGTCGTACTCGATCGCGAGCTTCTCCAGCACCGGCATCAGCGCCTTGCAGGGGCCGCACCAGTCGGCCCAGAAGTCGACCAGCACGGGCGCCCGGTCCGAGCCCTCGACGACGACCTGCATGAAGTTCTGCTCGTCGAGCTGCACGATGTGCGGCGAATCGGTCATCGGCGGGTTCTCCGGGAGAGGGCGGGGCGCGGCGGACGCGGGAGTGTGTGGACTGACGAGGACTTGTTCAAGCGTGGCGAGGCGCCGCCGGCCTCGCGGGCGTCCCGTCACGGGCGCGCATCCGCTCCACGGCCACGGCGGGGGCGTGGGCTACACTCCTCCGCATGCCGAGGCACGAGAGCACCGGGCGGTGACCCGCGAGCGTTCGCGCTCGTCGTCGGGACGGGGGCGGCGGCGTCCTCGCCCGGCCGTGGTCCCGGCCGTTCGCCCGGACTCCGGATCGCGGCGCGTCCGGTCTCGCCGCCGGTTCGACCGATCTTCCGGCCGGCACCGGAATGCTGTATTTTCATATAGTGATCGAACGCCTCGGCGCTTGCCTGCCGCGACCGCCGCGCCGATCTTCGCTCCTCCCGACACACGCATCCTCACGAGCGCCCCGACCGAATGAGCGGTACATACGACGCCTCCTCGATAGAGGTGCTGAGCGGACTGGACCCGGTGCGGAAGCGGCCGGGCATGTACACCGATACCCAGCGCCCGAACCATCTCGCCCAGGAGGTCATCGACAACAGCGTCGACGAGGCGCTGGCGGGTCACGCCTCCGACATCCGCGTGACACTGTTCCGGGACGGCTCGCTCGAGGTGCTCGACGACGGGCGCGGGATGCCGGTCGACCTGCACCCGACCCTGAAGAAGCCGGGCGTCGAGGTGATCCTGACCACGCTGCACGCCGGCGGCAAGTTCTCCAACGACAACTACCGCTTCTCGGGCGGGCTGCACGGTGTCGGCGTCTCGGTCGTCAACGCGCTGTCGAGGAAGCTCGAGGTGTCCATCCGGCGTGGCGGGCACGAGTTCCTCGCGACGTTCGCCGGCGGGGACGTCGCTCGGCGCCTAGAGCCCGTCGGCAGCGTGGGGCAGCGCAACACCGGCACCCGGATCCGCTTCTGGCCGGATCCGAAGTACTTCGATTCGGCGCGGATATCGCTGCCGAAGCTCCGCCATCTGCTGCGTGCCAAGGCGGTGCTGTGCCCGGGCCTCCGCGTGCGCCTGACCGACGAGGCGAGCGGCGAGAAGGACGACTGGCTCTACGCGGACGGACTCGTGGACTACCTCGCCGGCGCCGTCGCCGACCTCGAGCGCCTGCCGAGCGCGCCGCTGTCCGGCACGGCGAGCGGCCGGACCGAGGCGGCCGACTGGGCCGTCACCTGGTTGCCCGAGGGTGGGGAGGGTACGCAGGAGAGCTACGTGAACCTGGTGCCGACCGCGCAGGGCGGCACGCACGTCAACGGGCTGCGCGCGGGGCTGACCGACGCGATCCGCGAGTTCTGCGACTTCCGGAACCTCTTGCCGCGCGGCGTGAAGATCACGCCGGAGGACGTCTGGGACCGCGTCGCCTACGTGCTGTCGGTCAAGCTGGAGGATCCGCAGTTCTCGGGCCAGACCAAGGAGCGGCTTTCCTCGCGCGAGTGCGCGGGCTACGTCGCCGGCGTGGTCAAGGACCACACCGCGCAGTGGCTCAACCGCCACCCCGAGAGCGGGGACGCGCTGGCGGCCCTGGTCATCTCGAGCGCCCAGGCGCGCGGGCGCTCGGGCAAGAAGGTGCAGCGCAAGAAGGTCACCAGCGGACCGGCGCTGCCGGGCAAGCTCGCCGATTGCGCCTCGACCGACCTGTCGCGCACCGAGCTCTTCCTCGTCGAGGGAGACTCGGCGGGCGGCTCGGCCAAGCAGGCGCGCGACCGGGAGTTCCAGGCGATCATGCCGCTTCGGGGCAAGATCCTGAACACCTGGGAGGCCGAGGTCGAGCAGATCCTCGGTTCGCAGGAGGTGCACGACATCTCCGTGGCGATCGGTCTCGAACCCGCCTCGAACGATCTCTCCCGGCTGCGCTACGGCAAGATCTGCATCCTCGCGGACGCCGATTCCGACGGGGCGCACATCGCCACCTTGCTGTGCGCGCTGTTCGTGCGTCACTTCCGTGCGCTCGTCGAGGCCGGGCACGTCTACGTGGCGATGCCGCCGCTGTACCGCGTCGATGTCGGCAAGGAGGTGTTCTACGCGGTCGACGACGTCGAGCGGCAGGCGATCATGGAGCGCATCGAGAAGGACGGCAGGAAGGGCAAGGTCAGTGTCACGCGCTTCAAGGGGCTCGGCGAGATGAACCCGCTGCAGCTGCGCGAGACGTCGGTCGCCCCCGAGACGCGGCGGCTCGTGCGGCTGACGATCGCCGCCGGCGACGACACCAACACGACGATGGACATGATGCTCGCCAAGAAGCGCGCGCCGGACAGGAAGCGCTGGCTCGAGAGCAAGGGTGACCTGGCCGATGTGTGAGGACGGCGAGCCCGGAAGGCGTGCGGTGGCCCGGGTACCGGCGCGGGTGGCGCTCGCCGCCGCGATGCCCCTGTCCGGAGCCGCTCCGCATGGTCGCTGACGGCGCGCTCGCGTTCGCGTTCGACGCACCGCCCGCGGCGGGCACGCGGCGGCGCGTGGCCGACGGCGTCGACTGGGTGCGTCAGCCGTTGCCGTTCGCGCTCGATCACGTCAACTGCTGGGTGTTCGGCGCGAAGGGTGCTCCGGACGAGCCGCCCGGCGACGACGTGACGCTCGTCGATACCGGCATCGCGAGCGAGCGGGGTCGATCGCTCTGGCACGAGACGCTCGGCGGAGCCTGTCCGGCGCGCGTTCTCGTCACGCACTTCCATCCCGATCACATGGGTCTGGCCGGCGAGTTCGCGGCCGACGGGTCGGCGCTGCTCGGCAGCGCCGTCGAGACGTCGCTCGCCCACCGCATCTGGCACACCGGGCCGCTCGAGTACGGCGAGCGCTACGCGGACTGGTACGCCGCGAACGGACTGCCGGAGGAGAGCGTCGAGCACGTCCGTGCCTTCGGCAACGGCTATCGGAAGATCGTCGCCGCGCCGCCGGCGCCGCGGGCGTGGCGAACGCTCGCCGCCGGCGACGTCCTGACGCTCGGCGAGCGCGAGTTCCGTGTGCTCGTCGGTCGCGGCCACGCGCCCGACATGCTGCTCCTGCACGATGCCGCGAACGGGTTGCTGATCGCCGCCGATCAGGTCCTGCCGACGATCTCGCCGAACGTCTCGATCATGCCGCTCTCCCCCGATCCGGATCCGCTGGCGAGCTTCCTCGCCTCGCTCGACGCGCTTCGGGAACTGCCCGCGGACACGCTCGTGCTGCCCTCGCACGGGTTGCCGTTCCGTGGCCTGCACGCCCGACTCGATGCGCTCGTCGCGCACCACGCCGAGCGGCTCGCCGCGCTGCGCGATGCCGTCTCGGAACCGCGCAGCGCGTTCGAGCTGTTCCCCGTGCTGTTCCGCCGCACGCTCGATGCCCAGCAGATGTCGTTCGCGCTCGGCGAGACGCTCGCGCACCTCGCGAGGCTGGCCGCCGACGGTCAGGTCTCGGTCCGGACGGTCGCGGGCGTGGAGCGCTGGCGGCGCCGCTGAGACGTCGGCCGGCGGCCGGCACGTCCCCCCCCCGGGCGAGCGCTCCGGCGGTGCTCCGGGACCGCCCGTTCCCACCCCCGGCACGCTGGACAACACGCGCGCCGCGCGCGTACCATCCGCCGGTAGACGACCACGGGAAAAGGGGCGCACCTCGCTGCCGCTTTTCCCGTTTTCGTGTCTGCCACCCCGAGGTCCTTCGCCGCGTGTCCCGACCCGCCCTGCTCGTGCTCGCCGACGGTACCCGCTTCGACGGTCTCGCCCTCGGAGCGGACGGCATGACCGTCGGCGAAGTCGTCTTCAACACGGCGATGACCGGCTACCAGGAGATCCTGACCGATCCCTCCTACGCTCAGCAGATCGTCACGCTGACCGTGCCGCACGTCGGCAACACCGGCACCAATGCCGAGGATCTGGAATCCGGTCAGGTGTTCGCCGCCGGGCTGGTCGTGCGCGACGTGCCGGATCGGCACAGCAGCTTCCGCGCCGAGGAATCTCTCGATGTCTGGCTCGGGCAGCGGGGCATCGTCGCGATCACCGACGTCGACACGCGCGCGCTGACCCGCCACCTTCGCGACGCCGGTGCGCAGGGCGGCTGCATCATGAGCGGTCCCGGGCTCGACGCCGTCGCGGCTCACGGCGCGGCGCGGGCGTTCCCGGGACTGGCCGGGATGGATCTCGCCAAGGTGGTCTCGTGCTCCGAGGCGTACGCCTGGAACGAGGGAACCTGGCGCCTCGACGCGGCGGCCGCGGACGGCGGGGTGGCCGGCGCGGCGGCGTCGGCGGAAGCCGCCGCTTCCCGCGCCGCCGCGCCGCACGTCGTCGCGATGGACTTCGGGGTCAAGCACAACATCCTGAGAATGCTCGTCGAGCGCGGCTGTCGCGTGACGGTCGTCCCCGCCACGACCACCGCGGACGAGGTCCGCGCGCTCGTGCCCGACGGACTGTTCCTGTCGAACGGGCCGGGCGACCCCGAGCCCTGCGGCTACGCCATCACGGCCATCCGCGCCCTCGTCGACGAGGACCGCCTGCCGACCTTCGGCATCTGTCTCGGTCACCAGCTGCTCGCGCTCGCCGGCGGGGCGCGCACGGCGAAGATGAAGTTCGGTCATCACGGGGCCAACCATCCGGTACTCGACGTGGCGAGCGGGAAGGTCATGATCAGCAGCCAGAACCACGGCTTCGCGGTCGATGCCGAGTCGCTCGGCAACCAGACCGCGATCACCCACACCTCCCTGTTCGACGGTTCCCTGCAGGGCATCCGGCGGCTCGACGTGCCGGCGTTCGGCTTCCAGGGACATCCCGAGGCGAGCCCCGGTCCGCACGACGTCGCGGCACTGTTCGACGAGTTCGTGGCGACGCTGCCGCGGCGCTGACGGCGGCCGCGCGGGAGCCGATCGGGCGGTGCCGACGGGAGCCGTCGCTCCGGGGCGCGGCATGCCCGAGACCGGAGCCGGCATCGGTACCGATGCCGGGGTCCGCACCGACGTCGCCCGCGTGACCGACACCGGGCCCGACGGCGGGCCGGGCGCGGGGAGCGGCCGCGCGCGAGCGGGTCGGCGGCACCGGCACGCCGTCCGGGGGACGACTCGCGACACGTCTTTCGCACACCATTCATTCCGCACTTTCGACAACGCAGGTTCGACACCATGCCCAAGCGCGACGACATAGCGAGCGTCCTGATCATCGGGGCCGGTCCGATCGTCATCGGTCAGGCCTGCGAGTTCGACTATTCGGGCGCGCAGGCGTGCAAGGCGCTCCGCGAGGAGGGCTATCGGGTCATCCTGGTCAACTCCAACCCCGCGACGATCATGACCGACCCGGCCATGGCCGACGCGATCTACATCGAGCCGATCGACTGGCGCGTGGTCGAGAGGATCATCGAGCGCGAGAAGCCGGACGCGCTGCTGCCGACGATGGGCGGGCAGACCGCGCTCAACTGCGCGCTCGACCTGAACCGCATGGGCGTGCTCGAGAGACACGGCGTCGAGATGATCGGCGCGCGGCCCGAGGCGATCGACATGGCCGAGGATCGCGAGAAGTTCCGCGTCGCGATGGGCGAGATCGGGCTGGCCACCCCGCGCGCGTTCATCGCCCATTCGATGGAGGACGCGCGGCGCGCGTCGGACGAGATCGGTTTCCCGTGCATCCTCCGTCCCTCGTTCACGATGGGCGGGTCCGGTGGCGGCATCGCCTACAACCGCGAGGAGTACGAGGAGATCGCCCTGCGCGGGCTCGACCTGTCGCCGACCACCGAGATCCTGGTCGAGGAGTCGGTGCTCGGCTGGAAGGAGTTCGAGATGGAAGTGGTCCGCGACACCGCCGACAACGTCATCATCGTCTGCTCGATCGAGAACCTCGATCCGATGGGGGTGCACACCGGCGACTCGATCACGATCGCCCCGGCGCAGACGCTGACCGACAAGGAGTACCAGCTGATGCGCAACGCCTCGATCGCCGTGCTCAGGAAGATCGGCGTCGACACCGGTGGCTCGAACGTCCAGTTCGCGATCAACCCGGCCGACGGCGCGATGATCATCATCGAGATGAACCCGCGGGTGTCGCGCTCCTCGGCGCTCGCCTCCAAGGCGACCGGTTTCCCGATCGCGCGGGTCGCCGCCAAGCTCGCGGTCGGCTTCACGCTCGACGAGCTCAGGAACGAGATCACCGGCGGGGCGACGCCCGCCTCCTTCGAGCCGGCGATCGACTACGTCGTCACCAAGGTCCCGCGGTTCACGTTCGAGAAGTTCCCGAGCGCCGACAACCGACTGACCACGCAGATGAAGTCGGTCGGCGAGGTCATGGCGATCGGGCGCACGTTCCGCGAGTCGCTGCAGAAGGCGCTCCGCGGACTCGAGATCGGCGTGGCCGGGCTCGATCCGATCATGGACACGGCGCTCTCCGGGGAGGAGCGTCGAGCGCGGCTCGAGCGCGAACTCCGCGAGGTGCGCGAGAGCCGTCTCCGGTACGTCGGCGACGCGTTCCGCGACGGCTGGAGCCTCGACGAGGTGCACGCGGCCACCGCGATCGATCCGTGGTTCCTCGCCCAGATCGAGATCATCATCCGCCGCGAGGGCGAGATCGCCGGTGTCGCCCTCGGCGACGTCGACGAGCGCACGCTGTTCGGATGGAAGCGCGACGGGTTCTCGGACATCCGGCTCGCCGCCCTGACGGGCGAGAGCGAGCGGGCGGTTCGCGAGCGTCGCCTGGCGCTCGGTGTCGTGCCGGCGTTCAAGCGCGTCGATTCCTGCGCGGCCGAGTTCGCGACGAGCACGGCCTACCTGTACTCGACCTACGAGCGTCACTCGGAGGCCGACCCCACCGATCGCGACAAGATCATCGTGCTCGGCGGCGGTCCCAACCGGATCGGACAGGGCATCGAGTTCGACTACTGCTGCGTGCACGCGGCGCTCGCGCTGCGCGAGGACGGCTTCGAGACCATCATGGTCAACTGCAACCCCGAGACCGTCTCGACCGACTTCGACACCTCCGATCGACTCTACTTCGAGCCGCTGACCCTCGAGGACGTGCTCGCGATCATCGACGTCGAGCGACCGAAGGGCGTCATCGTCCAGTACGGCGGACAGACGCCGCTGAAGCTCGCCCGCGACCTGGTCGCCGCCGGTGCGCCGATCATCGGCACGTCCCCCGACTCGATCGACCTGGCGGAGGACCGCGAGCGCTTCCAGCAGCTGATCGAGCGGCTCGGGCTTCGCCAGCCGCCGAACCGCACGGCGCGCACGGCGGCCGAGGCGCTCGAGCACGCCCGCGAGATCGGCTACCCGCTGGTGGTGCGCCCGAGCTACGTGCTCGGCGGGCGGGCGATGGAGATCTGCCGCGACGAGACCGACCTCGAGCGCTACGTCACCGACGCGGTCAGCGTCTCCAACGACTCCCCGATCCTGCTCGATCGCTTTCTCGACGACGCCGTCGAGGTCGATGTCGACGCGATCTCCGACGGCGAGCGCGTGGTCATCGGCGGGATCATGGAACACATCGAGGAGGCCGGCATCCACTCGGGCGACTCGGCCTGCTCGCTGCCGCCGCACAGTCTCTCCGACGCGCTCTGCGAGGAGCTCGGCGAGCAGGTCAGACGGCTGGCGAAGGGGCTCGGCGTGGTCGGGCTGATGAACACCCAGTTCGCGATCCAGGGCGCGGGCGGCCCGGACGAGACGATCTACGTGCTCGAGGTCAACCCGCGCGCCTCGCGCACCGTGCCGTTCGTCTCGAAGGCCACCGGTGTGCCGATCGCCCGCGTCGGCGCGCGCTGCATGGTCGGTCAGAGTCTCGAGTCGCAGGGCGTCACGCACGTGCCGCGACCGGCCTTCTTCAGCGTCAAGGAGTCGGTGTTCCCGTTCGGCAAGTTCCCGGGCGTCGACCCGACGCTCGGGCCCGAGATGAAGTCGACCGGCGAGGTCATGGGCTCGGCGCGGACGTTCGGAGAGGCCTTCCACAAGGCGTCCCTCGCCGCCTCGGCGGAGCTGCCGACCGGTGGTTGCGCGTTCCTGTCGGTGCGGGATCGCGACAAGCGCGGCATCGTCGAGGTCGCCCGCGCGTTGCACCGGAGCGGCTTCGAGCTGCTCGCCACGGGCGGCACCGAGGAGGCGATCAGCGCCGCCGGGCTGGCGTGCGAGCGCGTCAACAAGGTGCAGCAGGGCCAGCCGCATATCCTCGACAGGATCAAGAACGACGAGATCGCGCTGATCATCAATACTACCGAGGGCCGCCAGGCGCTCGCCGATTCCTACTACATTCGGCAGGAGGCGCTGGGACGGAAGATCCCTTACACGACGACGCTCGCCGGGGCCAGCGCGATCTCGGCGGCGCTCGACGCGACGGTGGGTGGCTCGATCCATCGCCTGAGCGACATCCACTCGGAGACGGCATGACCAAGTTCCCCCTGACCACACGTGGTGCCGACATGCTGCGCGAGGAGCTGTCGGAGCTGAAGGGCGTGCGCCGCCCGGCGGTGATCCAGGCGATTGCCGAGGCTCGCGAGCATGGCGACCTGAAGGAGAATGCCGAGTACCACGCCGCGCGCGAGGAACAGGGCTTCATCGAGGGGCGCATCAAGGAGATCGAGGGCAAGCTCGGCAACGCCCAGATCATCGACGTGACCAAGGTCAACGCGGACGGCAAGGTCGTGTTCGGGGCGACGGTGAAGCTGATGGATCTGGGTTCCGACGACGAGATCGTCTACCAGATCGTCGGTGACGACGAGGCCGACCTGAAGGCCGGACGGATCAGCGTGAGCTCGCCGGTCGCGCGGGCGTTGATCGGCAAGGTGGAGGGCGACGAGGTCGGCGTGCAGACGCCCAACGGCACGCGCGAGTACGAGATCCTGGAAGTCCGCTACGTCTGATCGCCGGACGGTCGACCCGGGCACGGGTCACGCGGTCATGTTGCCGCCGCCCGGGCGAGATCGGTTGTGGCAAAATGAGCGAATGTCTTGGCACCCTTCGCGCCGTCTCCGGGCCGCGTGTCGTCGGCTGTCGTCCTACGCTCGTCCTCGTCACCGGATACGTCATGCGTCGCACCGCCACAGCTATCACTCCGTCTCCCGCTCGCCGTCGCTTTCTCGGTCGAGCGGGGGCCGGACTCGGCGCGGTCGGACTCCCGGCAGTCGGTGCCGGTGGTCTCGGTGCGGCCGGCATCGGTGCGGCCGGCATCGGCGCGCTGCTCGGCGCGGCCCCGGCCCGGGCGGCGCTGCCGGTCGAGCGGCGGCTGAACCTGGTCAACTCGCACACCTGGGAACGGCTCGACATCGTCTACTTCACGCGTGGCATGTACATCGACGAGTCGCTCGTGGCGATCGGTCACCTGATGCGGGACCATCGCGCCAACGAGGAGCGGATCATGGACCCGCGACTGCTCGACGATCTGGTGACCCTGCACGCGAGTCTCGACACGGACGAGCCTATCCATCTCCTGTCCGGCTACCGCACGCCCGAGACCAACGCGAAGCTCAGGAAGCGCTCGAAGGGCGTTGCCAAGTACAGCCTGCACATGGAAGGCAAGGCCGCCGACATCCACGTGCCCGGCGTCGCCACTCGGGAGCTCCGGAAGGCGGCGCTCGCGATGCGTGCCGGCGGCGTCGGCTACTACGCACGCTCCGGATTCGTGCATATCGATACCGGTGCCGTGCGCAACTGGGAACGCGGCTGAAGGTTCGCCGAGGCCACGGCCGCGGGACGGGCGTTCCCCCTTCCCCCTCCCCTGCCGGACGATCGTCCCTCCCCGAAGAGGCATCTCCCCGCCCTGCCGACCAGCCGACACTCGGGCGCGCCGATCCGTGAGCGCGCTCGCAGCCCGGACGGCCGTTCCGGCCCGACAATCTCTCTCGCCGTCATCGGGTTGACGGTTCGCGTCCGACCGCCGGCATTTCGGCGGGGACGTGCCGGATACCGTGCGGGAGAGAGCATGAACACGATCACGACGGGCTCGCGACGAGCGAACACCCTTTCGGCAGGCCGCGCGAGCGGTGGTGGGGGTACCGCGCGGATGGCCGGCATCGCCCTGGCGCTCGGTATCGCGCTCGGTGCGAGCGGCGCCGCCGATGCGGCGCGTTACGGGGTACGTGTCGTCGACCCGGGTGGCACGCCCGTCGTCGGCGCCTCGGTCTGCATCGGGCTCGAAGGCAACTACGGCCAGTTCGGTACCGCCTTCACCGACCTCGAGGGCCGCATCGAGTTCGTCGAGGTGCCGAACGTGCCGATCGTCGTCACGATCTCGAAGACGCGCTTCGCGGGACTGCGCAAGAGCGAGCCGGCACGCGGCTACGACATCGTGCGCGAGCTGACGCTGATGGAAGGCGTGCCCGGGCCTCGTTGCCGTGCCGGCAGCTCGGTCGTCGCCAACCCGCCGGTCATCGACGTGCGCGACGTCGCCGTGCTGGACGAGGGGGCGGTGACGTCGCTGATACCGAGCGCCACCGGCGAGCCGAGCGAGTACCGCATCGCGCGCGACGACGACTTCGCGGGAGCCGACTGGCGCCGCTTCGACACCACGATCGCGCTGCCCTCGGCACTCGCCGACGCGCGCTCGGTGGCGCTGCAGCTGCGCCGTCACGCGGGCGATTCGCGCGACTGGGTCGAGGCCCGCTCGAGCGTCGTGACGGTCGTTCTCGGGAACCGCGAGCGGGCCGACGAGATCGGGTCCGACAGCTGATCGACGAATCGGCTCCCGCAGCCGAGGGCTCGCGGCGCCCGAGGGTCCGCGCCGCGCCCGGGGTCGAGCTCGGCTCAGCGCGTCTCGGCCTTGAGCGCCTCGACCTCGTCGAGCGTCAGCGCCCGGGCTTCTTGCCCGAGCATGACCGGGATGCCGTCCCGCACCGGATAGGCCAGCGCGGCCTGCACGCTCCAGAGCTCGTCGCCGCGCGGGATCAGCTTGCCCTTGGTCTCGGGGCAGACGAGGATGTCGAGCAGGCGCTTGTCCATCGGGCGTTCTCGCGAGCGGGTGGTCGGGGCGATTGTCGCACGCGCCTCCCGTCCCGGGTACGCTCAGCCGGCGATCGCCAGCGCGTAGCTCGGCTGGTAGCTCGTCCGGTAGCGGGACAGGGCCGCGTGCAGCGTCGCCGCATCGATCTCGTCGACGAGATCGAAGGTGTCGAAGCCGGCGCGCACCATGAACGCCAGCTGATCGACCCGCACGTCACCGATCGCGCGAACCTCGCCACCGTAGCCGAGCCTCTCGCGAAGGAGCCGCGCGTGCGAGTAGCCGCGCCCGTCGGTGTAGACCGGGAAGTCGACCGCGACGAGCTGCAGGCGCCCGAGATACGGGGCGAGCACGAGCGGGTCGTCGTCCGGGGCGAGCAGCACGCCGGTGGCGACCGTGCCGCCGGCCGCCTCGGCGAGAAAGCGCGCGAGTCCGAGCAGCACCGGCGCCGGCGGGGAGCTCTCGGGCAGGCCGGCGGGTCGGCCGGTCGCGGTAGAGGGCAGGGGGGCGTCGTCGTCGAGTCGCACCCAGGGGTCGTCGGCGTCGGCGCGCCCGTTACGCAGCAGTGGCATAGACCGTCTCCTTGAAGGGTTCGACGCCGAGCCGGTCGACGGCATCGTGGAAGCTCTCGCCGGGTTCGCGGTTGGCGACGTAGGCGTCGAGCAGGTGTCCGATCGCGGTGGCGACATCCTGCTTCGGAATCGCCTTGCCGAGACGTCGCCCGAGGGCGGCGGCGTCGCCGGCGTGACCGCCGATCGTCAGCTGGTACCACTCCTCGCCGTTCTTCTCGACGCCGAGCACGCCGATGTCGCCGACGTGGTGGTGACCGCAGGCGTTCATGCAGCCGGAGATCTTGATCGACACGTCGCCGAGCTCGTGCAGGTAGTCGAGGTCGTCGAAGCGCGTGTAGATCTGGTCGTAGATCGCGAGCGTGCCGGCGTTGGCGAGCGAGCAGAAGTCGAGACCGGGGCAGACGATCATGTCGGACAGGTGCCCGATGTTCGGGGTCGCGAGCCCGAGCGGCCTCAGCGCGCGCCACAGCTCGAACAGCTCGTCGACCGGAACGTGGGCGAGCACCAGGTTCTGCTCGTGAGTGGTCCTGACCTCGCCGAGCGAATGCCGCTCGGCGAGATCGGCGACCGCGTCCATCTGCAGCGCGGTGATGTCGCCCGCGGGCCGGCCCGGTGCCTTCAGGGACACGTAGACGATCCGCCGGGCCGGGTCCTTGTGGTCGCGCGTGTTGGCGCGATACCACTGGTTGAACAGCGGATCGCTCAGCGTGCGTTCGGGCACGATGCGTCCGTCGGCCGCGAGTCCGGGCGCGCCGCCCACCCCGCCGCCCGCCCCGCCGGCGAGCGGCGGGGCGGGCGGAAACGCCGCCCTGAGCGCATCGATCGTCGCCGTGTCGAACGTGTCGTCGAAGTCGCGCGACACGTTCCAGTCCGCCTCGACGCGCTCGCGGAACGCGTCGATGCCCATCGCGTTGACCAGGATCTTGATGCGCGCCTTGTAGAGGTTGTCGCGTCGTCCCTCGAGGTTGTAGACGCGCAGTATCGCGGCGAGGTACGTCAGCAGGTCGGCCGCCGGCAGGAACTCGCGGAGGGTCTTGCCGATGAACGGTGTCCGGCCGAGCCCGCCACCGACGAACACCTCGAAGCCGAGCGCGCCGCCCGTGTCGCGCACGAGCCGCAGGCCGATGTCGTGCACCTGCACCGCCGCCCGATCGCTCTCGGCCCCGGTCACGGCGATCTTGAACTTCCTCGGAAGCCAGTTGAACTCGGGGTGCAGCGTCGACCACTGACGGATCAGCTCGCACCACGGCCGCGGGTCCTCGATCTCGTCGCCGGTGGCCCCGGCGAGCGGGTCGCTGGTGGTGTTGCGGATGCAGTTGCCGCTCGTCTGGATCGCGTGCATGTCGACCGTCGCGAGCTCGGCGAGGATGTCCGGCACGTCGTCGAGCGCGGGCCAGTTGAACTGCATGTTCTGGCGCGTGGTGACGTGGCCGTAGCCCCGGTCGTACTTGCGCGCGACGCTGGCGAGCGTGCGCAGCTGCCCCGAGGAGAGCATCCCGTACGGGATCGCCACGCGCAGCATCGGCGCGTGGCGCTGCACGTAGAGCCCGTTCCTGAGCCTGAGCTGCTTGAACTCGTCCTCGCCGATGGCGCCCGCGCGGTAGCGCGCGAGCTGGTCGCGGAACTCCTCGACCCGAGCCTCGAGGAACGTCCGGTCGTGCTCGGTGTAGCGATACATCAGGCGGCCTCGACATCGTCGGCGTAGGGATCCTCGACACCGAGGCGCTCGTGCATGGCGGGGCTCGTCGTCGTGTACTGCAGGTGCACTTTCTTGCCGGGGTTCAGGCGTTCCTTGATCGAGAACGCGGCGAGCGCGGCCTCGTGGAAGCCCGACAGGATCAGCTTCTTCTTGCCGGGGTACCAGTTGACGTCGCCGACGGCGTGGATGCCGGGCTCGCCGGTGGCGAAGTGCTCGGTGTCGACGCGGATCGAGCTGCCCTTGCGATCGAGTCCCCAGTGGGCGATCGGGCCGAGCTTGGGGGAGAGCCCGAAGAACACGAGCAGCTGATCGAGCTCGACCCGACGGGCGACGCCGTCGAGACCGGCCACCTCGATCGCCGTCAGCGCGGAGGGCCGGTCGCCGGCGGCGCTCGCGTCGTCGGTCGGCTGTCCGGCTGGAGCCGGGTGGTCGACGGGGTCGCCATCGACGGGGTCGCCATCGACGGGGTCGCCATCGACGGGATCGCCATCGCTGCCGATCAGGCGTGTGACGTTGCCGGCGAGAAACTGCATCTCCAAGTCCTCGCAGAGCGCCCGCATGCGCGATACCGAGGCGGGTGCCGCCTTGAACTTCTCCGAGCGGTGGATCAGCAGGACGCTGTTGGCCGTCTTCTGCAGGTCCAGCGCCCAGTCCAGCGCGCTGTCCCCGCCGCCGAGCACGACGACGTCGCGGCCGGCGTGCAGCGAGGGGTCGCGAACCGAGTAGAAGACGTCATGGCCGACCCGTTCCTCGACGCCCGGGATCTTCAGCCTGACCGGCGCGAAGGAGCCGACCCCGCCGGCGATCACGACCGCCTTCGCGACGAATTCCGTCCCGGTGCCGGTGCGCAGGTCGAAGCGCTCGTCGGGGCGGCGCACCAGGGTCTCGACCTGCTGCCCGAAGTGGAACGTCGGGGCGAACGGGCGGATCTGCTCGAGGAGGTTGTCCACGAGTTCCTGGGCGCCGATGGCGGGGCAGGCGGGGATGTCGTAGATCGGCTTCGAGGGGTAGAGCTCGGCGCACTGGCCGCCGGGCCGGTCCAGCGTCTCGATGACGTGGGCGTGGATGTCCAGAAGGCCCAGCTCGAACACCTGGAACAGACCGCAGGGGCCCGCTCCGATGATGACGACGTCGGTCTCGATGGTCATGGGTTCCTGCCGGCCGCTGACTGCATGGCGCCATTGGAGCAGGAACGGTCACGGCCGTTCTAGACTTCGTCGCTATGAGCTGATGCGTTCCGCGCATAAGCGCGGGCACGCCCGCGCCGGACGCGAGGAAGCGCGGGACGAGACGCGCGGAAGGGTGCCGGCGAAAGGGCGAAAGGGCGAAAGGGCGGAAGGGCGGAAGGCGAGAGGGCGAAGAAGTGACGGGAGGATGGGGGACGGGCCCTGCCGTGAGCCCGTCCTTTCCCCGCGCCGCCGTGGCCGCCGCTCAGTCGTCGAGCAGGTCCGCCATGTCGGCGTTGTCCGGCGTATCGCTCAGGTCCGTCCAGAACGTGCGCCGCGTCTTCATGCCGAAGTCGGGGTCGTCCTGCAGCTCCGAGCCGACCAGCGCACCCTCGTTCTCTTCGGTGATGATCGCCACGACCGGCGGCGGCAGGCCGGGATGCTTCAGGAGCTTCTTGTCGTCGTCCACGTCGATGTCGCCGGGATCGGCCGGATCGTAGGTCTGCAGGCTGCTCTGACCGTCCCCGTCGAGGTCCGAGGTCGGCCGCCCGGAGACCACGTCGAGCACGTAGATCGCACCGGTGCCGATCGCCGGCGAGCAGGGCTCGACGAACAGGTCGGGCATGTAGGTCGTGAAGGTCACCTGGTTGTTGATCGTCAGGCTGGGGCCCAGCACCTTCTCGCCGAGCGTGTCGAGCTCCTTGTACCAGCCCGGTCCGTCGACGTCGACGTGCAGCGACAGGTCGTCCGCGTCGGCGAGGTCCGCGTCGGTGATCGGTCGCCAGCTGCCGGTGATGCCGTCGCGCATGCCGTAGCCCGCGGGCTTCGTGTAGATCGCCGGCGTCCGCAACACGTAGAAGCGGTCCTGCACGCTCTTGTTCAGCGGGTGGGCACGCCAGCCGGAACCGATCGAGATCGACGCGAAGCGCTTGCCGTCCTTCTCGATCAACGCGACGTCGGGATCGTAGTAGAAGCGGCGTTCCTCCGAACGCAGCACCGAACCGAGACGGGCCATGATGCCGCCCTCGATCAGGCTGCCGTCCTGGTTCACGGAGCGGTGGTAGGGCGTGATGTCGAAGCGCCAGACCTGACCGCCCGTGTCGCTCGTGTAGACCTGATCGGCGAGACCGTCGTAGTTGACGTCGAGGATCTCGGGACTGCCGGGCATGCTGTAGCTCATGCCGTCGAACAGCTCCGTGCCACCGTTCACGCCGAGTCCGGACCAGAGCAGCTCACCGGTCCGGAGATCGACGACGTACAGCGCGTTGCCGCGGGAGTCGGTCGTGCGCAGCGGCAGCAGACTGTCTCCGGCCAGGCCGCCGGCGATGGGCTCCCCCGGGTCCTGGTTGGTGTCGTAGCCGCCGGTGAACACCAGCACGTCGCGCTTCTCCCCGTCGATCTGGATGCGCGTCGGTACCGCCCGCGACCAGGTCTGACCGAGCTGCTCGAAGCCGCTCGTGCCGCCGGGCCCGCCCCGGATCATCCAGGCGAGCTTCGGAGACGTGCGGTCGGAGACGTCGAGCGCGTAGTAGCTCGAGCCGCCGCGACGCATGCCGACGAACACGAACGCCTGCTCGCCGGGATCGACGGTCAGGTCGCTGTCCCTGTCGTCCACCCAGATCGACATGTGGCCGTCGAGCCCGTAGTGATGGTCCTGGGAGCGCTCGTTGACGTAGTACTTGTCGAGGTTGTCGAGCAGCTCGCCGGGAATCCAGCTGAACAGCTCCCGGGCCTCGATCGACTCGTCGGACGCGTCCGGTCCGCTCGTGACCTCGGGATCCAGCGCGTGGAGGAACCCCTGGTTGGTCGAGATGAAGACCGTCGTCTTGTTCTCCGCCGGCGTCGCGCCGTAGTTCAGGATGGCCGGCTGGGAATGCATCGGATCGCCCAGTTCGTGGCGAATGTCGGTCGTCGAGCCGTCCGCGTCGACGTCCTGGATATCCACCCCTCGCGCCCATTGCAGGAGCGACTCGCGATAGTCGTCGTCCCGGCCGACGATGTCGAGCAGCTCGTGGGTGATGTCGTCGTTGGTCTCCGACAACGCGTGCGCGTCGGCGGTCAGGTCGACGGCTCCACCGAGCGGGAAGGTGCCGGTGTAGGTGTAGATCTCGCGAGGCGCGTCGGACGGGCCGCCGTGCAACTCGAGCGACTCGGCGAAGCCGCCCTTGCGAACATCCGGTCCGTCGGCCGAATCCGACCAGAAGCTGCGGGAGTCGCTCGCGAAGAAGCCGCTCTCCTCGTCGACCGCGGGCTTGCCCTCGACGTCCTTGATGACGATCGAGCTGCCTTCGTCGGCCACCTTGTAGCGCTTGAGGTTGCCGGGCCAGCGGACGGTCTCGGCCGGCTTGAACAGCGCGAAGTAGATGTCGTCGCGATGGGTCAGGCGGTTGAACTGGTTGACCGTCGCCCCGGGCGAGACGAACGCCGTGTCGACCGTGCGCACCTCGCCGATGATGTCCTGGAAGATCTTGACCAGCTCGGCGGACGAGCTGCCGTCGAAGTGCTTGCCGCCGCCCGCGCTCGAGATGCCCTTGAGGAAATCGGTCGCGCTCGCGTTCCCCTCGAGATCGAAGCCGATGGTGTAGGTCGTGATGTTCTGGTCGCCGTCGGTGGCCGGGTCGTGATCCGTGTCCTGCATCCAGCGGGCGAGCTCCACGCCGCACTGCTCGTCGACGGGACCCACGCCGAAGCAGCGCGCGCCGGCCAGCGACTCGATGCGCTTCGCCGCCCCGTTGCCGGACGGCTGGCCGTCCGAGAGCAGCACGACATGGTTGCTCTGACAGCTGCCGGTCATCGGCGAGTCGTAGGTGGCGTCTCCGGCGATGGTCTCGGTGCGGCAGTCCGGATGGCTCGGATCATGGAGCGGGCAGTCCGACTCCAGCGTTCCACCGCTCCACGAGGCCGGGTGGGAGGTACGGTGCAGGCGGCTGCTGAACTCGTACGGACCGATCTCGCTCCAGGTGCCGCTGGGTTGCGGCTCGGCCGAGAAGATCGCCTGGTCGAAATCGTAGTTCAGATAGCCGCTGAACCCGCGCGTGCGCCCGTAGTCGACGGCGCCGCCGGTCAGGTAGCGGGTCGCCTCGAGCAGCGCGCCCGCGATCGGCGTGCCGCCTTCCGGTTCGAGGTTCGCGACGGATTGCCTGAAGACGTCGCGAGCGGTCCGCACGGCCCCTCGTCCACCGACGTAGGCGTCGCGGTAGCGGATGTGCAGTCGCGCCGCAGCGTCGTTCTCGGCGTGACCGAAGTCGCGGCGCCCGCTACCGCCCTCGGGCGTGAGCAGCAGGGCGATGGCGTTGTCCGGTTCCCAGCCACCGCGGTTGACCATGGCCTGCACCATGCTCGTGAGATCCGGGCTCCTGATTTCCTCGCCCGTCGTCAGCGGCGGAATCGTCCAGATCGCCGCCTCGCCGGTGGTCGGCAGGTTCGACAGCGCGTAGTCGTCTGTCGTGAACACCGGCGCGTCGTCGGTGTCCTGCATCTCGATGCGGACCTCGACGGGCGAGCTGTCGGAATCGGAGGCGCTCGACATCGTGAGCCAGGCCTCGTCGACGATGGCGTCTCGCGGAACCTCGATGTCCCGGAAGCGCAGGCCGGTGGTCAAGGTGTAGAAGTCGTTGTCGCTGAACCAGCGCGGAATCCGCAGCGGGTTCAGGTTCGAGAACGTCTGCCCGGAGTAGTTGGGGAAGAACTGGGTGACATCGTCGATTCCCGCGGAGACGGGGGTCGTCACCGTCCGCCGGCCGAAGCAGCCGGCGCCCTCGGGAATCTCCGACGCGTCGTAGGTCACCTTCAGCTTCGGGGCGTTGGTGGCGCCGCGCGCGGTCGACATCGCGCTCCGCGAGCCGCTGCCCTCGATGAACAGGTTCAGCGCGTTGGTCCCGCACCATTCGGGGCGGTCGGTCACCCGCTGCACGAGCCCGGCGATGTCGGCGCTCTCGTACACCGAGTGTCGGACCCACGGAGCGGGTACCCACGGCACGCTGCCCTGAGGATCGCGATCGCTGACGTCGGCGGCGACATCCCGGAACGGCGACGCGTCGTCGACCTCCTCCACGGCGATGGTCAGCGCGCTCGGAACGTTGTCGCTCTCGTCGGCGACGAACTCGATCGTCGCGCTGACGATGCGCGCGCCCTGCGGCACCGCGACGTCGTCGAAGGACAGGCCCACGACCTGCGCGTGGCCGAGGCCGCCGGACTCGCGTCCCATCGTCAGCCGCGGGTCGTCCAGAGCGACGCCGTTGTCCTCGAGATTCTCCTCGGCGTCGGCCTCCGCGCCGCTGACCTGCGCGACGATCCGGATCTCGCTGCAGAAGGCGTCGCGGCAGACGATCTCGTCGATCGGGGTGATCGGCTCGAGGACCGAGCCGCCGCCGTAGCCGCCGTTGAAGCGCATCAGTCCGACGTTGATGTCGGTCGAGGAGTCGAGGATCTCGTACATCGCGTTCTTCAGGCGCGAGATGCGCGTGGTGTCGCCGGCGAAGGAGGGCGCGGTCGTGCCATCCCTGTACCAGTTCATCGAGCCCGACGTGTCGAGCACGAAGAGCACGTTCGGCCGGGTCTCCTTCTGCGGTCCGGTCTGGCCGAAGAAGATCTCCGTGTCGTCCGCGTGCACGCTGGCGGTCAGGGCGAACAGGGCGATCGCGCACCCCTGCCCGAACGCGACGAGAGGCCGCAGGGGTGTCGGGGCGTCCTGAGACATGGGCTTGCTCCGTGGGAGAGAGGGGGAATGCGGAAGCGGGACGCCGCCGCGGCCGTCGGCGGGTGCCTCGGCGGGCGAACGTCCCGTGCGCCGCCGGGAGGTCGGTGGCGTCACCATTGGCCGGCCGGCACCAGCTGGGTGGCCCCCTGGCGGACGATCGCGCGCGAGCGCGCCGAATCGATGCGGACATCACCCTGGGCGATGTAGCGCAACGTCACGAAGTCGTCCGAGTAGCCGAACGCGCCGCCCTCGCCGCCGAGGTAGACGATCTCGGAGGTCTGTTCGAACGCGATGTCGTCACGCACCGCATCGGTGTCGACCTTGATGATCGTGCCGGGTGCCCTGGCGGCCTGATCCAGGACGGCCGCGGAGTTGAACATGCGCTCGGTCGCGGACTCGGCCGCCTGCAGCGTGGTCGAGCTCTGGATCGCGTTGGCGGTCATGCGCTTCTCGAGCGTGGAGCTGCGCATCGCCGAGATGCCCATGATCGAGAGCATGAAGATCATGACCATGGCGACGACGAGCGCGGCGCCGCGCTGCGCCCGTGCGGGAGTCGTCATTCGTTGAACCTCCGGTTGCGGACCTTGATCGTCGTGTTGAAGGCGAGGCGGTAGCGACTGTCCCCGGCATGCGTCAGCCCGCTGTCCGGGTCGCCGCCGGGCGGAATCTGCTGCGCGGCCAGCGTGTAGGTGCGCACGTCGTCTTCCGCGGCGATCCGGTCGCGCGAAGCCATCAGCAGCCCGATGCGCACGGATTGCACGCGCTCGGGCTCGTACTCCGCGGAATCCGGCGAGACGTAGCGAAGGTTGCCCGTGGCCTGGCGGATGCCGAACGCGACCCGCAGGTTCTCGATGCCGGTGACGATCTCGGTCGGCGGGTTGGTGACGGTGTCGCCGTACGGCAGCGACTGGCGGAAGAGCGCGCGGACGGCGTCGCCGTCCTCGTTCGTCTGGCCGGTCTCGGCGACGTAGTAGACGTTCGAGCGGAACAGCGTCACGATCGTCTCGCCGATCGTCGCGGCGTCGCCGTAGGCGACGCTCAGGTTGCCGCTGCCGCCGTTGCCCGAGGCCTTGTGCTGCAGGTTCAGTCCGCCGTTGTCCACGCCGGTGATCCGGAAGATGTCCGCCTGGGCGCAGTTGGAGATGATCGCCACGTCGTCCTTGCGTGCGCCGTCGAGCGCCGTCTCGAGCTGCACCACGCCGGCCGGGCTGGGCTTGCCGCCCAGGCGCATCTCGGCGCGGAGACGACGGGTATCGGGATCGCCGTACTGCAGCGCGAGGGCATGAGTGCCGGGCACGGCCGGGTGTGACGCCGCGACGAATCCGTTCGGCGGTGCCGGATCCCATGTGCCGTTCGCGCGGATGACCGAGGCGGTCGTCGCGCTGGCCATGAAACGGTTCGTCGGCGGTGGTCGAGGGGTCGGACCGGCGAGCACGTCGGTCTGCCCGCTCTGCACGGGCAGGCAGCCCTGGAAGCCGGAGATGCGCACATCAGCGGCGAGGGCGTCGAGCGCGAAGCGGGCGCTCTCCTGCATGTTCGATATCGCGCTGTTGAGATCGCTGCTTCGACGATTGCCGGCGAAGACCGAGACCATGCCGCTGATGAGCAGGAGCCCCAGCGTCATCGCGACGAGCAGCTCGACCAGCGAGAAGCCGCCCGGCTGCCTGCGCGCGTGCCACCCTGCGTGCCCGCCCATCAGCGTTCCTCCGGCACGAAGAACGTGCGCAGGTTCTCCGCCCGCTCTTCGCCGTCGACGATCTCGTACCAGGTCACCGACACCTCGTAGGTGTCGTTCGGTCTGAGTGTCACGGTGCCGTTGGCCGCCGCGCCAGCGGCGCTCGGGAGCAGCGTGTCGTTCGTGCCGTCGGGACGCTTGAAGTAGGAGCGCCAGTCAAAGGCGTCCTGACTCGCCTGCTGCGCGGGCGAGCAGCGCAGCGCCGCGTTGCAACCGGGGTCGGTCGTGACCTTCTCGGTATCGAGTGCATCGTAGGCGCCGGCCGCGACACCGCGCGAGTTCAGACGCATGCGATCGATCATGTCGGCGGCGAGGAAGTGAGCCTGCGACTGGTGGTAGGCACTCTGGCTGAAACGCATGCCCTGGACCTGCATGCGCGCGGCGGCCAGGAAGCCGATCGACATCAGCACGACCGCCACCAGGATCTCGATCAGCCCGATGCCGCGCTGGACACGAGGAACACCGGTTGCGGGGCCCGCGGCCGCGCCCGCGCGGCTCCCGCTCATGTGCCGGTCCCGCAGTCGATGGGCGAACCGAAGACGTCGCGCGGAACCGTTTCCGTGCCGTTCGGACGCCCGGGCTGGATGTCGCCGGTCAGCTTGACGTTGACCACGCGGGACTTCGGCGAGCCTCGGTGCTTGTCGCAGATCACCAGGCTGCCGCTTTCCCAGTCCGTATCCCCGCGCGGCAGGTAGCGCACGTGGCCGACTTCGGAGGGGGTCGCGCCGTTGGCGGTGCGGGCTCGCACCTCCAGCCAGTTGTCACCCACCAGGGCGGGCTCGGTCGCGATGATGGTGTCGCCCGTGTCGATCGAGGCGTTCGAGTCGATCGCGCTGTCGACGTCGACGTAGACGAGCCAGCCGTTCTTCCAGTCGTCCTTGCCGCCGCAGTCCAGGGACGCGGGGGCGGAGCGCGCGCAGACGACGACGAACTCGCTCGACTTGACCGCTTCGGAGCGTGCGATGAACAGCGCGCGTGCCATCTGGTTGTACTGTGTGCCGATGCGGGCGTTGCGCACGACGTCGACGAAGCTCGGCACGCCGATACCGAGCAGGATCGACGCGATGGCGAGCGTGACCACGAGCTCGATCAGCGTGAATCCGGATTGTCGTCTCGTGGTCATGGGTGCCCTATCGACCCGACATGCCGGCAGTTTCAGTCCGGCCGCCACCCGATGCACGGCTTTGTGAGCGAACGCGCAACACGGCCGGGTCGGCCGCCTCGCGCGCACTCGCGGGGGAGCCCGCAGGGACGCCCCACCCGAGGGGGCGCGCCCGTCGGGGCGAGCGGCGCCGGCTCGAACCCTGTCGCGGTGCGCGTTCCGGGGACGTCCGGTCGGGGAGTGCGGCGCGGCTTCAGCTCCAGCACTTGCTGGGTTGATCGCCCGGAGCGAGCGGCCCCTGCTGGCCGAGGTGATCGAGCGTCACGGTCGGGCATTCGGAGTCGCTCGCCTGAGCGCCACCCGCCACCGGTGTGGCGGTAAGCGTGTAGGTGTTGTCGGTCTGGGCCGTCAGCTCGATGCCGTAGAGCCCTTCGGGGGACGACGCCGGCACCGTGCAACCCGCGTAGCTGAAGCTCGTCGAGCGGCAGCGCTCCATCGTCTGCGAGGCGGTCAGCAACGCGAGCTGTGCGTCCGATCGGCGGGTACGCTGGGCGTGCTCGGCGTAGGAGGGGTAGGCGATGGCGACGAGAATGCCGAGGATGGCCACCACGATCATCAGCTCCATCAGGCTGAACCCGGCGTCGGCTACCGCCGGCCGGGCGACGGGGAGGCGGGTGATGGTCGCGTGGCGGTCGTTCATCGGGATAGCTCTCGGCGGTCGGGATCTGCCCGGGACTATCGGCCGATCCGGGCCGAGCCTGAGCGCGGGACGAAGGGGGCGGAAGGGGGACGGCCGCGAGTGAAGGGTGACGCGCTCCGCTACAGGTCATCCCCGGCGACCGTCACCTCCTCCTCCAGCAGCTCCTGCCAGAACGTGCGGCGGCGGAGCTCGACATCGACCTCCTCCAGCGTCTCGTTGCCGATCACCACCGTCGCCCTGCCGGCCTCCGGAAACAGGATCCTCGGCTGCGGCGGGATGCCGGACTGGGCGAGCGGGCGCCATCGATCGGTGGTGACGGAGGGGTCCGTACCGCCCGTGCTGCCGCTTTGCACCGGGTCGCCGTTCAGGACGTTGACGCGGTAGAGCCGGTTCACGCCGAGCAACGCCGCGGAGCAGGCATCGACATCGGCCGTGGGCAGATAGCTCGAGAAGACGACCTGGCCGTCGAACGTGATGCTCGGGGCGAGCACCTTCTCGCCCTCGCCCCCGAGCTCCAGGTACCAGCCGCGACGCGTGTCGGCGGTGCTCGTACCGACCTGATCGGTCACGTTCGCGAACGCGAAGCTCTCCTCCTTCACCGCGAAGTAGCTCGGCACGCCGGAGCTGTCCACCGGCGGGCCGTAGACGTGTGGCGAGCGGATGCTGTAGAAGCGGTCTCGCACGCCGGTATCGAGCGGGTGTGCGCGCCAGCCGGATCCGATGTTGATGGCGAGCTCCTGCCGTCCGTCGACGCTGATCAGCGCGACGTCGGGCGGGTGGTAGAAGCGTCGGGCGTCCGCGGGATCGTCGCCGGCGAGCTCGGCGATCAGGCCGCCGGCGACCCGCGCGTTCGTGCCGGAGGCGTTGTCGATGTCGAAGCGCCAGAGCTGACCGCCGGTGTCGCCGACGTAGAGCTGATCGGCCATGCCGTCGAGATTGATGTCGATCACACGCACGTCCGAGGGCATGCTGTACGACATCTTCGCGAGCCGGGGGTCGTTGCGGTTGGTCTGCCAGAGCCGTGCACCCGTGCGCGCGTCGACGACGAACAGGCCGCGACCGATGCCGTCGACGCGGCGCGCGGCGTCGCCGGCCGCCGCGTCGTCGCCGTCCTCGGAACCCGCGTCGATCGCGGGGTCCTGGTTCGGGTCGTAGCCGGCGGAGAACACCAGCACGTCGCGGGGGCTGCCGCCGACGAGCACCCGGGTGCGCACCGGGCGCGACCAGCTCTGGCCGAGCTCCTCGAAGTCACCGTCGGCGGTGAACGGATCGGCGTCCAGCGTCGTCTGTCCGCCCTGAACGCTCCACAGGTACCTCGGGGCGTCCGGGTCGGTCACGTCGAGGGCGTAGTAGCGATCGCCGCCACGGCGCATGCCGATGTAGAGATAGGCCCTCTCGCCGGCGCCCACCAGCCCGTCCGCCCCGTCGCCGTCGGCCGGATCGCCTTCGTCGATCCAGATCGTCAGCGGGCCGTCGAGTCCGTAGGGACGGGCCCGTGCGGGGGTGCCGCCGTAGAGGTGACGGACGTTCTTCAGCAGCTCTCGCGGCATGAAGGCGAAACGCTCGTCGCCGGTCTCGGTGTCGAAGGCGTGCAGGAAGCCCTCGTTGGTCGCGACGAACACGACGCTGTCGCCGTTCGCGTACGTCAGCACGGCCGGCTGGGCATGGAGGGGATCGCCCATCTGCCCGCGCGGCTCGAGCGTGTCGCCGTCCCCGTCGATGTCGCGCACGTCCCTGCCGCGCGTCCAGTCGACCAGCGTCTCGTAGTAGGCGTCGTCGTCCGCCTGGTTCGGCGGCAGATCGAACCAGGTTCGCTCGAGCGCGGGGTTGCCGGGGAGCAGGGCGTTCGACGGTGCGTCGAGGGCGGCATCCTCGCCGGTGAACGTGTAGACCTTGCGCGCGAGGTGACTGGCGTCGGCCCGTTCGAGACGTTCGGCCGCACCGCCTTCGAGCACCCGGTCGCCGTCGATGCCGCTCGACCAGTCGCTCCGCGCGGACGGGAGGAGGGTGGCCGTGTCCGGGTCGAACGCGTCCTGCCCGTTCGCGTCCACGACGCGTGCGTCCTGACCGACCCCACCGGCGAGGAAGTAGCGCTTGAGATTGCCGCCCCAGCGGGCGGTCAATGCCGGCTTGAACACGGTGTAATAGACGTCGTTCCGGTTCTTCAGACGGTTGCCGGAGCTGATCGTCGTCGTCGGGGCGACGAAGCTCGTGTCGCTCTTGCTGACGTTCTCGAAGATGCTCTTGAAGGCATCGAGGAGATCGGCCGCCGAGGCCGCCTCGTGGGCGCTGCCGCCGCCCTCGTGCGCGAGCCGCTCGAGAAAGTCGCGCGGTGCTCCGTCGACGTTGAACGCGATGGTGTGCAGCGTGATGTGCTGTCGACCGGTGACGGCACCCGAGTGGTCGGTCGCCGCCAGCCAGGCGGCGAGCTCGGGGCCGCAGGTCTCCGATGGCCGATCCGGGTTCGCCGCGCAGCTCCTGCCGATCATCTGCTCGATCCGCTCGACGGCCCGGTTCGACGTGGCCGCCCCGTCCGACAGCAGCACGACGTGGTTGCTCTGACACTCGCTGCTCATCGGCGAGACGTAGGCCGCCGACGTGCCGGTGCCACCGTCGATCGTCTCGTCGATGCAGTCGGGGGAATCGAGGTCGGCGTCGCTGCAGCCGACCGGACGTGCCACGGTGCCGCCGTCGTAGGAGGAGGGGTGGCTGACGCGGTGGAAGCGATCGGGCCAGGACTGCGCGCCGCGGCGACGCCCGAAGTCGACGCCCTCGCCACGATAGTAGCGAGCCGCCTCGTACAGCGACGAGACGATCGGCGTGGCGCCCGAGGCGACCAGCGAGTCGACCTCGCGCTTGAGATTGTCACGAAAGCGAGTACCCGGTTCCTCGCGTTCCGACTCGAAGTACACCACCAGGCGTGCCGCCGTGCTCTCGCCGCTCTCGAACGCCCGGAACGTGCGCGAGCCGGCCGCGCCGACGGAGCGTAGCCGGAAGGCGACGGCGTTGCCGGCCTGCCAGGTGGGGTCCCCGATGACCGTCTCCAGCAGGTCGGTGACGTCCTCGCTGAAGGTGCCCTCGCCGGCGGCGACCGGCGGCGTGCTCTCCCAGCCGCTGGCGGCGCTCCAGTCACGAGCCCCGAGATTGCCGCTCGTCGCGTAGAACGGCGCGGGATCGACGTGACGCTCCACGGCGATGTCGAGCTTGTGCCGATCGGCGATGTCGACATCGGTGGTCAGCTCGATCGAGGCACTGACGAGGCGGGCGCCCTGCGGCACCCGCAGTCCGCGAAAGCGCAGTCCGATCGCCTGCGCACCGCCGCCGGCGTCGCTGGAAAGCGTGTCGCCGTCGAGCGAGACCGCGCCGCTGGCGACGTTCTCGACCGCGTCGTCCGAACCGTTCGAGATCGACGCGACGACCGACGTGTTGGAGCAGTAGGCGCCCGAGGGCACGGAATCGGGGGCGTAGGTGATGCGCAGGGTCGGCGCCTTGACCGGATTGCCGTCGAACGAGACCGCCTCGCGAAACCCCGAGCCCTTCAGGAACAGCGTCATCGGGTTGCCGCCGCACCAGGACGATCCGTCGGTGATTTCCTGGACGACGCGAGCGATGTCCGCACTCGCGTACTCGCCGTCGGGGGACGTCCACGGCTCGACCTGCCAGGGCACGCGCGCGCTGGTGCGCGGCCGCCCTCCGATGTCGTTGAGCCTGTCGCGGAACACCTCCGAGGCGCCGGCGAGCTCGCCGCTGATGTCGAGCAGCGTCGCCTCCTCTGCGATACCGCTCGCGTGGAAGCGGATCTCGGCGCTCTTGATCGTGGCGCCCGGCGGGACGTGGACGGCGCGAAAGCGGATTCCCGCCGTCTGCGTCTCCTCCACGACCTCCTCGTCGCCGACCGCGGGCTCCCAGACGATCTTGAGCTCGGGCGGGCGCGCACCGCTCGCGCTCAGCACGCGACGCACGTTGTCGGCCGCGTCGCGCTGTCCGTCGGGGGCGGCGAGCACCAGCGACAGGTCTCCCCCGGCGCGCCAGCCGTCCAGTGCGACGACCTCCGCGACGATGTCGGCGAGTTCGGGCGACACCAGCGACGTGCCGCTCTCCTCGGACGGCCCCTCCCAGGCGACGAACGCGTCCGTCAGCGCCCGTCCGTCGAGCGCCGCGGCGGCGTAGCTCGCCGGAGCGGCCGTCTTCTCGGCGGCGACGTTGACCGCGTAGACAGGTCCCGCGCCGCCGAGATCCGGTTCGCCGCCCGCCGACGACATGCCGGACGCCATCGGGTCGTCCGGCACGTCCTCCTCGTCGGCCGTGCTCCAGTCGTCCGGGTCGTCGTCGGCATCGCCGGCGGTGGCGCCGGCGAGCGTCAGCTTGGCCGAGCGGATCGTCGCGCCGGGCGGCACGTCGATGTCGCCGAAGCGCAGCGCGAGGCGGCGCGGCGAGTTGCCCTCGCCCGCGTGGAACAGGGTCGAGACCGCGTTGCCGAGGTTGCTCGCGATGGCGCCGCTCGCCAGCTCGACGAACTCGTCGCGGTGCGCGCTCGCCGTCCGCTCGACGTTGCCGACGTTCGGGTCGACGGCGAGCGAGTAGGTGTAGACGAGCTCGGGACGCCGCTCGAGGGTGGCGTCGCTGCCGTGCAGCTCGCGTCGATCCTTCACCGAGGGCAGGTAGCTGTCGCTCGGGCTGAGCAGGATCGACACGGCGCCGCCCGCGCTCCAGTCCGGCAGGCTCGCCAGCTCCGTCAGGATCGATCCGAGGTCGGGCGTCCCGAGCCGGGTGGTGTCGGCGGCGGGTTCCCCGGGACGGGGGGCCGGCCACGGTGGCGGCACGTCGTTCCAGGCGACGAGCGCGCGCGTGCGCAGGGTCGGGTCGTTCCTCTGCACGAGCGGCAGCGCCGCCAGCGCGTCGCTCGAGAGCGGTTCGGGGTTCGCCGTCTGCTCGGCGGCGATGCGAGCGTCGAGCGCGCCCTTCTGCCTGCCCGGGCCGGTGTGCGTGAACAGGATCGTCGCCGAGGTGACGGTCGCGTCGGGCGGGATGTCGACACCCTCGAAGCGGTAGGCGTACAGCGCGGCGCCGTCGTCGTCACGGTCGCCGCTGCGGAACCATTCGTTCTCCGATCCGGTGGTGCGCTGCACCCGCTCGCCGTCGTAGGACGTGTACTCGTGCGCGTCGGCGACGGCCCGGGTGCGAGCGGTGACGCCTTCGCTCAGCGGCGACTCCTCCGTGACCCCTTCGTCGATCCGGCCCATGCCGAGCGTCCGCGGGTGGAGGCGGATGTCGCCGCTGGCGTCGTTCTCGGTCGCGTCGTCGCGCCTCCCGCCGGGACGTGTCACGACGACCTCGTCGGGGCAGATGCCGTCGTCGCAGAGCTCGCCGCTGTCGCTCTCGAGGTAGCCGACCGGGTAGCGCACGGCGCCGCCCCCGCCGTAGCCCTGGAAGCCCATCAGTCCGACGTTGAAGCTGCTCGACTGGTCGAGCACCTGCCCCATCGCCCGCTTCAGTCGCTCCATGCGTGTGCTCGTGTCACCGTCCGTCTCGCTCATCGAGCCCGACGTGTCGAGCACGAACAGGATGTTCGGATTCGACTCGAACGCGTCGTCGGAGCGGCCGAAGAAGATCTCGGTGTCGTCCGCGAGCGATGGCAGGGGAGCGCTCAGTCCGAGAGCGAGCCCGAGAGCGAGCCCGTGAGCGAGCCTGAGCGCCCGGCCCGGAGCGAGCGTCCCGTTCGATCGTGTCATCAGCACCCTCCGTCGGGATCGCTGGCACCGACCAGGACGATTCCCTGGGCGATGCGTGTGGATGTGGACACCGCCGGCAGCGAGCTCTCCCCGGTGACCACGAAGCGGCGGGCCGTGATCGAGTCGCTCAGCGAGAAGCCGACGAGGTGCGCCCGGCCGCCGTACTGCACCTCGGCGCGCGTGCGCTGGGTCGGCGCGTCGTCGAGTTCCGGGCGCATCAGCTCGAGCACGGTGTAGTTGCAGATGCGTGCCTCGAGCGTGCCGCTCTCGGCGAGCACCGCGTCGGTGGCCGACTCCGCGGCCTGGAACGTCAGCTCCTTCTGCAGCGTGTTGCCGGCGAGCTGACCGCCGAGGGTCGCCTCGCGCATGGCCGAGATGCCCAGCACCGACATCATGAACAGGAGCGCCAGCGCGACCAGCAAGGCGGCGCCGCGCTGCGCCGGCGGCGGGACGGTCCGGCTCATCGGCGGTTCCTCAGGCTGACCCCGGCGTTGAACGCCAGCCGGAGTCTTCTGTCCGTGCGGTGGCCGATCGCGGCGTCGCCCGACGAGTCGCCGGGCAGCAGCGTGCCGGCGAGCAGGTAGTCACGCGTGTCCGGCTCCTCGACGACCGGGTCGACCGACTCCATCAGGAGTCCGATCTCGAGGAACTCGATCGGACCCGGCAGCGCATCCGCCGTCGGCTCGGTCAGCACCAGCCCGTCGCCGACGGGCGCCGCGCGGTGACCGATGCGCAACCTCAGGTTCGCCACCCCCTCGATCATCTCCACGGCCGGGCGATCGTAGGGCAGGCTCTGGCGGTACAGCGACAGCACCGGATCGCCGGCCACGTTGCGGCGGCCGGTATCGCCGACGTAGTAGATGTTCGCCTCGAACCGCATCAGGCGCGGCAGCAGCGCCGGCACCCGCCGCGCGGCAGGTGGCAGGTCGCGACCGTAGGCGCCGGAGAGGTTCGGCCCGTCGTTGGCCGCGGCGCCGTGCTGGAGCGTCGCGCCGGCCGTGGCGGTGACGGTGAAGATGTCCGCCTTCTGGCAGTCGGAGACGAGGGCCAGGTCGCCGCTCGAGAGCCCGACGTCGCTGGCGCTCGCCTCCGCCAGCACGAGCGCATCGGACGCGGTGCTCATGGGCCGGATGGCCCGCGTTTCCGGATTGCCGAACTGCACCGACAGGGCATGAGAGCCCGGCACCGGGCGCCCGCCGGCGGCCGGTGCCTCGAATCCGTCCGGGGCGGCCGGTACCCAGCCGTCGCTCGCCGCGACGCGATGCACGCGAAGCGAGGTGGCCAGGAAGTCGTCGGTCGGGGCATCGACGGCGCGCACCCGCGCCTTGGCCGAGTTGATGTCGATGCAGCCCTGGAATCCGGCCATGCGCGCGTCGGCGATCATCGTGTCGAGGGCGAAGCGGGCGCTCTCCTGCAGCTCGGTCACGTTCGCGTTGAAGCGGGCACTCTGCCGCGAGCTCGCGAACGAGGTGACCAGCGTGCCGATCAGCGCGAGCCCGAGGGTCATCGCGATCAGCAGCTCGACGAGCGAGAACCCGCCGCGGCGCCGTGGAACGGGCAGGGCCCGCGCACGGATCTTCACCGGATCACTCGCGTGGCGATGGAGCGCGTGGTGTCTTCGGCGGGATCGTGCCATTCGAGCGTCACCGTCCAGCCGTCGGAGCCGTCGCGCGCGACGCGTCCGAGCGGCGGCGCGCCGGCACGGCCGGGCAGCACGGGCGCCGGATCGCTCGCGCCCGGTGCGCCGTGCAGGCGTGCGCTCCACGCGTGCAGGTCGGCTCGCGCGAGCGCCTCGGGCGAACAGCGCGTGCCGTCCGACACGCACGCCGGGGCCGGCGCTCCGGCAACGGTCTCCAGGGCGTCGTAGGCACCGGCATCGAGCCCGGGGCGATTGGCGCGCATGCGTTCGCTCATCTCGACGAGCACGAACTTCGCCTGCGACAGCGCGTACGCCTCTCGGCTCGCCCGCATGCTCTCGACCTGCATGCGGGCGCTCGCGAGGAAGCCGATCGAGACGATGACGACGGCGACCAGGACCTCGAGCAGCCCGATGCCGCGCTGCGCCGCTCTCACGGCGCCTCCCCGCCCGGGCAGTCCAGCGTCCCGCCGAAGGCATCGAGGACGTTGCCCGAGTCGTCCCGCCGAGCGCGGCGCGCGCCGCCGCCGAGCGCGACGTTCAGGCCGCTCGCACGCCCTTCGGAGCCGGCGGAGCAGAAGCGGAACGTGCCGCCGCCGCGCCAGTGGTGCGTGCCTCGTGGACCGAACCGGATCAGCCGGGCCGGTGCGGTCGTGCTGCCGCCGTCGAGTCGCGCCAGCGTGGTCAGGGTCAGGCCGGGGGCGAGCGCGGCGGTCGAGCGCAGGATCGTCTCGCCCGCCTCGAGCGCGCCCGGCGAGTCACCGTCGTCGACGAACGCGATCCAGCCCTCGCTCCAGTCGTCGCCGCAGTCGCCGGCCCCCGCGGCGTGCGCGCAGACGACCACGCGCGTGCTGCGCTTGATCGCCTCGGAGCGGGCGAGCTGAAGCGTGCCGAGCAGCCCGTTGACGGCGCTCGTGCGTCGTGTCTCGCGCGCCGCCGCACCGAACTGCGGCGCCGCGAACGCCAGCAGGACGGCCGCGACGGCGACCACCACCAGGAGCTCGACCAGCGTGAAGCCGGGTACCGGGGAGTTGCGGGAGTCGGTCGGCATGCCGGTTGCGCGTCGTGTCCTGAGTGGAGTCCGTCGCCGGGTTATCGGCAGGGGAACGCGAATTTCCAGTGCCGGCCGTTGCGAGCCCGCCCGCGCTCGCCGATAGTGCGCCGGGCGGCAACGACGAGGCGGCGGGCGTGGGCTATCAGATCGGTCTGGACACGGGGGGCACGTTCACCGACGCGGTGCTCGTCGACGACGCGCTCGCGGTGTGCGCGACGGCCAAGGCACTGACCCGGCACGACGACCTCGCGCGCGGCCTCGGCGACGCGCTCGACGCGGTCCTCGGCGCCGGGGCGGGCGGCGACGTGACGCTGGTCTCGCTGTCGACGACGCTCGCGACCAACGCGCTGGTCGAGGGCCGCGGGCGAGCCGTCGGGCTGGTGCTCATCGGGATCGATCGGGCGCGGCTCGGACAGGCACGTCTCGCCGAGGCGCTCGACGGCGATCCGTTCGTCTGCATCGCCGGCGGTCACGACGCCGGCGGCGGCGAGCTCCTGCCGCTCGACGAGGCGAGCCTGGTGAACTTCGTCGCCCGGCACGACGACGCGGTCGAGGCCTGGGCCGTCAGCGCGCTGTTCGCGACCCGGAACCCGGCTCACGAGGAACGCGCGCGCGCGCTGATCGCCCGCACGACCGGCAAGCCGACGAGCCTCGGACATGTGCTGAGTGCGGGGCTGGACGCACCGCGCCGTGCGCTGACGGCGCTGCTGAACGCGCGGCTGGTGCCGTTGATCGGCGAGCTCCTGGACGCGGCCGAGACACTGCTCGCCGCCCGGGCGATCGCCGCCCCGCTGATGGTGGTCAAGGGCGACGGCTCGTTGATCGGCGCCGGTGTCGCCCGGAACAGCCCGGTCGAGACGATCCTGAGCGGACCGGCGGCGAGTCTCGTGGGCGCGCGCGCGCTCTGTGGCGAGGCTGATCTGCTCGTCGCCGATACCGGCGGCACGACCACCGACATCGCTCGCCTGGTCGACGGCGTGCCGCGACTCGCCGCCGATGGCGCGACGGTGGGCGGCTGGCGCACGATGGTGCGGGCGGTGGACGTGCGCACCGTCGCGCTCGGCGGAGACGGCGAGCTGTCGATCGAAGCGGTGCGCGGCCGCGGGTTCCGACTCGGCAACCGTCGGGTCGTGCCGCTCGGGCTGCTGACGAGCCGCCACCCGGCACTTCTCGAGGTGCTGCGCGCCCAGCTCGCCGCACCCCGACCGACGCCGCACGAAGCCCGCTTCGTGCTCCCTCACCGTCCGCCCACACCGGCGGCGCTGGCCCGACTCGGCGCCGCCGAGCGCGAGCTGCTCGCGCGCGTGGCGAAAGGTCCGATCGCGCTTGCCACGTTGTTCGCCGAGCGCTCGCGCGAGCGCGCGCTCGAGCGTCTGGAGCGCGCCGCGCTGGTGCAGCTGGCCGCGTTCACCCCGAGTGACGCGAGTCAGCTCGCCGGTACCCACGACGGCTGGTGCCGCGACGGTGCCGAGCTCGGGGCCCGACTCCTGATGCGCGGCGCGCGGGCGTCCGGTGCGTCCGCCGACGACGCTCGCTTCGCGTCACCGTCGGCGTTCGCGCGGGCCGCCTGCCGTCACGTCGCCGAACGCGTGGCGCTCGCGCTGGCCGACGCCGTCGCCGCCGAGGACGCCGTGCTCGAGGGGCGCGCGTCGGACGGTGCGGGCAACGGCCTGACCGCGTGCCAGCGCGAGCTGCTCGAGCGCGGCTTCGCGAGCGTGTCGCTCGCCGAGCACGAAGCACCGGAGGCCATCGCTCCGGAGGCTGCCGCCCCGAGTCTCCGGGTGCGGGTCGCGCTCGGTCTCCCGATCGCCGGTCTCGGGGCGCCGGCGGCCAGCTATCACGCACCGGCCGCCCGTCTGCTCGGCACGCGTGCGCTGCTGCCCGGGCACGGCGACGTGGCCAACGCGCTCGGTGCGGTCGCCGGTCGCGTGCGTCAGGAAGCCCGCGTGACCATCGTCTCGGCCGGCGGGAATCGCGCGAAGGCACTGCTCGCCGGAGGGCCGGTGGTCCGCGAGACGCTCGGCGAAGCCTTCGCGGCGGCCGCCGACGAGGCGCGCGCGCGCGCCGTGGCACTGGCCGCCGCGGCCGGTGTCGGCTCGGGCGACATCGTGACGAAGCTGTCGCGCGAGGACGATGTGGTCGAGCGCGACGGCATGACCGTGTTTCTCGAGTGTCGTGTCACGGTGGTGGCGAGCGGTCGTCCGGCGAGCGGCGTGTAGCCGGTCACGGCGGGTCCGGCGGTGCGTCCCGGCGGCTCGGGCAGCCACGCGCGGAGCGGTCGACGACGCGGATGACGCGCGACGCCGGGGGCGGAGCCGGGGTCGGGGTCGGAGTCGGAGTCGGAGTCGGGGTCCCGGTCGGGCGGTCCTCGCCGCTCGGGAAGCGGAACGCTTTCGTGCCGTTCATTCGATCGGCCGGCGGGCATCTGCTGTTCCGGCGAGACGATTGTGATGGCTCTATTTGTGTCTATATTCGCGTCAATCAGTCTCTTTCAGGCTGATTGATGTTTTACATTTCACAAATTGACACAAGGGAAATCCAACCGGATCATGAGCACCGCAACCGCAATCCTGCCCGAGAGCTGGCCGACGCTGGCCGACATGGGCATCACCCGCTTCCACGAGGTCTCCCACTACACGTTGCGCAAGGACGGCGAAGACAAGGACGTCCTGAAGGTCAGCTACAAGCGCCAGAAGGGTTCGCTGCTGCCCGAGAGCCGCAAGTACCGCTTCGGCCGCTCGATGAAGACGATCGTGGCCGACGGTGGCACCGCACGGCTCGAGCACAGCTACGAGATCTCTCCCTACCTGCTGGGCGCCATCGCCGAGCTGGATCGACTCGTCGCCAGGAACGCGCTGGTCGATGTCGATTCCCGCGACGCGAAGGCCGGCGTCGATCCGAAGGCCGCGCTGCTGGTCGATCTCGACCACATCGAGCGCGCGCTCGCCGAGCGTCTCGCCGAGGCCGACACCGGCACGCTCGCGGTGAAGTTCGCCGACGTCCGCCGTCAGATCGAGGCGCTGTAGTCCTCGTGCGCGGTCATGGCCCCGGATGCGCCCGGGCGGCGAAGGACGTGTCCCGCGTCCTCTCCGGCCGGGCCGTGCATCCGGGGGTGCACGTCTCGGCCCCGTTCGCGTCGACGGCGACCACTCGTCCGCATCGACGGCGATCGCCTGTCTCCGGCTATCTCTTCTTCTTCGGCGCGTAGATGTCGGTGACCGTCCCCTCGGCCACCTCGGCGGCGAAGTTCAGCGTCTCCGACAGCGTCGGGTGCGGATGCACCGTCAGCGCCATGTCCTCGATGTCGGCGCCCATCTCGAGACCGAGCACTGCCTCGGCGATCAGCTCGCCGGCGTTCGGGCCGACGATGCCCGCTCCGAGCAGACGCTTCGTCTCCGGGTCGTAGATCACCTTCGTCAGGCCCTCGTTCCGGCCCATGCTCAGCGAGCGCCCGCTCGCCGCCCACGGGAAGCTCGCCTTCTCGAACGGCGTGCCGTCCCGTTTCGCCTCCGTCTCTGTCAGTCCCATCCACGCCACTTCCGGGTCGGTGTACGCGACCGACGGGATCGTCTTGGCGTCGAAGTGGGACTTGTGACCACCGGCGACCTCGGCCGCGACCTTGCCCTCGTGCGTCGCCTTGTGGGCGAGCATCGGCTGACCGACGATGTCGCCGATGGCGAAGATGTGCGGCACGTTCGTGCGCTGCTGCGAGTCGACGTGGATGAAGCCGCGCTCGTCGACCTCGACGCCGGCCGCCTCGGCGGCGATCTTCTTGCCGTTAGGGCTGCGACCGACGGCGAGGAGCACGCGATCGAAGGTGTCCTCGGCGGGCGCCTTGCCGCCCTCGAACGTGACCTTGAGCCCCGCGTCCGTCGATTCCATCGCCGTGACCTTGGAGCCGACGAAGATGTTCTCGAAGTCCTTCTTCAGACGCTTCTCGAGCGGGCGGACGAGATCGCGATCGGCGCCGGGCATCAGTCCGTCGGAGAGCTCGACGACGGTGACCTTCGAGCCGAGCCCCGCGTAGACGCAGCCCATCTCGAGCCCGATGATGCCGCCGCCGATGACGAGCATGCGCTCCGGGATGTCGGCCAGCTCGAGCGCTCCGGTCGAGTCGACGAGCCGCGGGTCGTCGTAGGGGAAGCCCGGGATGCGGATGCTCCGGGAGCCGGCGGCGATGACCGCGTGGGTGAAGCCCACGGTCCGCTTCTCGCCGGACGACTCGATCACGAGCGTGTTGGCCGAGGCGAACGACGCGACACCGTGCGCGACGGTGACCTTCCTCTGCTTCGCGAGCCCGGCGAGCCCGCCGGTCAGCTTGCCGATGACGTCCTCCTTGAACGCGCGGAGCTTGTCGATGTCGATCTCGGGCTTGCCGAAGGTCACGCCGTGGGCGGCCATCTCCTCGGTCTCCTGGATGATCGCCGACGTGTGCAGCAGCGCCTTCGAGGGGATGCAGCCGACGTTCAGACAGACCCCGCCGAGCGACGGGTAGCGTTCGATCAGCAGCACGCTCTGGCCGATGTCGGCCGCGCGGAAGGCCGCCGTGTAGCCACCGGGGCCGGCACCGAGCACGACCAGGTCGTAGCGCTCCCCGGGCTCCTCCGCCGCGTTCGCGCCGCCGGCGGGGGAGATTGCCGAGGTCTCGCCGCCGGCCTCGGCCGCCGCCGGGCCGACGCTGCCGGAGTAGCCCGCCGCGGCGCTGTCGGACGAGGCGCTCTCGTGCCCGTCGGCGCGGGTGGCGGTGCCCCCTCCGCCGTCGGCCTTCGCGCCGGACGCGCCCGCGTCGGCGGCGACGTCGACGACCATCAGGTCGCTTCCCTCGCGTACCTTGTCGCCGCTCCCGACGATCATCGAGGTGATCGTGCCGCCGACGGGGGCCGGGATCTCCATGCTCGCCTTGTCGCTCTCGACGGTGATCAGCGACGTCTCCGCGGAGATCGTGTCGCCCTCGGCGACGAGCACCTCGATGACCTCGACCTCGTCGAAGTCGCCGATGTCGGGAAGCTTGACGGTCTGCAGTTCACTCATGGCGGTTCCTGAAGGGTTGGGCGCACCGACGCGTTCCCGCCGGTCGGCGCGTGCGAAGGGCGTCCGACCCGCGGACGCCCCGTGCGTCGAGGGTGTCTCGATCGGTCGCCGAGCGCGCGTGTCAGAGCAGCAGGCGCCGGATGTCGCCGACTGTCCTCACGTAGTGCGCCATGAAGCGCGCCGCCTCCGCGCCGTCGACGACCCGGTGGTCGTAGGAGAGATCGAGCGGGCACATCAGGCGCGGCACGAACTCCTTGCCGTTCCAGACCGGCTGCATGCTCGCCCGGGTGATGCCGAGGATCGCCACCTCGGGCGGATTGACGATCGGCGTGAACGCCGTGCCGCCGATGCCGCCGAGGCTCGAGATCGTCATCGACGCGCCCTGCATCTCGTCGGGCTTGAGCTTCTTGGCCCGCGCCCGCGAGCTCACGTCCGACATCTCGTCCGCGAGCTCGTTGACGCTCTTCCTGTTCACGTCGCGGAACACCGGCACGACCAGCCCGTTGGGCGTGTCGACGGCGATCCCGATGTGGAAGTACTTCTTCATGATCAGCGACTCGCCGTCGGCGGCGAGCGAGGAGTTCAGACGCGGGAACGCCGCGAGCGTCGCCGCCAGCGCCTTAATGTGGAAGGCCAGGCCGGTGACCTTCGGATCCCCTTCTTTCGCCGAGTCCTTCAGCGCCTTCCTGAACGCCTCCATCTCGGTCACGTCGGCCGAGTCGTGGTGGGTGACCATCGGCACGTTGAGCCAGGCGCGGTGCAGGTTCTTCGCCGACAGCTTGTTGATGCGCGAGAGCTCGACCCGCTCGGTCTCCCCGAACTTGGAGAAGTCGACCTCGGGGATCGGCGGGATGCCGCTGCCGCCACCGGCGAGCGTCTGCGCCGACGAGCCGCCACCGCCGTAGCCCGAGCCGATGCCCTCCATCGCCTGCTTGATGAAGGCGACGACGTCCTCCTTGAGGATGCGCGACTTCGGGCCGCTGCCCTCGATCAGCGACAGGTCCGCGCCGTGCTCGCGCGCGTAGCGGCGCACGCCCGGGCTCGCGTGCGCGGCGCGCATCTTCTCGTCGCCGATGTGTGCGGTGGGGGAGGCGGCGCGGCCGCCGTCGCGCTGCGCGGAGGTGGCACCCGGCTTGCCGCCGGCCGTCGTCGGCTTCGGCTCGGCGGTCGCGCCGGTCGTGTCGGTCGCGCCGGCGGAATCGGCTCCGCCGTCGTCCGACCTCGCCGCCGGCGTCTCGTTCGACGCGCCGCCGGCGTCGCCCTCGGCCCGCAGCACGACGAGCGCGCTGCCCTCGTCGACCGAGTCGCCGACCTCGACGTCGATGCGCTCGATGGTGCCCGCGGCCGGCGAGGGGATCTCCATGCTTGCCTTGTCGCTCTCGAGCGTCACCAGCGACTGCTCGACCGAGACCGTGTCGCCGACCGCGACCAGCACCTCGATGACCTCGACGCCGGAGGCGTCGCCGATGTCCGGCACGGTGACGTCGATCGATCCGCCCGCGCTCGCCGCGCTACCCCCGCCCGCACTGGCCGCGCCGCTCGCCGCCCCGCTCGTCGCCGCGACGCCCGCCGCCTGCGCCGTCGTCGAGCGGGCGCCGGTGGTGTCGCCGCCCGGATCGCCGCCGGTGGTCTCCTTCTGCGCCGCGCCGCTGTTCGGCGTCGGCGAGTCGTCGCCGGACGCGCCCCCGCCCGCGCCGACACCGGCACCGCCGGCCGGCTCCAGCGTGCCGATGACGTCGCCGGAGTTGGCCGTGTCGCCCACCGAGACCGACAGCGAGACGATCTTGCCGGCCTGTGTCGCCGGCACTTCCATGCTCGCCTTGTCGCTCTCGAGCGTCACGAGCGACTGCTCCGGTTCGACGTCGTCGCCGACCGCGACGAGCAGCTCGATGATCTCGACGTTCTCGGCGTCCCCGATGTCGGGGATGACGATGTCGACGGTGTTTCCCTGTGCCATGTGCGCGCTCCTCAGACCGTCGCCGGGTTCGGCTTGTCGGGATCGATGCCGTATCGCTGCACCGCCTTGGCCACCGTCACCGCGTCGAGCACGCCGTCGTTGTGCAGCGCGTAGAGCGCCGCCACCGTCACGTAGTTGCGATCGACCTCGAAGAACTCGCGCAGCTTCTCGCGCGAGTCGGAGCGTCCGAAGCCGTCGGTGCCGAGCGCGACGAAGGTGTCGTGCACGTACTCCCTGACCTGATCGGAGTAGGCCTTCATGTAGTCGGTCGAGGAGACGATCGGCCCCGCGCCCTGGGGGAGCACCTGCGAGATGTAGGGAACGCGATCCTCGTCGTTCGGGTGCAGCATGTTCCAGCGCTCGGCGTCGAGACCGTCCCGGGCGAGCTCGTTGAAGCTCGTGACGCTGTAGACCTCGGCGGCGATGTTCCATTCCTTCTCGAGCATCTCGGCCGCGGCGATCACCTCGCGGAGGATCACGCCGCCACCGAGCAGGCGCACCTTGTTCTCGGACTTCACGCCCGCCTCGCGGAAGCGGTAGATGCCGCGCTTGATGCCTTCCTCGACGCCCTCGGGCATCGCCGGATGCACGTAGTTCTCGTTCATCGCGGTGATGTAGTAGTAGACGCTCTCGCGGTTCTCGATCATCCGGCGCATGCCGTCGTGGATGATGACCGCCATCTCGTAGCCGAAGCAGGGGTCGTAGCTGACGCAGTTCGGGATCGTGCTCGAGAGCACGAGCGAGTGGCCGTCCTCGTGCTGCAGCCCCTCGCCGTTCAGCGTGGTGCGGCCGGCCGTCCCGCCGATCAGGAAGCCGCAGGCGCGCATGTCGCCGGCGAGCCAGGCGAGGTCCCCGATACGCTGGAACCCGAACATCGAGTAGTAGATGTAGAACGGGACCATCTGCACGCCGTGCGTGGAGTAGGCGGTGGCGGCGGCGAGCCAGCTGGCCATCGCGCCCGCCTCGGTGATCCCCTCCTCGAGGATCTGACCGCTCTTGTCCTCCTTGTAGTACATGATCTGATCCCGGTCCTGCGGCTCGTAGAGCTGCCCGACGCTCGAGTAGATGCCGAGCTGACGGAACATCCCCTCCATGCCGAAGGTGCGCGCCTCGTCCGGCACGATCGGCACGACGTTCTTGCCGATCTTCTTGTCGCGCGTGAGGATCGTCAGCATGCGCACGAACGCCATCGTCGAGGACATCTCGCGATCCCCCGAGCCCTCGAGCAGCGGCTCGAACGCGTCGAGGCCCGGGATCTCGAGCGGGGCCGCGAACTTCTTCCGCTGCGGGAGGTAGCCGCCGAGCGCCTTCCTGCGCTCCTGCATGTACTTCATCTCGGCGCTGTCGGCGTCGGGCTTGATGTATTCGAGGTTCTTCACCTGCTGGTCGGTCAGCGGCAGGCCGAACCGGTCGCGCATGCCCAGGAGGGACTCGATGTCCATCTTCTTCTGCTGGTGGGTGGCGTTCGTGCCCTCGCCGGACTCGCCCATGCCGTAGCCCTTGACGGTCTTGGCGAGGATGACGGTCGGCTGGCCCTTGTGCTCGACGGCCGCGTGGTAGGCCGCGTACAGCTTGTGCGGATCGTGGCCGCCGCGGTTGAGACGCCAGATGTCCTCGTCGGTCATGTTCGCGACCAGCGCACGCGTCTCCGGGTGCTTGCCGAAGAAGTTCTCGCGGGTGTAGGCGCCGCCGCGCGCCTTGAAGTTCTGGTACTCGCCGTCGACGGTCTCCATCATCAGCTGCATCAGCTTGCCGGTCTGGTCGCGCGCGAGCAGGGGATCCCAATAGCCGCCCCAGACCACTTTGATGACGTTCCATCCGGCCCCGCGGAAGAACGCCTCGAGCTCCTGGATGATCTTCTGGTTGCCGCGGACCGGCCCGTCGAGGCGCTGCAGGTTGCAGTTGATGACGAAGTTGAGGTTGTCGAGCTTCTCCCGCCCGGCGAGCGAGATGGCGCCGAGCGATTCCGGCTCGTCCATCTCGCCGTCACCGAGGAAGGTCCAGATCTGGCGGTTGTCGGTGCGCGCGAGCCCGCGGTCCTGCAGGTACTTCATGAACCGCGCCTGATAGATCGACGTCAGCGAGGCCCAGCCCATCGAGACGGTCGGGAACTGCCAGTACTCGGGCATCAGCCACGGGTGGGGGTAGGAGGAGAGCCCCTTGCCGTCGACCTCGCGGCGGAAGTTGTCGAGATCCTCCTCCGTGAGCCGCCCCTCGAGGAAGGAGCGGGCGTAGATCCCCGGTGCCGAGTGACCCTGGAACATGACGACGTCGCCGTCGTGCTCCGGCGTGGGCGCGTGGAAGAAGTGGTTGAAGCCGACGTCGTAGAGGGTCGCGGCCGAGGCGAAGCTCGCGATGTGCCCGCCGACGCCCGAGCCGTCGCGCTGGGCGCGAAGCACCATGACGGCGGCGTTCCAGCGGATCATCGAGCGCACGCGGTGCTCGAGCTCGTGGTCGCCGGGACTCCTCGCCTCGAGGTGCGGCGGGATGGTGTTGACGTAGGCGGTGGTCGAGTCGTACGGGAGGTTCGCGCCGGAGCGACGCGCCTGGTCGATCAGTCGCTCGAGCAGGTAGTGCGCGCGTTCAGGCCCTTCGTGGGCGATGACGGCATCGAGCGCGTCGAGCCACTCGCGGGTCTCTAGCTCGTCGGCGTCTTCGCCGGCACCGGGAATCGGGTTGGTGGCCATCGGGTGTTCGAGGTCGCTGCGGGTGGCGGGAATGTTACCCGCAACGCGCCGGCGGTCGCACGGTTCTTGAACGACCGGTCGCGTCGCCACGCGTGTTGCACTGCAACGCGAACGTCAGAACGCGACGGTCTCGCCGAGTCCACGATCGCTGCAGAGTCGCGCGGCCAATGCCGCCACGGCCAGGTCCTGGAGGCCGACGCCGGTACCGTCGAACAGCGTGATCTCGTCATCGCTCGCGCGCCCCGGATGCACGCCGTCGATGACCTGCCCGATCGGCGTGATGTCGCCCGCGGCGAGCGCGCCGGCGGCGACGGCGTGCTGGGCCTCGCCGAGCGAGACGCTCTGGGCGACCTCGTCGGTGAACACGCTCGCCGCGGCGAGCAGGGCGGGGTCGACCTCCTGCTTGCCGACGGTGTCGGTGCCCATGCACGCGACATGGGTGCCCGGTCGGATCCAGTCGCGTTGCAGGAGCGGCTCGAACGCCGAGGTGATGGTGATGATCGCGTCGGACTCGGCGCAGAGCGCCTCGCGTCCGACCGCCTCGAACGCGAGACCGAGCTCGGTGGCGACCGCCTCGAGTCGCGGCAGCATCTCCGGATGCGGGTTCCAGGCGAGCACGCGCTCGAAGGCGCGGCGCTCGACCGCGGCACGCAGCTGGAACGCGGACTGGTGGCCCGCACCGATCATCCCGAGCGTCTTCGCGTCGCGGCGGGCGAGGTGCTCGATCGAGACCGCGCTCGAGGCGGCCGTGCGCACCGCCGTCAGGTAGTTGCCCGCCACCAGCGCGGCGAGCCTGCCGGTGTCCGGGTCGAACAGGCAGACCGTCGACTGGTGGTTGGTCAGGCCCTTCGCGGCGTTGCCCGGCCAGTAGCCGCCCGCCTTCAGCCCGAGCGCGCGGCCCGCGCGATCGAACCCCGACTTGAAACCGTAGACGGCATCGGCGTGCCCGAGGGTCTCGCGCACCACCGGGAAGTTGCGCGCCTCGCCCCGCGCCATCGCGGCGAACACCGACTGCACCGCGTCGAACGCGACGTCGCGCGTCACGAGCTCCTCGCACGACGCCTCCGAGACGATGCGGACGCGGGCGCCGTCCGGCGCTCCCTGTTGCTGCTGCATGAAGTTCTCCGACGGACTGACGGGGTGGATCGAGCGGGTGGGGCGACGATCCTCCGGCCCGCCCGCTGCTCGAGCGGATCGCGGGTCGCGGAAGGATCGAGGCGGGACTTTCGGACGCGCTAGTAGGCCAGGCCGCGCGCCGTGACCGGCCACAGGACCTCGACCTTGTCGCCGCGGTAGCCGACGTACCAGTCGTGCACGTTGCAGGTCGGATCGCAATGACCGGGAACGAGCTTCAGCTTGTCGTTGACCCTGAGCACGCCGTCGGGATCGCTGATCACGCCGTGCTCGTCCGAGCACTTCACGTACTCGACGTCGTCGCGTCCGAACACGACGGGCAGGCCGCTGTCGACCGACTGCGCCTTCAGCCCCGCGTCGCAGATCGCCTTGTCCGCCTTCGCGTGGCTCATGACCGAGGTGTAGAGGAACAGCGCGTTGTCGAACTCGGAGATGTGATTGCCGCGCTCGTCCCTGACGCGCTGGTAGTCGGCGTCCATGAACGCGTAGGAGCCGCACTGCAGCTCGTTGTAGACCTTCGAGCCGCCCTCGAAGTAGTAGGTGCCGGTGCCGCCACCACCGACGATGTCGCAGTCGAGCCCCTCGGCCTTCAGCATGTCGACCGACTCCTTCACCATGTCGATCGCGCCCTGGATCTTCTCCCTGCGCTGCTCGTAGCTCTCCATGTGCTGGGCCGCGCCCTGGTACGCCTGGATGCCCGAGAACGTCAGTCCCGGCGCGGCATCGACCGCCTTCGCCAGGTCGACCACCGGTTGTCCCGACCGCACGCCGCAGCGTCCGGCGCCGCAGTCGATCTCGACCAGCACCTCGATCGTCGTGCCGTGCTTCCCGGCCGCCTCCGACAACTCGGCGACGTTGTCCATGTCGTCGATGCAGACGATCGTCCGGGCGAGCCTCGGCAGGCGGGCGAGCCGGTCGATCTTCGCCGGGTCGCGCACCTGGTTGGAGACGAGCACGTCCTTGATGCCGCCGCGCGCGAACGACTCCGCCTCCGAGACCTTCTGGCAGCAAACGCCGACCGCGTCGCCGTGCTCCATCTGATACAGCGCCACGTCGTTGGACTTGTGCATCTTGCCGTGCACGCGGTGGCGCACGCCCATCTCGCGGCAGAGATCGCGCATCGTCCGGACGTTCTTCTCGAACGCGTCCAGGTCGACCAGCAGGCAGGGCGTCTGGACGTCGGCGACGTTCATGCCGACGGAAGCGGGAATGTCGTAACCGACCTCGTGATCGGCCGGGTCGGCGGGTTTCATCACTGCGTTCATGGTGATCGCTCCTCGTGCGGGGATAGGGTGGGCGAGCGGGGGCGAGAGCCCGGCGCTCAGTTCCAGGGAAGGTTCTTCATGTCGACGTTGCCGCCGGTGATGACGACGCCGATGCGGCGGCCGACGAAGCGCTCGCGATGCTTGATCAGGATCGCGAGCGGCACCGCGCAGCTCGGCTCGATGACGATCTTCATGCGCTGCCAGGTCAGGAGCATCGCCGCGACGATCTCCTCCTCGGTCGCCGTCAGGATGTCGCCGACGTGGTTCGAGACGAAGTGCCAGGTCAGCTCCTTCAACGGCACCTTGAGACCGTCGGCGACGGTGACCGGCGCGTCGTCGGCGATGATGTGACCGGCGGCGAGGGAGCGTGCCGCGTCGTCGGCCTCGAGCGGCTCCGCGGCGATGATCTCGATGTCGGGATGCAGTGTCGAGAGCGTCAGGCAGGTGCCCGAGATCATCCCGCCGCCGCCGATCGGGGCGACCACGGTGTCGAGCCCGTCCACCTGCTCGGTCAGCTCGAGCGAGCAGGTGGCCTGACCGGCGATGACCCGCGGATCGTTGTACGGGTGCACGAAGTCGGCGCCGGTGCGCTCGGCGACCTCGGCGAACGTCGCCTCGCGTGACGACGTGGACGGTTCGCACTCCACGATCGTGCCGCCGTAGCCACGCACGGCCGCCTTCTTCGCCTCCGGCGCGGTACGCGGCATGACCACGGTGGCCGGTATGCCGCGTCGACCGGCGGCGTAGGAGAGCGACAGCGCGTGGTTGCCGGACGAGTGCGTCGCGACGCCCTTCGCGGCCGTGGCGTCGTCCAGCCCGAACACGGCGTTGCAGGCGCCGCGCACCTTGAAGGCACCGGCCTTCTGGAAGTTCTCGCACTTGAAGAAGAGCTCGGCGCCGATCAGCTCGTTCAGGTAGCTCGACGTCAGCACCGGCGTGCGGTGTATGTGCGGCGCGATGCGCGCGTGCGCGGCGCGCACGTCCTCGAAGGTCGGGATGCGCTGCCCGTCGGCCGCGAGGCCGTCACCACTGATCGCGTTCATCTCCGCTCCTCGTTCCGCCTCACGCCGCCCGCACGAGCGCGTCGGCGCGGGTGTGCCGGTAGTGCTCCTGCGCCGCGGCCACGCCCGAGCCGAGCGCGATCGGGTAGTCGAGGTCGGCCATCGCCATCTCGATCGCGCCGAGACCCGACAGCACCATCACGTCGGTCAGGGCTCCGAGGTGTCCGATGCGGAAGGCCTTGCCGTTCATCTCGCCGAGACCGATGCCGAACGACACGCCGTACGCCGCATAGGCGTGATCGGTCAGCACGTTGCTGTCGAAGCCGTCGGGGACGCGGATGCAGCTGACCGTGTCCGAGTAGAGCTCCGGCGAGGTGGCGCAGAGCGACAGACCCCAGGCACGTACCGCGTGGCGCACGCCGGTGGCGAGCCGGGTGTGACGGGCGTAGACGTTGTCGAGCCCCTCCTCGGCGAGCATCTTCAGGCTCTCGCTCATGCCGAGGATCAGCGGCAGCGGGGGCGTGTACGGGAAGCCACCCGAGGCGTTGGCCCCGGCCATGTCCTCGAAGGAAAAGAAGGTGCGCGGCAGCGTCGCCGTGGCGCCCGCCGCGAACGCCTTCTCGCTGACGCCGAGGATCGCGAGACCGGTGTGCAGCATGAAGCCCTTCTGGGAGCCGGCGACGGCGATGTCGACGCCCCAGTCGTCCATGCGGAACTCCATCGAGCCGAGCGAGCTGACGCAGTCGACGAGCAGCAGCGCCGGGTGGCCGGACCCCGGGTGGCCGGACCCCGGGTGGCCGGACTCCGAACCGCCCGATCGTGCGCCGTCCATCGCGCGACGCACGGCGGCGATGTCGCTCCTCACGCCGGTCGCCGTCTCGTTGTGGGTGACCAGCACCGCCTTGATGGCGTGGTCGGTATCCGCGGCGAGGATCTCGCCGAAGCGCGCGGCCGGCGCGCCGTCACCCCAGGTGCAGTCGACGACGCGGACGTCCAGCCCGTGCCGCTCGCAGAGCTCGATCCAGCGGTGCGAGAACATGCCGTAGCGGGCGATCAGCACGGCGTCTCCGGGGGAGAGCGTGTTGGTGATCGCCGCCTCCCAGCCGCCGGTGCCGCTGGCCGGAAACATCAGGACCTTGCCGCGCGTCGTGCCGAACACCGCCTTCGTGTCCTCGAGGACGGGGGCGAAGGTGTCGACGAAGTCCGGGGCGCGGTGGTCGCGGGTGCCGACGTGCATCGCCCTGAGCAGTCGCTCGGGGATGTTCGTCGGACCGGGAATGAAGACGGGATTCTGCTCGGACATGGCGATCGACCTCGCGCTGGCGGTGACGGGGTCCATGATGGACCGCTCACCGCGCCGTTTCAATTTTTTCAGAAAATCGTTTTCCTTTTTCGTGAAAAATTCCATGTGCATGATTCGAAAAGGTTTTCCGTTCGCCCTTCAGTCGTGCGCGTCGAAACGGAAAAATGCCGACGGGGATCGGCACGTGCCGCCGTCCCGTCCGCGGGCCTCCCGGCGGTCGGTTCGCCGGCGCCCGGTCACACTGGGCATGCCGTCCATCGCGCTCGGTGACACGCCACGACTCTCGCCGGAGCCCCGACCATGACGCCGCCGGGCGCTCCTGCCGGACAGGGTGTCGACGGGGTTGCCGACGAAGCCGCCTTCACGCGGCGTGACCTGCTGCTCTACGTCACGACGGTGTTCGCGTGGTCGGCCTCGTGGTACGCGCTGAAGGTCAACTCCGCCTATTCGGTCTCCCCGCCGGTCACGATCTGCTGGCGCTTCCTGCTCGCCGCGGCGCTGATGTTCGCCATCGTCGTCGTGTCGGGCGGGCGGCTGCGGTTCGGCTGGCGCGCGCACGGCGCCTTCGCGCTGCTCGGCGTGTTCCTGTTCTCGACCAACTTCATCTTCTTTTACTACGCCTCGACGATGCTGGTCTCCGGGTTGCTCGCCGTGGTGTTCTCGCTCGCCTCGATCGGCAACCTCGCGATCGGTGCCCTGCGCGGCGACCTCGCCGGTCCGCGCCGCCGGTTCGGCACGGCGCTCGGGGCGAGCGGCATCGTGATGCTCTACTGGCCGACGCTCGCCGACGGCGGCGCGGGCGGGCTCGGCCTCGCGCTCTGCCTCTGCGGCACGCTGTCGTTCTGCATCGGCAACCAGATCAGCCAGGCGCTCAGCGCGCGCGACACGCCGCTGATGTCGGCATCGGCCTGGGGCATGGCCTATGGCGCGGCATGGAGCGCCGTGCTGTCGGCCGTGGCGGGCTACCCGTTCGTCTACGACGTCGCGATCCCCTACACGGTGTCGCTCCTGTTCCTGACACTCGTCTCGACGGTGCTCGCCTTCTGGGCCTACCTGAACCTGGTGCGGAGTATCGGTGCCGCGCGTGCGGCCTACGCGACGGTGATGTTCCCGGTCCTCGCGCTGCTCCTCTCGACCGTGGTCGAGGGCTACACGTGGACGCCGCTCGCCGTCGGGGGCGTCGCGCTCGCGCTCGCCGGCAACCTGTTCGTGCTGCGCGCCGCCCGCCGACGTGGCGCGGCGGTCGCGACGCCGCTGGCGTGAAGTGGACGTGCGCGCGGGCGATCCGTCCGCGGTTGCCGTGTCACGGGTCATCGGCGGGTCGGCGGGGAGCCGCGCGGCGATGCGTTCCGGCCGGCTTGCGATGCGCCGACGAGACTGCAAGACTCGTCGCATGAGCGATGCGAGCGATGCGACGACGCCCGGCTACCGAGCGGGATTCGGTCTCGAGATGTTGGCCGACGCATCGTCGCTGACCGGTGGCGAGTTCGCCTACCGGCAGCTGTTCGACGCGATCCTCGCACGGCGCCTGCTACCCGGTGCGCGGCTGCAGGAGGTGGCGCTCGCGAGTCTGTTCGGCGTGGGCCGCACCGCGGTTCGCCAGGCTCTGCTGCGGCTTGAGCAGATCGGTGTGGTCGAATCGCACGCGAACCGTGGCTCGCAGGTGACGGCGCCGGCCGCCGATGCCGTCGCCGGCATCGTCGACGCACGTCGCGTCATCGAGGGCGCGCTGCTCGAACGCACCATCGGGCGACTGCGCGACGGACGGATCGAGCCGGCGGTGTTCGAGCCGCTGGGCGCGCTCGCCCGCGAGGAGGGCGAGCACCTCGCCGGCGGCCGCGATGGCGTGGCGCAGCGGCTCGGCTGCGAGCAGCACCTCGCGCTCGCGGATCTCGCCGCCCACCCCGCGTTGGCCGCGTCCCTCGGGCGGCTCGTCCCGCAGACGGCGCTCGCGGTCACGGTCTACGCGCGGACGTCGTCGAGCTACTGCGGATGGCGTTCGCGCCTCGCGTTGTTCGATGTCGTCGCGCGCGGTGAGAAGGCTGCCGCCCTGGCGGCCCTGGGTGCGCACTTCGACGCGCTGGAGGCATCGCTCGATACCGGCGGCATCGCCTCCGGCGATCCGCTCGCCCGGGCCTTCGACGGATTGCCCGTTCACCGACGGGGCTGACGTTCGGAGCCCGGATGACGAGCACGCCTGTCCGGAACGCGCGCCGAGCGGTGTCAGGCCGGCGGGTGAACGCGCCGCCAGTGGCGGGCGATGTCGATGCGCCGCGTGACCCAGACCCGTTCGTGGCTCGCCACGTGATCGAGAAAGCGGGCGAGGGCCGCGGCGCGTCCGGGGCGGCCGACGAGGCGCGAGTGCAGACCGATCGACATCATCTTCGGATGACCCGCCACGCCCTCGGCGTGCAGCAGGTCGAAGCTGTCGCGGAGGTAGGCGAAGAACTGATCGCCCGAGTTGAACCCCTGCGGGGTCGCGAAGCGCATGTCGTTGGCGTCGAGCGTGTACGGCACCATGAGCTGGGGGCCCGACGGCGAGGCGCGCCAGTACGGCAGCTCGTCGGCGTAGGTGTCGGCCGAGTACTCGAAGTGCTCGCGCGCCGCGCAGAGATCCTGCGTGTGCTCCGACGTGCGTCCGATGTAGACCCCGCTCGGGCGCTCTCCGACGAGACTCAGGTGCAGGTCGATCGCCGCGTCGAGATCCGCCGCCTCGGCCTCCCGCGAATGGTCCTTGTAATCGATCCACCTGAGTCCGTGCGTGGCGATCTCCCAGTCGGCCTCGCGCATCGCGGCGACCGCCTCGGGCACCCGCGCGAGCGCGGTCGCGACGCCGAACACCGTCACCGGCATCGCGCGCTCGGTGAACAACCGGTACAGGCGCCAGAAGCCGGCGCGCGCGCCGTACTCGTAGATCGATTCCATGTTCATGTGACGCTGGCCGGGCCAGGCCGCCGCGCCGACGATCTCGGACAGGAAGGCCTCGGAAGCCGCGTCGCCGTGCAGGATGTTGTTCTCCCCCCCCTCCTCCACGTTGATGACGAACTGCACGGCGATCGCCGCGTCGTCGGGCCAGCGCGGGTCGGGCGGAGTCCGGCCGTGGCCGACGAGGTCGCGGGGGTAGGGAGTCGTCGTCATCGGCGGACCTCTCGGTGAATTCTCGTGTGCGGGCGCGGCCGCGATCAGCGGGTCGACGCGTCGGTCAGGCCGTGCGTGTCGACGATCCGCACGGCGGGCTCGAGCGCGTACTCCTCCAGGTTCGAGCCGTCGCCGCCGATCCGGTCGACGACCGCGAACACGGCCGGGCGCCGGATCGGCGTCAGCACGCCGTGCCAGGTGCCGCGCGCGTAGTTGACGCCCTGACGGCCGTTCGTCACCCACGCGCGCGGACGCACCGGCACGCCGTGCGCGTCCTCGCAGCAGATCACGAGGAAGGGGGTCGCCGACATCGGCAGGAACGCCTGGCTGCCGAGCGGGTGTCGCTCGACCAGGTCGAGCGCGTGCGGGAGCGCGTAGGGCGTGCCGTCGAACAGGCTGATGCCGGCCGTGCCGCCGTCGACGAAGTCCAGCGCGGCGAGATCGTGGTGACGGGCGCAGCGACCGCGGTTGATCATGACGGACGGCTCGTCACGCAACGCGATCACGTCGCCGAACGGCGCGAAGGCGGCCGCGTCGAGCCGCTCGATGGAGATTTCCACCGGACGTCCGGGAGGACGGGCGTCCACCGTCAGTTCGCCGCGGCGACCGGCGACTCGCGGTACCAGCGATCGAGCGTCGCCCGCTCCTCGTCGGTGATGCCGGTGAGGTTGCCGAGCGGCATCGCCTTCGTCACCACCGCCTGCTGGTGGATGGCGGCGGCCTGCGCGAGCGTGTCCCGTTCGCTCTCGAACACGATCCCCACCGGTGGCGCCGAGAAGCCCGGGTGCGCGGGCGCGTTCGCGTGGCAGGACGCGCAGCGCTCCACCACGATCGCGTGCGCGTCGGCGAGCACGACCGGCGCGAGCGCCTCGCCGCCGGCCACGGCCGGGTCGGCGACGGCCGGTGGGCGCGGCGCGATGGCGAACACCACGCCCGCGAGCAGCGCGGCCGCGACCCCCGCGGGCACCGGCGAAGGCTTGCCGAAGTGCGCCTTGACGAAGTGCACGCGGATCAGCGCGCCGGCCACCGACATGGCGATCAGGATCAGCCAGTTGTACTCGTGGCCCCAGGTCATCGCGTAGTGGTTGCTGATCATGACGAACAGCACCGGCAGGGTGAAGTAGGTGTTGTGCACCGAGCGCTGCTTGGCGCGGATGCCGTGGACGGGGTCGGGCTGCTCGCCCTGTTCGGCCGCGGCCACCATGGCCCGCTGCCCGGGCATGATGACGAAGAACACGTTGGCGACCATGATCGTGCCGAGCATCGCGCCGAAGTGCATGTAGGCGCCGCGACCGCTGAAGACCGCGCACAGTGCCCAGGCGACGACGGTCAGGGCGACGAGGAGGAGGGCGGCCATCGCGTTCTCGTTCCGTCCGAGCCTCGAGCGGCACAGCGCGTCGTAGCCGAGCCAGCCGCCGGCGAGGGTGAGGATGCCGAGTCCGATCGCGACGGGCTTGGAAAGCGCCATGACGCTCGGATCGATCAGGTAGATCTCGGCCTGGTACCAGTAGATCAGCGCGAGCAGGAACGCGCCGGTGATCAGCGTGGTGTAGGCCTCCCACTTGAACCAGTGCAGGTTGCCCGGCAACGTGGGGACACCGTTGGTGTATTTCTGCGCGTTGTAGAAGCCGCCCCCGTGCACGGCCCAGAGCTCGCCGCCGACGCCGCGTTCGCGGGCGGCCGCGTCGGTCGGCGTCTCGAGGTGGTTGTCGAGCCAGACGAAGTAGAACGAGGCGCCGATCCAGGCGATGCCGGTGACCAGGTGCACCCAGCGGCCGAGCAGGCCGAGCCATTCGAGAACGTAGCCTTCCATGGGTCAGCTTCCGCGGTAGGTGGAGTAGGCGAAGGGTGAGACGAGCAAGGGCACATGGTAATGCTCGTCCGGCGAGGCGACGCCGAAGCGGATGACGACGGTATCGAGGAAGGCCGGATCGTTCTCGTCGGCGTTCCGCTGGCCGGTTCGCGCCAGATAGTCGCCGACGGCGAAGCGGATCTCGTACTCGTCGGCGGTGAAGGCGTCTCCGTCGAGCAACGGCGCGGCACAACGCCCGTCGTCGTCGGTCCGCGACGTTGCGAGCCGCCGACCGCGCTCGCCGTCGATCCGGTACAGCGAGAGCGCCATGCCCACAGCGGGCAGGCCGCGCGAGGTGTCCAGTACGTGTGTGGTGAGGCGTCCCATGAATGCTCCGCATCGTGAGCTGATAAATTGTCGACAATGATGTTTGCATATTGTCGACAATCATGCAATGATCCGTTCCGTTCCGAGACATGTGATTTGCCGGAACGCCATTCGGCACGAAGCGGACGAGGACATGAACCGAGTGAATCGAGAGGCCTTCGTGGCCCGCTTCGGTGGCGTCTACGAGCATTCGCCCTGGGTGGCCGAGCGCACCCACGATAGCGGCGCGTTGCCCGGTTTCCTGTCGGAGATCGATCGGGATCCGGCCGGGGAGCTGCGTTCGAGCGCCGAGGCGGATGCGCTCGCCTCGGTCCTCGCGGCGACGCTGGCGTCGGCGGACGACGCGGCGAAGCTCGCGCTGATCCGCGCTCATCCCGATCTCGTCGGCGCCGCGGCACTGGCCGGCGCCCTGACCGACGATTCCACGGCGGAGCAGTCGAGCGCCGGACTGGATCGCTGCACGTCCGAGGAGCTGGATCGCTTTCGGAAGGCGAACGCCGCCTACCGCGAGCGTTTCGGCTTCCCGTTCGTTCTGGCCGTCCGTGGCGCCGATCGCCCGGCCATTCTCGCGGCGTTCGAGCACCGCCTCGGCAACGACGAGTCGACCGAGTGGCACACGGCGCTCGCCGAGATCGACCGCATCGCGCGATTCAGGCTCGAGGCGTTCGTCGGGTCGCGACCCGATTCCGCATGATCTGATCGTCCAGAACCCGCCCACTCCGCACGACCGACCGAGGACCGACCCATGGCCAGGACCGAAGCCGGCATGACGCCGGCACAGATGCGCGACCCGAACTACTTCCCCGGCTTCCTCAGGGGAGCGCCGCTCGGCATCCAGCACGTGCTGGCGATGTTCGTCAGCAACGTCACCCCCGCGATCATCGTCGCCGGGGCGGCCGGCTTCGGTTTCGGTTCGGCCGACATCTCCGACATGATCTACATGATCCAGATGTCGATGGTGTTCGCCGGCTTCGCGACCCTCCTGCAGACCGTCACCCTCGGCCCGATCGGTGCGAAGCTGCCGATCGTGCAGGGCACGAGCTTCGCGTTCATCCCGATCATGATCCCGATCGCGATCCAGTTCGGCATGCCCGCGCTGATGGGCGGGATCGTCGTCGGTGGCGTCTTCCACTTCTTCCTCGGCACGGTCGTGGGACGCATCCGCCACTGGTTGCCGCCGCTGGTCACGGGTCTGATCGTGACGATGATCGGGCTGGCTCTCGTCAAGGTGGGCATCCAGTACGCCGCCGGCGGGGTGCCACTGATCGGCAAGCCCGAGTACGGCACCCTGCCGCACTGGGGGCTGGCGCTCGTGGTCATCGCGGTCACTCTCGGGCTGAAGTTCTTCACGCGCGGCATGCTGTCGGTGTCGGCCGTGCTCCTCGGGTTGCTCGCCGGCTACGCCGTCGCCTTCGCCTTCGGCATGGTCAGCTTCGACAACGTCGGGCGGGCCGCCTGGTTCGCCCCGCCCGATCCGCTGCACTTCGGGATCGAGTTCAACGCCGCGGCGATCATCGGCATGTGTCTGATCTCGGTGATCTCGGCCATCGAGACGGTCGGGGACATCTCCGGCATCACCAAGGGCGGGGCCGGGCGCGAGGCGAGTGACCGGGAGATCCGCGGCGGCACTCTCGCCGACGGTTTCGGCACGGCGATCTCGGGGGTGTTCGGGGCGCTGCCGAACACTTCGTTCAGCCAGAACGTGGGGCTGATCGCGATGACCGGCGTCATGAGTCGCCACGTCGTGACCATCGGCGGCGTCTTTCTTGTCGTCTGCGGTTTCGTACCGAAGTTCGGTGCGGTGATCTCGAGCATGCCGATCGCGGTGCTCGGTGGCGGTGTCATCATCATGTTCGGCATGGTCATCGCATCGGGCGTCAGCATGCTCGCCGACGTCACCTGGAACCGACGCAACATGATGATCTTCGCCGTGGCGCTGTCGGTGGGCCTGGGCCTGCAGCTCGAGCCGGGAGCGCTCCAGCATCTGCCGCAGACGCTGAAGGTGCTGATGACCTCGGGATTGCTTCCCGCGGCGATCATCGCGATCGTGCTGAACCTCGTCATCCCGCACGAAGTCGACGAGCAGGACGAGGAACACGACCGAGGACTCGCGCATGTCGCCACCACGGTCGCGGGCTCAGACGGTCGTGACGACGAGGGCCGGGCGGTCGTCGGCGATTCGCTCGCACCGGGCGTCGTTCGCTGACCGCATCGACGGTGGGAAGAGAAGACGGTGGCGGGCAGGGCGACGGAGAGGGAACGATGACGGAGCGATCGACGTCGACGAACGCCTACCACGTGCCGCGGGGCGGTCTGCCCGGACAGGGGGAGCTTCTGAGCGGGCGGGCGGTGACGACCGAGAGCTACGCGGTGATCCCGCGCGGCGTGCTGACCGACATCGTCACCAGTTCCCTGCCGCACTGGGAGCGGACCCGGCTGTGGGTGCTGGCACGTCCCATGTCGGGCTTCTCCACGACCTTCTCGCACTACCTGATGGAGGTGTCCGGCGGTGGCGGCAGCGAGCGCCCCGAGCCGGACGAGGAGGCCGAGGGCGTGCTGTTCGTCGTCGACGGCGAGGCGCGGCTCGGGTTCGGCGGCGCGACACACCCGCTCCGTGCCGGTGGCTACGCCTGGCTCGCGCCGGGCGAACGCTGGGCGCTCGCGAACGCCACCGACGCACCGGTCCGCTTCCACTGGCTCAGGAAGCGCTACGCGCGGGTCGACGGCATCGACGTGCCGCGCTCGTTCGTCACCCGCGAGGCGGACGCGAAGGCGGTGGCGATGCCCGACACCGACGGCGCCTGGACGACGACACGCTTCGTCGATCCGGCCGACGTCGCTCACGACATGCACGTCAACATCGTGAGCTTCGCGCCGGGCGCGTCGATCCCGTTCGCCGAGACGCACGTGATGGAGCACGGCCTCTACATGCTCGAGGGCAAGGCGGTGTACCGCCTCAACCGGGACTGGGTCGAGGTCGAGGCCGGCGACTACCTCTGGCTCCGCGCGTTCTGCCCGCAGGCGTGCTATGCGGGCGGCCCCGGACGTTTTCGCTACCTCCTCTACAAGGACGTCAACCGCCACATGACGCTCGACGCGAGGTAGCCCGGAGCGCCCGTCGACGGCGCGCGATCGGGAGCGTACCGTCTCGTCCGACACCGACGGCGCGAGAGGCGGGGACGATGACGGCAAGGGGCGGGGAAGCACCCAGGCGGCCGCGCGGGCGACCGCGCTCGCGCGACGCGGGCGGCGCCCCCGAGCCGATCAAGGCGCTCGATCGGGGCATCGCGCTGCTCCGTCTCCTCGCCGTCGAGGAGCGCGCGACGCTGACCAACATCGCGCTCGAGGCGGAGCTGACCCCCTCGTCCGCCTATCGCATCCTCGTCACCCTGCAGGGGCACGGCCTGGTGGAGTTCGACGAGGCGAGCCAGGAATGGTCGGTCGGACTCGAGGCGTTTCGCATCGGCACGAGCTACCTCGCCCGACGCGGCCTGCTCGACGTGGCCCGACCGGTGATGGCGGAGCTGATGCGCTCCAGCGGCGAGACCGCGAACCTCGCCATCGCCGACACCGACGAGGTCGTCTTCGTCGCGCAGATCGAGTCGCGCCACCCGGTACGCGCCTTCCACGGGCCGGGCTCGCGGGGGCACCTGCACTCGTCCGGCATCGGCAAGGCACTGCTCGCCGAGCTCGCCCCCGACGAGGTGGTCGCCCGGCTGTCCGCGAAGGGTCTGCCGAGGTTCACCGATCGGACGCTGACCGACCCCGCGGCGCTCGCCGACGACCTGGCGCTCACGCGCGCCCGCGGCTGGAGTCTCGACGACGAGGAGCGTCACGCGGGCATGCGCTGCATCGCGGCGGTGATCTTCGACGCCGGCGGCGTGGCCATCGCCGGCGTCTCCATCTCCGGGCCGACGGCGCGCTTCGCCGACGACGCGCTCGCCGCGCTCGGCACCCGCGTGCGTTCCGCCGCCGACGAGATCACGCGCCGGCTGGGCGGCTGACGGGGCGCGTGCCCGGGTACGTTCGGGGACGTGCGCGCACGCGAGGCGACCGCAGGCATCGCCCTCCGGGCGACGCTCCGGACCGAGACGGGCGTCGCACCGTCGCGTCATCGATGCCCGTCGGTGGGGATATCGCTTGAGCATCGGCGGACGTGATGGAATGCGTCGCTCCGACGAGCAGGATGCCCCGATCATGATCCGTACCCCCCACCTTCCCGACACCGTCGCGACCGGCCGCGCGGACGCGAGCGTTGCCGTGGCGCCGTGCATCGCGCCGGCGGATGCCGAGCGATGAATCGCGGCGACTTCGTCGCGCGCTACGGCCGTGTCCACGAGCATTCGCCGTGGATCGCCGAGCGCACCTTCGATCGCGGTGACGCACCGGTCCGCGAGCGCTACGCCGACGGCGCCGCCTACGCGTCGGCCCTCGCCCGCGCGTTCGCCCGCACGCTCGACGACGCCTCCCGTGACGAGAAGCTCGCGCTCGTGCGGGCCCATCCCGAGCTGGTCGGCCAGGCGGCCCTCGCCGGCTCGCTGACCGGTGACTCGACGACCGAGCAGTCGAGCGCCGGGCTCGATCGCTGCACCCCGGAGGAGCTCGAGCGCTTCCGCACCCTGAATGCCGCGTACCGCGAGAAGTTCGGCTTCCCTTTCGTCATGGCCGTGCGCGGCGTCGACCGGGCGGCGATCCTCGCGGTGTTCGAGAACCGCCTGGGCCATTCGCCCGAGCACGAGTTCGGGCGTGCGCTGGACGAGATCGACCGCATCGCGCGGCTGCGCATCGACGCGCTCGAGTCGAGCCACGACCCGGACGCCACGGCGCCGGCGCCGGTCGGCGGCACGCGGACGGATCACGATCACGGCGTGCGGTCGGGCGCGGCGCGGGAGGACGGCGCGGTGGCGAGGACGGAAGCCGGCATGACGCGGGCGCAGATGCGCGACCCCGACTTCTTCCCCGGCATCGTGAAGGGGACACCGCTCGGCATCCAGCACGTGCTGGCGATGTTCGTCAGCAACGTCACCCCCGCGATCATCGTCGCCGGGGCGGCCGGCTTCGGTTTCGGTTCGGCCGACATCTCCGACATGATCTACATGATCCAGATGTCGATGGTGTTCGCCGGCTTCGCGACCCTCCTGCAGACCGTCACCCTCGGCCCGATCGGTGCGAAGCTGCCGATCGTGCAGGGCACGAGCTTCGCGTTCATCCCGATCATGATCCCGATCGCGATCCAGTTCGGCATGCCCGCGCTGATGGGCGGGATCGTCGTCGGTGGCGTCTTCCACTTCTTCCTCGGCACGGTCGTGGGACGCATCCGCCACTGGTTGCCGCCGCTGGTCACGGGTCTGATCGTGACGATGATCGGGCTGGCTCTCGTCAAGGTGGGCATCCAGTACGCCGCCGGCGGGGTGCCACTGATCGGCAAGCCCGAGTACGGCACCCTGCCGCACTGGGGGCTGGCGCTCGTGGTCATCGCGGTCACTCTCGGGCTGAAGTTCTTCACGCGCGGCATGCTGTCGGTGTCGGCCGTGCTCCTCGGGTTGCTCGCCGGCTACGCCGTCGCCTTCGCCTTCGGCATGGTCAGCTTCGACAACGTCGGGCGGGCCGCCTGGTTCGCCCCGCCCGATCCGCTGCACTTCGGGATCGAGTTCAACGCCGCGGCGATCATCGGCATGTGTCTGATCTCGGTGATCTCGGCCATCGAGACGGTCGGGGACATCTCCGGCATCACCAAGGGCGGGGCCGGGCGCGAGGCGACTGACCGGGAGATCCGCGGCGGCACCCTCGCCGACGGTCTGGGCACGGCGGTCTCGGGTGTCTTCGGCGCGCTGCCGAACACCTCCTTCAGCCAGAACGTGGGGCTGATCTCGATGACCGGCGTGATGAGCCGCCACGTCGTGACCATCGGGGCGCTGTTCCTGATCGCCTGCGGGCTGGTGCCGAAGTTCGGCGCGGCCATCTCCAGCATGCCGATCGCGGTGCTCGGCGGCGGGGTGATCGTCATGTTCGGCATGGTCGCCGCGGCGGGGGTGAGCATGCTCGCCGACGTCCGCTGGAACCGGCGCGACATGATGATCTTCGCCGTGGCGCTGTCGGTCGGGCTCGGCCTGCAGCTGGAGCCCGGTGCGCTGCAGCACGTGCCATCGACGCTGAAGGTCCTGATGACGTCCGGACTCCTGCCGGCGGCGCTGATCGCGATCGTGCTGAACCTGATCATCCCGGAGGAGGACGAGCCCGAGAGCGACGCCGACGAGGTGGCGCGGGCGGTGGCGACCGTTTCCGGCGGCGCGGTGTCCGTTCGGAACTGAAGCGGGGTCGCGCGGACAGGTATCCTGCGTCTCCCCGTCCGCCACGCGCGGCGAGCCACGGACCCTGCCGATGACCCCTGACGACGAGCGACCGACCGAGCGCGGCGCGAGTCCCGCCGAGGCGGACGGGCGCACGAGCGACGTCGTCGACGGCGGCGCGAACGCGGTGGCGGAGGCCGAGGGCGCGTCCCCGGTCGCCCCCGGCGTCTTCGCCCAGGCCGCCCTCGACTACCACCGCTGGCCGACGCCGGGCAAGCTCGAGATCACGGCGACCAAGAAGATGGTCAACCAGCGGGATCTCGCGCTGGCCTACTCGCCCGGCGTCGCCGTCGCCTGCCAGGCGATCGAGAACGATCCGCTGCAGGCCGCGTCGATGACGGCGCGCAGCAACCTCGTCGCCGTCATCACCAACGGCACGGCGGTGCTCGGACTCGGTGCGATCGGCGCGCTCGCCTCCAAGCCGGTCATGGAAGGCAAGGCGGTGCTGTTCAAGAAGTTCGCGAACGTCGACTGCTTCGATCTCGAGCTCGACACGACCGACGTCGACCGCTTCGTCGACGCCGTCTCCCTGCTCGAGCCGACCTTCGGCGGCATCAACCTCGAGGACATCAAGGCGCCGGAGTGCTTCGAGATCGAGAAGCGCCTGCGGGAGCGGATGAACATCCCGGTCTTCCACGACGACCAGCACGGCACGGCCATCGTGGTCGCGGCGGCCATCCGTAACGGGCTGCGGGTCGCCGGGAAGTCGCTCGAGGACATCAGGCTGGTCTGCTCCGGGGCGGGGGCGGCGGCGCTCGCCTGCCTGAACCTGCTGGTGTTCATGGGGCTCCGCAAGGAAAATGTCACGGTTTGTGACATTCATGGCGTGGTCCACGCCGGGCGCACCGTGCTGATGGACCCCTACAAGGCGATCTACGCGCGCGAGACCGACGCGCGCACGCTCGACGAGGTCATCGACGGTGCCGACATCTTCCTCGGGCTGTCCGCCCCGAACGTGCTGTCCGGGGCCCAGGTGAAGCGCATGGCGCCGACGCCGTTCGTCCTCGCCCTGGCCAATCCCGATCCGGAGATATCCCCCGATGCCGTGCACGCGGTGCGTGACGACGCGCTGGTGGCGACCGGGCGATCGGACCATCCGAACCAGGTCAACAACGTCCTGTGCTTCCCGTTCCTCTTTCGCGGCGCGCTGGACGTCGGCGCGACCGAGATCAACGGGGCGATGCAGGCCGCCGCGGTCGAGGCGATCGCCGACATCGCCACGCGCGAGGCCTCCGACGTCGTCTCCGCCGCCTACGGCGGGAAGCCGTTCCGCTTCGGGCGCGACTACCTGATTCCCAAGCCGTTCGACCCGCGGCTGCTGACCGAGGTCCCGCCGCGCGTGGCGAAGGCGGCGATGGACAGCGGCGTCGCGACTCGCCCGATCGAGGACTTCGACGCGTACCGCCGGCGCCTCAGCGGCTACATCATCCGGACCGGCTTCATCATGAAGCCCGTGTTCGAACGCGCCCAGGCCGACGTGCAGCGCGTGGTGTTCGCCGAGGGCGAGTCGCCGCGGGTGCTCGCCGCGACCCAGGTGCTCGTCGACGACGGCATCTGCCGCCCGCTCCTGATCGGGCGCAAGGCGACGATGGTCGACGCGATCGAGGAACAGGGTCTCAGGCTCGTGCCGGGGCAGGGGTTCGACGTGCTCGACCCGGCGGACGACCCCGACCACGAACGCCACGTGGACGTCTACCACCGGTTGATGGAGCGGGCAGGCGTCTCTCCCGAGTACGCCGACCGCGTCATGCGCAGCCGTCCGACCGCCTTCGGCGCCGTGCTCGTGCGCGAGGGGCGGGCCGACGCGATGGTCTGCGGCACGCAGGGCGCCTACGCGCGTCACGTCCGTCACATTCGCGAGGTCATCGGCGTGCACGACGACGTCTCGGACATCTCGGCGCTGATCCTGATGATCCTCGACACCGGCACGGTGTTCCTGACCGACACCCACGTCACCGTCGATCCGTCCGCCGAGGAGATCGCCGAGACCGCCGGGATGGCCGCCTCGCTGGTGCGCCGCTTCGGCATGGTGCCGAAGGTGGCGCTGCTCTCGCACTCCAACTTCGGCAGCCGCGACAACCTGTCGGCGAGAAAGATGCGCCGCGCGCGCGAACTCCTGTCCGAGCGCCGGCCGGAGCTCGCCGTCGAGGGCGAGATGCATGCCGACGCGGCGCTGTCCGAGGAGACCCGGGCGCGGATCTTTCCGAACGCGGCGTTTTCCGGCGCGGCCAACCTGATGGTGATGCCGAACCTCGATGCCGCCAACATCACCTACAACATGCTGAAGGTGCTCGGTGGCGGGTTGCCGGTCGGGCCGATGCTGCTCGGCACGAAGCGCCCGGCGCACGTGGTCACCGAGTCGACCACGGTGCGCGGCATCGTCAACCTCGCGGCCATCGCCGCGGTCGACGCGATCGACTGGAAGGCCGGCCGCGAACCGGCCTCCCTGGCCGCGACCCCGTCGTCCTGAGGCGCCCGATCGACACCTGATCGGTGCCCGTCGACGCGCGTACGGAACGTCCGGGCGGCCCTTCGGCCCGCCTGTTGCAGTGGCGAGACCGTCGCTGGCCGCGATTGTGGCGTCCAGACCTTTTCGCTACGATGCCACCGACCCTCGCTCGACCCGCCGACCCCCAGACACCGGACCCGCGTTCATGTTCAGAGACTTCGAGAAGGCCCCGAGCAAGTCGTCCTATCAGATGAAGTTCGTGCTCGCGGGGCTCGCTCTGCTGGCCCTCATGGCGGCATGGATCGCGCGCTCGAACACCGGTCACGAGCTGAAGGCGGTGGAGATCGAGCGGGCGCGCCTGCTCTCGAACTACGAGGGCACGGTCGGCGAGCTCGACGGGGTGCGCGGCGAGCTCGACGGGGTGCGTGCCGCGCTCGAGACGCGCGAGGCGGAGCTGGAGGCGTCGCGCGCGGCGCTGGCCGAGCGCGAGGCGGCACTCGCCGCGGACATCGAGAAGCTCGCGGGCGAGCGCGACGAGGTCGCGGAGCGGCTCGAGGGCCGGGCCGCGGCGCTGGCGGAGGTCCGCCGCGGTCGCAACGCCTTCGAGAGCCAGCTCGCGGACACGCGTCGGGAGCTGGCCGCCGCGCGCGACGAGGTCGAGGCGGTGACGGCGCGCGAGACCGGGAGCGTCGCGAAGCTCGAGGAGGAACTGGCGAGCGTGACGGCCGAGCTCGAGAAGGAGCTCGCGTCGGTATCGACGAAGCTCGACGGGCGCGTCGCGGCGCTCGCCGAGGTGCGGCGCGGTCGCAACGCCTTCGAGGAAAGTCTCGCCGCCACGCGGCAGAAGCTTGCCGCCGCCGAGGCCGAGATCGCCGGATTCGATGCCGAGCAGGCGGCCACGCAGGAAGCGCTCGCCGCTCGCACGGCCGAGCTCGAGGCGCTGCGCGGCGAGCGCGAGGCCGAGGTCGCCGCGCTGGAGGGCGAGCTCGAGGCGCTGCGTTCGGAGCTGGTCGCCGTCGATCGCGATCGCGACACGCAGACCACCCGCCTGTCGTTGACCGGACAGCAGAACCGGTCGCTCGAGGCGCGCACGCGTGCGCTCGGCGAGCAGCTCGCCCAGACCAGCACCGCGCTGGAGAGCGTGACGCGCGAGCGCGACGAGCGCGTCGCCGAGCTCGAGGCCGAGATCGCCCGACTCGAGGGGCTCGACACCGAAGTGCAGTCGCTGCTGTCGAGCAACGCCGACGCGACGAGCTCGCTCGGCAACGCGCGCACGAGCTACGACACGCTGCTGTCCGTCTACCGCGGCGACACGGCTTCGCTCAACGCCGAGATCGGCGAGTTGGAGGCACGCCGCGCGCTGCTCGAGGACGAGGTCTACGGGCTCGGCAACCGGGTCGTCTCGCTCGAGACCGAGCTCGAGATCGCCGACAACGAACTCGGCACGACCAGCGACGCGCTCGCGAAGGCCCGTTCCGCGCTGAGCGATACCGACGACGAGCTGGCCGACGCTCGCTCGGAACTCGAGGCCACCGAGAAGCGGCTCGAGGGTCGCGTCGCGGCGCTGGCCGAGGTGCGCCGCGGGCGCAACGGCTTCGAGGCCGATCTGGTCGCCACGCGCGAGAAGCTCGAGCGGGCGAACGCGGAGCTCGACGACCTGGAGCGGCGCCGGCTCGAGGCGGCCGAGGCGTTCGAGGCGGAGAAGGTGGCGCTCGCGGAGGAGCTCGACACGGCGACCACGGAGCTGGAGCGCGTGACGACCGAGCTCGAGGGCGTGCAGGGCGAGCTGGACACCGCACGTGCCGATCTCGCCTCGTCCGCGGCCGAGCTGTCGGCCGCCAACGCGGCGCGCGACGAGAGCGTCGGCGAGTTGAACACGCAGGTGCAGTCGCTGATGGGCACGACGGAGCAGCGCACGCAGGAAGTGGCCGAGGCGCGCGAGTCGCTCGAGGCGTTGCAGGGTCGCTATGACGCCGACATCGTCGATCTGAACGTCGAGATCGGTGCGCTCGAGGCACGCCGCGCCGCGCTGGAGGAGGAGGTCGGCGCGCTCGCCGGCACCGTCGAGTCGCTGCGTGGCGAGAACGAGTCGCTGGCGAGCGACCTGTCGGGTCTGCGCGAGGAGAACACGGCGCTCGCCGACGAGAACGCGACCCTGGCCGACGAGAACACGACCCTGGCCCGGCGAAACGACACGCTTGCCGAGGAGAACGCCACGCTTGCCGAGGAGAACACGGCGATCGCCGGCGAGAACGCCACGTTCGCCGAGCGGAACGGCGCGCTCGGTGAACGCAAGGCCGCGCTGCAGCTCGCGCTCGGTTCCTTGCAGACGCGCCTCGAGGAGGCGCGGGCCTCGGCCGACGAGGAGGTCGGACAGCGCACCGCGCGTATCCAGTCGCTGCAGGGCGAGGTCGACGAGCGCCGGCAGACGCTCGAGGCCGATATCGCCGGTCTCGAGGAGACGGTCGTCGCCGTGGAGGCGGAACGCGACGCGCTCGTCGTCGAGCGGGACGAACTCGCGGCCCGCGCCGACGCGCTGGTCAGGGAGCGTGACGAGGCGCAGGCGGCGCTCGAGGAACGGCGACTCGACGCCGAGAGCCTGGAGGCCGAGCGCACGGCCGCGGCGCAGACGCTCGTCGGACTCGAGCAGGAGCGCGACGCGTCGTTCGCCGAGCTCGAGGCGGCCCGCGGGGAGATCGCCGCGAAGGACGAGGAAATGGTCGCGCTGCGCGAGGAGATCGAGGAGCTGGAGGCGACGATCGAGCTGCAGCGGCCGGCGATCGCCGAGCTTCGCGGACGCAGCTCGTCGCTCGAGGCGGAGCTCGCCGAGGCGAGCGACACGCTCGCGCTGCAGCGTCCGGTCATCCAGCGACTGCGCGACGAGAACGCCGCGCTCGAGACCGAACGGGCGACGTTCGCCACGCGCGTCGACGAGCTCGAGTCGAGCCTCGAGGGCACCGCCCCCGAAGCCCGTGTGCAAGGGCTCCTGAGTCAGAAGGCGGCACTGCAGGCGCGTGTCGGCCAGATGCAGACGATGCTCGAGAGTGACCTCGGCTCGGCCGAGGCCGAGATCGAGCGTCTCTCGGACGAGAACGCCGCGATGGGCGAGCGGGTCGCCACGCTCGAGAGCGAGCGCGAGGGGCTCGTCGCCGAGCTCGCGGCGCTCGAGGGCGGGCGTGACGAGCTGACCGCGCGGATCGATGGTCTCGCCGGCGAACGCGACGAGCTCCAGGCGAGCGTCCTGGCGCTGGACGACGAGAAGACCGCGCTCGGCGCCGAGCTGACCGCGGCGATGGCCGAGCGGGACGAGATGCAGGCGCGGCTCGCCGACGTCGAGGTCGAGCGTGACGAGATGCAGGCTCGACTGGCGAGCGTCGAGGCGGAGCGTGACGAGCTCGGCGCGCGGATCGAGACGTTGAACGGCGAGCTGGTCACGTCCGAGGAGGCGATCGCGAATGCCGAGGGCGAGCTGATCCGGCTGCGCACGTCGAGCACCGACCGCGCGACCGAGCTGGAGAGCGAGCTGGCGACGGTCGCCGCCGAACGGGACGAGCTGCAGGTGCAGCTCGCCGAGCTCGGCGGGCGGATGGGCGAGCTCGAGGGCGAGCTCGCCGTGGCGCGCGAGGACGGCGGTGCACTCGAGGCCCGGGTGGCCGAGCTCGAGCCGCTCGCCGGCGAGCTCGAGACGACGAGCGCGGAGCTCGACGCGGCGCGGGCCGAGCTGCAGGGCGCCACCAGCGAGCTCGATGGCGTGCGAACCGAGCTGCAGGGCGCGGCCGCCGAGCTCGATGGCGTGCGTGCCGAGCTGGAGACCGCCGACGGGGCGCTCGAGAGCGCGAACGCCGAGCTCTCGAGCTCGCGTGATCGGGTCGCCGCGCTCGAGGAGGAGCTGTCCGCCGCGCAAGCGCGCGCCGGTGAGCTCGAGCAGGAGCTCGCGGCCGCCGTCGAGCGGAGCACGGTCCTTGAGGGCGAACTCGCCGCGGCGCAGGCCCGGATACCGGAGCTCGAGGGTGAGCTCGCGACGTCCGTCGCGCGGGCGGACGAGCTGGAAAGCGGTCTGGCCGAACTCGAGGCGACGAACGTGTCGCTCGCGGACGAACTCGACGAGACGCGTGCCTCGCTCCAGTCGCGCGGCGGGGAGATCCAGACGCTGCAGGCGACCCTGGTGGACGACACCGCCGCGCTGGAGAGCCGGTTGCAGGGGATTGCCCAGGAGCGTGATGCGCTGCAGGCCGAGCTCGAGGCCGCTCGCGAGGGGCGTGGCGCGCTCGAGACCGAGCTGGCCGAGACGGTCACCGCGCGCGACGATCTGGAAGCGCGGCTGGCCGCGGCGAGCGAAGGGCGCGAGGCGCTGGAAGCGGAGCTTGCCGCCGCCGAGGAGCGACGGGCCGCCCTGCAGGCCGATCTCGACGCGAACGCCGATGCGCTGGCCGCGGCGGAGTCGACCGCCAGCGAGCAGACGGCGCTGGCCGAGAACCTCGCCGGCAAGCTCGCCGAGTTGCAGAAAGGCTCGGGTGCGGCCGAGGACACGGCCATCGCGTTGCGCCAGCGGATCGAGGCGTCGCTGCTCGACGCCGGCGTCGAGGGCACCGTCGTCACCGTGCGCGAGGACAACACCATCGCCGTCAACCTTCGCAGCGAGGCGTTGTTCGATTCCGGGCGCGGACGACTCAGCGCATCGGGCCGGAACCTCATGCGACGGGTGGCCGAAGGGCTTCGGGAGCTCGAGCAACCGATCGTCGTCGAAGGTCACACCGACAGCATCCCGGTGACCGGCGACCTGGCGGCGATCTTCCCGAGCAACTGGGAGCTCTCGGTCGCGCGGGCGGCCAACACGGTCAATTACCTGCAGAACGAGGGCGGGATGGAGCCGGACCGGTTGTCGGCGCTCGGCTACGGTCAGTACCGTCCGGTGGCGCCGAACAACACGCGCGAAGGCCGTGCGCTGAACCGACGCGTCGAGATCGTCGTGCAACCGTGAACGGCGCCCGCCCGTGACGGCGGCGGAGACGACGGCGACGGTCGGGTTTCGCAAGACCGTCGTCGTCGCGATGACCGGGGCGAGCGGCATCCAGTACGCGCTGCGCCTGATCGAGTGCCTGATCCTGGCCGACTGCCGCGTCTGGGTGCTGATGTCCAGGCCCGCCCGCATCGTCATGGGCATGGACACCGAGCTCCCCGTGCCCGCCCGCACGAAGGACGTGCGCGAGCAGTTCTCCGCGCGTTACGGCGCGCGCGAGGGCCAGCTCGACGCGTTCGGTCAGGAGGAGTGGACGGCGCCCGTCGCGAGCGGCTCGGGAGTGCCCGACGCGATGGTGATCTGTCCGTGCACCACCGGCACGCTGGCCTCGGTCGCCGCGGGCACCTGCGACAACCTGCTCGAACGCGCCGCCGACTGTGTCATCAAGGAGGGGCGCCTGCTCGTCGTCATGCCCCGCGAGATGCCGTTCTCCACGATCCACCTGGAGAACATGCTGAGGCTGGCGCGGGCGGGCGTGGTGATCATGCCGCCCAACCCCGCCTTCTACAACCTGCCGAAGACGGTCGACGAGCTGATCGATTTCGTCGTCGCCCGCGTGCTCGACCGGCTCGGCGTGCCGCAGACGCTGATGCCGCGCTGGGGCATGGACGAGACCTGATGCCCGAGCCGATCCTTCGCGAGCCGATTGCCATGGAACTGCCTCTCTTTCCGCTGTCGGGCATCGTCATGCCGGACGGCCTGATGCCGCTGCGGCTGTTCGAACGGCGCTACATCGACATGGTCACCGGGTGCCTGCGTGCGGGCAGTGGTTTCGGTGTCTGCCTGATCCGCGAGGGGCGCGAGGCGGGACAGCCGGCCGAGCCGTACCCGCTCGGCACCGAGGTGCAGATCGTCGACTTCGATCAGGGCGCCGACGGGCTCCTGCACATCACGGCGAAGGGTGTGCGCGAGTTCGCCGTGCTGCATCACGCCGCGAACGACAGTCAGCTGCTGATCGGCGAGGTCGAGGTGCGGGAGAGCGCCGGTCCCACATCGATGGAGCCTGCGTTCGAGTCGCTCGCCGGCAAGCTCGACCTGATCCTGCGCTACGTGGAGCCCGACTTCTCGTACCCCGAGAAGCATCTCGACGACGCCGATTGGGTCTGCCATCGCCTGCTCGAGCTGCTGCCGCTGACCGCGCCGGCGAAGTTCGAGCTGCTGCAGATGGACAGCAACCGCGAGCGCCTCGAGACGCTCGCGTCGCTGCAGATCGAGATCGCCGACCGCGCCGACTGAGCGACGGGTTCGGGATCGCGGGCGATTTCCGGGACGATCTCCGGGGTGGCGACCGGCGAGGCCGGCGTCCGGGCTCGCCGTCAGCGCAGCGGCGTCTTCTCGTAGACCTTCGAGTTGCGCTGGCGGCTGTAGTGGGCGCGATGGGCGTGGGGCAGGGCATCCGGCGTCGTCTCGACGTAGCCGCGTTCCACGAACCAGTGGCCGGCGCGCGTGCTGAGCAGCAGCGCCCGCGTGGCGCCGGCCTCGCGGGCGCGCTCCTCGAGCAGCGCGAGCAGGGCGTCCGCGCGACCTTCGCCGCGGTAGTCGGGATGGGTGGCGACGCAGGCGATCTCGGCCGCCGCGGCCGCACCGTCGGGTGTCCGGTGCAGGTGCAGCGCGGCGCAGGCGATGATCGCGCCGTCGCGCTCGCTGACGACGAAGCGCTCGATGTCGAGCTCGAGCTGTTCGCGGGAGCGGGTCGCCAGCGCGCCACTCTCCTGCAGCGGCGAGATCAGTTCGATGATGCCGCCCACGTCGTCGATCACGGCATCGCGGACATGGTCCCAGCGCTCGGCCGTCACCATCGTGCCGCTGCCGTCGCGGGTGAACAGCTCGCGGAGCAGGGTGTCGGGCGCGTCCCACTCGAGCAGGTGCACCCGCTCGACGCCCGCGCGCGAGGCGCGGCAGGCACGCGTGACGACATCGGCGAGGCGTCCGTCGTCGCCCGTCAGCGCGGCGTCGGCGGCGAGTCGGGCCGCGCTCGCCTGCCGTATCGCGCGCCCGGCCCGATCCACGGGCAGGCGATCGACGAACCAGACGAGCTTGTCGGCGCCGAGCGAGACGGCGATGCGCTCGGCCACCTCGTCGACGGTGAGGTTGAAGATCTCGCCGGTCAGCGAGTGCCCGAGTGGCGGCACGAGCACGAGGTGACCGGCGTCGAGGAGGCGCCGGAGCGCCGCGATCCGCACCTCGCGAACGCTGCCGGTGTGCTCGAAATCGACGCCGCCGTGCACCCCGAACGGACGGGCGGCGACGAAGTTGCCGGAGCTCACCGGCAGCGACGAGCCGGCCATCGGCGTGTTCGGGAGACCGATCGAGAACCGCGCTTCGAGCTCGACGCGAGCGTGCCCGGCGGCGGTGATGACGGCGTCGAGCGCGTCGTCGTCGGTCACCCGCCGCCCGTCGACGATGCGCGAGCCACCACCGCTTCCCGTGAGCGTCGCGTCGAGCTGGGCGCGCAGCCCGAAGCACAGCACGAGACGCATCCCGAGACGTCCGAGCAACGTAAGGTCCTGAGTCAGCGTGACGAGCCGGGCGCTCGCGAGCAGGTCTCCCGGCAGGGCGAGCACCAGGGTCCGGCCGCGGTGCGCCTCGATGTACGGCGAGGCGTCGCGGAACCAGGCGATCGAGACGGCGTCGCTGTGAGCGGTCATGAACTCGTGAACGGTGTCGGGAGGGCGAGATGCGGTGATATCGGGCGGGCGGTGCGAAGCGGATCGTCAACGTTCATGGCCGAGCTCCGTCGGGCGTTTCGTGACGGGCCGCGCGTCCCTATGCTAGCTGTCGGGGAACTGGAACGCTTGTTGCGCGTCCCGGTAACGCTCGCCGATCGCCGATCGGCCGCATCCCCCGCGAGGAGTCGACTCGACGTGCCAACCGTGCAGGTTCCGCCATCAGCGCTCGTGATCGTCGCCGCGCTCACCGTCTTCGCGTCGTCGCACGTCCGCGCCGCGGGCGAGGACAGCTGGGCCGAGACCGTCTCGCGCGCCGCCGACTCCGTCGTGTCGCTGAAGCTCTCCCAGCTGCGAGACTTCGACGACGCCGAGCAGGGCAACAGCAACGCGACGGGCTTCGTCGTCGACGCCGAGCGCGGCATCGTGCTGACCAACCGACACGTCGTCGGCTCGGGCCCGATCCGGCTGTCGGCGACCTTCCAGAACCAGGAGCGCGTCGACGCGGTGCCGCTCTACCGCGATCCCGTCCACGATTTCGCCTTTATCCGCTACGACCCGGAAGCGCTCCGCTACGCCGAACCCGCCTCGCTGGCGTTGCGGCCTGACAAGGTCGCCACCGGCATGAACATCCGCGTCATCGGCAGCGATGGCGGCGAGCAGCTGTCGATCCTGCCCGGCACGATAGCGCGGCTCGATCGCGAGGTGCCCTCGTACGGGCGCTACGGCTACAACGACTTCAACACCTTCTACCTGCAGGCGGCGAGCGGCACCTCGGGCGGGAGCTCGGGCTCCCCGGTCATCGACTTCGACGGTGACGTGGTCGCGCTGAACGCCGCGGCCAACACGCGCACGGCGAGCAGCTTCTTCCTGCCGTTGCCGCGCGTCGTCCACGCGCTCGAGCGCCTGCGGACCGGAGACCCGATCGAGCGTGGCGGTCTGCAGACGATCTTCGAGCACAAGCCGTTCCGGGAGCTCTCGCGGCTCGGGCTCGATCAGGCCGCCGAGCGCGACCTTCGCGAGGAGCGCGGCGCGAGCGGGCTGCTCGTCGTCCGTCAGGTGATCCCCGGCGGCGTCGCGAGCGAGGTGCTCGAGGCGGGTGATATCCTCGTCGCGCTGGACGGCGCCCGAATCACCGACTTCGTCACGCTCGAGAGTGTCCTCGACGGCAGCGTCGGACGCACGCTCGCGATCGACGTCATCCGCCAGGGCGAGGCGCTCGCCGTCGAGGCGACGGTGGCCGACCTGCACGCCCTCGCGCCGAGCCGGCTCGTCGAGCTCGGCGACTCGGTGCTGCAGGACATGTCGATCCAGCACGCACGGGCGATGAACCGCGAGCAGAGCGGTGTCGTCGTGATGCGCCCGGGCTATTTCTTCACGCGTGCCGAGATGCCGCGCGGGGCGGTGATCGTCGCGCTCGACGGGCGTCCGATCGGCGATCTGGACGACCTGCTCGAGGCGATTCGCGAGGCCGCCGATCGTGCCCGCATGCGCGTGCGCTACATCGTGCCGGGGCGCGAGTTCACGCCCGCCGTCGCGCAACTCGGCGTCGACGAGCGCTGGTTCGGACACCGCGAGTGCTCGCGCGTGGACGATGCCCGCTTCTGGGATTGCCGCGAGATCGCGCTGCCCGCCGTCGCGGAGACGATCGCGACGCCCGACCCGGACGCTGACCCGGACGCCGATCCGGACGTCGGCGCCGACGCGGACTCGACGTCGATCCCGCTCGCCGTGGGGGCATCGACGCGCGCCCCGAGCCGCGTGCCCGCCTACGGCGATGCGCTACTCGATCTCGTGGCGCCGGGCATGGTCCATGTCGAGTTCCACATTCCCTATCCGACCGACAACGTCTACGCCCGCCACTTCGCCGGCGTCGGGCTCGTCGTCGATGCCGCGCTCGGTCTCGTCGCGGTCGACCGGAACACCGTGCCGGTCGGCCTCGGCGATACCGAAGTCACGTTCTTCGGCTCGCACACGGTGCCGGCGAACGTGGTGTTCGTGCACCCGCGCCACAACATCGCGCTGCTTCGCTACGACCCGGCCGCGCTCGGTGACGTCGATGCACCGGCGGTGTCGCTCGCCGGCACGGACGCGACCATGCCCGCGTCGCTGACGATGATCGGGCTGCGTGCCGACGGCACCTTGCGTCGCACGCGCGTCGGCGATCTCGGGCGACTGACCGTCGGCTTTCCGGCGCCCGGCCTGCCGCGTTTCCAGCAGGCGGCACTCGACGTCTACGCCGTGCCCGAGCTGCCGCCCTCGCTCGGCGGGCCGCTGGTCGACACCCGCGGCGTGGTGCACGCGCTCTACACCAGCTTCGCGTTCGAGGAGGACCGGGAGATCCGTCAGCGCGAATGGGCGATGCCGGTCGCCGTCGTGCGCGAGGCGCTGGAGTCCTACCGTTCCGGCGAGAGCCTGCGCTCGCTCGACCTGACGCTCGTCTACCGTCCGCTGGTGGAGGCTCGAAGGCTCGGTCTGCCGGACGCGTGGCTCGATCGCTACGACGCGCTCGACGCCGCCGACCGTCGCGTGCTGTACGTGCGCGCCACGACACCCGGGAGCGATGCCGCCGAGCGGATCGCCGCCGGCGACGTGCTGCTCGCGATCGACGGCACGCTGGTGTCCGACCTGTTCGAGGCCGAGCGCCTCGCGCAGCACGAGCGCATCGTCGTCAGCGTGCTGCGCGACGGGGTGGTGCTCGATCTCGACATCGCCCCCGGCACGAGCGACGCGCGCGGCACCGAGCGTCTCGTCAGCTGGGCCGGTGCGCTGTTCCAGATGCCGCACGACGCGATCGCCGTGCAGAAGGGGGTGAACGTCGACGGCGTCTACATCGCGCATACCGAGGACGGTTCGCCGGCGCTCTGGGACGGGCTCTGGCGCAACCGTTTCGTGGTCGCCGTCGACGGCGAGGCGGTCGGCGATCTCGACCAGCTGATCGCGCGGCTCGCCGACAAGCCGGACGACGCGATCACGCGTCTCAGCGTCGTCTCGATGAGCGGGCGACGCGACATCGTCACGGTACAGCCCGAATACCGGTTCTGGCCGACGTTCGAGGTGCGCCGCGACGGCGGTCGCTGGCGCCGCGTCGAGCACGGCGATCGCGACGAGCGGGCCGAGCGAGCCGAGCGAGCCGAGCGAGCCGAGCGAACCGAGCGAACCGAGCGGGCCGCCGCGGCAGAGTGACCCGGCCATCGGCTCCCGGCTCGCACGTGCCTGGCGCGAGTCGGGCCGTCCACCCTCGGCCGGACTCCGTATAGTCGGGCGGATGCGGCGAGGCGGAGCATGGACAGAGTGAGCGAGGGGCGACGCTTCGACGTGATCGTCGCCGGCGGCGGGATGACCGGGGGCATGCTCGCCGCGGCGCTCGCACACGCCGGCGAGCTTTCGGTCTGCGTGCTGGAGCGCGCGCGGCCCGAGCCGTTCGAGCCCGGCTCGTCACCCGCGCACGACATCCGCGTCACGGCGCTGAGCATCGCCACCGAGCGCATGTTTCGCCGGATCGGTGCCTGGGACGGCGTGCTCTCGCGCCGTGCCTGCCCGTACCGGGAGATGCACGTCTGGGACGGCGAAGCGGGTGTGGAAGACGGCCGATCAAGTCGCTGGCGCACACGCTTCGACGCCGAGGAGATCGGCACCGAGGCGCTCGGTCACATCGTCGAGAACCGCGTCGTGCAGCTCGCGCTGCTCGAGCGTCTGGAGTGCGATCCGAACGTCGAGCTCCGCTGCCCGGCCCGGCTCGCCGCGTTCCGCGTCGAGAGAGACAGCGTGGTGGTCACGCTCGAAGGCGGCGAGACGCTCGATGCGCGTCTGCTCGTCGGCGCCGACGGTGCGCGCTCGGCGGTGCGCACGCTCGCGGCGATCCCGCACGAGCACGAGCCCTACGGCCAGCACGCGCTGGTGGCCACGATCCGCACCGTGCTGCCGCAGCAGAGCGTGACGTGGCAGCGCTTCGTGCCGAGCGGACCACAGGCGTTCCTGCCGCTCACCGGTCCGCACGCCTCGATGGTCTGGTACCACGAGCCCGACGAGGTCGCCCGCCTCGCCGCGCTCGACGACGAGCGCTTCGCGCGCGAGATGGAAGCGGCGTTCCCGGTCGAGCTCGGTGGCGTCGACGCCGTGATCGAGCGCGCCGGCTTCCCGATCGCGAAGGCGCACGCGGCTCGCTACGTCGACGAGCGGGTCGCGCTGATCGGCGACGCCGCCCACACCGTCCACCCGCTGGCCGGGCAGGGCGTGAACCTCGGCATGCTCGACGCCGCGGCGCTCGCCGAGGTGCTCGGCGACGCCGTGCGCCGGGGTCGCGACCCCGGCCGCGCACGCGTGCTCCGCCGCTACGAGCGCTGGCGGCGCGGCGAGAACGCGCTGATGATCGCCGCCCTCGACGGCTTCCACCACATGTTCGGGCCGCACCCGGCGCCGCTCCGGACGCTGCGCCGCGCGGCCCTCGGTCTCGCCGATCGGGCGGGTCCGGCGAAGCGTCTGGTCATGCGCCGCGCGATGGGCACGGCGGGCGACCTGCCCGCGCTCGCTCGCTGACGGTGCGCTCCCCCGGCGCCCCCGATCACGCGGCGATCGCGTACCCGCCGCGCCGCGCGAAACGCTCCGCTCGGATCGTGGCCGGTCAGTCGTCGGCGATCAGGCGCTTGCCGAGGCTCACCGTCGCGTCGACGGAGAAGCCCAGGCGCGCGTAGAAGGCGAGGACGTCGTCGTTGCCCGTGCGCACCTGCAGGTTGATCTTCGGGCAGCCGCGCGCGAGCAGCCGACGCTCGAGCTCTCCCATCAACCGGCGGCCGTGACCGTGACCGCGGTGGGCAGGGTGCACGGCGACGTAGTAGACCCAGCCGCGGTGACCGTCGTAGCCGCCCATCGCCGAGGCGACGAGCCCGGCGGCCTCGTGCGGGGACGGGTTCTCGTCGTCGTGGCCGCCGGCGTCGTGGCCGTCATCGCCGGGCCCGGGCTCGCCGACGAGGAACAGGCCATCGTTCAGCGCGCGACGCCGCTCGATGTCGCGGCGTGGATCGTTCCAGGGGCGCGTCAGGCCACAGGCTTCCCACAGCGCGACGAGCGCCTCGGTGTCGGCGAGCGCGAAGGCGCGGATGCGCAGCCGGGGCGCGTTCAAGGGGGCGGTCCGCGACGGGCAGGCCGCGGTCTCCCCAGGGTCGGTGGCGGCATCTTCACGTCCGCGGGTCGGGAGGAGCGGCGATGATACGGTGCCTGTCCGCCGTCGGTCGAGGACCGTTTCTCGACGCGGGCGAGGCCGGACACGATCGTCCCCCGTCCGTCGGCCCCTCCGGGCGTCGTCGATCGAAGCCGCGTGGGCGGCGGTGCTGCCGAGCCCGTCCGCCGAGCCCCGCCGTCGAGCCCCGCCGCCGAGCCCCGCCGTCGAGCCTCGCCGCCAGGTCGTCCGACGGGCCCTGTCGTGGCACGACGCTGGTCGCGCCGCGTCGCCGCGCCGTACACTAGGGACGATCCCGGAATGGAGCATCCCCATGCCCGAGTACCGCTCGCGAACGACGACCCACGGCCGCAACATGGCCGGTGCCCGCGCGCTGTGGCGCGCCACCGGGATGACCGACGGCGACTTCGACAAGCCGATCATCGCGATCTCCAACTCGTTCACCCAGTTCGTGCCCGGGCACGTGCACCTGAAGGATCTGGGGCAGCTGGTCGCGCGCGAGATCGAGGCCGCCGGCGGCATCGCCAAGGAGTTCAACACGATCGCCGTCGACGACGGCATCGCCATGGGCCACGGCGGCATGCTCTACAGCCTGCCGTCCCGGGAGCTGATCACCGACGCGGTCGAGTACATGGTCAACGCGCACTGCGCCGACGCGCTCGTCTGCATCTCCAACTGCGACAAGATCACCCCCGGCATGTTGAACGCCGCGATGCGGCTGAACATCCCGGTGGTGTTCGTCTCCGGCGGCCCGATGGAGTCGGGCAAGGTGCAGGTCGCGATGCCCGAGGGAGAGGACGACGGTGGTGCGCCCGGCGGGCAGGGTGGCAAGGGCGGCTACCGCGTCATCAAGCTCGATCTCGTCGACGCGATGGTGGCGGCGGCCGACCCGAAGCGCGAGCAGGAGGAGATCGACCGGATCGAGCGCTCGGCCTGCCCCACCTGCGGCTCGTGCTCGGGGATGTTCACGGCCAACTCGATGAACTGCCTGACCGAGGCGCTCGGGCTCGCGCTGCCGGGCAACGGCACGCTGCTCGCCACCCACGCCGATCGCGAGCAGCTGTTCCGCCGGGCCGGGCGACTCATCGTCGACATCACCCGCCGCCACTACGAGCAGGACGACGACAGCGTGCTGCCGAGGAACATCGCCGACTTCGCGGCGTTCGAGAACGCGATGTCGCTCGACATCTGCATGGGCGGGTCCACCAACACGATCCTGCACCTGCTCGCGGCGGCCGAGGAGGGCGAGGTGCCGTTCACGCTCGACGACATCGACCGGCTGTCGCGCACCGTGCCGCACCTGTGCAAGGTGGCGCCGTCGACGCAGGAGTTCCACATGGAGGACGTGCACCGCGCGGGTGGCGTGTTCGGCATCCTCGGCGAGCTCCATCGCTCGGGACAGCTGCACGGCGAGTCCCCGACGGTGCACAGCCCGAGCATGAGCGCGGCGATCGAGGCGTTCGACATCGCGCTGGACCCGGGCGAGGACGTCAGGAAGCTCTACCTCGCGGGCCCGGGCGGCGTGCCCACGCAGACCGCGTTCAGTCAGGAGAAGCGCTTCGCCTCCCTCGACACCGATCGCGAGAAGGGCTGTATCCGAAGCTTCGACAACGCCTACTCGAAGGACGGTGGCCTGGCCGTGCTGTACGGCAACATCGCCAGGGGCGGCTGCGTGGTCAAGACCGCGGGCGTCGACGCGAGCATCCTCGTGTTCTCGGGTCCCGCGCGTATCGTCGAGAGTCAGGAGGACGCGATCGCGGCGATCCTCGACGGGAAGATCGTCGCCGGCGACGTCGTGCTGATCCGCTACGAGGGACCGAAGGGCGGGCCGGGCATGCAGGAGATGCTCTACCCGACGAGCTACCTGAAGTCGATGGGACTCGGCAAGGCCTGCGCGCTCCTGACCGACGGGCGCTTCTCGGGCGGCACCTCCGGGCTGTCGATCGGGCACGTCTCGCCGGAGGCGGCCGAGGGCGGCGCGATCGGACTCGTCGAGGAGGGCGACACCATCGACATCGACATCCCGAACCGCACCATCGACGTGCGCGTGGACGACGCCACGCTCGACGCTCGCCGCGCGGCGATGGACGCGTGCGGCGAGGACGGGTGGCGTCCGGCGAACCGCGAGCGCGTCGTCTCGCAGGCACTGCAGGCCTACGCCGCGCTGACGACCTCGGCCTCGCGCGGCGCGGTCCGCGACGTCTCCCAGCTCCGGCGTTGAGCGGCGGGGACGGGAATCGCGACGGCGAGCGGACGACGCGTGACGGCGCGGCGAACGCGGGCGGCGGTTCGGGACGAGACCCGGGCGGCGACCGGGACGGCGTCCCGAGCGGCACCCCGGCCGACGACGAGACGCCGGAGGCGGCGCTCGCCGCGCTGCGCGCGCGCATGCGGACGCTGCAGCTCGCCACCGTCGGTGCCGACGGTGCGCCGCACACCGGCTACACCCCCCACCTGTTCGACGGCCCGGACATCCTGATCTTCGTCAGCCGGCTGGCCGCCCACACGCGCGATCTCCTCGAGCGCCCGCGGGCGGCGGTCATGCTGATCGCCGACGAGGCCGACGCCACGCAGATCTTCGCCCGCACGCGGGTCAGCTACCGCTGCGAGGCGACGGTGATCGCGCCGGACGCGACGAGCTACGAACCCCTGCTCGACGCGTTCCAGGCGCGCCACGGCAAGATGATCGGACTGCTCCGCCAGCTTCCCGACTTCGTGCTGTTCCGGCTCCGCCCGACGGCGGGGCAGTTCGTCATGGGGTTCGGCAAGGCGTACCGGCTGACGGGGGACGCCATGGACACGTTCGAGCATGCCACCAGCGGCTGATCTCGAACGGCTGCGGGCGGAATGCCTGCGCGCGCTGGCGCTGGTCGCCGAGCAGCAGATCGCGCTGTTCACGACGGCGCCGCCGCCCGATCCCGATGCGCTCGCGCGGCGCGTGGATGCGGTGATCGAAGGCCAGGGCGGCGTGGCGACGGCGGCGGGTCCGGACGCGATGGCGAACGCGACGGAAGACGCGCGCTCGAGCGACGATCGCACGGTCGAGGATGTCGCCGAGTCCCTTCGCGCGATCCTCCGCGAGACGCTCGCGCGCTACCGCGACCCGTACGCGAACTACATCGATCCGCGAGGCCACGACGCCTACGCGCGTCGGCGGCGAGGCGACCTGGTCGGCGTGGGGCTGAAGTTCCGGGCCCGCGACGACGCCTATCCGCTCGTGCTGGGCGTGCTCCTCGGGGGGCCGCTCGATCGAACCGCCGCCGCCGCCGCCGACCCGGCGTCCCGCTCTCGACCGGATCCGGGCCCGCGACCGGGCGACCTGCTCGTGTCGGCCGACGGACACGACCTCGAGGGACTCGGCGCGACGGACGTGCGCGACCGACTGGCGGGGCCGGAGGGCTCGCGGGTCACGCTCGGCGTGCGACGTGGGGACGGATCGGCGCGCGAGCTCGCCGTCGAACGTCGCACGGTCGAGCTGCACTACGCGCGCGCCGAGCGGATCGCGGATGGGCGGATCGGGCACGTCAGGATCAGCCGCTTCGGCACCGACACCCACGAGCGCGTGCGCGCGCTCGTCGCGGCGCTGGATCGGGAGGAGGTGCGCGGCATCGTGCTCGATCTTCGCGACAACCCCGGCGGCTCGACGCGGGCCGCGCGGGCCGTCGTGTCGTCGTTCGACGAGGCGGCGGGCATCTACTGCGAGCGTCTCGCCGAGGGCCGCACGCGCACGCTGCCCCGATTCGGCGACGTGGTCACGCGCCGACCGCTGGCCGTGCTCGTCAACGGGCGCAGCATGTCCTCCGCCGAGATCGTCGCCGGTGCGTTGCAGCTCGGTGGCCGCGGCCGCGTGATCGGCACGCCGACCTGGGGCAAGGGTCTGATCCAGAAGGTCTACCCGCTCACGCCTCCGCTCGGCGGCGCCGTGCGGACGACGATCGCGACGTTCTCGACGCCGGACGGGCAGCCGTTGCACGCGCGCGGCATCGTGCCGGACATCTACGTGCCGGACGCCCCGCACGGGCTGTTCGCCGAACGGGGCTCGCTGAACGTCTCGGCCGACGCGCGCGCGTACCGCCGGACGCTCCTGCTCGAGGACCTCGCCGCCCGGCTGCCCTCGACCGAGGCCCGCGCGTACGCGGCCCTGGCCGACACCCAGCTCGCCGTCGCGGTGGAGTCGCTCGGCGGTTGAACCGTCGATCCGCGCACGTCGCGGCATCGGCAACGGCCGTCCGCCGCGCGAATCGCTAAGGCCCGCCGACCCGCTGCCGATCCGGCAGGGAAGTTCCCGCGGAGTCCCGCTCCATGACCACCGGCCTGATCCAGATCGCCGTCCTCGTCGCCATCCTCACGGCCGGCGTCGTGCTGTACAACAGGCTGGTGGCGCTCCGTAACCGGCACGTCAACGCGTTCTCGCAGATCGACGTGCAGTTGCAGCGACGCCACGAGCTGATTCCCAACCTCGTCGAGACCGCCCGCGTCTACCTCGAGCACGAGCGCGAGACGCTCGTCGCGGTGACCGAGGCGCGCGACACGGCCGAGGCGTGCCGACGAAAGGCGGCGGCGGTGCCGGAGGACGGTGCCCGCATCGGCGCCCTGGCGTCGGCGGACGGGGCGCTCGGCGCCGCCATGGGGCGCCTGAACGTGGTCATGGAGGCCTATCCCGAGCTCAAGGCGGACGCACGTCTCTCCGAGCTGCATGCCGAGCTCGCGTCGACCGAGAACCGCGTCGGCTACGCCCGTCAGGCCTACGCCGACGCCGTGATGCGCTACAACACGGCGCGCGAGCAGTTTCCCGCGGTGCTCGTCGCCTCGGCCTGCCGCTTCCGCGAGGCCACCCCGTTCGAGCTCTCCGACGAGCGCCGGCGCGAGGCGGTCGCGGTGTCCTTCGCCTGACGGGGGACATGGACTTCTTCGCCTCCCAGGACCGGGCACGACGCGGTTCGCGGGTGCTCGTCGCGGGGCTCGTCGTCGTGCTGCTGGCGATGGCGGCGATCGTGCACCTGGTGATCGTCGGCGTGTCGATGGCACTCGGTGGGTCGCTCGGCTGGCTCGAACCCGGCGCGCCGGCACTCGTGGCGATCGCGCTGGTCTGGACGATCGTCCTGTCGGGAGGTTTCTTCCGCTGGCTCGACGTGCGCGCCGGTGGGCGAACGCTCGCGCGTCGGTTCGGCGCGACCCTGGTCGCCGCGGACGCCGCCGACGAGCGTGTCCGGAGACTCGCCGGCACCGTCGCCGAGATGGCGATCGCGGCGAGCTGTCCGCCGCCCGACGTGTTCGTGCTCGAGCGCGAGTCGGGCATCAACGCGTTCGTCGTCGGTGCGCCGGAACACCCGGCCGTGGTCGTCAGTCGAGGCGCGCTCGACGCGCTCGAGCGCGACGAGCTTCGCGGTGTCGTCGCCCACGAGATCGCGCACGTCGTGGCCGGGGACCTCGTGCTCAACATGCGCATGCTGGTCGTTCTCGGTGCGCTCGTGGCACTCGACGAGGTCGGCACCCTGCTGATCGGCGAGCGCACCGCGCCCGACTGGAACGGGCGAAACGCCGCCCGTGCCGGCAGCGGCTTCCATCCGGGGATACTGATCGGCTGGCCGCTGCGCGCGCTGGGCGGCATCGGCGTGCTCGGCGCGAACGTGATCCGCTCGGCGTTGTCGCGACGGCGCGAGTTCCTCGCCGACGCCACGGCGGTGGAGTTCACGCGTCAGCCGTTCGCGCTCGCCGCGGCACTCGCGACGATCCGCGACGCCGACGAGGGCGGTGTGCTGCACTCGCCGCACGCGGCGACCCTGGCGCACCTGTGCATCCACAGCGAGCGGCGGCGCCGATGGTTCGCGCGACCGTTCGCGAGTCATCCGCCCCTGCAGCGACGCATCGACGCGCTCGATCCGCACACCGACGTCAAGCGTCGCAAGCTGCTGGTGACGCGCGAGCGCGCCGCGCGCAGGGCCGGGTCCGGCTCGCCGGCCGCCGGCTCGCCGGCCGCCGGTTCGCCGGCCGCCGGTTCGCCGGCCGGAGGCGCGACGGCGGTCTCGCCTCGCCTGAGCCTCGTCGGTGCGGAGGACGCCGCGACGACGCATGGGCCGGACATCGATCCGAGCGGCATCTCCGACCGGATCCTGCTGATGCTGCCCGACGGCGTCGACTGTCTCGCCGCGCTCTGCGCGCTGTTCGCGAGTCGCGACGCGATCGCCCGGCGCGACTACGTCGACGCGTTGCGCTTCACGTTCGACGAGCGCCTTGCCGAGCGGGTCGCGGCGATCCTGCCGCAAGTCGCCGGCGAGCTCGAGGGGGATCGGCTCGGTCTCGTCGAGCACGTCTGCGGCGTGCTTCGGGACAAGGTGCAGGGCGACAATCGGAGGCGGCTGCTGTTGCGCCTGGAGCGGCTTCTCGTCACGCGCGGCGAACTCGATCTGTGCGGCTACGCGACGCTGCAGCTCGTGCGTCGCAAGCTCGACGTCGACTTTCCGCTGATCGATCGAATCGCGTCGTCGGAGGAGAGCGACAAGCTCGCCGAGGGGCGTCGCGTCAAGACCTTCGACGCCATGGGCGAGGAGTTCGCGTTGCTGCTGTCGCTGATGGTCGAATCCTCCGGCGCCCCGGAGGCGGTGCTCGATCGGGAGTTCCAGCGCGTGCTCCGCTGCTACACGAGCGCGTCGTTGCCGCGCCGCACGCGGGCCGAGCTGGGCATCGTCACCGAGCTCGAGCGCGCCTTCCAGACTCTCTACGTGCAGCCGAAGCCGATTCGCCGCGCGTTCGTCGAGCACTGCATGGAGATCATGCACGCCGACGGGCACGTCGCCCGCGCCGAACGGTCCCTGCTCGAGCTGTTCGCCGCCTCGCTCGGCTGCGAGGAGCTGGCCGCCTAGCGCGCCCTCGACGGACGTCGGGGCGTGCCGGCGGTGTCAGGGGCGTGCCGATCCTCCGAGAGCGTCGATCGCCCTCGAACCTACCGTTCGCGCGCCTTCCCGCGCGGCGAGCTCCGTTCGTGCCACCGGCGCTCTCCCGGACAGGGTTCCCGCCACTGGCGAAATCGTGAGCTGGCGCACGCAGATGCGGCCGGCGGAATCAGCCGGTATGCTGGGCTTCCACGACATGATGGTCGCCCGGCGGAACCGCGGTCCGCGGGGAGCACGGCTCGACGGCTTCGGCCGGCGAAACGACGGAGAGCTTCAGCGTCATGCCTATCACGCGATCGATCGTCCACGTCCCGAGTGCGCCGGCACCGATCGATCCGCTCGTCGACCCTCCGCGAAGATTCCCCTCCGATACGCTAGGTGGTCGTCTTCGCCCGCTCGTGGCGGCCTGCATCGTGTCGGTGCTCGCGGCGTGTGGTGGCGGCAGCGGTGGTGGTGGTGACGACGCGTCGGCTCCCGACCCCGTCGTGGCGCCCGACGATGTCTCGGTTCCGGACGTCGGCGTGGGCGTACCCGTACCCGTTCTCGACACGGACCCGTCCACCCCGGAAACCGCCGATCCGGACGCCGGGCCGGCGGATCCCTCTCCGCCTGTTCCCGATGAACCGACGGTTCCCGCGCCGTCCGATCCCGACCCGGCCGTCGACCCCCCACCTCCCGAGCTCGATACACCGCTCTCCGGGGTGCTGCCGGTGGCGCCCGTACCGTCGGCGGTCTCGCCGATCGAGGGCACCCGCGGCGTCACCGTCACCCTCGATGCGGGAACGACGCTCTCCCTGTTCGAGAACACCGACGCGGATGACAGCGACCCGCTGCAGATCATGGCCGATCCCGATCTCACCGATGGGGACCTGTCGAACGTGGTCGGTGAGGCATTCTTGCAGTTCAGAGGCGCCGATGCGGCGAGGCAGCCGCGTGCCGTCATCCGATCGGAAACGCCTCTGCTCGCCATCTTCGCCTGCAGCGACGACACGGGCGAGTGCGAGAGCGTCGCCGTGTCGCCGGTCGACGGCGAGAGCATCGCCTTCGATGTCGACGAGTCGCTCCACTACGTGATCGAGAGGGCGCCGCGATGAACCGTTCGATGCGGATCCACGGGATGCGACTCGCCGTCTTGCTGCTCGGCGTCTTCTGGAGCGCCTCGCCACACGCGTCGATTCTCTCCTGGGTCACCGTCGACTACGACGGTGGCGAGGTTTCCATCGACTACAGCGCGCTGGAGGTCGTCTACGACATCGAGGCGGTACGCGTCACCCGATGCGGCAGCGCGCCGGCCGACGGGACCTGCACACCGGCAGCCACCCTGCCGTACCCGCTGTTCACCGCGCCGGCCGAACGCTTTCGATTCTCCGACAAGGGACTCTTCCTGATCGAACTGCTGACGTCCCGGCCGTTCAGCGGCACGCGGTTCCCGACGGTGAGGGTCTGGAAGCAGTTCGTCGTGAACCTCGAGACGGGCTCGCCCGGATTGATCGCGGCCGCCGAGACTCATGCGCCGCTCTACAGCTTCCATCCCGACGAACGCTACTTTCCCGTCTCGGTGGAGACCTTGTTCGGATCGGCCGCACGCGAGGACTTCCTCAGCATCCGTCTGGGGATTCCCTTCCTGGCATCGACGCTCGAGGACTTCTTCGCGCCGGGGGTGTCGCTGACATTGCCGGAGATCCTGCGCGGCAACGGCCACATCGACAACCGCATCACCTTGACCCGCACCGCCGCCCGGAGACCGAGCACGAGAGGTTCTCGCGACGCCTTTCCGATCTACTGGTTCGTGGATCAGGCGGACGCCGAGACAGCGACGGTCACGTACTTCGCCCTGTTCGCCTACGACGAGAAGATTCCGGCCTATGTCGGGAACGAACTCGCCGCGCCCTTCGGCGATCACGCGATCGATCGGGAATCCGTATCGATCAGCTTCCGCCGCATGGGCGGTGACCGGTGGGAACCGACCGAGGTCACGTTCGCCGGGCATCTGCCCTCGCAGCGAACCACGTTCCTGGGATGCGCCGACCCGGCGGCCTGCAACGTCGCCGGCGGAGAGATCACCGCGTGGGACGGCGGAGGAACGCGTGTCTCCTGGCTCAATGCCTCGCGACAGGGGCTGCGGCCGATCGTTTACGTGGCGCACGGCTCGCACGCGATGACGCCGGCCTTCGGTTTCTACGGTGTGGACGCCTCGATCTTCGATTCCTTCGACATCGTCGGCGAGCCCGCGGGCGGTCCGGACGCCACGCCGGCCATGCCGCAACTGATCGAGCTGGATCTCGGCGATATCCGACAGGCGCCCCTGACGTTCAGCGGGGGAATGATCGCGGGGCCGACGGGGAAGTGGTTCCGCCTCTTCCCCTTCCTCCGCTTTCCCACGGCCCCGTTCGACGCCACCTTGGGGCGCGACTTCGACGAGTGCGTTCGCGACGGCCTCGGGTGCTCGCTCTACATCGAGAGGGTCGTGCTGCCACCGCCCACGGATACCGACGGCGATGGCGTGCTGGACGAGGACGACGACTTCCCCGACGACCCCGCCTTCTCGAGCGATCGGGACGGCGACGGTGTCCCGGATCAACGCGATGCGTTCGCGGACGATCCGACCGAGACCACCGACCTGAACGGCGACGGCGTGGGTGACAACGCGTCGCCCGTTCCGGGTCTGGCGGTTGTCCGCGGCACGTTGACGGACAGGGTGAGCGGGGCACCGGTTCGCGGAGCGCTGATTCGCGTGGAGATCTTCCAGAACGCGTTCGCGCGCGACGGGATCGCGCAGACGAGAAGCGCCGCGGACGGTTCGTACAGCCTGCCCATCGAGCTCGAGAGTCTTCCGGCGACGTTCGCGATGACCGTGTCCTCCCCCGCGCACGTGCCCAGGGCTATCCCGTTCCGGCGTCCGGCGGACGGAGCGGGCAGGGTCATCGACGCCGACCTGACGATGATGCCGCGCGACACGACCGTGATCGCCATCGAGTCCGAGCCCGTCCTGCACCACCTCGGCGACGACACGTTCGGCGGCGTCGAGAACTCACAGTTCCAGCGTGCGAGCGAGGGTCAGGTCTACCGTCGCGAGTTCAGCCTGAGCGCCGATCAACTGTCGTTCGAACGCTTCACGGTCAGCTTCCTGATCAAGGGCGTGCAGTCATCGGGCACGGCCTTCGAGATCAACGATTCGCTCCTCGTTCCGATTCCCGCCAGCGAGGCTAACGGGGAGTTCTCGGAGCTGACGTACGAGGGCCGCGTGGCCGACATACTCGTCCGGGGCGTCAACAGCCTCGACATCGGCTCCGGCAGGACGCGCGCCACCGGTGACTTCGACGATTTCGAGTTCGTCAATCCGATCATCACCCTTCGCTGATCCGCCCGTCGCCTCGACCGTCCGGACGTCGATCGGTGGGCGGATCAGCGCTGCAGCGTGTGCGCGAGATCCGGGCGGTCGGTGACGATACCGCTCGCGCCGCGTTCGAGCAGCGCACGCATCGCGTCCGGCTCGTTGATCGTCCAGTAGATCGCGCCGACTTCGCGCGATCGCGCCGCCTCGATGAACGCGCGCGTGGCCAGCGGAATTCCGTGCCAGGTCGGCGGAATCTGCAGCCAGCGGTACGGGAGCGTCGACGGACGGCGCGCTCGGGGCAGGAGGCGCCCGAAGTACAGCGCCGCCACCTCGTCGCGGGTGGCCGCCGTCGCGACGTCCGGGGAGATGGTGCGAAAGCGCGCGAGGGTCGGCGCGTGGAAGCTTCCCACGCTCACGCGGGCGGCCGCCCCGGCGCGTTCGATCACGTCGGCGACCGCATCGGCCGCGACGTCCTCCGGGTCCTTGATGTCGATGTTGACGCGCGTGTCCGGGTAGCGCTCCAGCAGCGCCTCCAGCGTCAGCAGCGTCACGCCCGTGCCGCGAGCGGCGCGGCCGTCTGGATCGACGAAGCGGTAGCCCGCGTCGAGCCGCCCGAGCGCTCCCGCCATGGACTCTCGCACCCGCCCGGCACCGTCCGTCGTGCGCTCGAGTCGCGCGTCATGGGTCACGAACACGACGCCGTCGCGGCTCAGGCGCACATCCGTCTCGAGCACGTCGGCGCGATGGCCGAGCGCCAGATCGAACGCCACCGCCGTATTCTCCGGCGCCAGCACCGTACTGCCGCGATGCGCGTATATCTCGAAAGAGGGCTCAAAAGAGGGTCGGACCACGCCAGCTCGTTGTTCTCAGTGAAAATGTCGGCTCGAATCCGCCGTATCGAACGGATATTCCGGCATCCAGCCGATGAAAATCGGCCGCCGAGCGCCCATGTTGCCACTGACCGGCACCCCGGACGAGCGCACCGTGCCGGATCGCCGGTCGCGCCCGAGCATCGACCCGACGACATGCCCATGCCCGAACCTCGCCCGAAGGACGGCTCGAGTGCCGAACGTCCTCTCACGCTCCGCACCGTCGTGACCGTCGCCCTCGTGGCCGGTGCCGTCTCCGGCGGCGGTGCGTTCGCGCTCCTGCGCACCATCGGTGGTCCGACGCCACCCTCCGCGGAGCAGGACGTGATCCCCGCGACCGCCACGGCGTCTCGGTCGTCGTCGCTCGACACGCCCGCCCTGTCCGAGGCGGTCCGGGACGCGTTCGAGATGGCCGAGGCCGAGCGTTCCCAGCTCGCCGGTACGGTACTCGCGCTGAGCCGTCGGGCCGAGGCGCTCGAGATGCGTCTGACGACGCTGGTCGCCGCGCCTCCCGTGGAGTCGACCGCCGACAGCGGGCTGCCGAGCGATGAATCCGGGGGAGGGGTCGTCGTCGACGAGCCGACGGGCGATCCGGGGGACGACGACCGCGAGCTCGGCGACGAGCCGCCGGACAGTCTCGTCGCCGCCGGCGTCGATCCGGCGAGCGCGGCCGACATCCGCCGCCGCCGCGACGAATTCCAGCTCGCCCGGCTGGAGTTGATCGATCGGGCGACGCGCGAAGGCTGGGCCGACTCCGATCGTCTCGGCGACGGTCTCGAGGAACTCGACGAGCGTCGCCCGGACCTGCGCGACGAGCTCGGCGACGATGCCTACGATCGCTACCTGTTCGAGGAAGGCGGTCGCAACCGGGTCGGCATCGCCTCCGTCATCTCCGGCTCCGCCGCCGACGTGGCCGGCCTCGTGCCGGGCGATGTCCTCTTGAGCTACGCCGGCGCGCGCGTGTTCCGCTCGCGCGAGCTGCAGGCGGCCACGCGCGCGGGCGAGCGCGGCGAGTACGTGCAGATCGGCGTGCTGCGCGGCGGCGAGATCGTCGCCGTCGACGTTCCGCGCGGTCCGCTCGGCGTCACGCTGGAGGGTCTGCGCCGCCCGCCCGGGTGAGCGTGCGCCCGGTTCAGGCGTCGGAGGTGCGCTCGAGCACGAGCCGCATCTCGGCCGCCAGCGTCTCGCCGGGCGCCAGCACGGCCCGGCCGACGCCGTCGACACCGGCCTCGGCGAGGTTGAACGCGTCGTTCGCGTTGGTCACCGGTTCGACCGCGAAGTGCGGGTCGTCGGGGTTGTACAGGACGACGTGATCGCAGGCCTCGCTGGCCTGCATCACGAGCGCGAGCCCGGCCCCGGGCCAGGCGATCCGCGCGGTTCCGCCGAACCCGGCGAGACAGCGGTCGATGCGCACGTCGGGATCGAGCGCGCGTGCTCGCGCGAAGTCCAGCTCCGGCGAAAGCGCCACCGGCGCGCCGTCGGGCAGGCAGTCGCCGTTCGCGTCCGGGTAGACACCGGTGACCGGTAGCGTCAGCTCGGGGGCGGCCCCCGCGACGGTGCGGACGAAGTAGGGGTGCCATCCGCACCCGGCCGGCATGTCGCGATCGGACACGTTGGTCAGCGTCATCGCGCTCACCAGCGCCGGACCGTCGAGGCGGACGTCGATCGTCGCGACGATCGGCCACGGCCAGTTCACGCCCTCGTGATCGCGCGAGTCCAGACGGCAGGCGAGTGCGTCGACCTCCTCGCGAACCACCGTCCACGGCAGCTTCCTGAGCGCGCCGTGAATGGCATGACGGTCCGCGCGCGCGAGTCGCACCTCGGTACCGTCGAACGTGAAACGACCGTCCCGGATGCGGTTGCTGTAGGGCAGCATGTGGAAGCTGGCCGCGTCGAGTGCGCTGTCCGCGCCGCGACAATCGGGCATGACGGCGTGCCAGTCGTCCTCGCCCCGGCGCACATCGGCGGCCAGCCACCGGGCGCCGCACGTCGGGTCGAGCCACAGCCGCCAGTCGGCGGAGTCGAGTCTGATCATGGGACGCGAGCTTAGCAGCGCGTCACCACCGGCGTGTTGCGGGCACCGATGGGCGTACCTACACTCGGTGGGACGACGCCCGCTTCGGGCTGTCCCTCCTGCCGCTTCGAGATCCTTCCCCTCCCGTGACTCCGTTTCCCGTGATTCCGTCGATCGATCGTCCGGTTCGGTCACTCCGCGCCACGCTCGTGGCCGTGTCCCGAGCCGCGGCGTCGGTCGCCGCGCTCGCCGCCGCGCTCGCCGTCGCCGGCCCCGCCTCGGCACAGTCCGGGGCCGGGCTGAAGCTCGGCGAGGAACCGCCCGAGCCGACACTCGATCTCGGCGCCGGCCCCGCACCCGGGGCCGCTCCGGCCGCCGAAGCTCCCGCCGCGGCCCCGTCACGCTCCGCGGCCGACAGCGCCGGGGGCCCGACCGCGGCGCCCGCCGACGCGGTGCGCACGACCCACGGCGACTGGGAGGTGGCCTGCGCCCCCGCCGGGGGGGGCCAGGGCGGCTGCGCGATGGCGCAGATCGGCAAGGACGCGACCGGCACGCCGGTGCTCGAGGTGGTCATCCGCAAGCTCGACGAGCCGCTCGAGGTCAACGACGAGACCGCCGTCGCCGTGCTCGACGTCATCACCCCGCTCGGCGTCGTGCTGACCGAGGGACTGGCGATGAAGATCGATGGCGGACGCAGCGAGTCGGCGGCGTTCCAGATCTGCACCGAGCAGGGCTGCCTGGTTCGCGAGCCGGTCGGCGACGAGCTGATCGGGCGACTCAAGCGGGGCCGTGTGGCGAAGATCTCGGTGTTCGCCGCCAACCAGGGCGAAGTCACCAGCGACATCTCGCTGTCGGGTTTCACGAAGGCCTATTCGGAGACCCGCTGATCGTCGTGGCCACGCTGGAGCCGCGATGACGACCGACGCGAAACGCGTCGCGGTGATCGGGGCGAGCGGCGGTATCGGCGCCGCCCTGGTGGCCGCGCTCGCCGAGCGCGACGACGTCGCCGTGATCCACGCGACCCACCACCGCTCGCCGGCGGCCGGCGCACGGGCGAGCGTCGCGACCTTCGGCAGCGCCACCGATGTCCGCCATCACGCGCTCGACGCGACCGATGCGGAGGCGATCGCGGCGTTCATGGCGGACGTCGGCGAGCTCGACTGGCTGATCAACACCGTGGGCATGCTGCACGACGGCGAACGCGGCCCCGAGAAGTCGATCGCGCAGCTCGAGCCCGCGCACTTCCTGAAGAGCATGGAGATCAACTGCCTGCCGACGCTGCTCCTCGGCCGGCACGCGGGCGACGCGCTCCGGAACGCCGAGCGCGGCGTGTTCGTGGCGGTGTCCGCCCGTGTCGGCAGCGTCGCCGACAACGGTCTCGGCGGCTGGTACAGCTACCGCAGCTCCAAGGCGGCGCTGAACATGGCGCTCAAGTGCCTCGCGATCGAGTGGAGTCGCACGCGCAAGCGCATCCGCGTCGCGGCGCTCCACCCCGGCACGACCGACACGCGACTCTCGAAGCCGTTCCAGGCGAACGTGCCCGACGGCAAGCTGTTCACGCCCGAGCGCACCGCGGGCTACCTGCTCGACCGGATCGACGCCCTGCACGACGGGCCGAGCGGGCGCTTCCTCGCCTGGGACGGCGAGGAGATTCCCTGGTAGGCAGGTCGTTCGCCGGAGCGGCCGTTCGAGCCCTCGTGGGCCGGATCACCGTCGCCGGTGCGGGCCGCGACCAGCGCCGGGCGGCGGGTCGTCGTTCTCAGTCTCCGCCCGGCGTCTCCGGGCCACGCCGCGCGTTCGTCCCGAAGTCGTAGAGCGTGCGGTCGTCGAGATGGGACGGCACCACGTTGCCGAGGGCGGTCAGCATCGAGGCGATCCGCGTCGGGTCCTCGCGTTCCCAGCCGGCGATCATCGCCTTCATCGCCTGCCGCCTGAGGTTCGGCTGCGAACCGCACAGGTCGCAGGGGATGATGGGGTAGGCGCGGTGGGCCGCGTACGCGGCGAGGTCGGATTCGCGGCAATGGGCCAGCGGACGGATGACGACGTTGGCGCCGTCGTCGGCGTGCAGCTTCGCCGGCATGCTCTTGATCGAGCCACCGTGGAAGAGGTTCAGCAACAGCGTCTCGAGCCGGTCGTCGGCATGGTGGCCGAGCGCGATGCGGGTCGCGCCGAGCTCGCCCGCGACGCGGTACAGGATGCCGCGTCGAAGTCGCGAGCAGAGCCCGCAGGTGGTCCGCCCGAGGGGGATCTTCTCGCGCACGATCGAGTAGGTGTCCTCGGTGACGATGCGGTGCTCGACCCCGAGCCGGGCGAGGTAGTCCGGCAGCACGTGGGCGGGGAAGCCCGGCTGCTTCTGGTCGAGGTTGACCGCGACGAGTCCGAAGTCGATCGGCGCCACGCGCTGCAGGTGCAGCAGCAGGTCGAGCATCGCGTAGCTGTCCTTGCCGCCGGACAGGCAGACCATGACCCGCTCTCCCGCGCCGATCAGGTCGAACCCGGTCACCGCCTCGGCGACGGCCCGGCGCAGGCGCTTCTGCAGGCGCGCGAACGGCTCGGTGGACGCGTCCGCTCGCGGTGTCGGCCCGTCGACGAACGTCACGCTCGCCGCCGGTGCGATCGGATCGAGGGCGAGGGCGGGTGGCGACACGGGCGCGGACGCCGTCGCGGACGCCGTCGCGGACGCCGTCGCGGGCATCGTCGTGGCTGTCGTAACGGGCGTCGTCACGGGTGCGGCGGCGGAGTCCCGCTCGGGTTGCCGAGATGTGGCCGCGATCGACGGATCGGGCGAGAGGCTGGACATCGAGACGGCGCTCCGGGAGATCGTCGGCGTTCGGGCAAGGATACCGCGAGTGCCCGGTTCGCCAGCGGCGGGCGGCGTCAGCGGACGACGTCGTCGATGCGCACCCGCTCGCCACGCTCCTGAGCGCGATAGATCGCCGCCTCCACGTGCAGGTTGGCCAGGTACTCGTCCGCCCGGTTCTCGAGCGGCGTACCGTGCAGCAGATGATCGGCGACATGGCGGCAGGTCGCGTGCACGCAGTCGCCGCCGAAGTCGATGTCGTGCCAGTCGTAGTCGATCGAGCGGGTCCGTGCGGCACCGTGCTCGCGCAGGGTCAGTTGCGCGTCGCCGTCGAGGCGCAGGGTCGCGTCCACGCCCTCGAGCCGGAGCTCGCCCATCGTCAGGCGGGGGTTTCTCGCCACGTGATCGACGAGGCGGTTGCCGTCGAGGACTCCGGTAGCACCGGAACGGAAGCCGAACAGGGCGATGCCCGCGTCCTCGCCGCGGATCGTGGGGTTGAGACGCCGCAGGCGCGCGTCGACCGCGGCGATCTCGCCCATCAGGAAGCGGAACACGTCGATCAGGTGCACGCCGGTCTCGCGGATCAGGAACCGCGGCTGTTCGCGGAAGTAGGGCTGACGGGCGAGGTAGGCGTCGCGACCGCGCCCGTCTCCCGGGCGCAGGTCGAAGCGGACGTCGTAGGGCTCGCCGACGGCGCCCGCGTCGAGCAGTCGTCGGATCTCGCGGTACCAGGGCTGGAAGCGGAAGTTCTCGTGAACGATCACGAGGCTCCCCGCCGCCGCCGCCCGTGCGACCAGCCGGGTCGCGCTCTCCAGGTCGGGGCAGAACGGCTTTTGGCAGATCGCCGGAATGCCGCGCTCGATGCAGAGGCCGACCAGCGCCTCGTGGGATCCCGGCGGGGTGACGATGTCGACGAGGTCGGGGCGTGTCGTGTCGAGCATGCGGGCGACGTCGTCGAACACCGCCGCCACGCCGAACTCGTCGGCGAGCGCGCGTCCGACACCCGCGTCCAGCGCGTGCAGGGCCTCGCTCCGGACGTCCGGCATGCGCTGCCACGCGTGCAGGTGGAAGCGGGCGAAGTAGCCGCTGCCGACGACGCCGACGCGCAGGCGGCTCACGCGTCGGGGAGCGGCAGGCGCTCGAGTGCGGCGGACACCGCCTCGTCGACCGCCCGGAGCCCGTCGCGGCCGCCGAGTTCCGTGGTGCGGAGGGTGCCGCCCTCGAAGGCCGCGTCGACCGCGCGCTCGAGCAGTCGCGCGGCGCGTGTCGCGGCCGGTACGCCGTGCCGCTCCCCGAGCCAGTCGAGCATCATCGCGCCGGACAGGAACATCGCCGTCGGGTTGGCGAGACCCCGGCCCGCGATGTCCGGTGCGCTGCCGTGACACGGTTGGAAGACGGCGTGCTCGTCCCCGATGTCCGCCGACGGCGCGTAGCCCATGCCGCCGACGAGCGCCGCCGCCAGGTCCGAGAGGATGTCGCCGAACAGGTTCTCGGTCACCATGACGTCGTAGTCCCAAGGACGGGTCACGAGGTTCAGCGACATGATGTCCACGTAGCCGTGATCGCTCGCGACATCGTGGCGAGCCGCCTCCTCGTCGAACAGTTTCCGGAAGAACGCGAACGCGCGGAACACGTTCGCCTTGTCGATGCAGGTGACGCGCGACGGGCGTGGGTCGCCGTCCGCGGCGCGGCGCCGGGCGCGACTCGCGGCGAGCGCGAACGTCGCGCGGAACAGCCGCTCGCTGCCCGCACGCGTGATCACGAGCGTCTCGCGCGCCTCGGTGTCGGTGACGGTGCCCTCGTCGAGCTTCGCGAACATGCCCTCGACCGACTCGCGCACGAGCACGAAGTCGATGTCCTTCGCCCGCGGATCGGCGAGCGGCCCGGCCACGCCCGGGATGCTCCGCACCGGGCGCAGGCCCGCGTACAGGTCGAGCTCGAAGCGCAGGTCGAGCTGCGGCGTGATCTCGGTGCCGTCGGGGTAGCGGATGGCCGGGTCTCCCATCGCGGCGAGCAGCACCGCGTCGGCGGCGCGGGCGGCGGCGATCGAGGCGGCCGGCAGCGCCTCGCCGTGCGTCTGCCACGCGCGTGCGCCGGCCGGCCATTCGGCGGTGTCGAGGGCGACGCCACCGACGCGTTCGCACGCGCGGTGCAGCAGCGCGACGGTCGGTGCGGTGATCTCGTCGCCGATGCCGTCGCCGGGGAAGACGGCGATCGAGAACCGCCGGGCAGCGTCGCTCGAGGGTGACGGGGAGGGGGCGTCGCTCATCGGTCTGGGTCGTCCGGAACGGGTTGGAAGGAGGCGTTCGAGCGCGACGCGCGATCGAGTGCATCGTCGCGGGAGGCGGGAGCCGCCGTGTCGCGCGTTCCGCGCGTTCCGGCTCTCGCTGACCCGATGCCCCCCGAGGCGCCATCCGTGATCGCCCCGCGCGCGAACCTGTCGTCCGTGGATACGTCGTCCGTGAACGCGTCGTCCGCGAAACTGGCGAGCGGTCCGAGCGGTGCGCGGTAGTGAACCATCTCGGCGCCCGCGACGGGCAGTCGCACTCGGGGGATCGTCGTGCCGAGCAGGTTGCCGAGCCAGGCGGTGCGCATGTCCGGCCCGCCGAAGGCGAGGTTCGAGAGATTCTTCAAGCGGCGTCCCTTCGCGATATCGAGATGCGGGCGGCCGAGCGCGTCGGCCAGGTAGGCCGCCTCGGTCCAGGCGAGGTGCGCCGCGTCGCTGTCCTCCAGCACCGTCGTCACGACCCCGTCGGGCGTGATCCGGAGCACGCGGTTGCTGACGATGCTGGTCACGAGCAGTGCGCCCTCGACATCGAGGGCGAGCCCGTCCGGGTAGGTGCCGGGGCCGAACCCGGCGAGCGTGCGGCGCTCGCCGACCCGCCCGTCCGGGTCGAGGGCGAATCGCGTCAACCGCCGCCCGAAGGTCTCGTTGACGTACAGCGCACCGCGCGCCGCGTCGACGACGCACTCGTTGGCGTAGCCGAGCCCGTCGGCGACGATGCGCGCCTCGCGCTCGCCCGGCGACGCGACCGCGACGAAACCGCTCGCGGCACCCGCCCGGTAGTCGTCGGCCCGCGGGGTCACGCGCGTGCTGACCGTGATCCAGAGCCGCCCGGAGGCGTCGGCGACGACGAAGTTGGTCGGCGGCAGCGGCTCGCCGTCGACCGAATCGACGACTCGTTCGACCTCGCCGTCGGCGTGCAGCCGGAACACGCCCCCCGTCGATTCGCCGAGATGCGCCAGCAGGAAAGTCCCGCCCGGTTCGAGCGCGATGCCGTTCGGGCGGAGGGGGCGCGGCACGGTCGGATCGCCGGACGTCGCGTGGATGCGATGCACGGCGCCGTCGGTACCGATGACGGCGACCCCGCCGTCACCGCCCCAGTCCGGCGCGAACAGGAGCCCGCTGGCGTGAGCCAGCACGCACTCCGGGCGGGCGAGATCGTGACCGGTTTCACCGAGGATGGCGACGGGAACGTGGGCGTGCATGGGACAAGTCTACCCGGCCACGTCCGGTCGGGTCGCGACGAGGGCGCCGCGATCGGGCGGGCCGCGACCGGACGGGCCGGGGATTGCCGGGCCGCGGATCGCCGGGCCGGGGAAAGTCGTGACGGGTGCCGCCGCCTCGTGTGATCGGGCGCACACGGGCGGGAACGATGCCCCGGTCTCTGGTACAAGGGCGATATCGGCGCTGGCCCTGTCTGCGGCTCGCGGCGCTATCCCATAGTCGCGAGACGAGTTTCCCCGCATCGAGAGCGTCGCCATGAACAAGCCTGCCGAGAAGAACGTGGACATGGACGCGCTGGTCGAGCTCGACCGAGATCACCTGTGGCACCACCTGACGCCGCACAAGGCGCTCGAGCGGAAGACCGACCCGGCGGCGAACGGCAAGGATCCGCTCGTCATCGTTCGCGGCAAGGGCATGAAGGTCTGGGACCAGCACGGCAAGGAGCATCTCGACGCGGTGTCCGGTGCGGTCTGGACCGTCAACGTGGGCTACGGGCGCGAGAGCATCGCCGACGCCGTGCGCGACCAGCTCGTGGAGATGTGCTACTTCGCCGCTTCCGCGGGCAACGTGCCCGGCATCCGTTACGCCGAGCGGTTGATCTCCAAGATGCCCGGCATGAGCCGCGTCTACTACTCCAACTCGGGCTCCGAGGCGAACGAGAAGGGCTACAAGATCGTCCGCCAGCTCGCCGCGCGCGACGGCGGCAGGAAGCACAAGATCCTCTACCGCGAGCGCGACTACCACGGCACGACGATCACGGCGCTGTCGAGCGGCGGGCAGGACGAGCGGAAGATGCAGTACGGGCCGTTCACGCCCGGGTTCGTCGAGGTGCCGCACTGCTGCGAATACCGCGCGCAGTTCGACGACACGAGCGACTACGGAGTGAAGATCGCGCGCGAGTACGAGAAGATCATCGAGCGCGAGGACCCCGACACGATCGGCTCGATCGTGCTCGAGCCGATGACCGCCGGCGGCGGTGTCATCCCTCCGCCGGAAGGCTACTGGGAGACGGTGCAGGAGATCTGCACCCGCCACGGGATCCTCCTGCACATCGACGAGGTCGTCTGCGGTCTCGGCCGCACCGGCAAGTGGTTCGGCTACCAGCACTACGGCATCAAGCCCGACATCGTCACGATGGCGAAGGGTGTCGCGAGCGGCTACGCCGCGATCGCCTGCACCGTCACCACCGAGGAGCTGTTCCAGCGCTTCAACGAGGACGGCGACGACACGCTGGACTACTTCCGCGACATCAGCACCTTCGGCGGCTGCGCGGCCGGCCCGGCCGCCGCGCTCGAGACGATGCGCATCATCGAGGACGAGAACCTGCTCGAGAACGTCATCGAGATGGGCGAGTACCTGATGGAGCGCATGCGGGGCCTGCAGAACAAGTACCCGGTCATCGGCGACGTTCGTGGCAAGGGGCTGTTCTGCGGCATGGAGCTCGTCAGGGATCGCGTGACGAAGGAGCCGGTGCACGAGAACATGCTCGCGAACATCGCCGCCGACTGCATGCGGCAGGGCGTCATCATCGGGCGTACCAATCGGAGCGTGGCCGGGTTCAACAACACCATCTGCCTGTCGCCGGCGCTGATCGTCGGGCAGGGCGAGATCGACCAGATCGTCGAGGCGATCGATGCCGCGCTGGGGCGTCACGCGCAGCTCTGACGGACGGCTCGGCCGCCCGCCCGGCCGCGATCCCCCACGCTGCAGATCACGCGGCTCGCCGATCGCGGGCCGCCGATCGCGGGCCGGTCCTGTCGCTCACCGATCCTCCCGCGCGGCGCGTGCGGGGGATCGGCTCGTCCGTCACCGTGACGCGCGAGGCCATCGCCCGGAAGCCCGCCCGCCAGTCCGTTCGATGCGGCGCGATTCCTGCGTGGCGAAGCGTCCTCGGCGCATCGCGGTGCGAGATCCTGCCCGTAGCGCGACGGAAATCCGTCACGCGGGACGATTTCACGAACGGTTGCCGAGGCGGCGATGGACGGCACCCGGACCGGGTGAGACGATGCGCCGTTTCTTCAACGGATGCCCGTGCGGGCGAGCGTAGCCGAATGAGCGATATCGACCTGAACGTCCACCCCGTCGTCCTCGCAGGGGGCTCCGGAACCCGCCTCTGGCCGCTGTCGCGCGCCGACTACCCGAAGCAGTTCCTCGCGCTCGACGGTGGCGAGCACACCCTGCTCCAGGACACCGTGCGCCGTGTGGCCGGTGCCTGCTCGCGCGCGCCGACCGTCGTCTGCAGCGAACGTCACCGCTTCCTGGTCGCCGAGCAGCTGCTCGACATGCAGCTGAGCGGCGCCGCCATCCTGCTCGAACCGGAAGCGCGGAACACCGCCCCGGCGATCGCCGCGGCCGCCTGGCACGTGCTCGCCGCCGACGAGGACGCGGTCATGCTGGTGATGCCGGCCGATCATCTGATCCCCGATCACGCGGCGTTCCGCGCGGCCATCGCGAGCGCCGCCGATGCTGCCCGGGAAGGGCATCTGGTCACGCTCGGCATCGCGCCGACGCGACCGGAGACAGGCTATGGCTACATCGCCGCGGATCCCGCCCGCGACGGCGACGGTCCGGCCCGGATCGTCTCGCGCTTCATCGAGAAGCCCGACGCCGACACGGCCGCCTCGCTGATCGCCGCGGGCGACGTCTACTGGAATGCCGGCATCTTCGTGTTCACCGCCAAGACCTTTTTGGCGACACTGGCGGAGTTCTCGCCCGGCATACACGCCGGTACGCGCGATTCGGTCGCGGGTGCCGAGACCGATCTCGACTTCACGAGGCTCGCCGCCGAGCCGTTCGCGACCTGCGAGAACATCTCGGTCGACTACGCGGTCATGGAGCGCGCGTCCAACACGGTCGTGCTGCCGTTCTCCGCCAGCTGGTCCGACATCGGCAGCTGGGACGCGGTGCACGAGGCGACGCCCCGGGACGCGGACGGCAACGCCGCGGTCGGCGATGTCGTGCACGAACAGTGCGAGAACAGCTACATCCGGAGCGAGTCGAAGCTGGTCACCGCGTTCGGCCTTCGGAACATCTGCGTGATCGATACGCAGGATGCCGTGCTGGTGGCCGACATGACCAGCTCGCAGGGCATCAAGGCCCTGGTCACGACACTTCGCGAGCTGGAGCGCAAGGAGCTGGTGGAGCATCGGACGTGCTATCGCCCGTGGGGTCACTACGATTCGCTGAACATGGGCGCGCGCTTCCAGGTCAAGCGCATCACCGTCAAGCCCGGCGCGAAGCTGTCGCTGCAGAAGCACTTCCATCGCTCGGAGCACTGGATCGTCGTGCACGGCACGGCGATCGTCACGAACGGCGCCGAGGACATCCTGCTGAGCGAGAACGAATCGACCTACATTCCGCTCGGCACGATGCACCGCCTGCACAATCCCGGCTCCGTTCCGCTGGAGCTGATCGAGGTGCAGGTCGGCTCCTACCTGGGCGAGGACGATATCGTTCGCGTCGGGGACGAGTACGGACGGAGCTGATCGGGCGCGGCGTTGCGGGTCGCCGGACAGCCGTATAGCCGGACCGCCGGACCGCCGATTTCGAGTACCCGTGACGAGAAACGCCCGCCGGATCGCTGGATCCGGCGGGCGTTTCCGATTTCGCGCCGACGACGGAGCCGTCGGTGGAGGAGCGGATCGGAGCCTTCAGTGCACTCCGACCCGCGCTCTCTCGGGTGGCGTCAGTTCGACAGCCCCTGCAGGGTCTCCATCATCGGCTCGACGATCGGACCGAGCACCGGGCCGACACCGTCACGCGTGAGGACCGAGTCGGCGAGCGGCTGGACGCGCGCTATGCCGCTGTCGATGACGCGCTTCAACGGTCCGCGAGCCGACTCCGGCGCCTCTTCGTAGAGCGCGGCGATCTCGTCGAGATCCGCGCTGGTGCGCTCGAGACGCGGTGCCGCCTTCTCGGCCGACTCGGCGTCGGTGACCCCGTTGAGAATCGCGGACGTCGAGCCGAACACGCCACCGAACCGACGGCTGATGCCGCCGAGATCGAAGGCGCCGGCCGAAGCGGTGGCGGTCGTCGGCGCTTCTTCCCCGGCAGTTGCCTCGTCGCTCCCCGCCATGGCGTCGTCGCCTTCCCCGGACGCGGCATCGATCGCCGCCTCGTCGTCCGTGATCGCCGTGGCGACAGCCTCCGCCCCTTCGCCGGGCTCCGCCTCGCCCGCGTCGATCGCCTCGGCTGCCTCGTCGGTGGTCTCGGAAACCGCGTCGCCTGTCTCGTCGGTCATCTCGTCGGCCGCATCGACGGCGTCCCCGGCGGTGTCGGACATCGCCTCGCCGGCCTCGTCGGCCGCCTCGCCGGTCGCGTCCATGGCGTCCCCGGCGGTGTCGGACATCGCCTCGCCGGCCTCGTCGGCCGCCTCGCCGGTCGCGTCCATGGCGTCCCCGG
>ENA-ORXM01000263-ORXM01000263.1-marine-metagenome-genome-assembly--contig:-NODE-263-length-105008-cov-4.631720_pt1 | contig 105008 bp, 89 predicted proteins | sample MGYA00237867_ERZ511480 | MGnify/ENA primary metagenome ERZ511480 (study PRJEB26309, sample SAMN06266103) | marine metagenome | isolation source: Algal blade | place: United Kingdom:Sidmouth, United...
AAAATAGAAAAGGGCGGAGAAGTCTCCACCCTTTTCGTCCCAAATCTTACCATAAACTTAACCTACTTATGCTATGGCGATACTAAAATACTGGTATTGTGGGGAATAAAAAAGAAATATTCTGGGTTTTTTTTCAACTGAATTGTTGATAAAAAAGGCTGAATGTGCCTTCAGGCCGCGTGTTTACGAGGATTTTGGCAATAAAAAAGGCGGAGCATAGCTCCACCTTTTTTCCCCAAATCTTACCATGAACTTAACCTACTTATGCTATGGTCCTCCAAAAGTACTGCTACATGAGGCTTAAAAAAAAGCTTTTGGATGAACGAACAAAACTCTAGTTGAAATACAATTTCATGTAGAATACATCTCTTAATTACCCAATAAATAAATGTTTGAAAAAAATCGAAAACCCGTACTCTGAAGAAATCCATTGCTGGGAATATAGAAAATAAAAAGGCGGAGTTAAACTCCGCCTTTTTCCCCAAATCTTACCATGAACTTAACCTACTTATGCTATGGTTCTCCAAAGATACAGTAGCATTACTCTTTGTAAAAACATCTTTGCCCAACTGTATAAAAATCGGTTAAAGGGCTCTTCTACAAAAGTTGAATGACCCAGACGGCCACATAAACTATAAATGATATAAAACGGAAATTTTTTGAGATTACAAGAATAAACAGATTTGAAATGTAGTAGAAAATAAAAAGGTGGAGTAAACTCCACCTTTTTGCCCCAAATCTTACCATGAACTTAACCTACTTATGCTATGGCAAGTTCAAATTTAATCTGACCTCCGTCCAAGTGGTTAAAAAAACGCCAAGTAGCCAATATTATCGATGAAATACATCATTTATGCATTTCATCGATAAGGTCAATTAATACGCACGTTCGTTCTTACCTTCATAAAAATTAATGAAGGCCTTGTTTACTACGCGGTTACCACCCGGAGTAGGATAGTTTCCGGTAAAATACCAATCTCCTAAATTCTTTGGACACGCCTCATGAAGTGCCTCTATGCTTTGATAGATAATCTCTACTTCTGCTCTTATCCCTTCCGGACTAAGCAACTCCCCTATTTTAACAGATATCTCCTCTGCCGTAAACGGAGCATAGAATTCTCTTACGTAATTTATTACGTCCGTATCCTTACTGCTTACTTGAGCCAGACATTTATCATAAATATCATCTACAATATTCATTGTTAAGCGATCTTCATGCAAAGCCAAAGCCGCTTTAAAAGCGATAAAATCTTCCAACTTGGCCATATCAATACCATAACAATCGGGATATCTAATCTGCGGAGCGGACGATACAACAATTATCTTTTTAGGAGACAAACGGTCTAAAATCCTAAGAATACTTTTCTTTAAAGTTGTTCCTCTAACAATACTATCATCTATAATTACTAGGTTATCTCCTTTTTTTACAGACCCATAAGAAATATCGTAAACGTGGGCCACAAGATCATCTCTGCTACTATCCTGAGTAATAAAGGTCCGTAGCTTAGCATCTTTAATGGCTACTTTTTCTATTCGCGGACGAACCTCCAGAATTTCGTGCAGTTCATCACTTGTAATCTCTGATCCAATTGAAAGAATTTGCTCTTCTTTTCTTTTGTTCAAGTAATTCTGCGCTTCCCTAACCATTCCAAAGAAAGAAGTTTCTGCCGTGTTGGGTATATAAGAAAATACGGTATTCTTTATATCATGGTCTATAGACTCCAATATCTGAGGAAATAGAAGTCTTCCCAACATTTTTCTCTCTTGGTAGATTTCCTTATCGCTGCCCCTTGAAAAATAAATGCGTTCAAAAGAACACGCTTTGCGCTCCTTTGGTTCCAAAATCTGATTTATAGAAGAAGTTCCATCTTTTTTAATAATGATAGCGTTACCTGGATCTAATTCTTTTACTTCTTCATAAGGCACATTAAATACCGTTTGTATGGCTGGTCTTTCAGAAGCAACTACTACAACTTCATCATCTTGATAATAATACGTTGGTCTAATTCCCGCAGGATCTCTAAGCACAAAAGCGTCACCGTGCCCTAAAAGGCCGGCCATAGCATAACCACCATCCCAGTTTTTAGCAGCTCTCCTTAAAATTTTATGTACTTTTAAACGATCAGCAATAATAGGTGAGGCCTCCTGCTTGGAATACCCTTCTTTCTTAATTTGCTTATATAATTTAGCAACGGCGTCATCTAAAAAATGACCGATTTTCTCCATAACCGTTACGGTATCCGCCATTTCCTTGGGATGCTGTCCTATTTGAATCAAATTATCAAATAGCTCATGAACGTTGGTCATGTTAAAGTTACCCGCAACAATTATATTACGGTGCATCCAATTGTTCTGTCTTAAGAACGGATGAACACTCTCAATACTGTTTTTACCAAAAGTACCATAACGCACGTGACCCAAAAGTACTTCACCTATATAAGGTATATTCTTTTTCTGCGCTGCAACATCATCTGCATACTCCGGATGCTCTTGCAGTGTTGTATTGATACGATCGTTGATTTGAGCAAATATATCCTGTATAGGTTGTTGTGCAATTGATCGCACTCTACTCATATACCGCTCACCAGGAGCAACATCTAGTTTTATACTTGCAAAGCCCGCACCATCTTGACCACGATTGTGCTGCTTTTCCATCATTAGGTACATTTTATTAACACCATAAAAGGCCGTACCGTATTTCTCCTTATAATACTCTAACGGTTTAAGCAACCGTATTACCGAAATACCACACTCATGTTTGATCGCGTCACTCATTGTAAATCTACGTATTAAAAAAGCCCCTGAAATAGGGGCGTGTCATTATTTTAATTCTATGTCAAATTGGGTCAAGGCCTTAAATTGATGCAACCTCTTAGTAACTTCCGACTTCTGTAAATTCTCCATCCTTTCGGTTCCGAATCGCTCCACAGAGAAGGATGCTAGATTTGATCCATGTATAACGGCATTCTTCATATTGTTAAAGGAAATATCTTCTGTTGCCGCTAAATATCCGGTGAAACCTCCGGCAAATGTATCTCCTGCACCGGTTGGGTCAAACACCTCTTCTAAAGGTAACGCGGGAGCAAAGAAAATTTGTTCGTCATGAAATAAAAGTGCACCGTGCTCCCCTTTCTTTATCACCAAATATTTTGGCCCCATTTCTTGAATAGCTTTCGCCGCCTTCACCAAAGAATATTCATTGGTTAACTGTCTAGCTTCTTCATCGTTTATGGTAAGGACATCAATATGCTTTATAACCTCCATTAATTCCGGTAATGCATTATCCATCCAAAAGTTCATAGTATCTAATACTATTAACTTGGGCTTTTTATTCATTTGGCTAATTACACTCATTTGGGTACTAGGATGCAAATTCCCCAACATAACCACATCCGCATCTTTATAGCCCTCAGAAACAATAGGGTTAAAATCTGCAAGTGTATTAAGTTCTGTTACTAAGGTATCTCTTGAATTAAGGTCGTTGTGATACTTTCCTTTCCAATAAAAGGTTTTTCCTCCTTTTACGATTTCCAAAGAACTTAGATCAATATTCTTATCCTCTAAGACGTTTATATATGACTGTGGAAAATCATCCCCTACAACGGAGACAATACTTGATTCTACGTTATACTGAGAGGCTGCCAAACCGATGAAGGTTGCCGCGCCACCCAAAATCTTATCGGTTTTACCGAAAGGAGTTTCAATTTCGTCAAAGGCAACAGTGCCTACGATTAGAAGTTTACCCATGCAATTTTAAGTTTAAGCTGCAAATATACGCTTTTGTAACGCTATTACATGCAAATATACCCTTACAAAAAAAGCCTTCTATTATTACCTTTTCAATTTTTAAAACTCTTCTAATAACAGTTTTCTAAAAAGCTATACGTGATCCGAAAAGAAAAATACGATGAAACCTAAGTACGGCCAGCGTGTTGAGCCCGTATAACACTACTTTCTGCCAAAATCTGCGGGAATCTCCCCCCACACCTTAGTCTCCCATTTAACAATTGGAGTGCTGTAAGAATTATTCTTCAACCACTCTAAAGCCCTTCTAATCAAATTAAAAACTTCTTTGTTCTTTGCGGTCTCCTGTAGTTTGGTATTACAGGTCTTCTTACGCACCCAACTCATTGCCGTACGCGAATCTGTATAAATTATTCTATCACTTTTGTTATTCTTCAAAAAAGCTAGGCCATGAACTATTGCCAAAAACTCTCCTATATTATTTGTCCCTTGAGCAAATGGCCCTTGTCTAAAAAGTTTTTTACCTGTTTTTGTATCCACACCTTGGTATTCCATAATTCCCGGATTCCCACTAGAAGCTGCATCTACCGATATAGAATGGTAATTTGGTGTGCCAAACCTTTGTATTTGTTCAGCCGTTAATACCGGCTTTCCTTTTTTCTTACCCTTAAAATCGTCGTAATTACCATTAAAGGCTTTTTTTGCCTGATCAAAAGTTTCGAAAGATTTATACTGAGCCCCCTTGTAACCAGTAATAGCCGCTTTACAATCTGACCAGGAATCATAAATTCCGGGTTTCTTACCTTTCCAAACGGTATAAAATTTTGCTTTTTTCGCCATTATTCCACCTCTAATAATTGAGCAATGACCTTTGGAAAATATTCATATTCAAGCTCATGTATTTTCTTTGCAATAGAATCCGGAGTGTCATCTAAAGAAACAGATGTTTTTACCTGGCGAATGACAGCACCTTCGTCATAATTCTCGTTCACATAGTGTATTGTTATACCGGTTTCAGTCTCATTATTGGCTTTTACCGCCTCATGAACATATTTACCGTACATACCCTTGCCGCCAAATTTTGGCAACAGTGCCGGATGAATATTTACAATTTTATCAGGAAAATTCGCAATTAAATTCTCAGGTATTTTCCACAAGAAACCGGCCAAGACAATTAAATCCGGCTTAAAGGTTTTTAAAATTTCCAAGACACAATCACTCTCATAAAAAGCATTTCTATTGAAATATAAACCGTTAATTTTCAGTTTATTGCACCTATCTAAAACTTTTGCTTGCGTTTTATTCGTTAGAACGGCACAAATGTTTACCTCGGAATTTTCTTGAAAGTAATGAACAATGTTTTCTACATTAGACCCAGAACCGGAAGCAAATAATACTATATTTTTCATGTAGCATTTAACGTTACTGATAGCGAAATATTTACGTCAAAAATACCGCTCTTATCCTGAAATTTTATAAATTACAAGACATTTTAACGACAAATAGTGGATTTAGTCCAAAGTTTTTTATTTTTGCAACCAATTTAATTTTTTAAAAACAATATTATTATGTCAGACATTGCATCAAGAGTAAAAGCTATCATCGTTGATAAATTAGGTGTGGATGAAAACGAAGTAGTAACGGAAGCTAGCTTTACTAACGACCTAGGGGCAGATTCATTGGATACAGTGGAGTTGATCATGGAATTCGAAAAAGAATTTGATATTCAGATTCCAGACGATCAAGCTGAGAACATCGCAACAGTTGGCCAAGCCATTAGCTATATAGAAGAAGCGAAGTAATCTTTATGATTTCTTGAACGAGATTCAAAATTATCCATGTGGTAACTATTATCGCATGGATAATTTTTTTAATTTACGCTTGACTTACTAAGTAAACCAAAAATTAGGTTCAATGCAATTAAAGCGAGTTGTAGTTACCGGGTTGGGTGCGTTGACACCCATAGGTAACAATATAAAAGAGTATTGGGAAGGTCTTAAAAACGGAAAGAGCGGTTCTGCTCCCGTTACCTATTACGATACCGAAAAATTTAAGGTGAAATTTGCCTGCGAGCTTAAAAATTTCGACCCTCTAGAGCATTTTGATCGCAAGGAGGCTAGAAAATTAGACAAGTTCGCGCAATACGCCTTGGTCTCTTCAGACGAAGCTATCATTGATTCTGGTCTCAACCTAGATGTAGTAGACAAGTTCCGCGTTGGGGTTATTTGGGGTGCCGGCATAGGCGGTTTGGAAACTTTCCAAAACGAAGTAATGAATTTTGCCGAAGGCGATGGTACTCCACGATTCAATCCTTTTTTTATACCTAAAATGATAGCGGATATTGCTCCTGGGCATATCTCTATTAAACATGGTTTTATGGGGCCTAACTATACTACGGTTTCTGCCTGTGCCTCTTCTGCCAATGCCATGATCGACGCCTTAAATTATATTCGTTTAGGCCATTGTGATGTGGTGGTTACGGGAGGTAGTGAGGCAGCTGTAACAATTGCCGGTATGGGTGGTTTTGGCGCTATGCATGCATTATCTACTAGAAACGATAGCCCAGAAACGGCTTCCAGACCATTTGATGCAACCCGAGACGGATTTGTTTTGGGCGAAGGAGCTGGTGCTCTTATTTTAGAAGAATACGAACACGCCAAAGCGCGTGGCGCAAAAATATATGCCGAGGTTGCCGGTGGCGGACTTTCGAGCGATGCTTATCATATGACTGCTCCACATCCTGATGGAATAGGAGTGGTACAAGTAATGAAAAACTGTTTAAGGGATGCCGGACTAAAACCGGAAGACGTAGACGCCATAAATACACATGGTACTTCTACCCCCCTTGGAGACGTGGCAGAATTGAAGGCTATTAGTGAAGTCTTTGGTGAACATGCCCAGAACATTAATATTAACTCTACAAAATCGATGACCGGTCACCTATTGGGTGCTGCCGGAGCAATTGAAGCTATCGCATCCATTTTGGCTATGCAACATAGTCTGGTTCCACCAACTATTAACCATACTACCGTAGATGAAAATATAGATCCTAAACTAAACCTTACCCTAAACAAAGCACAAGAACGTGACGTAAAAGTCGCGCTTAGTAACACCTTTGGGTTTGGTGGTCACAATGCCTGCGTAATTTTCAAAAAATTTAGCGAGTAAGACCGTATGGGATTTCCTTCCAATATATTCAATTCCCGTCCTAAGGAGGATGGGGATTTTTTTGGAGGAATCACTTCTATTTTGGGTTTCAAGCCCAGAAATCTTTCTATTTATAAAAAAGCCTTCGTACATCGATCCGCAAACGAAAAGGATGATGACGGCAACCCTCTTAACTATGAGCGCCTTGAGTTTTTGGGAGACTCCATGTTAGGGACTATAATTTCTAAACATTTATACGATCAAGTTCCTGAAGGGGATGAAGGGTATCTTACGAAAATGCGATCAAAAATCGTTAGTAGAAAACACCTAAATGAATTGGGTAAGGATTTAGGCCTTATTGACTATGTTAAAAGTAGAATTCCAAAATCTCACTTCGGCGAAAATATACACGGCAACGTTTTTGAAGCTTTGGTAGGAGCCATCTATTTAGATCGAGGCTATAAATATTGCGAAAAGTTCATTAGCCAGAAAGTTGTAGAGCCCTACGTAGATATAGAGCAATTAGAAGGTAAAGTAATAAGCTACAAAAGCCTTGTAATCGAATGGTGTCAGAAACAGAAAAAAACGTTTGACTATGACGTTTACGATGACACAGGTAATGATTCGCTAAAACATTTTGCGGTAAAACTCAGCATTGGAGACCAAGTTGTAGCTAAAGCTAGGGCGACCTCCAAGAAAAAGGCAGAGGAACGCGCTTCAAAAAGGGCATATTATGCATTACAGGACAAGATGGATAAGTCCTAAATTGTAATTTTATGTAACCAAAATGTTATAGTTTGTTCAAAAATAGTTTTAGCCTTGTCTAATCTAGGCGTTGTGCGGTATTAATATTATCTTTACCGTTTTGTGCCCCTATGGTAGCAGTACATAAAATTACGAACGACTTTTACGAAGACTCATTCGATTTAGTTGCATTGCATAGTAGCCTTGAAGATTACGCCATAGCCTATGCCCTTAATCTACATTTAAAATCGAGCTTTAAAAGGTCTAATGAAGACCTTGATCTTAACGGTCATATTACGGTTCCAATTTTTGAATGGAAAGATGATATTAACGATAGGTACTGGACCTTGTTTACCAATAATGGTTTAGTGGAGGATACTGTGAGTACAAAAGGTTTGTTTAAGGATGAACCTTCGTTCACAACATTTCACATGGTGCCCGAACACCGGGAGGTGGACTATTTTTTAAAAATAGAACAAGATGAGTTCATCAACATGGATAACCTTGTGAAAACACTGCAAAGAATACCCAAAATTATAACGGCTTACGCCATAGAAACCGACAAACTCAAATCTAAGAACAATTTAATTTTTTGATCAATGCCAAGTAATAAAAAGACAAAGATTGTAGCCACCCTAGGGCCGGCAACAAGCAAAAAAGAAGTGCTGAAAGACATGATGGAAGCTGGTGTGGATGTCTTTCGCATCAACTTTTCCCATGCTGATTATGATGACGTTACCGAACGTGTAAAAATGATTCGGGAACTTAATAAGGAAACGGGTCGGAATACCTCTATTCTTGCAGATCTGCAAGGTCCTAAATTAAGGGTGGGTGTTATGGCTAGTGAAGTTGTAGTTGCTCCTGATGATGAAATTACCTTTGTGACCGGTGAACCTTTTGAAGGTACTGCCGAGCGCGTTTATATGAATTACGCAGCATTTCCTCAAGATGTAAAGCCTGGTGAGCGCATCTTGCTTGATGATGGTAAATTAATGTTCGAAGTAGTTGCCACAAATGGAAAAACCGAAGTAAAAACCAAGGTTATCCAAGGTGGGCCATTACGTTCTAAAAAAGGTGTTAACCTTCCAAACACAAACATTTCTTTACCTGCCTTGACAGAAAAAGATGTAAAAGATGCCATTTTCGCAATTTCCTTAAAAGTAGACTGGATCGCTCTTTCCTTTGTTCGCTTTAGTCAAGATCTTATTGATCTTCAAGCCATTATAAAAGAACATGCAGAAGATAAAATTCCGATTATTGCCAAAATAGAAAAGCCGGAAGCTGTTGAAAATATAGATAAGATCGTTGCTTATTGTGACGGACTAATGGTTGCCCGTGGTGATTTAGGGGTGGAAGTTCCCGCACAAGAGGTACCATTAATTCAAAAGCAATTGGTTCTAAGGGCCAAAAAAGCTCGTATTCCTGTAATTATCGCAACTCAAATGATGGAAACGATGATTACCAGTCTTACACCAACCCGTGCAGAAGTAAATGATGTTGCAAACTCCGTTATGGATGGTGCCGATGCTGTTATGTTATCCGGTGAGACATCTGTTGGTAACTATCCGGTCCAGGTTATTGAAAAAATGACCAGCATCCTAAAAAGCGTAGAGAATTCTGACTTAATTCAAGTACCTCACGACCCGCCACATATTCGTACAAAAAGATATATAACCAAATCTATTTGTTATCATGCAGCTATTATGGCAAATGAGATTAAGGCAAAAGCGATTTCCACATTGACCAATAGCGGCTATACTGCATTTCAGATTTCTGCATGGAGACCAAGTGCGCATATTCTAGTTTTTACTTCTAACCAACGTATCCTTACACAATTGAACCTTTTATGGGGTGTACGTGCTTTTTATTACAATAAAGATGTTTCTACTGATGAAACTATAGAAGATGTTAATAAAATGGCTTGTGATAAAGGGCTTTTGGAAACAGGCGATATGCTTATTAGTTTAGCGGCCATGCCAATGAAAGAAAAGGGTATGGTGAACACATTACGTGTTACAGAAATTGAAAATGTATAATTATAGATAATGTATAAAAGAAGTAGTAATTTTAAGCTACTTCTTTTTCATACGCAATATAGTTGACGAGTTGTCCGCGATTGTTGAATATAGGTTCCGCCTTTATTTCACAGTTATAAGTGCTTCCGTCCTTTTTATAGTTTAGAACAACGGCCTCAAAAGAAGTATTTCTTTGTATGGCCGTTTTTATTTCCGCCAACGTTTTTTGATCCGTTTCTTTACCCTGAAATATTTTAGGGGTATTGCCAATAACTTCTTCTGGTTTATAACCGGTCATTGAAGCAACGTTACTGGTAATATGCACAATAGTCAATTCCGGATTGGTAATAACAACCACTCCTCCGTGTTTTAATGGCTCACTATCTATTTTTGGATAAGCCCATCTATTACGTTCAGCAATATTTCGCATATAAAAAATATCCTTACCGCTTTCACATAACTCAAGAAAGTTAGAACTGTGAATGTCCCATGATATTAAGGGAACCGGACTTATGTTTATTTTATTATAAAACTGTCCTGCTGCTTCATCGTAGGTCTTCATAGAATTTATAGTTAAGTTAACTACTATTAATCGTTTTCCTAATCAATAGTACAAAAAGCCTTTTTGTCTAACAAATTCTTAATATTCTTTAACACTAAACTTTTGACACCTTAAGAACTAATTGGGTAAGGTTACATGTTTTAGTTAGACTAAAGCGATTAGATAATCTAAGCTATCACATATGAAATTTGAGTACAACGATGCAAAATTAGGCTCTCATTTAGGATTTACCGATGATATTAAAAAGTACCAAAATCAATTTACGGTAAGTTCAGGAAGCATTTATATGTTATGGAATAGAAACCAACAACCTCTTGAACTATTTATAGACGGCATGGCTATAGAATTAATGCCAGATCAGTTGGTTACGACCACCTATTTGCAGCATGTTTCGTACGAAAAGACCTCTTTGCCATTAACAGCATTTCGTTTCAACAGAGAGTTTTATTGTATAAACGACCACGATCACGAGGTGTCATGTAATGGCATTTTATTTTTCGGTACACAGGACCTACCCATCATATCCATTCCCGTGGAACAAAAACGCAAGTTTGAAACCCTTTATGAGGTATTTAAAGATGAATTCTCAACTCCGGATGGTATTCAAGGAGATATGCTCCAAATGCTATTAAAACGATTGATTATCATTTGTACACGCTTGGCAAAAGATCAACTTATAGTTAAAAAACTGGATAACGAACAAGTTGAGATTATACGAAAATTCAATGTTTTGGTAGACACCCACTATAAGACCAAAAGAAAGGTAAGTGACTATGCGGAGCTATTATTCAAAAGTCCAAAGACATTATCCAACCTTTTCTCCATTTACAATCAAAAATCTCCTCAACAGATTATTTTAGATCGTTTAGCACTTGAAGCAAAGCGATTAATCAACTTCACCGATAAGCAAAATCAAGAAATTGCATACGACCTTGGCTTTAACGACCCGGCACATTTTAGTCGGTTTTTCAAAAAAATGACCGGTATTTCACCCTCTCAATATAGAGAAGTAGCTATAATTCAATAGTAACGGGAAATTTCTACAAGCGGTCGGGCAATTGCGCCTAACAAACAAGCTTACTTCAGTCGCATCTTTGCATTGTAATTAAAATACAACCCAAGATGAAACTAAAACATATATCCCTTTTTAACCTAATAGAAATTTTTTCTCGCCCAACGAGACAACTAAAAGTTGCAGATACGCAAACCCACTGTGAGCAAAAACACCATCATGATTTTTATTGTGATGCAGAAAGACCTCACAACGAATTTTAAAGAAATAATATATTAATAGTCATTGCCCTTGGCAAAACACATTCGCTAGCAGTTAATGACAAAATACCCAGAAATTATGAGCAGATTTAATGTACCCACAAGAGAAGAAGTAAGCCCAAACAATCAAGCCATTTTTGATAATTTACAAAAAGCAGTTGGTTTTGTACCTAACCTTTATGCAGCGTATGCCTATTCTGAAAACGCCTTAGCCAATTATATGGCTTTGAGCAGCGCAAAAACATCTTTAAATGCCAAACAAAAAGAAGTAGTAAATCTTGCCGTTAGCCAAGTAAATGAATGTACTTACTGTTTATCCGCACATACAGCTATTGGTAAAATGAACGGCTTTAGTGACTCGGAAATCCTTGAGCTTAGAGCAGGGAAAGCCTCTTTTGATGCAAAATTAGATGCACTTGCCAGCTTTGCAAAAAATATAACTGAAAATCGTGGCGCAGCAGACGATGCTATAATAGAAAAGTTTTTAAATGCAGGATGGACCAAAGAAAATCTTATAGATACTATTGTATTGGTAGGTGACAAAACAATCTCCAACTACATACATAAGACTACTGATGTTCCAGTAGATTTTCCAGTTGCAGCCCCATTGGAAACTGTAGAAGCTTAAGAAATATTCTGTGCAACCTACAGTTGCACAGGGTTTTTGATTCAATTTTAATAGCACCCTTTTTTAATAATCCGTCTTTTTAAAATAAACGAAAGACCAAAACTAAAAATTATGAAAAGTATATTAGCAGCCGTAGTATTAGTATTTACACTAGCATTTTCCGCAAATGCCCAAGACAAAATGGAAAAAGATGTAAAAACCATTGCATTAGAACAAACGCCAGGTGAGTTTACCCAAAAATCATTAACCGTTTCTCCGGGAACGTACGTTTTTGATATTGCAAATAAGGGTGTTGGTCATGATGTTGGTTTTGTTCTTGTAAAAAAGGGAGAAGACATTAGTAAACCAGAAAACCACATTCAGACTGCCTATGTGACGGAAGTTGTTGCCACTGGTAAAACACAATCATCTAAACCAACGGTTTTAGAGACTGGGGAATATGTATATTTCTGCCCTATGAATCCTACTGCCACAGACAATACTATTTTAGTACAGTAATTTACGGTTTTACCTAAATTAGTAACAAAAAAAGGGAGCCTATTAGGCTCCCTTTACTTATTATAAGATTACGAACTTACTTGTTATCTTCCAATTTAATAACTTCCGTTCGGGCGTCATTGTTGTTTTCTTCTTCAAGTTCGTCAGCAATATCTTCTAATTCAGATTTTACGCTACACGAAAAGGCTGTCATTGACACAAAAGCAAGCAAAAATAATTTAGCAAATAAAGATTTCATAGGTAAAAGGTTTTGGTTATTAAAAAAGTATGTTAGTCTAAAACTCAGATAGATAGTCATTATTGTACCGTTCATCGAAAAGTTAAATAGTGTTAAAATGAACGGTCTACTTTTGAGCGGCATAATTTTTGGATTTATTTATGAGTTAAGATGGTGCTCAAACTCCCGTGTATTAGTAGTTTAGCCCTTCCAAAAAAAAAGTTGTGATTATAGATTTTATTATTGCCATTTTATGGAGCCTTTCCCCTTTCGGAGAAGCCAAGGTGGGCATTCCGTATGGATTGCTTAATGGCCTTAATATCTATTTGGTATTTGTTCTATGTTTTGCTGCTAACGTTTTGGTTTTCCCTCTAATGATTTTTTTCTTGGAAAAAATTAATCGCTATTTCTTGAAATGGGGCTTTTATAAAAAGTCGGCTATATTTGTTGCTCGAAAGGCGAAAACAGGCTCTGGTGATAAAATAAAGCGTTACGGTTTTTGGGGACTTATCTTCTTTGTGATGATTCCTATGCCTGGCACGGGAGTATATGCCGGTAGTATTGCTTCGTATTTATTTAAGATCGAAAAAACCAAAGCATTCTGGGCTAATACCATCGGTATTTTTCTTTCGTCCGTAATTGTTTGGTCAGCAACTTTAGCTTCTATGAAAGGTATGGGATAGTATCCCTTTTCTATTTAATTTCAGTAATTTTAATTTCTTTAGTGTTGAAGCTTACAGTATCTCCCACCTGTTTTCCCAAAAGTAATTTTGCGATTGGAGTAGCTGCGGATATGCAATAAATACTTTTGCCATTATTCTTGAATTCCCCTGCGGAGATAGCCAAGAAATAATCTGCTTTTGAGGTAATCACCCAACTACCAAGACCTATAAAGGCATTTGAACCATCTTTTGGCACTTTTGAAAGTACTTGTTTCATTTTTTCGGCCTCCGCCAATTGCTTCCCTAGTTTCTCTCGTTCCAGCTGTAACATAGCTCGCCCAGTTTCATGCTTATCACCTGCACTACTTTTAGTTTCCGCAGTCAATGAAGTCTGGATATCATCAATATTTTTATGAATTCTAGCTAAACGTTCCTTTACGAAAGTGCCACAAAACTTATGTAAATTTTCTTTTTCCATTCTATTTTTTTACCGCAAATGCCTATCAAACATTTTGAACCTGGAGCTTCTCATTAATTAAGGACTAGATTAACTCCTTTATTCATACTCCACATGAAGCAATATACGTTTTTAAGGCCCTCTATGTTTGGAAAAAGAAGGCTGTGGTTTTATAATAACCTATAAGAAGCCTAATACCTTTTAGTAGAACAGAACGTTTATACGCTACCCTATCCATATTTGCAGGATTATAAAAGCCTAGGGTTGCTGGTTTCATAATTGTTTCATTTAAGATATCAGCAACAGTCCAAAAGAAAACCACCAGTTTCAAAACACCTCATTTAACAACCACAGCAAAATAAAATGCTTATGACATTAAGCATCTTTCTTCTGTTTTACGTCTATTCAACTAAATCTGCCAAATCTTTACCTATGGCACTTCCTATGGCAATTCCCATACCCCCTAATCGTACTCCACAGTAAACATGATCCGATATTTTTTTAAGGATCGGGTTTTTCTGTTTACCCATCCCCATAATTCCGCTCCATCTGTGGTCTATGTTATGGGGCGTTTTAGGAAGAACAACTTCTTTAAGCAGTAGTTCCAAGTGTTTTTGAATTTTTTCGGAACATCCCGGTTCATTGGTTTCCTCTCCTTTAAAATCTAAATTTCGTCCTCCTCCGAATAAAATGCGACTGCCTATATTCCTAAAATAATAATATCCTTCATCAAAATGAAAAGTACCCTCTATAGATAAGTTTTGAATTGGCTTTGTAATTAATACTTGCGCTCTGGCTGGAGAAACTTTTTCATTAATTAAACTAGAGGCGAATCCATTTGTAGCTATTAGTAAATTTTTAGTCTTAAATTCAAATTTATCGGTTTTCACAACCACTCCTGATTTAGTTTCCGAATACCCTTCAACGGTTATAGAATTTAAAACGGTAATACTTGTTTTCTGAACTAATTGCAATAAAGAGTTCATCATTTTTCCAGTATCTAGCTGTCCTTCAAAAATATTGGTAATGTACTTTTCTTTCACTTTACTAAAACCAAAAGTATTGGGCCCTAAATGGAATGCATCTTTACCATAAACGGGTTGTAAGAGTTTGTTGATTTCAGGAAGTCGATTTTTACAGGTATCATATAATTCTCCCCCGGAATCTAGAAACAATTCATGTCCGCCATGTATCTGAAAATCTATAGCTTGGTCACCTAAATTAGCACGAAGCATTTTTATGCCGTCCCAGCGTTTTTTAACCAACTCTATTACTTCCAACTCAGAGTGTTGATTTAAGTCCGCCAAAACTTCTGAAATACTACCAAAACATGCAAACCCCGCATTCTTGGTGCTAGCTCCTTGCGGCAAAAAGCCTTTTTCCAGAATTAGAATTTTTGCTTTTGGAAAACGTTCCCGCAACCGCAATGCACAATTAAGTCCTACGATGCCGCTGCCAACGATAGTATAATCTATGTTGGACAACCATGTCTTATATTCCCAATAGCTTAAGTTCATTTTCTTTAATGAAAAAGCCCCAATATATATTGGGGCTTTGTTCTTAATCCGCTGGCTGAGGATCCATTTCAAAATCTTCCATAAATTTGGTGGTATAGTTACCAGCCAAATAATCTGGATGATCCATTAATTGTCTATGAAAAGGAATGGTAGTTTTAATACCTTCTATTACGAATTCATCTAATGCTCTTTTCATTTTATTAATAGCCTCCTCACGTGTTTGTGCTGTGGTTATCAACTTAGCGATCATAGAATCATAATTAGGTGGTATGCTATAGCCGCTGTAAACATGTGTATCCATACGAACACCGTGACCACCTGGTATATGTAGCGTAGTAATCTTACCTGGAGAAGGCCTAAAGTTGTTATAAGGATCTTCTGCATTGATTCTACATTCAATAGAATGTAATTTAGGCAAATAGTTTTTACCTGAAATAGGAACACCGCCTGCCACTAAAATTTGCTCACGAATTAAATCGTAATCAATTACTTGTTCTGTAATAGGATGTTCTACTTGAATACGGGTATTCATTTCCATAAAATAGAAATTCCGGTGCTTATCAACCAAAAATTCTATTGTACCTGCACCTTCGTACTTTATAAATTCTGCAGCCTTCACGGCAGCTTTCCCCATCTCATCCCTAAGTTTATCAGTCATGAACGGAGATGGTGTTTCTTCTGTAAGTTTTTGATGCCTACGTTGAACGGAACAATCTCTTTCGGAAAGGTGACATGCCTTACCATATTGATCACCAACAATCTGGATTTCTATATGCCTTGGTTCTTCGATCAACTTCTCCATATACATAGCACCATTGCCAAATGCAGCGGATGCTTCTTGAACTGCACTTTCAAAAAGATCTTCCATTTCCTCTTCTTTCCAAACGGCGCGCATACCTTTACCACCACCTCCAGCGGTTGCCTTGATCATAACGGGATAACCCATTTTCTTGGCTGTTTTGATAGCATCGGCAACATCTTTCAATAAACCATCTGAACCAGGAACAGTAGGAACACCGGCCTCTTTCATTGTTTTCTTTGCCGAAGCCTTATCTCCCATCCGGTCTATGTGCTCACCAGAAGCACCAATAAACTTAATATCATGCTCTGCACAAATCTTAGAGAACTTGGAGTTCTCTGAAAGAAAGCCATAACCAGGGTGAATAGCATCTGCATTTGTAATCTCTGCAGCAGCAATGATGTTCGGTATTTTTAGGTACGACTCACTACTTGGTGCCGGCCCAATACATACCGCTTCGTCTGCAAAACGAACATGCAAACTCTCTTCATCTGCTTTAGAATAGACCGCAACGGTTTTGATACCCATTTCCTTACAGGTTCGTATAACACGAAGCGCAATCTCACCTCTATTTGCAATTAATATTTTTTTGAACATACTTTTACAATTTAAATTCCAAAATCTAAGTACCAACGATATATTCCCTCTAGGGAAATATCATCTGGGATTCAGAATTTATATTTATGACGGATCTACCAAAAATAAAGGCTGATCAAATTCTACAGGAGAAGAATCCTCAACTAAAATCTTAACGATTTTACCTGAAACTTCAGACTCAATATCGTTAAAAAGTTTCATGGCTTCAATAACACAAAGCACATCTCCTTTTCCGATAGAAGTACCCACCTCAACAAAAGCGCTCTTATCTGGTGATGGCTTTCTATAGAAAGTACCGATAATTGGCGATTTAATAGTGATATACTTGGAATCATCATCTTTGTTTTCCGCTTTTGCCGCATCACCTGAAGCCGCTTCAATATTTTGAACCGGCGCTTGTTGAGAAGGCATCATTTGCGCTTGCGGCATGGGGATCTGCTGCACGTAGGTTGTTTCGTTTCCAGAATCCGAAGTACCGGTTTTGATGGTGATTTTCAAATCCTCCATTTCCAACTTTACTTCACTGGCACCTGATTTTGCTACAAACTTGATCAGGCTTTGAATTTCTTTAATATCCATGGAATGTTGTTTATTTAAGTGATCGGTAATTAATTAATAAGCCCATTTTAGGTAAATGGAACCCCAAGTGAACCCTCCGCCAAAAGCGGCAAAGACAAGGTTATCTCCTTTTTTCATTTGACTTTCAAAGTCGGCCAACAACAACGGTAAGGTTGCTGATGTGGTGTTGCCGTATCTTTCTATATTCATTAGAACTTTAGAATCTTCCAGACCCATTCTATTGGCTGTTGCATCTATGATTCTTTTATTTGCTTGGTGTGGAACCAACCAAGAAACATCTGTATGCTCTAGGTTATTTCGCTTCATTATGGTTTCTGCCACATTCGCCATATTGGAAACTGCAAATTTAAAAACCGTTCTACCTTCTTGGTAAATAAAGTGTTTTCGATTTTTAACCGTTTCTTCTGTAGCCGGCATTAAGGAACCTCCAGCATCCATCCCCAAAAATTGCCTTCCTGTGCCATCTGCCCTTAGATATTCATCCTGTAGGCCTAATCCCTCTTCATTTGGTTCGAACAATGCCGCACCGGCACCATCACCAAAAATAATACATGTGGTGCGATCTGTATAATCTATTATAGAAGACATTTTATCCGCGCCTATCAACAAGACTTTTTTGTACCTGCCAGACTCTATATAACTAGCAGCCGTAGACATGCCGAATAAAAAGCTGGAACACGCTGCTAAAAGATCGTAAGCAAATGCATTTACGGCTCCAATTTCCGATGCTACAAAAGCAGCGGTAGAAGCCACCATACTATCTGGTGTGGCCGTAGCAATGATTACTAGATCTATTTCCTTTGGATCAATATTTTTCTTTTGAATAAGGTCTTCCGCAGCTTTGATGGCCAAGTAAGAGGTACCTTGTCCTTCCTCGGGTTTTAACACCCTTCTTTCTTTAATTCCCGTTCTAGAGATAATCCATTCATCATTAGTGTCAACCATGTCTTCCAACATATTGTTGGTTAGCACAAATTTTGGAACATACCCTCCTACAGCTGTTATTGCTGCCGTTGTTTTACTCATCTTAAAGTCGATTTGATATCAGAAACCCTCAAAAATGCCTCAAAATTGGTGAAAAATAATCAATTTTCATCAATTTAACTGGTAAAACTACGCGTTTTTGAAATTTGAGGACTAGAAATAAAAAACTCCCGTCATTAATTACGGGAGTCGTGAATTCATTATAAGATAACCGGATACGTTTATGCTTCGGCTTCTTCGGTCTTGTCGATCAAAATTTGACCTTTATAATACAATTTTCCTTCATGCCAGTGGGCTCTGTGGAACAAGTGTATTTCACCAGTAGTTGGGTCAGTAGCTAAAGTTGGTGCTACTGCTTTATAATGGGTTCTTCTTTTGTCCCTTCTGGTTCTCGATATTTTTCTCTTAGGATGTGCCATTTAAAACTTATTTATCCGTTAACAGTTTCTTTAATTCGTCCCATCTGGGATCACTTTCTTTTTTCTCTTTCTTGGGCTGCAATTCTTCCAGCTTTTTTAAAGCTTCGGATTGCAACGTACCGTCTAATACCCCTGGGTGAATTCTTTTATGTGGTACGGCCAACACTAACATTTCGTATACGTATTGCGCAATATTGACCTGATGTTCTCCATGAGGAATAATCAGAATCTCATCATCTTCATCATTAAACTCTTCCCCAAACTTGACTACTAATTCCAAATCTGCCTCAATAGGCTGATCAAAAGGTTCGCTGGTCAGGTCGCAATTTACATTAACCGTGCCCTGGGCTTTCATTTCTAACTCGAGCATTGTGCTCATCTTATTCAAAACTACATGCAACTTAATGTCTGCAGCATTGAATTCGTTATACCCAAAAGATTCAAAGAACGGGTTATTAATCGTATACTCAAATTCGTGTTTTCCTTGTCCTAATCCAGAGAAAGGAATGTTAAACTCCTTTTGCTTCATCATTTCAACACTGATTTTTATACACCGCCCTATTAAAGGCGGGTGCAAAGATAATATTATTTAATAAACTTCCAACCCTTTTTTAATTGGAATTCAATTAGTTCGCTTATCTTAAGGACCTATTCTTTAAATTAATTAGGTCTACTACATCAAAAACCTCCTGTTAGCGCCTTATACGCTGCTTTTGAAGAGGATTCTCCGTAAGTTCCTTATACTCTTTTCTGTTCTTAAAAATATGAAGCGCCGTAAAGACCGCCTCTTTAAAAGAACTAGGGTCTGCTTTACCTTTTCCAGCAATTTCATAAGCAGTGCCATGATCGGGTGAGGTTCTTACCTTAGATAAACCAGCGGTATAGTTAACTCCTTTTCCAAAAGACAGAGTTTTGAACGGTATAAGCCCCTGATCGTGATACGCCGCTAAAACAGCATCGAACTTTTTATAGGCGTCAGAACCAAAAAAGCTATCTGCGGAATAGGGCCCGAAAACCAAATGCCCTCCATCTTGCATTTCTTTTATCACCGGTTTTAAAACTTCATCATCTTCTTTCCCGATAATTCCGTTGTCACCACTATGTGGATTAATACCCAGCATAGCTACTTTTGGCGCGCGTATACCAAAATCCATTTGTAAAGACTTCTCTATCGTGCGCACCTTGTTTCTAATCAATATTGGATTTATGGCCGCTGGAGCATCTTTTACCGCTACGTGATCGGTAAGCAAACCTACCTTAAGATCATCCGTTACCATGAACATTAAACTTTCTCCTTCCAATTCCTGAGCGAGAAAATCTGTATGCCCGGGAAATTTAAAATCTTCGGCCTGAATATTATTCTTATTGATAGGTGCCGTAACCAGTGCATCTATCGCATTGTTTTTTAAAGCTTCAACAGCTGCCCGTAACGACTTAATAGCATATTTGCCTCCTTCTTCCGTAGCCTCGCCAAAATTTATTCTGGGAACTTCCTTCCAAACATTTACCACATTTATCTTACCGTCTACTGCTTTAGAAGCATCAGTAATCCCATGATAATTAATATTTATATCCAACTCTTTTTTCTGAAAGGAAATAGTTTTGTTGGATGCGAATATTACAGGAGTACAAAAATCTAGCATACGACTATCTTCAAAGGTCTTGAGGACAACCTCACAACCTATTCCGTTTAAATCGCCTATTGAAATACCGAGTTTAATTTTTCCTTCTTCCTGCATCTTATTCTTTACCTTTGCCTAATAATCTAGGGTACAAAACTACTTAAATTTAACGGAACATGTTTACGGGCATTATTGAAACTTTAGGGGAAATACAGCAATTGGAAAAAGACGGTAGTAACCTTCACATTACAGTGAAATCTACGTTAACCCCAGAACTTAAAATTGATCAGAGCGTAGCGCACAATGGTGTCTGTCTCACTGTGGTTTCTTTAGACGAGCGTACTTATACCGTAACTGCCATTGACGAAACTTTACGAAAAACCAACCTAGATGAACTAAAGGTAGGAGAAAGTGTAAACCTAGAACGTGCCATGATTCTTGGCTCTCGTTTGGACGGCCATATTGTTCAAGGCCATGTAGACCAAACTGGAGTTTGTAAAGCCGTTGAAGAAAAAGATGGTAGTTGGTTTTTTACTTTTGAGTATGATGCCGCAACCGGAAACCCAACAATAGAAAAAGGATCCATAACTATAGATGGCACAAGCCTTACCGTAGTAAACTCAGGAAAGAACCTCTTTAGCGTTGCCATTATACCTTATACCTATGAACACACACGTTTTAAGTCGTACAAAATAGGTACAACCGTAAACCTTGAGTTTGATGTTATCGGCAAATATGTGGCAAAACTAATGTCTTACCAAAACAACGCTTAACTTATTTTTTACCCGAGAAACTAACTTTGGTTTCTTTCTTCTTTTTCTTGAAACCAATGAGTTGTTGCTTGGCATCCAGAGCAGCTTTAACGTAGGCTTTAAAATCCTTATAGTCATTTGCGGCAATTCGCTCTTTAGAGGTGGTTGCTTCTATATTGATGTGTAACTCGCTCTCTTTGGCCAACTCATAATCTATCTTAAAATGATGTTTCTTGAAACTATAATCCGCACTTTCTGGAATTTCAACAAAACGCTCATCATCTTTTAATTTTATTACATAGCTAGACTTATAGACGTCTGCATTTTCGTATAGCAAATAATCTATTGGAAAAGCACGTTCATCATCCTGAATAATTGATGTATTATATGCATTGTTTACTGCGGGAATGCGAAATACCTTCATTCTTCCAATTTCGTCTAATTTTTCATTTATAGTTAAGTCCGATGTGTATTTTAGAACCGGCGACCGAAGATTATACTCAATATTATGGATACTATCAAAAGTAAAATCCTCATTAATTCTACTCTTAAAATCGTCTGTAATACTCTTTTTTACTACTTCGTAATTCTTCTCTTTAAAAATAGCCGCATAGTGAGAATTGATACTTCCGTTTAAAACAGATTCTATTTTTAGCTGATGCGATCCTTCACCTATTACATATTCCATATTACTTTCTAGCACTGTGGTGGTATGGTCAATGTCTTTTAGTTTATAAATGCCTTTTTTAACATCTTTTAACCACTTATTAGGAATATCCAGAGCCGTTGCACTTTCTAAACTCGTAGGTATAGACTTGTACGGCATATTGTTGTCCGTTAATTCTAAATACTGAGGTTTACCATCAATAAACACTTTGGCAATACAGTGGTTAAAATCCTGGCTAGGCAGTACCATTGTTTTCTCACCATAATCAGAAGTAAGTACTAAAACCAAATGCGATTTTAAGCCTGCCATCTGAGCCAAGGTTACGTACAAGGTTGAAAAATCCTTGCAATCCCCTAATTTGGATTTTATGGTTTTTGAAGGCCGTTGTGGAACGAAACCGCTTTGTCTAAATCCTACGTGGCTATAGCTAAAGTTCTCCATGATATAATAATATATTCTAGAGGCTTTTTCATCTTCCGACAAACCATTACTGCCTGAAGGAAAAATGGTTTTGAATGCTTCCTGAACATCTGAATTCATAATAATCTGCGGGCGTACCAAATCTGAATACCAATTGGCAATATCATCCCAAGAACCTATAGTGCTTACATGTACATAACTAGCCACATCACTAAGGCTTGGCATAAAATTCTCTTCTGGAGTCAATTCTTTTTGATCAATGGTTTCCCACTCATGGTAAACATAATCATCTATGTTTCGCTTTTCATATTTTACCTCACCGTTTAAGGTTTTAGTGGTAAACTCCTTATCCTTTGGCACCAGTATTTTTAAGGTGTTTTTATGAATAGGATGAAAAGAATCAAACTGAAAATAGTCTACATGGTCTTTATAGAACCGTCCGCTGCTAGAATAGCTACTTTCATAATCCACATAAATAATATCACCTATTTCCAAGTTGTTGAAAACTATATTAGAGCCACTTTTAGACGCTGGAACTATCTTTTTATTTGGCTTGACAATTTCAGATTTTGTAATGTGGTAATTACCGCTAAGACCCAAGTTTACCTCCTTTAAAGATTCTATACCACTGTCACTAGTAATTTCAACAACATAACGTGTCTGGGACTTTCCGCCTCCTTCCGGATAAAGTTGAAGCAAACTTTCATCTAACAGATAATTATAGCCATAATTGCCCTTAATCCCTTTATTACGGGTTTTGGCCATGAACTCATATATATCTGGCGTAGCCAAATCTTCAAGATAATCCTTACCATTAGAAAGGTCATCTATTTTCTTTCGCAAAGCGGAATTAGCTCCGTTATGCTTCAGTGATTTTTCATACCAAACCAAGGCTTCTCTTTTCTTGCCAGATTGCTCAAGTGCAGTTCCTTTTAATTCCATCGCCATAAATGAATAGGGGAAGTTCTTTAGCATCTCTTCTATATTTGGCAGAGACTCCTCATACTTTTTGTACTCATGTTGATAAGCTATGTAATCTGACAAGTAGATATTATCATGATCAACCAAATTGTACCGCTTTTCAAAAAGAGCCAAGGCTTCTTTTTTTCTATCCTGTTTGTTGTAAAAAGCAGCAAGCGACTTTAATGCACTGTAGTCAAAATAGTTTTCATCTATATCTTCCAATATACTTATAGCCTTGTCATCTTCATTTAAATAGGCCGAATAAATATTGAGGTATACTTTTAAAATACTCAATTGGTCCTTGTAATTATCAGTAATATGCCGAAGCGTTTCTTTTACGGCGGACTTATCTTCCTGCCTAATATTCAACAATAATTTTGCTGATTGCTTTAGGATATCCATATCCGTTGCCGCAGAAAATTCTTCTACAAAGGCTTCAAATTCCGGTAAAGGTAGTTTGAACAGTTCTCGTGAATCTTCAAACCTATAGATGTATGACAGATAGTATTTCTCATCATCACTTTCAATATTTTTTCGTAACTCTTTTGCAGAAGCAAAGTCTTTTTCTTTAGTATAACAATCAATTAGGTATTTTCTCAAAAATGAACTTTCAGGATAAGCATCCACCCAAGGCTGCAATGTTGCTTTAGCCTCATTGAATTTTGAGTTTCTTAGGTAAGCACTTACCAAACAAACGGTATGAAAGAAGTTGTTCGGGTCTTTCTTTAATTTGTTCTGAAAAAAGACTTCAACAGCATGCGGAAGCGCTTTTGGAGCAATGGCCGCCAATGAACTTTTTTTATACGAGGTTGGTGTAGCATTATATTTTAAGTCGTTAAATGCGTTACCCTTTTCATCTGTAATCCTAACAATAAAATAGGCGACCCCACTTTGATCGGCACTTTTAACCAACAGTCTGTTATTACCTGCAGGAAGGTTTACTAGTATATTGTAGGCATCCAAATCTGTTATACCATCATTAGTGTTTTCATAGATCAAAACATCGTTCAACCAAACTTTAGCAAAAGATGAACTTCCCAAACGAACTACAGCTTTCTTTGCCGTTGGGTTGTTAATAAAAGTCTGTGCATAATTTACCCCGCCTCCGTACTCAGAATGATTGGAATAGTATTGATAGGCCTCTTTCTCTCTTCCTTTTTGTTCGTACCAATTAATGAATCCATTACTATTGGCATTAAAATTGGTTGAAGAAACAGCTTTCGTCTCCGGAGCGTATTCCGTAGCTAGACCACTACCGTTTAAATTCTCAAAACTACCGCAGAATTGCCATGACTTAATAGCAGGAATAGCATCGTTAAGTTTATCATAGGTTTCCCAATCATTAGAATGTTGAGCCACTGCGGATTTTAAATACCGAAGAGATTCTTTAACCGTAGCATTATTTATGCGTTCTAAGGGTATACTATTTATATTACTTATGTTTCTTTTATTGAAACCAGAACCTAAATAAGTATCAAAAAAGAAAGTATTGTTCCATAACGCATATAAGTAATACTCAAAATCTGGTTGAGAAATTACACGCTCCAGAAACCCATCTGAAGATGTAAATTTACCATTCTCATTGGCTATGATTTCCGTAGTAAGTATATCCGGCAAACGTCCTTTATTCTTCTTTTGGAATTTAATTTGGGCTTCTTGTCTTTGGTTCTTTAAAAGAAGCTGCCAATACGGGTCTATTTTCTTAATTTCTTGTGCTTGGGAACAAGATGCCGAAAAGACAAAGGCCACTAGAAGAAGACGGTAAAATCTCATAAGTAGGTAGGTTAAATTAAGGTTTGGATAAATTATAACGCAAGATTTCACCAATTGGTATGCTCTATTCTCCAGTGCATAAAATTTACTTAGACCCCAAACAGCCCATTGTTGAAATTACATACCGAACAACGAATTTATACAATAAGCCAAAGTAACGGGCGTTGATTCATAAGGTGTTAGCAAATAGCATCTTTCCAAATCAGGAGACCCCAAATCCTCCTAAAAACATAGAGTTATGAAAAAGCGCATTGTATACCTACTTTTCAGTGCTGTTCTAGTATTATCAACAAGCTGCTCAAAAGACGAAGAAGAAACTGCTCTTGTGAGTAGTGAGGCAAAAATCTCTACCGATACGGGACTCTCTTTTGCAAATTCCAACGGATTTTCCGCAGATTATGTAACCTTTAAACTTAGGCATGGCACCGGAGAGGAAAAAGAATATGGGCAAAATCTAAGCAATTATAGTGTAACTACTTTAGAGCAAGGCCCCAGAACCATTTATCAAATAAAAGCATTTAATGACGGCCAAGAAATCCCCTTTAAATCTTTTACTTATGGTGAAGATGGAAACAAAAATGAGGTTAAATCAACTTCCATAATTGAAATAATGGATAAAAAAGTGCTACAGATTGTTTTGGAAGATGTAGAGTAATACACTCTTATCTTAACATCAATCTATAAAATATTTTCCTTCATTTTGTTCCATGCGCGTATAAGCAGGAATGCGGATACAACGGCTATTCCCGTAAGCAATAATGCCGCTTCGGTCCTGCCATAAATCCAATACCCTGTAGCGAACATAATAGTGTATATAAGAACACATCCTAAAAGCATTGCCATAATACCTTGTGGCACACTCCACTTCTCGTTATCCTTGGCTATTTTTTCGCCATCAACATAAGCATCGTTTACCACCTTTGCCCAACCTGGACCACCAGGCTGAATGCGCTTATAAAATGAACGCAACGTAGCCTTAGACTCCGGTTGTGTCATAAATGTTGCCGTTAGCCATATAGCCGAAGTGAGAACTACTACAAATGGATATTCCGACCAATCTGGAAAGACACCGGTCTTTTCAGCAAAAAGCGCAGGTCCTAAAGCTGTTGTTTTCAGTAAAATTGATATAATTCCTGAAGCGAACATGGCGGTAATCTCGCTCCATGCGTTTATGCGCCACCAGAACCATCTCAATATAAAAATAAGTCCCGTACCAGCTCCAAAAGTCAATAATATATCAAATATCTGAAGTGCGTTTTCGAGTGCCAAGGCCAAACCGGCACTTAAAATCATAAGTACTACCGTAGAAATTCTTCCCACAGCTACCATTTGTTTTTCTGTTGCGTTAGGATTTACTTGTTGCTTGTAAAAATCAAACACTATATAAGACGAACCCCAATTTAATTGTGTAGAAATCGTACTCATGTAAGCCGCGATCAAAGAAGCCAAAACAACTCCTAAAAGGCCGCTTGGTAATTTGGTCAACATAGCGGAATATGCCAAATCATGACCTAATTTATCTTCTGCAATATTTGGGAAAGCCTCTTGTATACTGGCAATATCCGGATATACTACCAATGATGCAAGGGCTACTAAAATCCATGGCCATGGTCTAAGTGCATAATGCATGATATTAAAAAAGAATGTTGCACCAATAGCATGATTTTCATCTTTTGCGGCCAACATACGTTGCGCGATGTAACCTCCACCACCTGGCTCTGCTCCCGGGTACCAAGAACTCCACCACTGTACAGCTAACGGAATTATAAAGAGTGTAATTAACGCTTTCCTATTGCTGAAATCAGGTATAATATCCAGCTTATTTGTTACGTTCTCATTTGCCATTAGTGCTTCAATACCACCAACTTCTGGAATGTTCACCAAATAATATGCAGCACCTATAGCTCCCGACATTGCTACAAAGAACAAAAGAAAATCTGTATAAACCACACCTTTAAAACCTCCTAATGCACTAAAAGTAACCGTAATTAATCCTGCTCCTACAACGGTTTGCCAAGGTTCTAGGCCCAACATAATCCCGCCGATCTTAATGGCTGCCAATGTTACCGAAGCCATTGTAATTATATTAAAAAGTGCTCCTAAATAAATGGCACGGAACTTTCTTAAGAAACTTGCCGGTGCACCACCATAGCGCATTTCATAAAATTCCAAATCTGTATTCACATTAGATTTACGCCAGAGTTTTGCATAAACAAAAACCGTTAAAAGACCTGTAATTAAAAATGCCCACCAAACCCAATTGCCAGATACACCATTAGTTCTCACAATATCCGTTACTAGATTTGGCGTGTCCGTAGAAAAAGTTGTAGCCACCATGGATAATCCCAAAAGCCACCAAGGCATAGTTCTACCCGAAAGAAAAAATTCCGAAGAATCCTGCCCGGATTTTTTAGAAACGTAAAAGCCAATACCCAAAACAATAGAGAAAAAAACAATGATAAAACTGTAGTCTAATGTAGATAACTCCATTAATAATAAAGGGTTTTAGGTGAATTGTTAAAGATATTGTTTTTTTAGGATACTTTTGCGCTTTGTCAACCAAACCTATTCTTGTGTTTTTATTTACTTCTTTTAACATTACAATTACTGCCTGGGCCCTTGCATTTACTGCTGCTACTGTCATTGGACTCTCAAAAGCCGGCATAAAAGGAATTGCGATCGTTAATGTAACCCTTATGGCTCTTGCCTTCACCGCAAAGTCTTCTACAGGAATTGTAGTTCCTTTACTTGTTGTAGGTGATATTTTTGCGGTTATCTATTATAATAGACATGCCAATTGGGCCCATATCATAAAATTCTTACCATGGATTTTAGTTGGTATTACAATTGGAGTAATCATAGGTAATGATTTGGATGAGGGCCTTTTTAAGATTGCCATGGCCATCATAATTTTAACAAGTGTGGTAATGATGTATTGGTGGGATAGACGCAAATCTCAAGCCGTACCCACACATTGGCTCTTCGCTGGCCTTGTAGGGACCATTGCAGGAATCACAACTATGATAGGAAATCTGGGTGGTGCATTCAGTAATATTTACTTTTTGGCAATGCGGGTATCAAAAAATGAATTCATAGGTACTGCTGCTTGGTTGTTCCTGATTATTAATGTCCTGAAATTACCTTTACACATATTCGTTTGGAAAACCATAACGGTTGAAACTCTTCTTTTTGATTTAAAACTGATTCCCGGGATAATCCTTGGGGTTTTCTTGGGCATCCGTTTAGTGAAGATTATAAAAGAAGATTTTTATAGAAAAATGATTTTAGTTTTAACGGCGTTAGGCGCTATTATGATTTTAGTCAGATAACAATCGCTTCATACTAAGTGCTTGTATAGGATATCTTGGTTTTCCTATTTTTTTCTTAATTGGTTGAAATTCAAATTTCAGAATTGTATCTTGAATCCGTCTATTTTACCAAGATAGCCGTATATAGTAACGGTTGCAGGCGCAAGCCACATAAGATCAGCGTCTTTTCTGTTAAAAGTAAATAAGACTCAGCCAAAACCATACTAAAGTAAGAACTGATTCGTTCGCTACTTATACGAAGACCCATCACGGGCACATTTTAAGGGGCGAATACCGATTATTGCCTGTAATCCCAAATTATAGGAACGGTAAATTTTTATATCAATGAGACAACTTTTCACATATATAGGGTTGCTATTGTTGGCTGTATCTTGCAGTACCATTAGTGTAACCAGAAAATCGAATAAAAAAGGTAAAGTAGAAAGCCTAGCGTCCACAAGTGCAAAAGCATACGACCGTCTAATTACCAGCGAAGCTATTTCCAGTACTGGACTTTTTGATGTCCATAAAGTAGCGGATAAATATTATTTTGAAATTCCGGACAGCCTTTTCAATCGTGAAATGCTCGTGGTCACCCGTTTTATTAAAACGCCATCTGGCGCAGGTAATTACGGTGGTGAAAAGATTTCAGAGAATACGATTACTTTCGAAAAAGGACCTTCCAACAATATTTTTCTTCGCATTGCTACATTGGTAAGTGCGGCCAGTGAAGATGATGCTATCTCTAAAGCGGTTAACAATTCTAACATTACTCCTATACTCGAAGCTTTTGCTATAAAAGCTACTAACGAGGATAAACAAACCCATGTAATAGAAGTAACAGACTTTATAAATGGCGAAAACCCATTGTTGGCCCTTAGCGGTGACCAAAAAGACGCTTATAAACTCACCTCTTTAGAAAAAGATAAATCCTACATAAAGGAAATAAACTCCTTTCCCGTAAACACGGAAATCAAGACTGTTAAAACGTATAAGGCCAAATCCGTTACCGACAAAAGAAAAGAGCTTCCGGCAGCCATTCTTGCTGGCGTAGTAACATTAGAGCTAAATAATTCTTTTATTTTGCTCCCAAAGGTTCCTATGAGAAAAAGATTGTATGATGACCGCGTAGGTTATTTTGCAAGCTCGTATTTAGAGTATGGTGACGACCAACAACAGGTAGATCGCAACACTTACATTCATAGGTGGCGCTTAGAGCCAAAAGAAGAGGACTTCTTAAAGTGGAAGCAAGGCGAATTGGTAGAGCCCAAAAAACCAATTGTTTACTACATTGACCCGGCCACTCCAAAAAAATGGAGACCTTTTCTAATTCAAGGTATTAACGATTGGCAAGTAGCTTTTGAACAAGCTGGATTCAAAAATGCGATTATTGGTATGCCGTGGCCCGAAAATGATAAAACCATGAGTCTTGAAGATTCTCGTTTTTCAGTGTTGCGCTATTTTGCTTCACCATCCAAAAATGCGTACGGTCCAAATATTGTAGACCCAAGAAGTGGAGAAATATTAGAAAGCCATATTGGTTGGTATCACAATCTTATGAGCCTTTTACATAGCTGGTATATGGTTCAAGCCGGTGCGGTAGATGAGCGTGCCAGAAAAATGGAATTTGATACGGAACTCATGGGGAACCTTATTCGTTTTGTAGCCTCTCACGAAGTTGGTCATACTTTAGGGCTCAGACATAATATGGGCGCTAGCTCAGCAACGCCTGTAGAAAAATTAAGAGATGCAGAATTTCTGAAAAAGAACGGACATACAAGTTCAATAATGGATTATGCCCGTTTTAATTATGTAGCGCAGCCAGAAGACAGCATTCCTGCGGATGATCTAATGCCTCGTATTGGTGATTATGACAAGTGGGCCATACAATGGGGCTATTCCAGATTTGCCGATGATTTATCCATTAAGGATGAAAAAGAGTTATTGAGCCAGATGGTTGTTGATAGTGTTTCATCCAATCCAAGACTTTGGTTTGGGGGCGAAGGGCGCGATTTTGACCCCAGATCACAAACCGAGGATTTAGGTGATGATGCTATGCAGGCCAGCATGTACGGTATTCTTAATTTACAAAGAATTGCTCCGTATCTAAAGAAATGGACAAAAGAAAGAAGTAGTGATGATTACGCAAACCTTGACCAGATTTATAAGGATCTGGTTGGGCAGTATAGCGACTATATATTTCATGTGGCCAAGAACGTTGGCGGAATTTATGTTACTCCAAAGACCATGGGTGAAGAGGGTGAAGTGTATAGGCCTGTTGATAAACAAAAGCAAAAACAGGCACTGGTATTCCTGAGTGACTATATCTTTAAAGAACCAAAATGGTTGTTACGAAATGATATTTTGAACGCCATACAGTCTCCACAATCTAAGGAATCGGTTACGAAGACCATGGAAAGCGTAATGATGAATCTTTTAGGCGGAAGCCGTTTAAGCCGTATGACCTTTATTGCTGAGCGTTATGAAAACGAAGACCCTTATCTTCCCGAAGATTATATGGATGATTTGAATCAGTTGGTCTGGGGAGATATGAATGTTTTTTATCAAACCAATGCATACCGAAGAAAATTACAAAAATCATACGTTGCTAACTTGATTACCTTGTACAAACCAGATGAAGCCGAAGGTTTGGTGGAAGGTATATTGGCCAAACTTTCTAAAGGGTATACCTCAAATACGGATGTTCGTTCCTTGGCACTGGACAACCTTATCAACCTGCAGGGTAAAATTAAAAGAACCATCCCCGTAATGACCGATAGGTTGACCATTGCACATTTAAATTATTTGAAAAGGGAAATTGAATCTGTGGTGGGCGAAACAAAAGATATTGATCCTCTATTCATTCCTTTCCGAAGAGATATCTCTATTCAAGAGAGTGAAGAAAACTAGTTTATTACAAACTTATTTTTCCTAATCCGGGAGCATCCGATGGGTATAGTACACCCCTTTCTAAATTGAACAAACCTTTAAAAGGGTCATTCACAACAGCTAAGTGACCATCTAAATCGGCATAATTAATATTAGGTCGTGACAAAGCAAAATGCAAACCTGCAGAAATACCCAGTGCACATTCGTCATTACAGCCTACCATAGTTTCAATATGGGCTGATTTTGCTACGGAGTTGATATGCATCCCTTCAAAAATACCACCAACTTTCATCAGTTTAATATTTACCATATCTACCCTCTCGTTCTGTGCCAGTCTAAAAACATCAGTTAAGGTTTTTAAACTTTCGTCGGCCATTAACGGAATGTCTATCTGATCCATGACCTGGCCCAAGCGCTCTTCTTTTTCCTGTTTTGTGGGCTGTTCAAAAATTTCAATTCCAATTTGGCTTGTTGCCTTTACAAACGCAACAGAATCAACTACTGAGTATCCTTGATTTCCATCGAATCGAAAAGTAACTTCAGGAAATTTTTCATGGAGCAACGTCATTTTTTCGATATCATCAGCTAAGCTATGTCCGCCTTTAACTTTAAGGATAGAAAAACCCTGCTGAACAAAATCTTTTGCTTGCGCCAGAGTTTCATCCAACGATAAAATACCAATCGTTATACTTGTGGCAATGCTCTTACGATAACCACCTAAGAACTTATAAAGCGGCACATCTGCCTTTTTGGACATTAAATCGTAAAGTGCCATATCTACCATGGCCAAGGAAGACGATTTTCTGCCTAAAAGCTTTTTAAGTTCCATTAAGATAAAGGCATATGTAAAAGGATCCTTTCCTTTTAGGTAGGGAATGATAAGTGCTTTTAGAGCCATCTCTACCTCTTTAGGGTGTTCTCCCGTAACTATCTTGTCCGGAGCTGAACACCCGTACCCTACAATGGTGCTATCTGTCTCAATTTTAAGTATAAAATTTACCGTATTATCTATCGTTTCATAAGCGATAGTGTAAGGCTCTGAGAGTTTTAAATCTAGCCTTTCATAAGACACATTGGTTATTTTCATTGAATTTTTTCCTTTAATAATGCCACTAGTTCTTTTGCTCCATACTTTAAAACATCAAAAGCAGGGAGTTTTGTTTCTAGGGTAATTTGTTTACAGGCCTCTAGAATCTCATCTTCTTCCATATCTTCATGGTTTACGGTAATAGCTATTACCTTTTTACCAGAAATAACTTCAATAGCATTTATCTGCTCTGCTAGGGAATGCATTTTATAGCCTGGAAACCCATCATATTCCAATCGTTTTGGGGCATGCTGTAGTATTACGTAATCCGGTCTTCCTGCTGCCAAAATCTCAAACCCTCCTGGGTAAGCAGGGTTCATAAGACTGCCCTGACCTTCAATAACGATAACATCAGGGTCTTCATTTTTATATGCACTTACAACGGCATGTTCAATCTCACCCGAAACAAAATCATTAATACAGCTATCCATAACCATACTATATTTTGCACCTTGCATCCAAGCAGTTTGCCCGGTACCTATCATCTCCGCTTTTTGACCTGCATCTCTCAAACCATGAACTAAAAGCCATGCTGTCGTACGCTTGCCAAGTGCAGAATCTGTACCCAAAACAGCCAATTTAAGGCAATCTACTTTTTCTATATCTCCTGTGAAAAAATGGAGTTTGTCCCTATCCGGTGTTTTACGTACATCACGAATGCGACAGTTATTTTTCGTAGCAATTGCCATCAATGCTGCGTCGTTGGTCAAAAAGTCGTGCAGTCCGCTATCTACATTCCAACCCATTTCCAAAGCTTTGGAAATAGTAGCCTTAGCTTCTTGTGGTAGTCGTCCTCCGTCTGGTGCTAACCCAATAACAAGTGATTTAGGAGTATTGCCAGAAGCATTCAAGGTTTCAATAGCTTGATCTATAGTAGCAAAAACCGGGATTCCGCTAGGTTTCTCATCAAGTACTTCACCTGCATCCCTACCGGCATATTTAGCATCCAGTACACCAACAACATCGTAACGCTCCGTAAAACGAACTAGACCGTGTGCAGTTTTTCCATTTGGGGTATTAAAAGCTCCGTCGCAATAGACTAAAGCGTTTCCATCAATTGATTTTTTCATTCTCTTAATATTAATTTTTTGCTGTCAGTACCGCTACAAAACGGTCTGGTTCAAAATTCATTTTTTCATCAAGTTCCAGCAATGCTATAAGTCCTGCAGTGGATGCGGGTAAAATGCGAAAACCCTCTTTCTTGGCCAATAAAGCCGTCATGTCCTTTAATTTTTTATCACTGATATTGTATGCCTCACCACCAGACTCTTTTAAAGCATACAAAGCCTCTTCGCCATCAAAACTATGCCAGTTTATAAGTGGTTCATTATACTTTGTTTCTTTGATAACCTCCGGATTCAAATCTTTGCAATAATCCAGACCTTGCAAGAACGATTGAATGATAGGATTTTTTCTAGAGGATGACGCAGCAATCATTTTTGGTATTCTAGAGGTTTTCCCTCTCTTATACAAACTAACGAACCCACGATAGATTCCTGCGAAAAGTGTACCGTTAGAAACCGGAACAGCACAATACTTGGGTGCATCTCCTAAATCTTCGAAAATCTCTGTTGCAATCTGGGAGTACGCACTAATCTGTAAAGGGGTGTTCGCTCCTCCAGGATTAGCATCATACCAATCGTTATTTTTTGCGAGTTCGCTACTTTCCTTTACAACATCTTCATAACTACCGGACATACGAATGATCTCTGCGCCTAGCAGTTGCATCTCAACAACACGGTCTGTATGGAAGCTTTCAGGAATATATATTTTACAGGCTATACCCGCCAAATTTGCTGCCAAGGCAACCGCAACCCCATAATTGCCGCAAGTAGCCAAAGAAACCACTTGAAACTCTCTTCGGAGTGCATCGTAGATTTGTGCAAAAGCAATACGATCTTTTTGCGTACCAGTAGGGTTATCACCTTCATACTTTATATAAAGCTGGCGAATATCAAATTCGCGCTCCATGGTTTTGGCACGGTGTAGTCCCGTATCTCCCACCTCAAGATTTATAATATCTTCATACGACTCCAAGCGGTCCACCAAGGATTTACTTTTGTCCTTGACAAATTCGCTTAATTTTTTAGTCTCGGAAGACACCTTGTTTTCTGCGGTTTTAACACCGTCTCTTAAATCCATTTGTATAATTTGATATGGGGAAATTCCCTATCAAATGTAATATGTTTTTCATCACGATTTAAAAAATAATTTTAAAATTATTGGTCTGAAAATCAATCTTCTACACCAAATTTTTCCATAGTAGTCAGTTCAGGTGAACCTCCTCTATTTCCACACCCGGAAGCAATGTATAAATCATCTTCAAAAAGAACCAAACCGCTGCCATGTCTACCTTCAACCATATTTGGAAGGGTATGCCACTTATGAGTGTTCAAATCCAAAACCTCAACTTCGGAATGTGCCTTCTCTTGGCTGGTAGATTCACCTCCTACAACAATTAACTCATCATTAAATAGAGCTGCGGCATTACCAGCACGTTCTGTCGGAATATTATTTGGCAATGTTTGCCAAGTATTATTTTTTATATCATACACATCAACCTCTGCGATAGTGCCTCCAAAAACAGAATTAGGATCAATACCAGAATTGCGGCCCGCAGGAGCATAAATTTTACCATCTGCCAAAACCGCTTGAAAATGGTCTCTTGCACGTGGGGCGTCTGCCAGAACTTCCCACTCGCCCGTACTTGGGTCATAACGATCTAGCCACTTTTTATAATCTCCTATATGCCCGTTTTTAATTCCGCACGCAATATATACTTTGCCCTCATGAAGAATATTCCCCGTGGACCCACGTCTTCTTTCCGACGGGATTTCGTCTCCCTTTGACCATTCATCATTAGCAGGATCGTAAATATAAATATACTCTGTTGGGGTTTCGGCAGGATATTTACCCGTTAAGGCCGCAATAAGATAGATTTTCTTCTCAAAAACTATGGGTTGAAAATGATGTATTTCAATAGGTGGTTTTGCTCCTTGAGACCATGATTGAGTTTCTGTATCATAAATACTTACTGGGCGAATACCTCTTCCTCCCAACAAATAGAATTTATCTTCTACTTGAACAAATGCCGCTTCATGGCGAGCTACCGGTTTACTGCCATCCGCAGATGCAACCGACTCCCATTTCATAATCGGTTTTTGAATGGTAATCTCGTCTACCGAATTTTCAACTTTCGCTTTTTTATCAGAATTGTCCTTGCAAGCCGTAAATAGCAGAATAACACTTAGCAGACCTATATACTTTTTAACCATTTGGAAGATATTTTCTTACTATCCAAATGTAATAAAAATCAACTCGACAACTTTAGTTCTGCTTTTTCAAATTTTGTTTTTGGCGCTTCACAAACAGAACAAATATAGGTTTCCGGTAACTCTTCAAAAGCAGTGTCTTTTTCAATACCGGCGCTTAAATCACCATACAGGGGGTCATATACGGTAAAACAAGATTGACATTGATGAATTGTTTTAGTTTCTTGTTCAACAACTATTTTAGGTGCCTCACTTTTTTCGACCTCTCTACCCAATTGGTCAAAATACTTCTTACTGAGTTCCATTAAAAGACCGGGTAGCTCAATCTTGTCCACATCTTGCGCATACGCCTTATACTTTTGACTATTAGGGTCAAAGTTTTCAAAATGAAGAACATTATATGTAGGTCTCACCTCAAAATCCTTTACAATGGTTGGCGAACTATTCTTTTCTATAATCACAGAAGCAAAATGAGACCGTTTGCCCACATCATTGCTAATACCAAAAGTTAATCCGTAGGTACTAATATCATTTTGGTCAAAACTACGAACCAAAAACTTTTTAAGTTCTAGAGCTTCATTATCATCTACGGGAAGGTGCCAGTTCATTTCTAGCTGGGAATGTCTAACATTTATGCCCCATTGTCCTAAAAACCGCTCCAATGCAGGCCTACTCTGTTTTTGAATGCCCTTAACAACGAAAGATTTCCAAGGAGTTATACAAATTTTACCAATACTATTATCCAAGCAAAAACCACAGAACTCCTTTAAAAACGAAAGGTCATATCTATTGTTCCGCCAGTAGAGACCTAACCAATATTGGTCTAGACCCATGCGGTTCATACCCTCATAATATGGAAACGTAAGATACGGTACCTTCAGCTCTTTTTCTATAGTTTTATTATTGGTGTCAAGGTTTTTATTCAAGATAAAAAACAATTCTTCTACGTCTTGAACATCTTCATAAATGTCCTCTATTGCCTTGGAGATGGTAGTGATATCCCAACTGTAAATTAAAACGGGATAATAGGCGGCCTTTTGCCAATGTGGTAACTTAATATTCAAGTACCAATAATCCTCATTTTCTGAAGCTATATAATTTAGGTTACCACTAAAAAGGGGTACTAGCCTTTGCTTAGGATCCGTTATATTTATTTTGAGTTCCGGCTGATAATCAAACCCCTCTAAAATATAGAGATATGTTGATCCCTGAAGCCAGTGGGTCATATCAAAAATATCTGCGGATATGTATGAGCTTACAATATTTTGGTACTCTCTCTTGGTAATGATATTGGTGTTAAATTTTGACATATGTTCTAGCTGATTCTCCTCAACGCCTTTTAGCGGAAAAAGCAAATCTTGTCTAGAGCCAAAATAGACCTCGTTGAGCCCTGCAGCTTCCAATAAGCCAATAATATCTTTAAGTTCACCCGGTGAGGTAACTCCTCCTTTTATTAATATACGGTGCAGATCATCGTTCATAATATCCGTTTTTAATTAGCTAATTGTAGTTGTTTGTTCAATATGGCCTTTACCTCTGGTTTGCAGCTACCACAACCCAAACCAGCTCCGGTCTGAGAGCAGAGCTCATTAAAATCAGAACATCCACCAGCAATGGCATCGGTAACATTTCCTTCTCCCACTTGACTACAAGAACAGACCAATTTTCCTTTTAACGGAACAGAAGTTGATGCTCCTCTAAGTAGCTCGTTACGTTTCTCCGATAGTTCAATTTCCTCTTCTATTAAGCGTTTAAACTCGGCAAATTCATTTTTATCGCCCATTAAAATCGCCCCTTTTAATGTATCGTCCTTTACGATACATTTTTTATAGAAGCGCTGGCTAACATCCATTAAAATAATCTCTTCGTAACTGCTATCTCCAGAAGGTGCGTTCACCATTCCTATACTACACAAATCCAAGTTCTCAAACTTTAGGATATTCATAAGTACGGAACCATTATAGATACTACTAAAATCCCCCAAAATATAGTTAGCCGCAATATCTGCCTGCTGTTCTGCCGCAGATGTAATTCCAAAAAGGGCGTTCTTAAACTCCGCTATTTCACCCAAGGCAAAAATTGAGGGGTCATTGGTCTGCAAATACGAATTGACCCGCACACCTCTTCTGGTAACTAAATTGGCTTTTTTTGCCAGTTCTATATTGGGCCTTGTTCCTATGGCATATACAATAGCATTGCATTGTATGGTTCTACCCGTTTTTAAATTCACTAAAAGCTGAAACGGGTTTTCTTTTTCTTCAAAAACCGTACTTACCTCATTGTCAAAATAAAGATTGATATTCCTTTCGGTAACATCTTCCGCCAACAATCGGCTTGCTACTCTATCTAACTGCCGTTCCATAAGGCGCGGTGCCCGCTGTACGATACTAATGTTGATATTTATGTTCTTAAGAGCGGCCGCTAATTCTAAACCTAAGAGGCCACCACCTACAATTACCACATGTTGTTCCGTGGCAGGAAGTCCTGTTTCCTGAAGGTATTTTTTAAGTTTATCCGCATCTCCGCGTTCACGCATAGTAAACCGTCCAGGAAGATTGATCTGAACTTCGCTCGGGACAAATGCCCTACTACCGGTAGCCATAATAAGCAAATCATACGAGTGTATCAATCCTGAACTATCCGTTACCTGCTTCATTGAAGAGTTAATCTCCGTAATTCCTATTCCGGAATGCAGGGTGACATTCAATTTCTTAAGTTCCCCGTTTTTAAGTTTCTCCAAGGCTTCCCAGGAAAGTTCATCACTTACATATTCAGGTAACAAAACACGATTATAGAAAGGGTCTCTCTCTTTTGAAAAGACATGTAACTGATCTTTTTTATTCTTTTCCCTATAGGATTGGATAAAGCGATACGCAGCGGCACCGGCTCCAATAACCACTATTTTTTGGGCTGGTTTTACAAACTTTTCAACCTGTACGGCACAATACTTAAAATCTGGTTCTTTGGAGATTGGGTCAACCAAATCACTAGTGAGGTTATTGGCCCTTCCGAAATCGTTATTCAATATTTTTCCCCAGTGCATTGGAAGGAAAACCACGCGCTCACGTATATCAAAATTGATTTTCACCTTTACTTGTACCTCTCCCCTTCTGCTTTTAATCACAGCAATATCCCCTTCCTTTAGTTTTCGTAGATAGGCATCTACTTTATTCATTTCTAAATACGGTTGAGGGATATGGGTAAGCAAACGTTTCACTTTACCTGTTTTGGTTCGGGTATGCCATTGATCTCTTACCCTTCCTGTATTCAGTATAAGCGGAAAATCAATATCTGTTTCTTCCGATTTGTTGTAAATGCTTTTTGGTGCATTAAAATGGGCTTTTTTATCATTCGTATGAAAGTTGAGATCTGTGAACAGACGCGGAGTGCCCGGATGTGTTTTATGAGGAACCGGCCATTGAAAACTCCCTTCTTTTTTAAGGCGTTCATGAGATAACCCTGTAACATCTATATTGGTTCCTTTTGTAAGCAGACAATGTTCATCATACACCTCACTTGCATTTTTATAATCAAAACCCTCATAGCCCATGGCCTGAGCAAAACGCCATAGAATTTCCACATCTGGCAAAGCGTCCCCAGGAGCATCAATAACTTTGGGCAAATAACTTATTCTTCTTTCTGAGTTCGTCATAGTACCATCTTTCTCTAACCATCCTGCAGCAGGAAGTAACAAATCTGCAAATTTGGTAGTTTCGGAATTATGACTGATATCTTGAACCACAACAAAAGCGGCGTTCTTTAGTGCTTTTTCTACCTTTTTCACATTTGGCATACTAACCGCAGGGTTCGTACAAATAATCCAAATTGCCTTTAATTTTCCACTTTCCAGAGCATCGAACATTTCTGTTGCCGTGTAGCCCGGTTCTGAATTTATTTCTTTCCCTCCCCAAAAATCGGAAACTTCTTTTCTATGCTTGGGGTTACCTAAATCTTTATGTGCCGCCAAAAGACTTGCCATACCTCCCACTTCACGACCGCCCATGGCATTGGGTTGGCCTGTTAATGAAAACGGCCCACATCCAGGCTTACCTATTTGACCTGTTAACAAAGAAAGGTTTAAAAGGGAAACATTTTTAGAAACACCAATTACACTTTGGTTAAGACCCATAGTCCACATACTTATGAACTTATTGGCGTCACCTATATATTGAGCAGCTTTACGGATATCTGCAACGGGAACACCACATTTTTCGGCTGCTTGGCGTAAGGAAAGTGTAAAAGCACTCTCCTTGCAGGCATCAAAATTTGAGGTATGTTTTTTAATAAAGTTCTTATCTATTTTTTTCTTTTCAATAAGATATCTTGCTATAGCATTAAAAAGAATTACGTCTGTTCCCGGAAGTATCTGTAAGTGTAAATCCGCTGAAGCGCAAGTCTGGGTTTTTCTTGGATCTACTACTATAATTTTTACGTTGGGATTATTTTCTTTGTGTTGCTCTAAGCGTCTGTAGAGAATAGGATGACACCACGCAGGGTTGGCTCCGGCAATCAAAAAACAATCTGCCAGCTCAATATCCTCATATGAAATGGGTACAGAATCTTCACCTAGTGTTTTTTTGTAACCCACTACTGCAGAACTCATACAAAGACGACTATTAGTATCTACATTGTTTGTACCTATAAATCCTTTGGTAATTTTATTTACCAAATAATACTCCTCCGTAAGACATTGCCCCGATACGTAGAACCCTACACTATCTGGCCCGTGTTTGGCAATAATACTTTTGAATACAGCTGCAGCACGATCAAAAGCAGCATCCCATGTAACTTTTTCCAATGGATGGTTTCTACTCCACCGCATTTCTGGGTGCATAATACGGTCAGTAGTGTCTTGCGCCACATAGTTAAGATTTCTTCCCTTTGAGCAAAGCATGCCCTTATTGGAAGGGTATTCCGGATCACCGTCTACCTCTATCTTACCTTTATTATCTACGTCTACCAATATACCGCAACCTACGCCGCAATAGGAACAAACGGTCTTATGTGTTTTCTTTTTCAACATTGCTTTTCCTTTTTGATGTAATCATCAAAATTAGATACAGCAAGTTAAAAAATTACGTATATATACGTAGTGTTTTTTTCGTAATAGTTTGATGTTTTAATCCTACATCAACAAAAAAAGAGCCTATTCATTACTTTTCGATCAATGAACTAAAATACGACCCCAACATGGCGAAACTTCCACTAAGAGCCCATTTTCATTGGCTTTTTGGCAATATTCGGTATTTAAGAGGTCCGAGAAATTTTGTAGTAAAAAGCCTTTAAGCGGAATATTTATCACTGCCACTTTACTTGAAGAATTTACAATAACAATAACCGTTTTATACGTACTTTTCCTTGTGAATACATATTGTTCTTTGTTAACTACCAATGTGTCATAGGCCCCATATAATAGGGTCTTACAATTATCTCGGACGCAAATAAACTGTTTTATTGCATCTAACAGTTTTGGGTGCTTTGCCAGCTTGCCTAGATTTTTTAGGTTTACTTTTGGCCGTAATAAATCATCGCTATGTGCCGTTTTCTTTCCTTCAAAACCCCATTCACTACCATAATATATAGCAGGTATTCCAGGAAGAGTAAATAATAGAAGATATAAAGGAAAAAGGTGTTCTGGTTTTTTAAGTGTACTGGCGGCTCTGTTTACATCATGATTATCTACAAACGAATAGAGTTCAAGATTTTTGTAACGCCCCTTCGGGCCAAAATTTTGCGTTACAGTTTTAGCAATTTTAGAGAAATTACCTGAATTAAAACTTTCATAAATTGGGGTATGGTAATCGTAATTCGTTACGGAATCCAGCATAGTGGCATTTACCCATTTGTTGTAATTACCGTGTACAACTTCTCCCATAATCCAAAAACCAGGATTCTCCTTCTTACAGAAAAGCGAAAGCTCTCTCATAAAATCAAAATCAAGAACATCTGCAGTATCCAAACGCAACCCATCAATTTTATAGGTGTTAATCCACTTTTTTACTGCACCAAATAGATAAGCTCTTACCTCCTTGTTCTTTAGGTTTAGTTTTACGAGCTGATAGTGACCTGACCAAGTATCATAGATAAAAGGGTCTTTTAATGGGCTCTTCTTAGAAAAATCTACATTGCAAAACCAATCAATGTATTTTGATTTCTTTCCAAATCTGCGTAGGTCTATAAATGCGAAGAAATCCCTTCCTACATGATTGAACACTCCGTCTAACACCACACTTATTCCCAATTCATGCGCTTGACCAACAAAAGCGATCAAATCTGCATCATCACCCAACCGGCGGTCTACTAAATAATAGTCTGCCGTATCATACCCGTGTGTGGAGGACTCAAAAACCGGGCCTATATATAAAGCATTAAAACCCAGTTCCTGTATATGTTTTAACCATTCATATAGCTCGGGAAATCTGTGAACGGGAGCGGAAACCAAATCATTGGTTTTATCCACACCTAAAAGCCCTAAAGGATATATATGATAAAAAATGGCTTTTTCCATGGATAGAAGCTGCTCTGAAGCCAAAATAGAAGAAAATTAAGTACTAACCTTTAGCACTACACCAAATTAAATTGTTGTGCTTTTTTTGAAAGGTCTATTAAATTCTTAACCTCCATTTTACGCATAAGGTTAAATCTATGTGTTTCTACCGTACGCTTACTATTCTGTAGTTTTTCTGAAATTTGCTTATTGGTTAAACCTGATAAGACCAATTCTAGCACTTGGAGTTCTTTGTTCGTCAAATCAAATTGATTGCTAGTAGAATCCGCTTTTTTTGGTGTTTCAATAGATGTACCTCCACCAGAACCCAAGAGATTATTTACCAAAACATTAGAAATGTCTCCACTATAATACTTACCACCTTCTCGAACGGAATGAATAGCCTTAATGAACTCAACTTTTCCTGTGTCTTTTAATAAGTATCCCCTGGCACCCGCTTTTACCGATTGTAAAATATACTCTTCCGAATCATGCATAGAAAGGATAATGCATTTTACAGGTGAGTTTTGAGCGCTAAGTTTTTCAACCGCTTCTATGCCCGTCATTTTAGGCATCCTAATATCGATTATCAATAAATCAGGCGAATTTCTATTCACCATTTCAATTGCCTCCATACCGTCTGAAGCTTCTCCAATGACTTTCAAATCAGATTCACTTTCTAATAAAGCCCTAATTCCGTCGCGGACCAAAGAATGGTCGTCTGCTAAAATGATACTTGTTGTTTGGTTCAAAATATGCGTAATTATACGTACAAAGATAATCGATTTTTACAAAAATAGATTATCATGCATTTATGCCTTCATTGGCCTAGTCCAAATCTGCGAATTTCATTCTAGATTCTTAGAAATCTACTTTAAAGCTAAGCTCCCCAGCTTAGGATTCTTATAAAAAGAACCGCTACAACAAAAAGGTTGTAACGGCCCTATCGAAGCACCTTTATAGATGTAAACTATTCTTTTGCCGTATTTAAAAACTTAGGTTTCATGGTTAATTGTACCCATGCCCAGTTTTGGACACTACCGGCGGCATCCTCAGTTATCCCCTTTAATTCGTACATACCATCACTAGCAAACATTTGGGAATAGCCTATGGCCAATCCGTAACCCTTGAAATTCTTAGCAAAAACCAAGTCAACTTCAGTACCAAGTGATTTTTCACCACTTCCCAATTCCTGTTCTCCACTAAAATTCAAAACTTTCACCAATAAGCTAGAGGTTTCACCTAATGCAAATTTGGCGCTAGCATGAATATCCGTAAGCCCTATTGAGTTGGCATGATTTCCTACGTAGAAGTAATCCATAAACCCATTGAATTTATGATTGGTTCCGTATAGTGGAAAGAAAGCCTCCGTTTTATCCGTAGTACTTGCATCATTTCCACTAATAATCTCTGCTCCAAGTCCTAACGAAACTCCTTTTGATACTTTGTAACTCAGGTCCAACCCTAGAAGATATGCACCACTTACATCTACACTGTTCTGGCGTTCCCCAGTTTGTAAATACCCGTTAAATGCCGCTCCGAAACTTCCTTTTTTATAATTAAGATGTGTACCAACGGTTATTAAATTACTAACACCATCTGCAACCAGAGCATCTGCATCTCCTGTAAAGTTTTGGAAACCATTATTCAAAATTAAACCACTTACAGAAAAAGCCTCTCCCTTATGTTTTAAATATAAATATTGCATGCTTTTATACGAAAAGAACCCAGTAGTGTTATAAGCGGTCCCTACAGATTGAAAACCACCTGGATTTCCCGTTGTTCCAGAAAAATCTTGATTAAACGCCAGGCCTAAATCCATCATGAACTTTCCTTTGTTATATTTCAACAACGCAGCATCATGATTACGTGCCTGCATAGCCCAGTCTACTCCACCAAGAATTCTTTGGTCATCATAAACTAACATTTGGCGACCAATTTTTGTAGAAAAACCTTCGCTTAATTTAATATCCGCCCAAGCTTGAAAGACGGAAAACGAATTATTACTATCCTCAGGTTTTAGTTGTCTGTTTTCTCCCCAGACCATTACGTCTTGTAGACTCATATAAAATTTAAATGCTTCTGTTTGGTAACCTGCATTTAATCGTAAGCGGGTAGCAATTGCAAAACCAGCATCTGCATCATCAGGTATTATACTACCAAAACCGTTTCGGTATTCAGTACGAGGTTTAAACTCTCCATCCAGAGAAAATTGCGCAGTAGCGAACTGAATTGATAGGACTAGTAGGATTATTAATGTGTACTGTCTTTTCATAATCTAGGTTTCTTTAAAAAGTTTGTTGTTATGGTTTAATGTTCTAAAAAGTCAATTAAGTGTTTTCTGTACGTATAGTAATCATCATGCTCTAAAACAGATTTACGCGTACGGGGCCTTTCAAAATCAATGTTTAAAACATCTCCTATTTTTGCCCTAGGACCGCTGGTCATCATAACCACACGATCGGCCAAGAAAATAGCCTCATCTACATCATGTGTTATCATCACCGCAGTTATTTTTTCTTTATTCCAAATCTCAATAAGAATATCCTGTAACTCTCCCCGTGTAAGTGAATCTAGCATGCCAAACGGCTCATCTAACAATAATACTTTAGGTTTAATAGCAAAGGCTCTGGCAATACCTACCCTTTGCTGCATTCCTTGAGAAAGTTCAGAGGCTTTTTTGTGAAAAGCACCGTCTAAACCTACTTTATGTAAATAGTATTTGGCTATATCTTGTCTCTGAGCCTTAGTTGCATGCGCAAAAACTTTATTTACACCCAAAAGCACATTTTGTAAGGCCGTCATCCATGGCATTAAACTTGGTGATTGGAATATTACACCCCGATCTGGTCCCGGTCCTTTAACGGGATTGCCTAAAACTGAGATATTACCTCCTGATATTGGATTCAAACCTGCAATCATGGAAAGCATGGTTGTTTTACCGCAGCCCGAATGACCAATAATAGTCACGAATTCTTCTTTCATTATCTGAAGGTTCAGATGCTCAAGAACAACATAATCCCCTTTTGGCGTAGGATACACTTTTTTAAGATCGTTTAAATCCAACATGACCGGAGAAGGGTATAAAATACCGTTCTGCGTGGTTCCCATTTGTTTATTTTCTTTTAGCTCTGTCATATCATTCAATTTAGGCTACAAAACTTTTTGGTGCTATTTCTGGAAGAACGTACTCTACCTCGGAAACCGACTTCCGTTGGTCCCCTATATCCATTAGATATTCAATAATCGCATTTCTCGTTTTTTTAAAACTTGGATTATCGTTCATTGCAGTTTTGTCACGAGGCCGTTCAATGTCTATCTTAAACTCCGGCCCCAATGTGGCATTCGGTCCTGGTTTTAAAGGAATAATTCTATCTGCCATGTAAATGCCTTCATCCACATCGTTCGTAATTAATAGTGCCGTACGTTTATCCTTGCTCCAAATGTTCAATATTTCGTCCTGCAGATTTCCACGGGTCAAAGCATCCAACGCACCTAAAGGCTCATCCATAATGATCATCTCAGGATTCATTGCTAAAGCCCTTGCCACAGCTACTCTTTGGCGCATACCACCGGATAATTCTTTGGGTCTTTTGTTTATTGCAGGGCTAAGGCTAACCATTTCTACGTAATCTGCTACCCGCTGTTTTAATACTGCTTTACTCTCTTTTGGAAAAGCTTCTTTTACTGCCATATAAACATTCTGGCCAACGGTTAACCATGGTAGCAAAGAGTAGTTTTGAAAGATAACCCCACGCTCATGACTGGTATCCACAACAGGCAAACCTTTAAACAGAACCTCTCCACTAGTTGGTTTCAACAATCCGTTTATTAGATTTACCAAAGTAGTTTTTCCACTTCCGGTGAAGCCAACAATAGCAACGAATTCTCCTTCTTCAATGTTTAAATTGATGTTGGATAAAACGTTCGTGACGTTCTCGCCAGTACCGTAACTCTTGTATACATTATTTAGTTCTAAATATGCCATTTAGTTCGTTTTAAGGGTTAGGCCTTAGGCCATTTCATTTTTATTGAAGGAAACCAAATTCTGTACGGACAACATTATTCTATCCAAAAGGAATCCGATAATCCCAATAACGAACATCGCTACTATAATCTTCGCATTTGAATCGTTTGCTCCGTTTTGGAACTCTTCCCATACAAATAAGCCCAAGCCTTGACTCTGCGCCAAAAGTTCTATGGCAATTAGTACCATCCAAGCAACGGATAGCGTAATTCGTAATCCCGTGAATATAAGCGGTAAAGAGGAAGGTAATATCACTTTAAAAACCTTTTGAAAGGTTCCCAATTTTAGAACTTTAGCTACATTTATATAATCCTTATCTACAGAAGCAACTCCCATTGCCGTATTAACCAAAGTTGCCCACATGGCACACAGACCAACACTGATAAAAGAGATTACAAAAGCATTATCAGAACTGTCTCCGATATACAGTGTTTTTACAATCATAAAAACCAACAAGTACCATACCACGGGAGATACCGGTTTAAATATTTGAATAAACCAGTTGAAGGCACTTCGTAATGACGGACTCAAGCCTATTATTATTCCAATAGGTACCGCAATTAAAAGTGCCAAAAGAAATCCGGCGAAAACGGTTTTAATACTGGTAAGAACAATATCCACGAAAGATGCTCTACCGGTATAAACAATAGCGTTTTTACCTTGGGCTGTAAGCTTGGCATTGGTTTTTGCCATCTTTTCAACAAAAGCTGCTTTGTCTGCCGTTATAACTTTATGATCCGCAATCAATGATTGCAAAGACCCCCACACTTGCGCAGGAGAAGGAAGCGTATTTGGTTGGCAACTACTATCTCCAGATTCAATACAAGCGCGTTCAGCATCCGCAGCCTCTTGGCCGCGTTCCGTAAGTGCTTTTTCAATTTTATAATCTGCTTCCTTGTTATATAGTGCTTTTGAACCAAGCTGCCATAATCCCAAAAACAATAGAATGGAAACTATAGTAATTCCGGCTTTTTTTAATGACGACAATATGTCTCCTTTCTGAAATTTAGGAGTAAGCTTAGTTAATAAGGGCTTTACAAATGCAAGCACTTGTCCCTCTTTCTTTAATGTGATATATTGTTCCATGATACTGTAATTTTGCTTCGATTTTCTCTATACTTAATCCTTGTTTCCTATGGAGAAACTATTGATATACCCTATTGGGTCTTTTGCATCGTATGATGTACCGTCTATGAAGTCTGTGGTTACTGGTTTATATCCATCTGTTTCAGGGATGTCTGCTGCTGGAATTTGACCCTCTGCAACCAGTAAGTCCGCTGCTTTTTTCCAAATATCAGGACGATAGATATCCTTAATCGTTTCACCGTACCATTCAGCAGATTTAGTTTCAGGAATTTGACCCCATCTACGCATTTGAGTAAGAAACCAAATACCATCCGAGTAAAACGGATATGTAGCGTTGTACTTGTAGAATACGTTAAAATCAGGCATCTCACGCTTATCACCTTTTTCAAATTCGAACGTACCGGTCATTGAGTTTGCCAATACTTCTTCGGGCGCACCAACATATTGAGACATAGACAATATTTTTACTGCCTCAGCTCTATTAGAAGGCTCATCTAACCATTTTCCGGCGCGAATCAAAGCTTTGGTAACAGCTATTGCCGTGTTTGGATTATCGGCCACGAACTTCTCCGTCATTACGAATACTTTTTCAGGATTGTTTTTCCAGATATCATAATTCGTAGTAACCGGCACACCAATTCCTTTAAATACGGCTTGTTGATTCCAAGGTTCACCTACGCAGTAGCCGTATATAGTGCCTGATTCCAAAGTAGCTGGCATTTGTGGCGGAGGTGTAACAGATAGTAAAACTTCAGCATCAATTTGCCCTTGCACGTTATCTGCAGTATACATACCTGGGTGAATACCAGCGGCAGCTAACCAATATCGTATTTCATAGTTGTGTGTGGAAACAGGAAATACCATTCCCATTTTAAACGGTTTACCGCTGTTCTTATAATCTGTGATTACCGGTTTCAAGGCATCTGCCTTAATTGGATGTATTGGCTTTCCTTCGGAATCAGCAGGTACATTTGGTTTCATTTTAGACCAAACATCGTTGGAAACAGTAATACCGTTTCCATTTAAATCCATGGAAAATGGAGTTACCAATTTGGCTTGTCTTCCAAAACCGGCACCTGCAGCAATTGGCTGACCTGCCAGCATATGAGAACCGTCTAACTGACCATCAATAACGCGATCCAAAACGTTTTTCCAATTTGATTGTGCTTCTACGGAAACAAACAACCCTTCATCTTCAAAAAATCCTTTTTCTTTGGCAATGGCCAAAGGAGCCATATCTGTTAATTTTATAAAACCGAACGTTAATTGCGGCTTTTCAATATCTAACATCTGTGTTTTTGACGCAACGGCTTCTTCCGCAGTAGCTTCGGTCTTTTTTGCTTCTTTTCCTCCGCAAGCCATAACTATTGCAGCCATAGTTGCAAATAATGATGCTTTTGTAAAAATGGTTTTCATATCAATGTGGTTTTAATTAACTACGTATTAGTACTTACTTTTGACAAATGTATACGTAATTAACTTTTCGTCTAATGCAAAAGGACATAAGCATTCATCTTTTTACACATATTAAAAACTGCATAAAAACAGGTTTAATCTATAACATATTGATTTACAGATGACAAACAACTACGCATCACCCTTTACTGATAAAAGTATAAATACGTAGTATTGAAAATTAAGGGCTTGTAGAAACAATATTGAGAAAGCTACACCCCTTTGGTATAATAGATATTACCTTATTTCTTTTGAAGTGTTTTAATCCATTCAGGTTCTGACAGCCCTAAGTATTTTTTGTCCTTTCCATACGGATCTTCGCCACCATCAAGATAATTCTGTATGATTTTTAGTGGTATTGTATCCTGAAGTTTAGTGGGCACATTATACCTATGGTTACCATGAAAATCATGACATTGAATACAAGTGAACCATTGTTCGTTGGCTATTAGTTTTACATGGGATATATCTACAGGGTCATTCTCCACTTCTAAATCCTGGTGGCAATTCATACAGTAATTAATTGCAGCAACACTAACACGCTCCCCATTGTGTTCCGTATGACAGGTAATACAAGTAGTAGCATCAATTTTCTTTATTACCTTTCTGAATCTAGGTTCAGAAAATCTATACGTAGGATGGCGGTCATTTGGACGGTCATGGCATTCTAAACAATTTTTTACCGTTACGTCTTTGGTGCCAAAATCCACTCCGTTTTCTCTCATTCCAAAGGCATGCGCCATATTGGATTGTATTTGCTGAGATAAATTGCCATTAGCATCTGTGTGACAAGCGGCACATGATATCTCATTATGACCATTATTCATCGGGCCCAAGGAAACATATTCTTCTGATGTTTTTAGAGATAAAAACAAAATGACTCCTACCCCTAAAGCGAGGCCTGAAAGACCTCCCCAAAATTGTCTCTTTCGTAAAGGTGATACTTTAAATATGCCCATATTTATATTGAGATTACGACATTTTCGCTTGCAGGATAGCTTACACAGGTCAGAATTTTACCGGCATCAACTTCTTTCTGCCCCAAAAAATGACCGTCGGTCATATTGACTGTTCCGGATACACAGGAAGCTATACATGTAGAGCACATACCAGACCTACAGGAATAGGGCATATCTATATTTTCAGCCATAGCAGCTTGTAGAATAGACTTGTTATTGGCAATGTTCAACTCATGGCTAGTTCCGTTTAATTGTATTTTTACCTTGCTTGTCATACCATCGCTCTGTATAACGGTGTCCGGTCTTTTAAAAAGTTCTTCCTTTATTCTCAAAGGAGAAACACCATTTACGTTCAAGATACTTTTTACCGCTTCCATAAACCCAAAAGGCCCACAAATCATGTATTCACAATTTTCAAAGGGCAGCTCATATTTATCAAGGGTCTCCACAACCAAAGCATCAGTTATCAGTCCTTTATGATAGTTGGGTTTTGTAGGTGCATTTTTGGAAATAAGATATTCTATTTTAAACCTGTCCCCATATTTCTTTTGAAGTTCAACGAGTTCTTTATGAAAGATTATACCCTCAAAAAAACGGCTGGCATAAACCAATACAATACTGGATTTGGTCTCTTTTTGTAAAACCGAATTTATGATTGAAAAAATGGGCGTAATCCCGCTTCCCGCTGCAAAAAAAACATAACTTTTCTGCTGTTCTTTTTCCGGTTTTATAAAAAAGCTTCCGTTAGGCTTATCAATTAGCAACTTGTCGCCCACTTTTAAATAATCATGAACGTAATTTGAAACCAATCCGTTTTCTACGCGTTTGATGGTAATTTTTAAATCTTTGTCAGTATAAGGATTACTGCTAAAAGAATACGCCCTTTTGTGAATTTTATCCGCAATGGGAAAGTGCAGGGTAATAAACTGCCCCGGTTTGTACTTTACCTTGCTGAAAAAGCCACCGTTGGTAAAACCAACGCTTATGACATCTTCAGTTTCCTTTATGATATTTTTTACTGTTAGTTTCATGCTTTTTTATTTGTAGTAGAAGACCATGGTAATATGGAAAAACATTAGAATAGTAATAATGAGAGAAAAGGCTACGTGCACTATCATCCACGCCTTAAAGAGCAACTCATTATTGTTTTTTATGACATCTAAATTGATATATCCTAAAAGCGCATTTGCCAAAAAAATATAAGACAACAAAGCAAGATATCCATAACCCATACCCATACTGTGCATATAAAAAAAGATTGGGCTTAAGGCTCCTGCCCACTTATGTAGTCTGGCCATATACATGGAATGCCTTCTAAATTTTACGATCACCCTACTAAAGGTTAGCGCCCATTGGAATGTTATGAAAAGTGCTAAAAATAGCCCAGACCATCTCTTGTACATTTCTTCTTGCTGCAGTTCTTTTAACCACTGCCATTCTAGTTTTAAAAAAAATTGTACGAAGAACAGTATCAAAAACAACAAGCCAACAAACGATGTCAAGTTTCTGTTTTTCAAAAAATAAATTTTATGGTTATTTACTTGCAATCAAGCTTTTTAGGGTTTCATATGACGATAGTTTTCTAACGCTATCCAAGAAAACTTCCGGTGTTGGAAGGTAATTCCCATCCTCCGGCCATTTTTCTCCAATTATTGGTTTTTCCGAAGATTTAAATGCGGCTATTTCATCCAAGTATTCTACATAGACATCTACCGTACCCTTGGCATATGCATTAAGCACATCAAGCGCACCGGTATACGACAAGGAATCCTTGGGGTATTGCCAAGTAGTAGCACCCATAACATCTCCCAACTTCCAGTCAGTTTTAGCGGTTTGAGGATGTTCATTATGACAAGTAACGCATGCTTGGGCACTAGCAAGGTCCGCAAACATTGCTGTATGTAATTCCTGAGACTCATCATAAAAGAATTTAGGGTCTTGAGTTTCTTTGATTTCTTCGAATAGTTTCTCTTGTTCTCCCTCAAATTTGTTCGCATTGTTAATTGGAAAATCCGACCCTAAATACAGGCCTAACGGTATAGGTCCTTTACGTATACTGGTAGCAACGCCGCGAAGAAATAGAGCGGGCAGCGGACCGGCCTCAACATCGTCTTTACGCCAATCTTCGTCAAACTTCATACCCTGTAGTTTTCCTTTTCCTACTATAGCCTTGGTGTATAATGTTCTGGTTACATCATTTTCTTTTGATACCATTTCTAAAACTTCATCAACGGAAAAAACATTCCCTTCAGAAGTAGCACTCGTACTATTTTCTTCAGGAACGCCTCCACAGGAATTCAATAAAACAAAACTTACAATAAGAATTATCAATACAAGAAATGGTGAGGATTCTGGTTTTTTCATAATAAGGTGGTTTAAAAGATTAGTTAGTAGGACGCATTTATCATTACCGTAGACATAGTACCATATACTGATACCCATGCTTCCTTTACTTCAGATGTAAAATCATCGCCAAGACCTGCTTCAAGAGTCCCCAATAATGCCGTGCCCACCGTCTCATAATGTGAAGGTTCTACTTTGTATTCTATATGTCTTTTTCCTAGATTTTCCAAAACAGGTACCAACATCTCTAAATTGTTCAATCCGGCAACTGCACTGGAAAGCATGCTCATAAGTTTGTTTCCTTGTGCGGCAATCGCGTCTTCCCCTTTTGGAAATATCGCTCTTAAGGAAGGGTCTAAATCAAAAAGTTTATCGTAGAAGATTTTTCCGGCAGCATTGGAAATAGGTTTTACTTTTTCAAATGATTCTTGTACAAGGTCAATAGTAGTTTGTTCCATAATTTTCTATATGATTTGATTAGTACTTAGACAAAAAGTAAGTATTAGTACTTATTAAGTGAAGCAAATATAAAACCTAGACTACGTATGTACTATGTTGAAAAACAGGAAGAAAAATTCTTTTTAACAGAAAAATATCTGTCTTATCATAGTTTTATCACTGTGTATAAAAAAAGCTTCTGCCCACCTATATTGAAATAGTGGGCAGAAGCTAACAGAGCCAGCACAAAAAGTACTAGCTGTCTAAATAAAAGTTGTGTTCTGAAATTTCCTTTTGAAGCGATTCTAATTGCACTATGCCAATACGTTTGCCACGCGCCACAATTAGATTATCTTTTTTTAATGCGGAAAAAGCACGTATTACCTGTTCCTCAGTAGTTCCTGCATAATCAGCATATTCACGCCTACTCAGAATTAAAGAAATAAAACCATTGGTCTGGCCAAACTTTCTGTATACGTAGAGCAACGTATCTATAACTCTTTCGCGTACCGTCATTTGAGAAAGGGACTTTACTTTTACCTCGCTTTTACTCAACTCATTTGCGTAGAAAAGCATTAAATCGTAAGTAAATAATGGATCTGTTTTCAGGACCTCTTGCAATCTATCTTTTGCAAAATAACAAAGCGTGCAATCTTCCAAGGCTATCGCACTAATAGGGTATGATTCATCTGTAGTAAAACCCCGATGCCCAATAATTTCACCTTCTTTGGCAAAGCGAACAATTTGCTCTTTTCCGTGAAGACCTGTTCGTAATACCTTTACACTTCCTTTAAGAACAAAGAAGAGTCCGGTGACCGGTGCACCCTCCATTATAAATTGTTGTCCTTTTTTACACCTGATCTCTTTTCTATGTTCCGTAAAAGTTGATACGACTGGCGACTGGAAGTTTTTCTTTATTAAACACTCCATATTAAAGCAAGTCGCACAAGCAGTGCTAACCATGCTTTTGTTCATAGGATTTTTATTTGTCAAAGTAGAAATCACGCTATCTTTTTTACTTATCTCCTAAAACATATTTAGGTGTATTGGATTTATTCATTTCCAAAGCAGTAGCCTGCTCGTCCTCCGTAGAAAATTTGATGGCCAAGGATAGTCCGGCTGCAAGAATCACACAAATACCAATAACAAAATAGCCGGCAGATACGGCCGTGGATGCAGCGGAAGCTTGAGCAATTCTAACCGCTTCCTCACCTAGAGTGCTATTCAGAGAAATAGCCTGTGTTTCTGCCAAAGCGGATTTTGACTTAAGAAACATAGCGGCTATAAACGCCCCTACATTACCACCAGCTCCTACAATACCTGAAATAGATCCAATTGCTTTTTTATTAATGAACGGTACTACTGAAAAGGTAGCCCCTTCCGCCATTTGTACGGATAAACTAAAGGCTATCAAAAAGAAGATACCCAAACCTATACTTGTTGTGGTGGAAAAAACGGTAAGCATACAACCTTCTACAGCAAGAATCAAAGCAAGGAACATAACTCTTCCTCTGAGTCCTTTTAGCTTTCCAAATCTATCTCCGAAGAAACCACCAAGGGTTCTTGCAAAAATGTTCATCAAAGCAAATGACAATACTAAATTACCAGCTGTAGTACGCGTTAGCCCAAAAGTATTTTGTAAATAGTCGTCCATTGTACCATATACGGTAAGCTCCATTCCAAATGAAGCAGCATATATAATGAACAAAATCCACACTCTATAATCCTTTAAAACACTTACAAAACTTTCTTCGTCCTTCTTAAGAGTTGGCATTTTACCTTCTTTCTTAAGTTGAGCAAAATTACCCTCAGGTGTATCTTGCGTGAAAAAATAATACACAACTCCCATAAGCATTGCAATAACACCAGCAATCATCATAGAATAACGCCAAGCAACCTCATCTGCAACACCAAAACTAACAACAGCAGCAGCTATCAAAGGCATACCCAGACGGTTAGCTCCTCCCCCTAAGTTTCCCCATCCAGCGGAAGTGGCATTAGCAGTTCCCACTATATTAGGGGCGAACATAATTGATGTATGGAATTGAGTGATGACAAATGAAGCCCCAATAAACCCAATGAACAGGCGACAAATTAAAAACTGAGTAGGAGTCTGTACAAAACCAAGCAGTATAACCGGGATGGCGCCGATGATAAGTAAATAGGTATAGCACAACCTAGGACCATATTTATCACATAACTTTCCGATTAGCAAACGAGCAAACACTGTTCCGGTAACCGCTAGGATAATAGAATTCCATTTTTGATCTGGTGTAAGACCTAAGTCTTTAACCACGTCGGGCATGAAAGGTACAATACCAAACCAAGCAAAAAAGCAAATAAAGAATGCTACTGATGTAATCCAAAAAGTACGGATGGGCATACTTTTCAAATTCGTTAAATTTAACGTAGTCGATTTTTTAGATTGTGTTTCCATAATACTGATGTTTGAAGTTTAAGGATATTCAAAACTACGTATTAATATACGTATTACTACGTATTTTTTATTAAATCAGGATTTTACTACGTGTTTTTGCGAGTATAGGAACCTATAAGAAGAAAAAATTAGGAATTCTAAAAAAGGATAGACAGAATTTGATAAATTCGAATTTCAATAAAAAGAGAACGCTCTATATAATGCATATTAAAAGCATCTCATAGAGCGGTTTTATTTTATGCCACTATAAATACGTGTTGAAGAAAGTATAAGTTTTAGAGACTGGAATGTAATACACGCTGCACTTCTTCTTCAAAGAATGAAGGGTGTTCTGTCACCACATCCCCTATCACAATAATACCAGGTTTAGAGGTATCAATAGAATCAAATCCCGAACCAAGACTTCCTAGGGTGCCTACATTACAAGATTCGTTCTGCATGGTGCCATTTTGAATTACCGCTATAGGTGTTAAAGAGCCCCTGTATTTAGAGACTTCAGCAGCTATTTCAGCCAGTTTCCTTACTCCCATCAATATAACCATTGTTGCAGATGACTGCGAAGCGAATTTCAAATCTTCAGAGAACGAACCATCTCTCTTCGTAGCGGTCATAACCCAAAAACTACTACTTACTCCTCTACGCGTCATAGGTATGCCTTGATTAGCAGGAACCGCTATTGCACTAGACACTCCGGGAACAACAGTAACAGGAATACCAAAAGATTCCACATAAGCTATTTCTTCATGAGCCCTCCCAAATACAAAAGGGTCCCCTCCTTTTAACCGCACTACATGACCATGTTCGAATGCTTTTTCTGCAATTAATATGTTAATATCATCTTGATTGAAAGAATGTATTCCACACCGTTTTCCTACGTATATTTTTGGAATACTTGTATGAACCTCTAATAGTAGGTTTTCATCTATCAGGGCATCGTACAATACTACATCTGCGGCCTTCAAAGCTTTCAAACCCCTAACCGTAATAAGGTCCGAACTACCAGGACCTGCACCAATTAATGTAACCTTTGGCTCTTTCATTGTTTTCATAACTTACATTTTTAGGGGGTTGTTTTAGTAATTCCACAACAAAACTACGTAATTATTTCGATATAAAGAGAAGTTATATACGTATTTATACGTAATATTGCTAAGTAGTTTAAAATCGAAGCCTATGAAAACTATTATTGTTGTCGGAAACGGCATGGTCGGATATAAGTTCTGTGAAAAAATCACAGCAAAAGAAGAATCTAAGAATTTTAAGATAATTGTTTTTGGCGAAGAGCCAAGACCAGCTTATGATCGTGTTCATTTAAGTGAATTTTTTGAAAATCAAGATGCCAAAGCCTTAGAGATGGCTCCTGCGGAATGGTATTCTGAAAATAATATTGATTTAATTGTTGGTGAGCGCGTTTCTGACATCAATAGAACAGACAAAAAAATAATTACAGCTAAACATCGTGAGTTTTCGTATGACTACTTAGTGCTAGCTACTGGTTCTTCAGCTTTTGTCCCACCTATTAAAGGGGTCGAGAAAGAAGGTGTTTTTGTATATAGAACCATAGAAGATTTAGAAGGTATGCTTGCCTATGCCGCTAAAATCAAAGAAAAGAACCCTAATGCAAAAGCAGCTGTTCTTGGTGGTGGTTTATTGGGGCTAGAAGCAGGGAAGGCCGTTATGGATATGGGCTTAGAACCTCATATTGTGGAATTTGCCCCCAAACTTATGCCAAGACAATTAGATTCTAGGAGTAGCCAAGTACTACAACTTAAATTAGAATCTATTGGATTAAATATTCATTTAAGTAAAGCTACCAACCAAATATTAGGTGATAAAGCCATAACAGGAATGGAGTTTGGCGAAGATGATGTTTTAGATGTTGAAATGTTAGTTGTATCTGCCGGTATTCGCCCTAGAGACGAATTAGGAAAGTATTCTGGTTTAGAAATGGGTAATCGTGGCGGTATTGTTGTAGATAACAAAATGCAAACTTCAGACCCAAATATATATGCCATAGGAGAAATTGCTCTTTATAACCAAATGATATATGGTTTAGTTGCTCCTGGTTATGATATGGCAGGCGTTGCTGTAGATCAAATATTGGGATATACGGAAACCCTAATGCCAGACGAAATAGATATGTCTACCAAATTAAAACTTATTGGAGTAGATGTGGCTAGTTTTGGAGAACCTTTTATGCCTGCATCAAAAGGACATTCTATAATTTTCGAAAACAAGACACAACACTTATATAAAAGAATTAACGTAAGCCTAGATGGTAAAAAACTATTAGGTGGTATTCTAGTTGGTGATGCAACCGATTATAGTATGTTACACCAGATATTCTTAAATGGAATGGCTATTCCCGAAGATCCGGCACAATTGATTCTACCGGCAATAGAAGGAGGTGCGTCATTTGGTGATGTAATGGATTTACCGGACGAGGCACAAATCTGTTCATGTGAGAATGTTACAAAAGGCCAAATCTGTGGCACTATAGAAAGCGGAGAGTCTAATGACCTTGCCGATGTTGTTAGTTGTACTAAAGCGGGAACTGGTTGTGGCGGTTGTAAACCAATGGTAAAAGACCTTACTGAGGCAACTTTAAAATCTTTGGGGATTGAAGTTAAAGACTCTATTTGTGAACACTTTGATTTCAATAGACAGGATTTGTATAAAATAATTCAAGTAAAAGAATATAAAACTTTTAATGACGTACTGGATAACCACGGTAATGGTGGTCATGGTTGCGAACTATGTAAACCTGTAGTTGCCTCATTAATGGCAAGTATAAATGCGGATACCGCTAATAAAGAATATGCAATACAGGATTCTAACGATAGGTATTTGGCAAACATTCAACGTAATGGTACGTATTCTGTAGTTCCACGTGTTCCTGGTGGAGAAATTACACCAGATAAGTTGATCGCTCTAGGGGAAATTGCCAAAAAATATGACTTATATACCAAAGTAACCGGTGGTGTTCGTATAGATCTATTCGGTGCAACCCTAAATCAATTACCATTGATCTGGAAAGAATTAATTGCTCACGGCTTTGAAAGCGGACATGCGTACGGAAAATCTTTGCGTACCGTAAAAACCTGTGTTGGTTCAACATGGTGCCGTTACGGAATGGCAGAAAGTGTAAGTTTTGGTATTGAACTAGAAAATAGATACAGAGGTATACGCGCACCGCATAAAATTAAAGGTGGTGTTTCCGGTTGTATTCGTGAATGTGCAGAAGCAAGGGGTAAGGATTTTGGTTTAATTGCTGTTGAAGGTGGTTGGAACTTATACCTTGGTGGAAATGGTGGAGCAACACCACGACACGCAGAATTATTTGCGGAACAAATTGATAATGAAACTGTCATTAAATATATAGATCGTTATTTGATGTTGTACATGCGTACCGCAAAACCTTTGCAGAGAACCGCTGCATGGCAAGAACGTTTAGAGGGTGGTCTAGATTATTTAAAAGAAGTGATAATTGAAGACAAATTAGGCATTGCCGAAGACTTAGACCATGAAATGCAAACATTGGTCAATAAGTTTGAATGTGAATGGACACAAGCTATTAACAACCCTGAAACGATGAAACGTTTCAATCACTTCGTTAATAGCGAAGAAGACGATGATAATTTAGTGTTTGTTCCATTAAGAGAACAGAAAATGCCTGAAAAGTGGGTCTAACTAAGTTTTAAAGTAACCTATTTCTAAATTAGAATTAAAATGATAAATATAGTTTCCGATAAATATAAGACCGTTAAACCAGAAGATGTAAAAGTTTGGTTTAAAGCTGCTAGCACAGATTTATTCCCTATAGATGGTGGTGCATGTGTTAAGTACAAAGATTTACAAATCGCAGTATTTAATTTTACTAGATTAAACAAATGGTACGCCTGCCAAAATCTTTCTCCTGAAAAACAAGAGATGGTTTTAAGTAGAGGAATGATAGGTGACCACAAAGGAATTCCTATGGTTGCTTGTCCATTACACAAAAAGACATTTTCATTGGAAAATGGAGAAAATTTAAACGGCGATTTGGATGCAATTGCAACCTATCCCGTTAAAGTAGAAAATGGCTTTGTATGTATTGGGTTTTCAGAATAATCGGTATTTAAGCTTGATCTTCAAAAAAGATTGCATTAGCTATAGCCAAGAATCTGTACAGGTCTTAAGGTATTTGTATCTTAGGCCAAAATTAGACCTATGGCAACTCCCGATAAACTAGCATTGGCCTTTCAACAATTTGACAAAGCGAACGAGCAAGACCCTAATACAGAAAACCTTAACGGAAAGGCATATCCTAAAGAGCTGCTCTATGCTTCGAGAATGACAGAAAAACTGAATGATTTTGCACCTAATGCATCTGAAGCTCTGCAATTAACCGCTAGATGTCAACATATCTGCCGTTGGGAAATTCCAAGGAATTCATACGAAATGAATCGTGCAGGATACCTAAAATGGCGTCAAGATCTAAAAAAGTTCCATGCAGAGAAAGCCGCTTCCATTTTAGAGGAAGTTGGTTATGAAAAAGAAACCATTGATAAGGTGGCTTTCTTGCTTGAGAAAAAACAATTAAAGAAAAACGAAGACACCCAGACACTGGAAGATGTAATCTGTTTGGTGTTTTTAGAGCATTATTTTGAGCCTTTTGCTTCCGACCATGAAGAGGCCAAGGTTATTGATATACTTCAAAAAACTTGGCGTAAAATGTCCGAAGCGGGACATGAGGCTGCATTAAAATTACCCCTTTCTAAAAATTCACTTGATTTGGTCTCTAAGGCTTTAGCAGGTTAATTTAAGGGCAGTAACTTATTACGTGTAACATGCCAAAAGACAAAACCCAATTACCACTTGATTCCGAAACTTTCTTGAGCATCAGAAAGTGGTACCTGTGGGCGTTAGCGGGTATTGCCGTAACCATTATTGTTTCCCAAATTTTAATTCAATATCACCTTGACTCCCAATTAAGTGATTCCCGAGTAATTAATGTTGCGGGTTTTCAAAGAGCTTATAGCCAAAAATTGACCAAAGAATTGTTACTCATTAAAAGTGAGTTTCCCAATGGTGAAATTGAGACAAAGGTAGAAGCGCTCTCAAAGACCATTGAAATATGGAAACACTCCCATAAAGCCCTGCAAAATGGAGATATAGCCAAGGGACTTCCCAAAGAAGATGATAGCGAAATCCTAAACCTATTTCACAAACTTGAGCCTCATCATTCTGCTATGGTAAAAGCAGCGGAATTCATAATTTCTTCCTATCATAACAACGGTCTTTCCGAAAAAAATCTAGATCAACATGTTGCTGTGGTTTTGAAAAATGAAGATCGGTTTCTACATCTGATGGACGATATCGTAAATCTATATGATGAGCGCAGCAAATCGAAACTTAAGAATCTAAAACAAAAAGAATACGTACTTCTTGGTATTTCCCTCCTTATATTGCTACTAGAGATTGTGTTCATCTTCAAGCCTCTTTCTTTACAAATAAGGAAGACCATTGGGGAGCTGATGCAGAATCAAGAAAATTCAGATGCCCGTGCGCAGGAAGTACAACAACTGTATTCGGAAAAAGAAAAATCCCTACAAGAATTACAAGAGTTGAATTTTGTAATAGACAATGCTGCCCTATTCGCAAGTGCCAGAAAAGACGGTAGCGTTGTTTTTATAAGCAAAAAATTTCTCGATTTGTTAGGTATTACTGAAAATCAGCTAAATAAACCCTTGGCAGAAATTTTAACATCGGACTCCGGCCAACAAGAATACCTTAGAGAAGTCCTAAAAAGTAATAGAAAAAACGTAATCCGTACGGAGGAAATTAAAATTACCACCGTAGAAGGAAAAGATTTCTATCTGGATATGTCCATAGTGCCTATGCATCAATCCAGCAGGCAGCAGAGTATTCTTATTCTATGTTCGGACATTACGGAGCGGAAAGAGAACAGCATAAAGGTTGAGCAACTTACGCAACAGAATTTTGAGGCTCGTATGCTTCAGAAAAAAGTCCAAGCCAGCCAAATTGTAGAAGGTCAAGAAGAAGAACGCAAACGTATTGCCAAAGATATTCACGATGGTATTGGCCAAATGTTGACTGCGTTAAAATTCAATATTGAGTCTATTGATCCCGAGAACCAAGAAAAAACGAAAGAAAAAATAGCGTATCTAAAATCGTTAACATCGGATTTAATCAAGGGTGTACGTACGGCTACTTTTAATTTAACCCCACCTGAACTTAGTGACCATGGTATTTTTCCGGCGCTTCAAAAAATGACTGCCGAGCTTTCAAAATTGACAGGTAAAACAATTCTTTTCGACAATAAGACAGACGAGCATATTAGGTTTGATTCGTTAGCCGAAACCAATGTTTACAGAGTTGTACAAGAAGCGGTAAACAACGCCATTAAATATGCCGAAGCCAGTTATATATTGGTCACCATTAATTATAAAAATGATATCCTAAGTATTGTTATTGATGATGATGGTAAGGGTTTTGACGATTCTATTTTAGGGAAAGTTCCTAAAAATAATAGCGAAGGCGGTATGGGGCTCTTCTTTATGAAAGAGCGAATAGATTATATAAATGGACGGTTATTCATAAACTCCATTCTAGGGGAAGGAACACGGGTTACCATTAATTATAAAACAGAAAAACAAGAAGAAGAGCATGGAACGGAATGAACTGTACCCGGTATTTCTTAAAGTATCGAATCTAAATATTTTAATTGTGGGTGGTGGAAACGTGGCCTTAGAAAAATTGACTTTTCTACTAAAATCAAGCCCTAATGCACAGGTAGAAATGGTATCTCCTATGTTCAGGGAGGAAACTATTGCATTGGCCAATGAATTTGGGATTAAAATGCACCTAGGTGATTATGACCCTTCATTTCTCTCAGGAAAGCACATGGTTGTTGCCACGACAGATAAAGTACCGGTAAACGAACAAGTATACCATGATTGCAGGGCGCAGAGCATCTTGGTAAACGTAGCGGACAACCCCCCTTTTTGTGATTTTTACATGGGCGGAATCGTTACCAAGGGAAATGTAAAAGTGGCTATTTCCACAAACGGAAAATCACCAACAACCGCTAAACGTTTACGTCAGTTTTTTGAAGATGTTATTCCTGAAAATATAGATGACCTTGTAAAAAACCTCAATGAATTCAGAAAAACCATTAAAGGAGATTTTGAAGAAAAAGTAGAGACACTAAACGAGTTCACCAAAGGCTTGGTAAACAAAAAAAACGAAGATTAGGCTACCTTTTAAGCAACCTAATCTATAGTTATTTTACATTTCGTTCATAGCCTCGGAAAAGAGCCGGAATGAGTTGATTCTATCTTCTTGATTGTAAATGTGAGAAACCGCAATTACTTCATTTACCCCCGTTTGTTTTATAAATTCTTCGGTTTTTTCTTTAACTGTGGCTTTACTTCCTACGAATGCATATTTCAGCATACGTTGAAATGAAGGGTCTACAGAAATTTGCCTAAGCTCCGGAGTCATTTTTATGGGCGGTTGCATATAATCAATATTACCGGTCATAACACCAAGCATCAAGCGCAGCATAGAAGTAGATATGGTATCTGCCTCTTCATCGGTATCAGCAGCAATTATATTTATTCCTGCCATAGTATATGGTTCCTTCAAATATTTTGAAGGCTGAAAATTATTGTAATATATATTCAACGCTTCTAATAGATGCCCTGGTGCAAAATGGCTCGCAAACACATATGGCAGCCCTTCTTTTGCAGCTAAATAGGCACTATCCGTACTAGAACCTAAAATATAAATAGGCACATCTACACCCTCTGCTATAGGTGCTCTAACTTTTGCATCTTTATTATCCTTTGAAAAATACTTTTGAATATTATGCATTTCTTCGGGAAAACGATATACCGCTTGCATTCTATCGGGACGAATTGCATTTGCAGTAGTTTGGTCCGTTCCGGGCGCTCTTCCCAAACCTAAATCTATACGGTCAGGATAGAGTGATGCCAAGGTACCAAACTGCTCCGCTATGAGCAATGAGGAATGGTTGGGTAACATAATACCACCAGAACCTACACGTATTTTTTTGGTACCCCCGGCTATATAACCCATGAGTACAGAAGTGGCTGAACTAGCAATACTTAACATATTATGATGTTCTGCCAGCCAAAAACGATTGTATCCAAACTCTTCGGCCTTTTGTGCCAATTCAAGACTGTTATCGAAAACTTCTTTTGGTTTAAAACCAGCACCTACTGTTGCCAATTCTAATATGGAATATGGTATTTTCATTTCTTTCATGTTCGATCTAGCTTCAAAATTATAGAATATTCACCTTTCCAACTCAAAAAAAGAACACACCAAAAACTAAGGCCATATAGAATAGCACGTTCTAAAAAGTTCATTTGAAAAGGGAAATATAAGTCGGCACAATGCCGTAAACCTTACACCGTAAACAATGTACGATGCAGCATGCAATTCGGAATCAAAATGTATTTTTAAAAATTTTACATTAGACTTTTATCGGCGCACTCCTTTTGCTGGATTCATAGATTTTTTCCAGCACCAAAATATTAGGGATGTAACTGGAAACGTTAGTTTCAAAAGGGGTTTGAGAGACCAGACTAGAGACAAAATGTTGTTGTGTAGCAAAAACACAGTCGCCCGCAAAATTCTTCTTTATAAACCTATAGTTGTGTTCGTGCTCTTGCTTACCTAAAAGTTGCACAGTAATCTTGCCGTCATCATAAAGGCGTAAACTTCCCTTATCTCCTTCAATAAGTACGGTTCCAAAAGTTAGCCGAGGATTTTCGGACGTGTTTTCGTTGTATCTATTGGCATCTAAAAAACCTAATCCGCCATTGGCAAAATCAAAATTTACCCAAGCAAAATCTTCACCTTTAATATTATTGTTAAGCGTTTTAAGCTTGGCATAAACCTCTGTAATTTCACCTCCCAAATACCGAAATACATCTATAAAATGAATTCCTGTTTCATAGATGAGCAACCGCTCCATTTCTCTAAAATAAGGCTGTCTATTCATATATGCATCAGTCTGCCAACCATCTCCCATACGCATACGAAGATTTATAGTGTGCAACTTCTCACCTATGATATTTAACTCTAAAAGCTTTTTAAGTTCTCGGTGCCACGGCTGGAACCTAAAGTTTTCATGCACCATCATCCTAACGCTCGATGCTGCGACAAGGGATTCGATTTCTATTGCTTCTTTCAAGGTGGGCGCTAAAGGCTTTTGGCAAATGATATGAACATTACGAGTTACCGCCAATTTACACAGCTCTAGATGACTTTCTGGAGGAGTTATGATATCTACGAAATCTGGTTTTTCACTTAGAAACATTTCCTCAACGCTAGTATACGCTTTCTTAAAACCATAGGTAATTACAATCTGCTCCGCACGTTCTTGTACAGAATCGCAAACCCCAACAATTTCAACCTCATCTATTCTTTGCCATGCTTCAAAATGAAACTGACTAAAATATCCCGCTCCTATACAAACGCCCTTTAATTTTGCCATGTTTCCTATTTAATACGTACTAAAATGCCGTTGAGGCTTCATATTGTACCAGATTACGATTGCAATAGTATTCAATAATGCTCCTACTACAAAAAACGGGGTGGTAGATTCTGTCCATGACTGTAGATAGGGAAATGCCAATGCGGTCAAAAACGCCCCTATATTTCCGGCCATATTCATTGTTCCGGATACTGCTCCGGAATGCTCTTTACCAATATCTACACAGAACGCCCATGATGACGGCAAGGTCATATCCGCACCAAAAATAGCAATGCTCAAAAATAGAATAGCACCTTCTACGCTATCCATATAAATACTTCCAATAAGCCCAACAGCGGCTAGAAAAAATCCTATGGATGCAGGAAGGATTCTGGACCGGTCCCAATTCCCCTTTTTATAAATAACATCACTTAGGGCTCCGGAAGTCCAATTTCCAAAAGCACCAAAAATTAAAGGAATTGCGGTGTAAATACCAGCCTCCATAGTATTTAGGCCATACTCGGTTTTCACATGTGGAAAAAGCCAAGTGAGCGCAAAGAAAAAGGTAAAATTACTACAGAAATATTGCCCCATGGCAAGCCATATATTTTTTGACTTCAACAGGTCGCCCATATTTATTTTCTCTGTCTTAACATTCATATCTTGCTGCTGTCTTGTAGATAGGATAAACTCCTTTTCATGTTCCGAAACATATGGATGTTGCTCTGGCTTATCTCTAAAAAACAAAAACCAAACGACCGCCCAAACTACACCTACAAACCCAAGAATAACAAAGGAAAATCTCCATCCAAAATCATCTATCATCCAAGCTACCACAGGAAGAGCGAATGCGGCCCCCAATCTAGACCCTGAAAAATTAATACCAGTAACAAGACCCCTTTCTTGCAAGGGAATCCAAGTGTAAATAGCTCTTGACATTCCTGGAAAAGCGCCGGCTTCTCCCGCTCCAAAAAGGAAGCGAACTACTAAAAGAGATATAAAATTAAACGCCGCACCGGTCAGAGCTGTAAAGACAGACCAAATAGCTACAATAGCCGAAAGCACTTTACGAGGCCCGAGAGTATCTGACAACATACCTGACGGAGTCTGAAAAAGGGCATACCCCAAGGAAAAAGCCGCCAAAACCCATCCCATTTGTTTATCGCTCAGCGCTAACATTTCGGAAATAGGCTCTTTAGCCACGGAAATACAAACACGATCTACATAAAGCAGTAAGGCCAACAAAAACGTGCCTAAAACCATAAAATACCGCTTCGGAAAATAGCCTTGTGTCTTCATTTTTTTACTTCAATACAGATACTAACTCATGTAAAGCCATATCATCTCCCACATTCCCGGGAAATACGATGTACGGCATATTCGGGAACTTTGCTTCTTGGCCCAATTGCCAAACAGGTACGCCTTTAAGAACCTGCCCAAGTACCTTCGCCTTTCGTACATTCAACCCTTTAGTAGCTACATCACTAGAGGTAATCCCTCCTTTTGCCAGAATATATTTAGGACTTACCCATAGCTTTTTAACGATGGATATAAGTGCATTCGAAACCCGATTTACAATTTCTAAACTCTCACTTTTTGTGGAACCTTTTAAAACCTTTCTACTGGTATACAGCACTACGTCTTCACCCTTGCTAAGATAGTCATCAATTTTTTCTACTAATACAACTAATTCTTTGCAGAAAACACCAATATCAAAAATATTAGTTACCTCTAATTCTAAAAAATTAGCATCTCCATGCTCTTTAATATGAGCTAATTGGGCCGTAGTTTTTGGCACATAGGAACCCACTATAATCAATGCCCCGTTTGGAGATGGATTCTTTAAAATATCACTTTTTGACAAACAGGATTTTATCGAAATACCGGAAATTGCATTCACAAAAGAGGCCGCGGTTCTAAGCACCACTGTAGTATTACTTTTTAAAATAGCTAATGCCATAACCTGTAAGTCCGAATAACAGGTAGCATTAACTATAATATGGCTAGAATTAGGTGCCTCTACCGTATTTCTGATTTCTTTTAATGAGGTGTTTCTTAACGCTTTCACCGAAATACTTGTAATATGCTCCTGAGTAACTTTGCCTTCTGATTTTTCAACTATCCAATCCTTTAAGTTCGATGCCCTGTATCCAAAGGTATTATCTTTTGCAAAGGGGGTTTCTGCCGCAGGAATAAAGCTGTTTCCTTCCTTTACATAATGAACATCATCAAATGTATAGCGGCCACCTTCAAAAAAAGAAGGTACCAGTATTTGTGTAGCCCCTTCCAAACCCATTCCCTTTGCCAATGCATTAACCTCATTGGGATAATGCCCTCTTAAAGTAGAATCGCTTCGGCTTATGACAATTAGTTTTTTCTGATGTTTGTCAGCTAGTTTTTGTAAACGTTCTCCCAGTAATTCACCTAAAGCATCTGCTTCATCAACCTGCAAACTTCTAGAATTGGTAAGAATAAAAAATACGGGGCTTAACAAAAGTTCGTTCTCCAATATTTCTTCTGTCCATTCCGTAATAACCGGAACACCATATACCGTTTGTGTTCCTGTTGGGTCATCATCTAAAATTACAACAGACTTCGGATTTTTAGCTAACTCTTCACGAATTTCACTTTCGTAGCCAGTTAGACTATCTCCATCCTCAATCGATTTTAAAAGTGCTTTCTGCAACATAAAACACTAATTTTCTATTGCAATGATACGTGCAGGGGCCCCATCACCATTCTTTACCTTTAAAGGCAATGCTACAAGGGTGATTTGGGGTTGGGACAGCGCTTCTAAATTGGTGAGTCCTTCCGCTATAATAATATCATTTTTCATAAGTATATTATGTACCTCAGTTACTTCTTGAATATTATTGACATCGGCAACGGAAGGCGGTTCTACCCCTAGAATATTTATGGCTTTAGCACCCAACCAATGGGCAAGCTCCACACTTATTCCTGGTAAGGCATCACGATACTCATCTGTACCTAGTTTTTTGCTCCATCCCGTACGTAAAAGAAGACTTTGACCCTTTTGCACTTTATCTGCAACTGCTCCCAAATGGGCAATTGTAATTGATTCCTTCGGCTTAATATTCGTAAGGTCTACCACCCATGCCTGGGAAACAAAACGCGCAACCGGAAGTTGGTCTATAGTCTGATCATTGACCTCAAAATGTACCGGAGCATCCATGTGGGTTCCACTATGCGAATACAAGTGTAGCGTAGTTGCGTTCCAGCCATCTTCAACCAAAGTTTTAGCCTGTTCTATGGAAACGCCCTTAGCGCCCGATTGAATGGGCAAGGTAAGGTCAATGACTTTTTTATCTATCATTATATTATATGGTTGATAATTTTTTTGTCTGAATAAACTGCACGACACTCTGTGCAACTTCAGAAGTTGAAGCTGTACCACGCAGGTCTTTTGTTAAGTTACCTTTCCCGGTTGTGGCTTCAATACCGTCCATTATTTCTTTTGCTGCCTCGGCTTCACCTAAATGGTCCAGCATTATTGCAGCAGACCAAATTTGGCCAATTGGGTTTGCGATATTCTTTCCTGCAATATCTGGTGCAGAACCATGAATGGGCTCGAACATAGACGGGAAATCCTTCTCAGGATTAATATTTCCACTACCCCCAAGACCTAAACTACCCATAATTGCACCACCAAGGTCGGATAAAATATCTCCAAAAAGGTTCGTAGTCAAAATAACATCAAAAATCTCTGGACGCAAGACAAAACTCGCCGATGCGTTATCAATATACATTTTATTGTATTCAACATCCGGGTATTCTTGTGCCACCTCGGCAATTACGCTGTCCCAATACGCTAAGCTATTGATAAGCGTATTAGATTTGGTTACGTTAGTGACTTTATGGTTTCTTTTACGTGCTAATTTAAAAGAATAATGTGCAATACGCTCAATACCGAACCTAGTAAAAATACTGGTATCCATTGCCATTCCTCCAGGTTTATCACCATGCATTATTTTTCCGCTCTGAACGAACTCGCCTTCATTGTTTTCCCGAACCACAACAAAGTCAATATCCTCTTCCGTTTTATAACGCAGGGGACTTTCCACTCCTGGAAATAATTTTACAGGGCGATAGTTCACATATTGTTGAAAAGAGGTTCTTACCCTAAACGTATAATCCCTAGCTGGCAAGGTATCGTCAACCTCCGGTAGACCCACTGCACCAAAAAATATAGCATCGAATTTCTTTAATGTTTCTAAGGCATCATCTGACATGAACTTGCCATGTTGCTTAAAGTATCCCGCTCCAAAGGGAAATTCCTGCTTATCTAGTTTAAATCCGTATTTATCGGCAACGGCATCAAGCACGGAAACACCGGCAGGAACTATTTCCGACCCAATTCCATCTCCATTAACTACTGCTATTTTGTATGTTTTTTCCATTTTACTGATTTCTAATGATAGTTATAGTTTCATTTGCGCAATGTTTGCGCAAATATCTCATTTACTTGCTACATCAACGAATATAGCTAAAAATGCAACATAACTCCGAAAAACCGCAATCTAGTTTGAGCAATAAATATTATATGAACAATAATTTGCACTATTACTATTATTTTTGAGTAGAGGTAATTTTTCTAGTTAAACAATAGAAAACCCGCCAACTTGAATGAATTTAATAGGCCAAAAAAACAATATAAATAGAAGATATGAAGTGGCATTCCCTGATAGAGGAGAAAGAGCTTTAAAAGCTTTATCACTATTTTTTGCGGTAGTATATTATAAAGCTTTATTCTTATTCGTAGAATTACGAATCACCAATTCCGATTTCAAGACTTTGCGTGATACTTCTTTCTCGAAGTTTTCTATTCGGTCTATAATCAGTTTGGCGGACTCTACTCCCATTTGGTAACTGGGTTGGTCAATACTGGTAAGTGAAGGCTCTAAAAGCTCATCAATAGGCTCATTATTAAAGCCGATAATTGCTAAGTCTTCTGCCATTTTCAGGCCGCGTTCTTTGGCTGCTAGCATTACTCCTATGGCTACTTGATCACTAAAGGCCAAAACACCGTCCGGGTGTTCAGGTGAATACAACAATTTTCTTGCGGTACTTAAATTTCCTTCCCGCGTAAAATTGGTGCTTTCAATAATTTTCTCCTCCACGGGTAAGTTGGCGTCCACTAGGGCTTTCTTATAACCCAAAAGTCGTGTTGAGCTAATTTGTAAAATCTTTGGTCCGCCAATATACGCTATGCGTTTACAGCCTACTGATATTAAATGCTGCGTGGCATCGTAAGCTGCTTTAAAATTGTCAATGATAACTTTATCAGACTCAACCTCATCACAAAGGCGATTGAAAAACACTAATGGAATCTTCCTTTTCTTAGCTTCTAAAAAATGGTCGAATTCCTTGGTTTCACTTGCTAAAGACACAATTAGTCCTGATACACCAATATCCAAAAGCTCTTTCACCAATATTTTCTCCCTCTCATAGGACTCGTTGGATTGGCAAATAATGATTTGCATTTGGTGTTTCTCCAAGATTTCTTCTATACCGGAAATGGCCATAGCGTACAGGTGGTACTTTATGCTAGGAACAATAACACCCACCGCCTGTATTTTCTTTTTAGCAAAAGGATTTATGTGTTTGGTCTGGAAATAATTGTACTCTTTTGCCAACTCAAGTACTTTCTCCCTCGTTTGAATGCTAATGCGGGGGTTACCTTGTAATGCTCTGGAAACAGTAGAAATAGAAACATTAAGTTTCGAGGCAATATCCTTTAAGGTCGTTTGTTTTTTGTCCAAATCACTAATAATGAGAGCGACAAATATAACTTAAATTTACCATCGTATAGCTCCTGAGCTAAATTCTGTTTTTCCAAACCACTATTTATTTAGCACAAAATAGGGTGCTCATAGACAGTTTAGTATCATTTTCATATAAACACTCCTTTAATTATACCACCTTGTGCTACTCAATTTTAACCGTTCGCAGCCTTAGTGCATTCGCAATTACGGATACCGAACTAAAACTCATGGCCAATGCGGCAATCATTGGAGATAATAAAAGTCCAAAAACGGGATATAGAATTCCCGCCGCAATGGGTATTCCAATAGTATTATATATGAGCGCGAAAAACAAATTTTGCTTGATGTTCTTCATTACGGCTTCACTTAGGTTTCTTGCTTTTACAATACCGTGCAAATCACCTTTTACCAAGGTTATCATGGCGCTTTCTATGGCTACATCCGTTCCGGTTCCCATGGCAATACCTACATCACTTTTAGCCAATGCAGGTGCGTCATTAATACCATCTCCTGCCATTGCTACTACATGTCGTTGTTCCTGCAGTTTTTTAACCTCTGCTAATTTATCTTCAGGAAGCATTCCCGCTTTAAAGTCGGCAAGACCGAGTTCTTTGGCGACTGCTTGAGCTGTATCGTGATTATCCCCAGTAAGCATAACGACCGCTATACCTTTATCTTGAAGTGCTTTAATAGCTTTGGCACTTGTTTCTTTTATTTTATCGCCAATAACAACAAAGCCAACAACCGCTTCATCAATAGCTAAATAGGATACCGTTTTGCCTTTCTTTTGATGCTCATTGGCCTCGTTTTGAAAGTCGGTACTTATAGTCGCATTAACATATTCCATCATTTTGATGTTACCCAATGCCACTTTTTTGCCATTAATCTTTCCCTCTACTCCTTTTCCTGTTACAGCATTAAAGTTTTCTGTTTTCAATACTTCAACACCTTGTTCTTTTCCGTATTTAACCGTTGCCTCAGCAAGTGGGTGCTCACTAGAACTATTTAAGGAGGCTATGTATTGTAATACTTCGTTTTCGGAATAATCTTTTCTTGAGGTGCCAATAGCTTCCACTGTTGGTTTTCCTTCGGTGATAGTTCCTGTTTTATCTACAATTAACGTATCTACCTTATACATTTTCTCCAAGGCTTCGGCATTTTTCACCAATACACCGTTTTGAGCTCCTTTACCAACCCCAACCATAATAGACATAGGTGTTGCAAGACCTAAAGCACAAGGACACGCAATTATTAAAACAGCAATGGCATTCACTAATGCAAATACATACGCAGGCTCTGGACCCCAAATGGCCCAAACCGCAAATGTGATTACTGAAATAACGACCACAACAGGCACAAAATAACTAGAAACCGTATCTGCCAACTTTTGAATAGGAGCACGACTGCGACTGGCGTCGTTCACCATTTGTATAATTTGGGACAATAAGGTTTCATTACCTACTTTTTCCGCCTTCATTAAGAAAGACTGATTTCCGTTTATCGTACCACTACTTACTTTATCATCTTCCTCTTTATTAACCGGAATAGGTTCTCCCGAAATCATAGATTCATCAACGGTGGTCTGCCCTTCCGTAATAACGCCATCTACAGGAATTTTTTCGCCTGGTTTCACACGTAGCGTATCCCCTTTTTGTATTTTATCAATGGAAACCTCTTCTTCAATACCATCTACAACACGTACTGCTTTATTAGGTGCAAGTTTCAATAATTCTTTTACCGCAGAATTTGTCTTGCTGTGTGCTCGTGCTTCCAGCACTTGCCCCATTAATACCAAAGTAAGAATGACGGTTGCGGCCTCAAAATAAACGTGTACCGCGCCAGATTCCGTTTTAAATTCCTGAGGGAAAAAGTCTGGAAACAACATTCCAAAAACACTGAACAACCAAGCTACCCCAGCACCAATACCGATGAGGGTAAACATATTTAGGTTCCATGTTTTGATACTTCGGTAGGCGCGCTCAAAGAACATCCACGTGGCATAAAAAACAACAGGAATAGAAAGCCCAAACTGAATCCAGTTCCACCATTTCTGCTCCATAATATCGTACAGCGGATTGTTAGGAATCATCTCGCTCATGGCAATGAGGAAGATGGGCAAGGTTAAAGCAAGCGCTATCCAGAATTTTTTTGAAAGTTTTTTATACGTTTTCTCTTCCGCGGAAAGACTTGGCTTCATAGGCACTAAATCCATTCCGCAAATAGGGCAACTTCCCGGTTCATCGTGAATCACTTCGGGGTGCATTGGGCAGGTCCATTGCTCGGAAGAAGTGGGCGTTAAGTTTTGCTCTTCCACCAAATCCATTCCACAAACGGGGCAATCACCAGCCTCATCATAGGTTTTATCATCCTCACAATGCATTGGGCAATAGAAAACACCGGTTCCCTTACCTTTTGGCTTTTGGGCTTTCTCTACTGGATGATGTTGATGTTCTCCTGCATTATGAATACTGTATGAACCCCCATCATCTAACAGCGCTTTTTGAAAAGTTTCAATAGGGATATGAGATCCCATCTCAATAGTAGCCTCTGCCTTCTCTAAATTTACCGAAGCATTGGTTACACCAGCAACCTTAGAAAGCGTCTGTTCTACATGACTGCGACATCCGTTGCAAGTCATTCCGTGTATATGATAGGTATGTGTCATTTCCTCATAATTTTAGAGTGTAAAATTACTAAGAGGTAACGCAAATCGTTTATATAATTACGATTCTTATTTATACAATTTTGTCCAGCGTTTTTCTATTCCAGCTTTTTAGGTTTTTATACTCGGTCATAGACATGCCTGTACTGGTTTTGAACTGCCGCGCCAAGTGACTGCTGTTTTTATAATTTAAGGAATATGCAATTTCGGAGAAGTTAAGCTGCCCTAATTGTATATATTCTTTTACTTTTTCAATTTTTAGATTGATGGTGTATTTCTCTAGAGTCATTCCTTCCGATTTACTGAACAACTTGCTCAGCGCTGTTTCGGTCTTACCAAATTCTTCCGCTAACGATTGAAAAAGGTGCTCCGTTTCACCTGATTTGATCTTGCTTATCAATTTCACTTTTATTTGCTCTACCAGTGTTTCGGTTTCGTTGTCTATAAGTTCAAATCCTATTTCTTTTAATTTACTGCCTAAGGCAGACTTATTGGTTTTTTTACCTGCCGTCGCACTTACTTTACCTAGTTCTACAGACTCTACAGTATAATCTTCCTTGCCGAAAATATCTAGAACCGAGGCGATACAACGGTTACAGACCATATTTTTTATGTAGAATGTTTCACTCATCTTATTTCTTTTCTGTTACTTAATACGACTATGTACCAAGATTTTTACAAGGTAGATTTTGTTGTCTAGTTTGTCGGGGTTTGAGGTGAAAAATTTCATTTTAACCACGTGATAAAGAAGTGAAATCACTCAAAAATTTTTGATGCTCAATTAATATCAATCCCCACAGAAAGTCCCACATTTTCAAAATTATAGGTATCATACAACCTTTGTGAGTTGTCAAAGGATTGTTCTAAATTCTGATAAGTATAAATTATTGAAACATCAGAAAATACAGTCTTATAAACCCGAAACCGATACCCCAGTAAAAACCTATGAAAACCGCCTCTTTTACTACTATTTGTAAAGTGCCCTCCTATTTGGAGCTCCGTATGAAAACTACTTCTTTCTACACCTCCGTTGAGAGCTATTCTTGTATATAATGGTACATAGTTAAAATTGGGTTGCGTAAATTTTTCGATGCCACTTCCAACACCTACAGAAAGACCATTTATAATATTGTAGTTGACTGAAATATTTAACCCGGTAAGCTTGGTACCGTCAGTAAAATCATAAGGATTGTCTACCTCTAATTCTGATTTTTCTCCATAATTGCTAATAAATGCCAAAAAACGTGTCCCTATAGTAATACGCTTAAATTTAAAGTTTTGCTCTTCTTCTTGTGATTTTTGCGAATGGCTATGGGTTGCAGTAAACAGTAAAGCGACAAATAAAAATTTACTCAAAAATAATTTTAACGCTACACCTTTTGATTGGATGTTTGTTATACTTAAAATGGATAAGTAGGTGCTGTACATCTGTCGCTGTATATTACATTCATTTTGTACTTGGGTATTTAAATATCGCTATTCGTAATAAAAATTAAATTTACTTTAAGCTGAATTTAACATTAAAGCCTTCAATATGAATGAAATAGTCCGTGTTTATAAGAGAGAAGTACCCAACTAAATCTAAAAGTTTTATCTTAATTCCTATACGACCTATCGCAATTGAACATTTGTTTTAAGTAACTAACTAAAAAAACCTCTCAAGAACGGTTGTTCTGAGAGGTTTTTTGTGGTCCCACCTGGACTCGAACCAGGGACCACCTGATTATGAGTCAGGTGCTCTAACCAGCTGAGCTATAGGACCGGTTATAAAATTCAATATTTCAATTTTTTCTTGTAGCAACTAAGCTACAGGAGCGAAAATTGGACTGCAATATTACTACTTATTTTTTGGTGGTGCAAGCTATTTTATTCCTACTTAATTATTTCTTGACATAATTCTATCAGGACCCCATTACTGCTCTTGGGATGCAGAAAAGCAACTAGCTTATTGTCAGCTCCTTTTTTAGGTTTTTCATTGATCAAAATAAAACCTTCCGCCTTCAACCTTTTCATTTCTTTTTTAATATCATCTACGGCAAAAGCAATGTGATGCATGCCTTCACCATTCTTATTTAAAAACTTGGCGATTGGGCCCGTTGAATCCGTAGCTTCTAGAAGTTCGATCTTGCTGTCCCCTGTCATGAAGAATGATGTGCGTACGCCCTCTGTAGGCACTTCTTCAATCTTATAATGTGGCTTACCTAATAGCTTGGCGTAGCGTTCATTGGCCGCTTCTAAATCGGTTACGGCAATACCTATGTGTTCTATTTTTTCCAAATGAAGGGTGAATTTTGTCCGTTACAGTGTTTATCCCCCTAAATTACGCTATTTCTCCGTATTTTTGCGGTATGGAAACACAACGACAGAAAAAGATTGCGGGGGTTATACAGGAAGATATCGTAGATATCTTACAGCGTGCCGCCATTGACGGAGGACTAAAAGGTACGTTGATTTCGGTTTCGAAAGTTTCGGTTACTACAGACCTCTCTATTGCCAAAGTATATATTAGCATTTTTCCGAACAAAGATGCTAAAGAGCTTATGGAAGGTATAAAATCTAATCAGCCTCTAATTAAGCACGAACTTTCTCAGCGTACAAAGAATCAATTACGCAGGGTTCCTGAGCTTTTGTTCTTTTTGGATGATTCTCTGGATTATATCGAAAACATAGAGAAATCCCTGAAACGCGTAGAAAATCCAATAGAGAACAGAGATCTTTTGGACAAAAGAAAAAAGATGTAAGATTGAATTTTCCATTCTACATCGCCAAGCGCTATGTTCGTTCTAAAAGCAGCCAAAATGCAGTAAACGTCATCAACTTCATTACCTTTTTGGTAACGGTTATAGGTTCTGCTGCTCTTTTTGTGGTGCTTTCCGGTTTTGCGGGTTTAAAGACCTTCAGCTTATCTTTCAGTAATACATTTGACCCGGATTTAAAGGCCTTACCTGCATCCGGCAAATTCTTTTCTATTTCTCCGGACCAAGAAAAACAACTCGCTAATATTGAGGGTCTCGCCTTTTATTCTAAAGAATTAGAAGAAAAAGTCTATTTAAAACATAGAGAAAAAGGGCATATTGCTTTTATAAAGGGAATCGATAGCAATTATACCAATGTTATGGGGATTGATAGCATGCTATTATACGGCACATGGCGCATTAACAGCCAAGAAGCTGTGGCCGGTATAGGTGTAACGAACATTCTTGGGTTAACAATTAATCAGTATCGAAATCCACTTGTAGTTCTGGCCCTTAAGCCAGGAAAAGGCTCGCTCACCCAAAAATCCTTAAAGACCAAATCATTAGTTCTTACCGGGGTTTATTCTGTGGAAGAAAACCTAGATAAAAAGTATGTTTTTACTCAGCTCTCCGAGGTTCAACATTTACTGGAGAAAAAGACAAATGAGGTTTCCGGCGTGAATTTTAAAGTGAAGGACAAAGAGCGTATCCCGGATGTAAAACGTAAAATTGCTACGGTTCTAGGTAACGCTGTTATTTTAAAAAATAGGCAGGAACTTAATAGTACGTTACACCGCATGCTAAATACAGAAAATTTAGCAACTTACCTCGTTTTTACCTTAGTCTTGATCATCGCCCTTTTTAATGTAGTAGGTGCCATTATCATGATGATATTGGATAAACTACAAAACCTGAAAACGCTATATAGTTTAGGTACAACCTTGAAAGAATTGCGACGTATTTATTTTGTACAAGGAGTATTGGTTACAGGTCTTGGCGGACTTATTGGTATAGGGTTAGCTTCGCTTTTAATATGGTCTCAAATAGCCTTTGGATGGCTAAAAATTATACCTAGTCTTCCGTATCCAGTAGAATATCAATTTATAAATGTTTTGATAGTTTTTGGTACCATATTTATTTTAGGGGTAATTGCCTCTAAAATAGCTAGTAGTAGAATTACTAAAAAAATGATTTCGATCTAAACCTTAGTTCGTAGCGGAAGCAAAATCATAATCGCCAAACTTCTCAAGCACCTCATCAAAAGCAGAAAATACATCTACGGAATCATCGCTAGTTACCATTTTCATACGATACTCCTTAAAATTAGGTATACCTTTAAAGTAGTTGGTGTAATGCCTACGGGTTTCAAAAACACCTAGTTTTTCACCTTTCCAATCTATTGACATCTGTAAGTGACGACGAGCAGCATCTACGCGTTCCTGCATAGTTGGCGGGGCCTTATGCGTTCCGGTCTCAAAAAAATGTTTTACCTCATTAAAAAACCATGGGTAACCAATACTGGCGCGACCGATCATAGCGCCATCCAACCCAAATTCATCCCGCATTTTCACGGCTGCCTCTGGTGTATTTACATCACCATTACCAAAAACGGGTATATGCATGCGCTGGTTGTTCTTTACATCGGCAATGGGTTTCCAATTTGCATCACCCTTGTACATTTGTGCGCGGGTTCTACCATGAATTGCGATAGCTTTACAACCTACATCCTGTAAACGTTCTGCCACCTCAACTATTTTAATAGAATCATCGTCCCAACCCAATCGGGTCTTTACCGTTATAGGAAGTTTAGTGTGCTCCACCATAGCTTTGGTAAGAGATACCATTAAATCAATATCTTTCAAAATACCGGCCCCAGCACCTTTACTGACCACTTTTTTAACGGGACAACCAAAATTAATATCTATGATATCCGGTTTTGATTTTTCTACAATCTCTACAGATTGCAACATTGAATCCAAATTGGCGCCAAAAATCTGAATTCCTACCGGTCTTTCCTTTTCGTAAATATCCAACTTCATGACACTCTTGGCAGCATCTCGAATCAATCCTTCCGAAGAAATGAATTCCGTGTACACCACATCCGCACCTTGCTCTTTACAGAGAGCACGAAATGGTGGGTCGCTTACATCTTCCATTGGCGCAAGAAGCAACGGAAAATCAGGCAGTTGTATGTCTCCTATTTTTGGCATGGCCGCAAATTTACAATATATCTACAAGCCATTAAAATGTAGAACCTAACTATCTTTGTTGAGACCTATGGATATAACCCTGCCTTTTGAACCTATACTCTTTGGTATAAAATGGAATATGCACCTTATTCTAGAGTATCTGGCGTTTTTTACTGCCTTTAGGTATTATGTCTTTCTACGAAACCGAAGTGCGGATTCTATTTCTTCTACCAATAGGCTTTCCATAATCATCGGGGCAATTTTTGGTGCATTGTTGCTTTCTAGAATTGTAGCTTTTTTAGAAAATCCTATACTACATTCCCAAGAAGGCTGGATGGCCCTAATGAACAATAAAACCATCATGGGCGGCCTTTTTGGAGGACTGCTGGGAGTAGAATTGGCAAAGTTGATGATTGGCGAAAAAGAGTCTTCTGGAGACCTTTTCTCCTTCCCTATCCTACTAGGTATAATCCTAGGAAGAGTAGGGTGCTTTTTAGCGGGTACAAACGAATTCACTTATGGTAAAGAGACTTCATTTTTTATGGGAATGAACCTAGGTGATGGTCTAAACAGACACCCCATTGCCCTTTACGAAGTATTTTTCCTGTTACTTTTATTCATTCTTTTGAAGCGAATTCAAAAATTTTCACACCCTTTGGAAAGTGGAATGCTTTTCAAGATTTTTATGATTTTATACTTTACGTTTCGATTCTTAATTGAGTTCTTGAAACCTAATACCTTTTTCACCTTGGGCTTAAGTAGCATTCAGATATTATGCTTAATTTGTCTCTTATATTACCAACAAACCATTCGCCAAGCAACTGCCTATGCCCTCAAAAAACTACACCTATTATGATTTTACGCTTAGTCTTTGCCCAGAATGTTTACGACGTGTAGATGCTAAAATCGTCTTTGAGAACGATAAAGTATATATGCTAAAAAACTGCAAGGAGCACGGCAAAAGTAAAGTGCTTATTGCAGATGATGTTGAATACTACAAGAACATTAGAAACTACAACAAGGCTTCTGAATACCCAAAGACCTTTAATACCAAAACCCATTACGGATGCCCGTATGATTGCGGTCTTTGCCCAGATCATGAGCAACATTCCTGTTTAACCGTTGTTGAACTAACGGACCGCTGTAACCTTACCTGTCCTACGTGTTACGCGTCTTCCTCTCCAAATTATGGGAGGCATCGTACTTTGGAGGAAATTAAAAAGATGCTAGATGTTATTGTAAGGAACGAAGGTGAGCCCGATGTTGTGCAGTTAAGTGGTGGCGAACCTACCATACATCCACAGTTTTTTGAAATAATGGATTATGCCAAAACTTTGCCCATTAGACATTTGATGGTCAATACCAATGGCATTAAAATTGCCAAAGATTTTGCCTTTGCAGAGAGGTTGGCAACCTACGCTCCCGATTTTGAAATTTACCTGCAGTTTGATTCACTTGACAATAAAGTACTTCAAACACTACGAGGAGCCGATTTAGCTGAAATCCGCTTAAAAGCGTTGGAAAACCTTAATAAACTGAACCTTTCTACAACACTCGTAATCACCTTGCAAAAAGGATTGAACGACCATGAAATGGGAGAGACAATAGACTTTGCGATAAAACAAAAATGCGTTCGCGGTGTAACTTTTCAACCTACTCAGGTTGCTGGGCGTTTAGAAAATTTTGAGGTAGATGATAACAGAATTACCCTTACCGAGGTACGAAGAAAAATACTTGAACAATCCCCAATTTTTGAGAGTGATGATCTTATTCCCGTACCCTGTAATCCGGATGCATTGGTAATGGCCTATGCCCTAAAATTAGGAGATGAGGTGAGTCCGCTTACGCGATATATTAATCCTGACGATTTATTGAACGAGGGCAAGAATACTATAATCTATGAGCAAGACGAGGCTTTACACGGTAAGATGATTGAACTCTTTAGCACAGGAAATTCCGTTGAAAAGGCTTCGGAAAACCTGAAGAGTATTATGTGCTGTTTGCCTGAAATTGATGCTCCAGAACTTGGGTATGACAATCTGTTCCGGATTATCATCATGCAGTTTATAGACGCTCATAATTTTGATGTTCGCGCCATTAAAAAATCGTGTGTGCACATTGTGAATAAAGACTATAAAATCATTCCTTTTGAAACAATGAACTTGTTTTATAGAGATGATAAAGTGAATCATTTAGAACAACTGCAAAACGAACTGGCATGATCACACTTGTATTTTTAATGATAGGCCCGCCCATAATTTTTCTAATTCTAGCTATAGTGGGGCTAATTAGAAAAAATAATAAAATGGCAAAGATTTTCTTTATTCTTACCGGTGTTTACCTCCTCATTAGCTTTGGGACTTGCGGTATTATGCTGAGTAATTTTTCGTTGGACACAAAGTAGATAGTATTGAATATGCCTAGATACGATTACGTTCATCTACTCTTTTTGACTTTTGGTTGTCACGTATTTTGGAGTTGCCGAATTTGTAGCGTAGCCCCATGACTAACAAACGATTTTCACCTTTCTTTAGTGAGGTTCCGTTTTGATCTTCGTAATTTCTGGTATTGAATTGGTTGCCTTGGTTAAAAATGTCGTCAACACCTAGCGATACGCTTAGCTTTTTATTGTAAAAAGTCTTACGCATCATGAAGTTCACCGCTCCAAACGCATCAAATTTAGAGTTACCTGAGAGCAATGCAGAAGTATAAATTATATTTATGTCAGCAGAAAGCGTCCTGTCACTTAAAAGTGAAAAGCTGTTACTGTTTCTTAACATCCAACTAAATTGATTTAGCTCTACTAGAGAATTAGTGCTGACATTGGTGAAGTCTATCATTTCTCTGTAAAAACTTGTCAATACGTAGCAATTGTAGAAATTACCAAAGTCTTTGCTGATAGAAAAGTCCAAACCATAAGATTCTTCCTGGTCAAGATTTGACGATATGAACTGAAGTAAATTGTTATCGTTATTTTGAAAAATTAACTCTGATAATCCGTTTTTTTCTTTTTTATAAAACAACTCTATCGTATAGCTTTTATCAAATGTATACCCACCTGCTATATAAAAGCGGGTTGCCGCCAACAATTTCGGGTTACCTTCAATTGTGGAAAAAGTACTTTGAAAGGTTTGAAAAGGATTAACATCATAATACCTTGGTCTACTGATTTTTCTAAAATAGTAGAGATTAAATTCGTGTTTCTTATTTGGTGTGTATTGAATTGAAAAAGACGGGAACAACTCAAAATTCTTTCGCTCATTAAAGAGTTCTACCGCAGAGGATTCTCCTTCTACTTCAGCATATTCTGCGCGTAGACCAGTTTTTAGATTCCAACGATTCCATTTATTACTATAAGAAATATATGCTGCATATATGGATTCATCATAATCAAAATCTCCCACTTCAGACGGGTCAATTCCTGGTTGGTCCCTGTCAAAACCTTGCTGAACAATACTACTATTAGACGCTATACCCGCATACCGAAGACCGGACTCTATTCTACCGGACTCTCCCAAGGGTGATTCATAATCTCCCTGAATACTGTATAGATTTATTCGCTGATTGGAATTGGTTGTAAAATCATTATTTCCATAGGCCTTATTACTGATGTCAAAAAAAACAGACTCAAGCAATTGATCTTTATCCTCATTGTAATGGGTAAAATGACCATTAAAAGATATTTGAGCTCCCTCTTTATTTAAATCTTGTATATAGTCTATATAATAAGATGTATTTAACTTTTGTTGGTTAGAATTGTTCAGAGTAGAAAAACGCGACAACAGCTCATTTCCAGCAACTTGGGTTTCTGTATCATAAGACCGATCTCTACCTGGTTGCCAAAGTGTTATTGAACTAAAGCTTATTCTGCTTTTCGCACTCAGGTCATAATCAAAAAACAACGATAAATTGTGTTTTCTACTATTATTAAGATACTCTTGCTCTGCAGACCATTTGGAGCTATTATCATCATTAGGGAAGTTGGTGATGTCCGTATAATATGTAACATCTCTATCATGGTTGAAGTTATAATTAAGAGATAGTTGAACTTTTTTTCCTTTAAAAAAATGATCTGTGCCAATGGTGTGTTTTGGAAGAATTCCTTGCGTATATTTATTGTAAATGGCGCCATTGTAACCTGCAATTACATTTTTTTTCATTACAATATTTATCAGCACACTTTCCTCCGCGCTGTATTTTGCAGGAGGATTGGTTATCACTTCAATCTTTTGAACATTTGCAGCAGAGGTACCAGAAAGTAGATTTACAATATCATCATGAGGTATGTTCACTTTTCGACCGTTAATTAGTATTCCTACTTCTGTGCTTCCCTTTACACTTAGGTTATCGTTAATAACCATTACACTAGGGGTAATTTTAAGTACATCCCAAACATCTCCATCAGCATAGGCCGTATTTTCAATATTAAAAACCAATCGGTCTATTTTTCGTTCCAACCTTGGTTTAAGAGAAGTTACGACTACCTCATCTAGTCTCTGGTCCGTATCGTTTACAATTATGGGCGATAGTTTTATATCCGCATCAAGATTTAGAGCCATTACTTTACTTTCATTACCAATAAAACTGGCTTTTAGCAAGTAATTTCCCTTAGTAAGATTTGTGATTCTATAGGTGCCATCTTCATTGGTAGAAGCACCCTTAACTAATGCAGAATCTAACGCCTTCAACAAAAGAACGTTGGCATAAGCAATAACCTCATTTTCTTGATTTTGGACTGTACCGGTTATGGTTAAGTCTTGAGAATATAGCACGACATTACAGCTAAAAAATAAAATTAGGGGACAAATATAGTTTTTCACAGCGTATTAGGTTCTGTTTCAAAACTAACATATTTTAAGTAAAATCCTACATAATGAACAGAAATATTATGCGCGCATAATTATTAAGTAGCTAATTATTGAGATTTAGTGCGTTTATTCCTTCTTTTTCTTGTTCATCAAGATTTTGTGGTCACCTTCAGAGCTTTTGTTCTGAGATGTATTGGACTCTACAACAACATACTTAACTTTAATGTTATCTTCATAATTTACTTCTATAATACTTTCTTCATCGGTATGGGTTACACTGTACTTATCAACTTTTCCAAAAAACTTTAACCAGCCCAATTTCTGAGTGAACTCTAAATATTCCCGAACCATTATAATCACTGAAAAATGATACGGTATAACCTCTTTCATCTCTTTTGTATGGTCTGTATACATGAGCAAACGAATATCCGGGTTTAATTCTCCCCATTTCTTTACTTTATAAAGAAACTTGTCATTATCATAGTCTGGAATTAACATAAATTATGCTTGTTTGCTCATTAAATTAGCTTTAAATTTAATAGCACATGCTATCACAGATGTTACTATTCCAGAAATGGTAACAACCCGAACACCTTTATCGAAATCGATTCTTATGCTCAAAGACCTTCTTCAATTTACCGGAGTCCTTTTTTGTCTTTTCACAGCATTTCTTATCCATTTTCGACTAAATAAAAACAATTCATTTTCTGGTCATTTATTGACCGCTTTACTTTTTCTGATTGCCTTTTGTAATAGTTTCCACCTTTTTATTGTACTTGGAACTATTAATTACTTTCCCTTCTTATACAAAATACAGGTACCTTTTCTTTTTCTAGTTTTCCCATTGACCTATTTATACGTGCGTGCACTTCTGAACGGAGAAAGTTCATTCAGAAAAACAGATATGGTACATCTTATTCCCTTTCTGCTTTTTACAATAAACTATTTGCCTTTTTATCTCATGAACTTAGAAGATAAATCCCAATTAGTTCTAGAGGTAACTAAAGATTTTTCTAAAAGTTATTTAGATCAAGAAGGGCTGCTTCCTGAGTGGGTGAACATGGTCTGCAGATTGCTATCTCCCATTGTTTATCTGATTATGCAATGGCGTCTAATTTTATCGTTTTTTAAGAATATTCAGCGTCCTGCTTCTAAACAATTTGTCCTGGTTAAAAAATGGGTATATGATTTGACAACAATACAAGTGGTTTATACCGTTTTAATAGTTTTGCTGCATCTTTCCAACCGTTTAATGATCAATGGTTTTATTTCAAAGGCGCATATTTCAGAAACCGTTCTAAGTCTTTTGGTTTGTATCAGTTTTTTATTTATTTCCTGCTATCTACTCTGGAATCCTCGCCTATTGATTGGTCTTCCCCACCTATCGTTTAATAATCAAGATGCTTCTTATCATTGTTCGATTCAAGACAATGAATCCCTATTCTACGAGCTAGAAAATTACCTGAACAAGACAAAATGCTTTTTAAATCCTAACCTAAAAGTAGACACTCTTTCTAGAGCTATGGACATGCCGGCCAGGAGAATATCACAAATTATTAGTGAGTCTAGCTACAACAATTTTAACGATTACATCAATCAAATGCGTATTACATATGCAGTTAAAAAAATAGAGAACAATTATCTTAGCACCTATTCCGTTGAAGCTTTATCACATACATGCGGCTTTAATTCAAAAAACGCATTTTACAGAGCTTTTAAAAAAGCCCATAACTGTACCCCGGGACAGTATTGTACGAACTATTTTAATTCCCCCAATAACACAAACAAACCCTAAACCACCTTGAGCCTTCTCTGTTTGAGGAAACAGGATTAAAATAACGTATCTTTGCCAACTTAATGTAAAAGAATTTGCTTGCCTAAATGAGCTCACCATCAATGAAGAACATTAGAAACTTTTGTATCATAGCCCATATTGACCATGGTAAAAGTACCTTGGCAGACCGTTTGTTGGACTTTACCGGATCGGTAACGGACCGAGAGAAAAAAGAGCAGCTACTAGACAGTATGGACTTAGAGCGAGAACGGGGCATTACTATAAAAAGCCACGCCATACAGATGGACTATACCTACAAAGGTGAACAGTACATTCTAAACCTAATAGACACTCCAGGCCACGTAGATTTCTCTTATGAGGTTTCTAGGTCTATAGCCGCTTGCGAAGGCGCCTTATTGGTAGTAGATGCAGCACAGAGTATTCAAGCTCAAACTATATCAAACCTTTATCTTGCCCTAGAGAACGACTTAGAAATTATACCGGTTTTGAACAAGGTAGATTTACCGAGTGCAAACCCTGAAGAAGTTACAGATGATATTGTAGACCTTTTGGGTTGCAAAGCCGAAGATGTAATTCCTGCAAGTGCTAAAACAGGTATTGGTATCGAAGAAATTCTTGCAGCGATTATTGAACATGTGCCTGCACCAAAAGGCAACCCGGATGAAGCCTTACAAGCTTTGGTATTTGACTCCGTATACAATCCTTTTCGTGGTGTTGAAACCTATTTTAGGGTAATTAACGGCGAAATCAAAAAAGGACAAAAAATAAAATTTGTAGCTACTGACAAAGACTATTATGCAGATGAAGTAGGAACTTTAAAGTTGACACAAGAAATCAAACAAAGCGTAAAAGCCGGAGATGTAGGTTATTTAATAACAGGGATAAAGGATGCCCGTGAGGTGAAAGTGGGTGATACCATTACTGATGCTGCGAACCCTACTAAAAATCCAATTGAAGGCTTTGAGGATGTAAAACCCATGGTTTTTGCCGGAATTTATCCTGTAGATACTGATGAGTTTGAAGAATTACGTTCATCAATGGAAAAATTACAGCTTAATGATGCCTCTTTGGTATTTGCTCCAGAAAGCAGTGCTGCCCTTGGTTTTGGATTTAGATGTGGTTTCTTGGGAATGCTTCATATGGAGATTATTCAAGAACGTTTGGAGCGGGAGTTCAATATGACCGTAATTACTACAGTACCCAACGTTAGCTACCACGCATTTACACGAAAGGACCCGGACAAACCATTAATCGTAAATAACCCTACGGATCTTCCCGACCCGTCTACTATAGACCGTGTTGAAGAACCTTATATTAAAGCAACCATCATTACAAAAGCGGATTTCGTTGGTAATGTAATGTCTTTATGTATTGAGAAAAGAGGGCAAATTACCAATCAAACTTATTTGACAACAGAGCGTGTTGAACTGAATTTTGATATGCCATTAGCTGAAATTGTTTTCGATTTTTATGATCGATTAAAAACGGTTTCTAAAGGATATGCTTCTTTTGATTATGCGCCTATTGGCATGCGAACCTCTAAACTGGTTCGTGTTGATATTTTGCTAAACTCCCAGCCGGTAGATGCTCTTTCTGCCCTAATTCATGCTGATAATGCGGTGAACATTGGTAAGAAAATGTGCGAAAAGCTGAAAGAATTAATACCAAGACAGCAATTTGATATTCCTATTCAAGCTGCTATTGGTGCAAAAATCATCTCTAGAGAAACTACGAAGGCTTTACGTAAAGATGTAACGGCCAAATGTTATGGTGGTGATATTTCCCGTAAACGTAAACTTTTGGAGAAACAAAAGAAAGGTAAAAAACGGATGCGCCAAGTTGGTAATGTTGAAGTGCCACAAGAAGCCTTTATGGCTGTGTTAAAACTAAACGATTAAAAAAACCCCTTGCTCAAGAGAACAAGGGGTTTTATATATAAAATTCTGTAATGCTATTCCTTAATAGCAATAGTATAGCCATCTTCTTCAAGGGTATTCTTTCCCAATAGTTCTCCTATTGTAAAGGTTTCATCTGAATATTCTTCTTGCGCATAGTTCACTAAATATCCTTCATCAGACTTAGACCAACTAAAGGCGCTTTCATCCGTAACATCCCCATTTGTTGCATCTTTATAATTACCGGTTGCATCATTTCTAAACACCCATTCTTCTCTATTACTAGTAGTGTTATCGCCAATAGTAAAACTTGATTCCATTACCCAAGTACCCACAATGGCATCAGTATCATCATTGTCTTTTGAACAACTTGTAAATGCTACTGTGCTGGCTAATGCAAAAAATAAAAATAGTTTCTTCATAATAGATTTGGTTTAAGAATATTACACTTTAAGTAGGAATAAAACGGTTCAGGGCTAAATATATTGCCACGCTTTCACTACTCTATACTACAGGGAAGTTTTTAAAATATACCATCAAAATCATAAATTATTCGAAATCAATTACTTCTGATATTCTTACAAGAAAATACTGTTTTTCTTACAAATATTTAATTTTCAGGACAATTTTTAAGCGTTGTGTCTGTTTTAGTACTGTATAACTATTTCGCAAAAAGATGACCACGTACATTGCCCATTTTAACGCCAAACACCGCATGATCCCTATGGAACAGAATTCAATTTTCATCTGGCAGCAAGAGAGTGGCGATATAGATATAAATCTTTTGGAAGATAAAATAAAAAGGGAGTCATCTATACATTTTTATAGTCTTGTAGCAAACGACCCTATAGAGGTAAAGCAAGATGATATAGATATTTTTGTGTTCAAGACCGTTCCGTTTTCTGGCTAATTACGAGGTTTAATTTCTTTATATGATGTTGTAGAGCAGTTATAGTGATTGGCTGCAATACTGGAAGCCACAGTAACTATTCCTCCTCATTTTGTTTTATTTCAACTTCATCCTGAGTATCATCCACTTCAAATACTTTACCTAAATAAACTAATCGGTATTTATCTGTAATATCCTCAAAATCCGTGCTGAAGCTTGATATAATCTGTAAATCGCCTTTTGGCGTCTTAAGAAAAATAGGAACGATATTCTCGTCTGCTTTGGTAATCTCTATCAATGCGTCATAATGCTCTTTATCCTTTAATTCAATCTCATGAACCGCAGGATATTTACGAGCGGTTTCAGTCAATTTTATAAAGTCATCCGTATGGGAAAAAAGACCTTCCTTGGGGTTGTTCTCTGGGTTGTTCATCTCATCGGCATTTACTAGCCTAAAAGAACCGTTAGCTCCAAAATCCTTACTAAAGTTATTTACAGCGTACTTGTTGATCTCGGAGTTACCGGTCAACGCCATAAGATACCCTACATCATTAAGTTCTATATTATCTGTTAATGAATCAGAATAAATATTGGCGGTAAAAGCTTCAAGCCCTAATTTCTTAGCCTTACTTATATTCGTCTGGTTATTATCTATTAGGACTACATGACGATTATTTTTATTTAGGTAATCTGCAATAAGACGAGATGCTTTGGAGGCACCAATGATTAGTATTCCCTCCGATTTCGTCAAAAATACTCCGATAGCCTTGGCAAAAAGACGTGCAGTGGTAGCGTTTAGGAGTACTGTGCCCAAAACAATTACGAATACCAAAGGTGTAATGAAATCAGCTCCTGGCTCACCTTTTGCCAAGAGTTTTGATCCAAAAAGCGAAGCAATACCGGCTGCCACAATACCTCTTGGCCCAACCCAACCTATAAATAGTTTTTCATTAAACTTGAGGTTAGAGCCTGCCGAGCTTAAAAAGACCCCCAGTGGCCGGATTACAAATACGATTATAGCGAACAACGCTGCAGTTTTCCAATTGAATATCAATTCAAGGTCGGAAATATTTATGTTCGCAGCCAATAGGATAAACAAGATAGAAATCAATAAAATACTTAATGATTCTTTAAAGTAGAGTAGCTCTTTAATATTGGGAAGGTCCGTATTCCCCATAACCATACCCATAACTACTACTGCCAAAAGACCGGATTCATGTGCAAAAGAATCCGACATGACAAATACCAGAAGAACGGTTGAAAGAGAGACTACGTTTAGCAGATAATGCGGAATAAAATTCTTTTTTATAACGAATGTCAGCGCATGGGCAAAAGTAAAACCAAACGTAAAGCCAAAGAGTAAGATCTTACCAAACTCCACCAAAGCAGTTATTGTGTAGGCCTGCCCTTCTCCAACACTAATAAACTCAAACACCAATACAGCGGCTAAAGCTCCAATAGGATCAATTAAAATACCTTCCCATTTCAGTACTGCCGAAACATCTTTCTTTAAAGGAATGTTTCTTAAGATAGGGGTTATTACGGTAGGTCCGGTAACAATAATCAAAGCCGAAAATAAAAAAGAAATCTGCCAGCTAAGCCCAAATATGTAATGTGCGGCAATACCCGCACTCAAAAAGGTTACCAATGATCCTATCGTAATAAGTTTGGTTATTACTGGCCCAACATTTCTAATTTCCGAGCGTTTTAGCGTTAGTCCGCCTTCAAAAAGAATAATACTTATGGCAAGTGACACAAAAAAGTAGAGCGATTCCCCAGGAAAAAGCCCTTTTTCACCGTTCCAAATAGGTTGAATAAGTTTTTGTCCATCTTCCGTATATAGCGATGCTATTGGCCCCACTAACAGACCAATAAGAATCAATGGGAGAATTGCAGGTAACTTTAAACGCCATGCAAACCATTGCGCTAATATTCCTAAAATGATAATTCCTGCAAGTTCTACCATAGCTTTTTCATTAAGATTGAAAAATAACTATTTTATCTGTAATACTATAATTGAATAAGTCAAGATATTCCTTTTTTTAAATTATACTATCTTGGGCTCCCATTACCCAGATATGGCATCAGAATTACAACCGTTCGAAACAATTTTATTTGGCTTCGCTTTCTCCCCTTCTTTGAAGGCAAATGTGATTGAAACTGCGCGTATTGCGCATTTTTTTAAGGCAAAGCTGATATTATTGCACGTTGGAGAAAAATCACAGAAAAAATCAAATCAGATCAATGCAATTCTTGGGGACATAGATTGTCATAATTTAGAAGTAGAAATTAAATGGAAAAGTGGGGATCCATATGGCATAATATCTAATGTTTGTACCAATTCTAAAATTGATTTATTGATTCTTGGAGCACTGCAACAGGAAAATAAATTTAAATTTTATGTGGGTTCCATCGCAAGAAAACTAACTCGCAAAGTATGTTGTTCCGTATTGCTTCTTATAAAACCATCTGCAGAAAGAGTGCCTTGTAAACATATTGTGGTGAATGGTCTTGATGCTCCTGAAACCCATTTTGCCATAAGCAATGCTTTTTATGCCGCCAATGCCTTTGGTGCTCAAAAATTAACCATTGTAGAAGAGATATTACAAAAGGAAATTCATGTTACGGTAGAAGATGACCGATCACTAAAAAAAGCAAATTTAGTTAAAGAGCGTTTAAAGCATAGGGAGGAGTCTAGGGTACGCAAAATCATTACTGGCCTACCTGACTATTTAACGGAAACTATTACCGTAAAAACTCAGAGTATTTTTGGCAAAAGAGGTTATTCTATTGGGCATTATGCCCAAGTGGTCCGGGCGGATCTTTTGATTATGAACGCACCTTCTAAAACCGGATTTTTGGATCGTTTGTTTCCACATGACATTGAATATATACTTTCAGACCTACCAACAGATCTTTTAATCATAAGAAAATCTATTTGACGCCAAAAACCAGCCGTTCCAAATCTTTTGTAAAAGCATTGCCCAAAAATTTATTTTCCGGTTTTGTAGTGTCTCTTATTGCCCTGCCACTAGGTTTAGGGCTAGCTTTGGCAAGTGAAGCTCCGCCTATATCGGGTATAATTGCAGCTGTAGTTGGTGGTTTGGTAGTTTCTATTTTGGGCGGCTCCAACGTCACCATCACCGGACCCGGTAATGGTTTGGTCATTGTGCTTTTGGGAGCTATTACAACACTTGGCGAAGGCGATATGTATCAAGGTTATTTATTTACACTTGCAGCCATTGTTATATCCGGTATTTTAATGTTGCTCTTAGGGTTTCTTAAAATGGGCAGGTTAGCCGACTTTTTTCCTGCCTCGGCCATTGAGGGAATGCTTGCCGCCATAGGGCTCGGAATCTTATCGAAACAGTTCCACATCATGGTCGGGAACAATGAGGCTTCCGGGAGTATTATTGCACTTTTGGGAAAAATACCTTTAGCTATTTTTACCCTATTTCAGAATCCGGACAACAGTATGCTTGTTGCAGCGGCTATTGGTATTATCAGTTTGTTAATCATGGTTTTTTATTCTAAAATAAGAAACCCCTATTTCCACTTGGTACCAGCCCCAATGTGGATTTTAATCTTATCTATAGGCTTTAGCTACTTCTTTGTCTGGACGGATTCGCCTTATCCGATGAGTTCGGAATATTTGGTTAATATCCCAGACGATGCCATTAGCAATATGGCTTTCCCTGATTTTTCCAAAGTTTTGGAACAAGATTTTATCCTAGTGGTTTTGGCAATAACACTCATTGCCAGTATTGAGTCTTTACTAAGTATTAAAGCGGTTGATAAGCTTGACCCCCTTAGTAGACGTTCCAACGTAAATAAAGACCTTAAAGCTCTTGGATTAGCAACAACTTTAAGTGGTTTAGTGGGTGGTTTAAATGTAGTAACCGTAATTGCAAGAAGCTCGGTAAACGTAAATAATGGGGCTACAAATAGATCTGCAAATTCTTTTCACGCACTTTTTTTGGTTCTTTTTATTTTACTGTTTCAAGACCAATTACGGCGTATTCCCCTTGCAGCATTAGCGGCAATTTTAGTGTTTACGGGTTATAAACTGGCAACACCTAAAACCCTTCAAAAAGTTGCTAAAATCGGGAAAGAACAGATTGTCATATTCTTGGCCACCCTTTTAACCACTTTATTCACCAATTTAATTACGGGTATTACCGTCGGTATTTTTACAACGTTTGCTATTCATGTATTCATGAACAAAAGTATATCCTTGTTTCTTAGCCATATTTCCAAACCAAATGTACTTATGTTCAAGGAACAGGGCAATGTTGGAGGAAATTTCTACGTGAGCGTTAAATACTTCTGTAACTTCTTGAATTTTTATAAACTGAAGAATAAATTAGACGTAATTCCAGAAAAGGAGAATGTAATTTTGGATTTCTCTTTATGCTCTTTTGTAGATCATACTGCAATGGAAGGATTGGAGAACTACACTGATACTTTTGCCAAAAAAGGAGGCACTATAGAGATTATTGGTCTTGATAAACATGGCGCGGATTCAACACACCCGTTTGCTATTAGAAAAGTACTCCCAATTAATAAACTGAAACAAATTGGCAGGTATTTTACCAAAAGGCAAGGACTGTTGGAAAGTACTGCGAAAGAACTTAAATGGACCTATAACGCCAAGAAAAACAAAAAAACGGAATTTCTAACAAGCTTTGTTTTCTTTAAAAGACGTCAAATTCCTTATATCTACAATACCCTTTCCGATAAAAAAGGGAAGTACAATCTATTTGACGTAGAATTTACAGAGGGTGCTTTTATTGCCCGCGAGGTAGTAAAAACCACTGTGGTGCACATGCAATTAGAAACAGAAATTCCTGTTTTTACCTTAGATAAAGAAGGTCTTTTAGATTTTAAATATAATCTAGCTGGTTTTAAGGATATAGACATTGAGCATCATCCTGATTTCAACAAAAGATTTTACTTAAGCGGGGAAAAGGCAGAAGACATAAAAATGTTATTTACAGATGAGCTAATTTTGTTTTTAGAAAGTCACCCTTACTATCACATAGAATCTAACGGCTCTTCTCTTCTTATTCTAAAAAAAGAAAGGCTGCTTAGTGTTAAGGAAATAAAAGCAATGCTATATTTTAGTAAGCAACTTTGTGAGTTGGTAAGTAGTAAGGTTCTTGTCCACTTATAACTAACTTAGCATTATCAAATTCTAACCCACTCAATGAAAGTCTGTATTGCCGAAAAACCATCTGTAGCAAGAGAAATTGCTTCCGTACTTGGTGCAACCACCAAACGAGATGGATATTATGAAGGCAATGGCTATGCGGTAACCTATACTTTTGGACACCTTTGCACACTTAAAGAACCCGCCGACTATAAACCACATTGGAAAAGTTGGGACCTAAACAATTTACCTATGCTACCGGAACGCTTTGAAACCAAGGTGTCCAAAGATTCTGGTATTAAAAAGCAATTCAACATTATAAAACAGTTATTTGATACAGCAGATGTTGTTATAAACTGTGGTGATGCGGGCCAAGAAGGAGAACTAATTCAGCGTTGGGTTTTAAACCAGGCCAATTATAAAGGTAAAGTTGAACGGCTGTGGATTTCTTCGCTTACAACAGAAGCCATAAAAGAAGGTTTTAAAAACTTAAAGCCGTCCGAGGATTATGACAATCTTTATTATGCAGGTTTCTCTCGTGCCATAGGAGATTGGCTTTTGGGCATGAACGCAACGCGTTTATATACTGTAAAACATGGTGGCTATAAACAAATGTTATCTGTTGGTAGGGTACAAACACCAACGTTAGCTATGTTGGTAAACCGTTTTAACGAGATTGAAAATTTTAAACCGCAACCGTATTGGGAATTACAAACACGCTATCGCGACACTTTATTTAGCTATGAAGAAGGGCGTTTTCTTAAGGTTGAAGATGGAGAAAAACTGGCAAAAATCGTGAAAGAACATGATTTTGAAATTGTTTCTATTACAAAAAAGACGGGAAACGAGTATGCACCAAAGCTATTTGACCTCACCGGTTTACAGGTATATTGTAACACAAAATTTGGTTTTAGTGCTGATGAAACATTAAAAATCGTTCAGAAGCTGTACGAACTAAAAGTAGTTACCTACCCTAGAGTTGATACCACATTTTTACCAAATGACGTTTATCCTAAAGTGCCTGGTATCCTTAAAAATCTTACAAATTACGCCGCGTTAACGGCACCTTTGCACGAAAAAAAATTAAAGAAAACCAAAAAGGTTTTTGATGATAGTAAAGTAACAGACCACCACGCAATCATACCAACGGGTCAGCAAATGAATTTGCAATACAACCAACAGCAGGTATACAATATTATTGTGCGTCGTTTTATTGCGGTATTCTATCCGGATTGTAAAGTTTCTAACACCACGGTTATTGGTAAAGCCGAAACCGTAAATTTTAAAACCACAGGGAAAGAGATTTTAGAAAAAGGCTGGCGTGTTGTTTTTGAAAACCCTAATTCCCCAGCTAAAGAATCAGGAATACTACCAACCTTCGTAAAAGGCGAAAAAGGACCTCATGAACCTTCGTTTTTAGAAAAACAGACCAAACCACCAAAACAATTTACTGAAGCTTCTCTCCTTCGCGCTATGGAAACTGCTGGTAAACAGGTTGATGATGACGAGCTTCGGGAGATTATGAAAGAAAACGGTATTGGCCGTCCTTCTACACGTGCCAACATTATTGAAACCTTATTCCGAAGAAAATATATAAAAAGAAATAAGAAACAAGTAATTCCAACAGTTACTGGCATTCAGTTAATAGGTACCATTCAAAATGAATTATTAAAATCTGCCGAGCTTACAGGTAAATGGGAAAAGCAACTAAAAGACATTGAAAAAGGAACTTTTAGCGCCGGTAGTTTCATTAAGCAGATGAAAACAATGGTAGATCATTTGGTCTACGAAGTAAGAAGTGAAACCAAAAAAGCTAATATATCGGCAATCCATAATAAGCCTGTTACCGCAAAGAAAAAGCCTGCTAGGAAAACTTCGGAAATAACCTCGGAAAAATGTCCTAAATGTAACAAAGGCTCTATTCTTAAAGGAAAGACAGCCTTTGGTTGTTCCGAGTTTAAACAAGGATGCGATTTTGTCATTCCATTTAAATTTAAAGGGAAAACCATTTCCGAAAAACAATATATTAGATTACTTCAAAAAGGGTCTACCGTAAATTTAAAAGGCTTTAAGGTAAATAATGTTGCTACAGAAGGACTAGTTAGATTCGATGATGATTTTAAACTAAAATTAGAGCCTAAAAAGAAATTTACCGAAAATACCATTCGGTCTCCTGAGAGGCCTTCGGAAGAAAACAGTTGTCCAAAATGTCACAAAGGAACTATTGTAAAAGGGAAAACAGCCTACGGTTGCAGTCTCTATAAAACGGGCTGCGATTTTAGGTTTAGTTATGAATCTATTCGCGAAAAAGCTAAAGGACAAGAACTGACCAAGGATTTGGTATATAAAATACTTCGGTTAGCGTAAAATAACGTAGGGAAGAGGATAAGTGCCACATTTAAATTTTACACTAAGCAAAAGATAAATACTTGGTATTTGCCTTCTTAACCAAAAATGCCAAACTCTATATTTGGCGATTTTAAAAGAAAACAATACCTTTTTTAATTAAACTTCTTTAAACGCTTTATGTTTTTAAACAGATTTAGGCAGCATTTTTTTTTCGGATTTGTAATCAAAGAAGTATTCGTTTAATTTATTTACTATTTCTCTTGCTCTGGTTATATTCTTGTGTTTCAAAGAAAGTTTATATCCCTTAACGATACCTGTAATTGTGTTGTCTGTTGGAATTTCTGGATTCCGTTTAACAGTAAATGTTTTTCTTATATTTTTAGTTGTTTTCTTTTTTTCAAAAGTAGCAATGTATCTTCTTATTCTTCCATCTTCTATTTGGAATGGAGCTGTAGGGGCTTTAATTTTTCTTTTGCCATTACCCCAGTTCTCACCAGTTTTAATTCTGTTTATTTGCATTTCAGAAACAGAAAATAAAGATGCTATTCTATTTAAGGGAATTCCTTTTCTAATATGCTTTTTAATGTGCTTTACATCTTCTAAGGTCAATTTACTGTTAAGGTTTCTTTTTTCGATCAAAAGTAAATTGGAGTAGTGTAGGTTTTTTTTATTTCCGTCCTTATAACCGATCGTTAATCTTTTTGTTTTAAGTTGTTTTGGTGTAGCGATACCAAAAGTAATTGCCATTATTGGGGCCACGACTACGCTATGGAGTTTTCCCTTGGAATCAGTTAAACTTGCATAACCTTGACGAAGTTTGTTATTGCTAAACTTAAAATGAATTTTATTTTCACTGATATATATTCTCCCTTTGGTTCTCCAAGTTCTTTTCTTGCCACTTTCAGTTCTGTATATTCGTCCAGATTCACTTATGTGGTATCTTTCAAAACCCACTATCTGATGACATTTTTCATCATTAATTACCATACATTCCATAATTAAAACAAAGATAAAAATAATTATATTGTTCTATAAAATAGCGATTTTTATGATGGCTAACAAAGAAAACAAGTGTATTGGCTTTGCTTATAAAAGCATACATTTAGATAATTATAACAGTACATTTTACCATAACCCTAATCCATTTTCTAATTTTAAACCATGCAACTATACCCTGTAGAAACCGGAAATTTTAAATTAGATGGTGGCGCCATGTTCGGTGTTGTACCAAAAGGTATTTGGCAACGCACGAATCCTGCTGATAGCAATAACCAGATAGACATAGCTGCACGAAGTCTGCTGATTGAAGACGGAGATAGATTGATTTTGATCGATACCGGTATGGGTAATAAACAGTCGGATAAGTTCTTTGGTTATTATAACAGGTGGGGTAACCACACCATAGACGGTTCCTTAAATAAAATTGGTTTTACGCGTGATGATATTACCGATGTGTTCCTTACTCATCTACATTTTGACCATTGTGGAGGATGCATTCAATGGAACAAAGACCGAACAGGCTATGAACCAGCTTTTAAAAACGCTAAATTTTGGACGAATGAAGACCATTGGAAATGGGCCACCAAACCCAATGCACGCGAAAAAGCTTCTTTTTTAAAGGAAAACTTGTTGCCTATGCAGGAAAGTGGTCAATTAAATTTTATCAAAAGAAAATCAGACCATTTTCAAAGCGATTCGGAATTAGGTTTTGGCATTCACTTTGTTGATGGCCATACGGATAAGCAAATGCTTCCACAACTCTCCTATAAAGGACAAGACCTTGTATTCATGGCGGATCTTTTACCTACCGTTGGCCATATTCCATTACCCTATGTCATGGGGTACGATACCCGCCCTCTATTGACCCTTACCGAAAAAGAATTGTTCTTAAATAAAGCGGTTTCCGAAGAGTTTTACCTGTTTTTTGAGCATGATGCGCATAATGAACTATGTACGCTTAAAGAAACAGAAAAAGGAGTAAGATTAGAGGACACCTACACTTTTGACCGAATTTTTAATTAGCGAACGGGAACTCTGAACCAAGATGATGGTCAAAAAAGATTTGTAATATCGTATACGAAAATAGTCGTATTGCTATATTTAGCATTGTTTTGTAGATATAAATTTTTTTCCTAAACCACCAATTACCGGGACACCATAAACTCAAACATACTAGACATTTGTATACAACGGAGTGAAGAGATTTCTCAAAATTTAGAGTAATTTATGTTATTTCACAGATAAAAAAATCATAAAAACATTACGATTTGGTTAAAAAATTGTGCCAAATCTTACCTTTGCAGCCATTTATGTTAAACAATAAGGGCTATAGAAGTAGATTTTAAACCCTTTTCTTAGCATTACTTTTAAGATAAGAAACAAACACTAAACTCAATTTCAATATATGACTTCATTTTTTCCGAAACCTTTATTAGGTTTATCCGCCGCTCTTGTTCTTATGGGTTGTGGCTCTACAGCATTGGTATCTACTCCTATTGAAAGTATTGATACTACTCCTTTAAAAATATCCGATTTATCAGACGCCCAGAAAAAGAACTGGGGTCATTTGGATCTTGTTTCTGACACTATTCCGGGAATGAGCGTTGATAAAGCGTATTCTGAAATTATTAAAAACAGAAAAGGCGAAACCGTAATTGTTGCGGTTCTTGATTCAGGAATGGATTTAAAGCATGAAGATTTAGACGATGTACTTTGGACCAATAAAGGTGAAAAGGCCGGCGATGGTATAGATAACGATAAGAATGGTTATGTTGATGATATTCACGGATACAACTTCTTGGGCGAATCATACAATGAGCAATTAGAGGCTACCCGTATTGTTAGATTAAAGTTAGGTGATGCTGCTTTACAAGCAAAAGCCAAATCAAAAGTAGACACAGAATATGCAAAAGCTGGTCAACAAAAACAGCAGTATGAGCAAATCTACCAAACCGTTAAAAATGCTGATGATGCCGTTAAAAAGGAATTAGGCAAAGATACTTACACCGCAAAAGATCTAGCTGGCATTAAAACAACAGATGAAGGCATGCTCCAGAACATTGCCATATTAACGCAGATGTTGAGTTATGAAGACTCTATTCCCGAGGTTTTAGAACAAGTTGAAGGAGGTATAAAACACTTCTCTGATCAATTGAATTACAACTATAATGTAGACTTCAATGGTAGAAAAGATGTGGGCGACAACCCATATGACATTACGGACTTGGGCTATGGTAATGGAAACCCACAGAATCGCCAAGAAGATGAAAGTCATGGTACTCATGTTGCCGGCATTATTGGTGCAGAACGTAACAACGGTAAAGGAGCAAACGGTGTGGCCAATAATGTTGCAATTATGAGCATACGTGCCGTTCCCAATGGCGATGAATACGATAAAGATATTGCTTTGGGCATTCGTTATGCGGTAGATAATGGGGCTAAAGTTATTAATGGCAGCTTCGGAAAATCTTTTTCTCCAGAAGCTAAATGGGTTTATGATGCCATTAAATATGCAGCAGACAAAGATGTTCTTTTTGTGCATGCAGCGGGCAATGAAGGAGCGGACTTAGATGACCCTGCCAACCCTAACTTTCCAAATGACCAAGTAGACAATGGTCCTGAAATTGCAGATAACGTTCTTACCGTAGGCGCATTATCTTCTAAATATGGTTCTGAAATGGTTGCTTCATTTAGTAACTACGGAGATGTAAACGTTGATGTTTTTGCTCCAGGTGATGAAATATACTCCTCAATGCCAGGTAACGAATATGATTTTCAGGGAGGTACTTCAATGGCCGCTCCTGCTGTTGCCGGTGTTGCCGCATTAATACGCTCTTACTATCCTAAATTAACGGCTTCTCAAGTAAAGCATATTATTATGGAATCTGGTCTTGCCCCAATAACTAAGGTTATTTTATCCGGTGATACTTCCAAAACCGCTACTTTGGAAGAAGTTTCAACTTCAGGGAAAATCGTAAATGCCTACAACGCCTTGATAATGGCGGACAATGTATCTAGAGGAAAAATAAAACTATAATATACCATGAAGTATTTTTTCAAATCAATCGCTGCTGCTTTGCTCCTATTGGGCCAACTGGCAGTTGCTCAGAACACACCATATTGGCAACAGCACGTAGATTATACTATGGAGGTAGATATGGATGTGGAGAGTTTTCTGTACACCGGTACCCAGAAGCTGGTATACACCAACAACTCTCCTGATGAGATTACCCGCGTTTACTATCACTTGTTTTTTAATGCCTTTCAACCCGGTAGTGAGATGGATATGCGCTTGCAGAGCATTCCTGATCCAGACGGCAGAATGACTGATGAGCAAAAGAACAGTAGAATTGCAACACTCAAAGAAAATGAAATTGGTTATTTGCACGCTACATCACTTACCCAAGATGGTGTTAAAGTAGATTTTGTTGAAGAGGAAACTATACTTGTTGTAGAGTTGGCTAAGCCTATTCCTCCTAGTGGGAAGACTACTTTTGAGATGGAGTTTAAAGGTCAAGTACCTATTCAAATCCGTCGTTCAGGAAGAAACAGTGCCGAAGGCGTTGCGCTATCTATGAGCCAGTGGTATCCAAAACTTGCAGAATACGATTTTGAAGGCTGGCATGCCGACCCATACATAGCTCGTGAATTTCAGGGCGTATGGGGTGATTTTGATGTAAAATTGACTATTGATAAGGGTTACACCGTGGGAGGTTCTGGTTACCTTCAGAACCCTCAGGAAATTGGTCATGGGTATGAAGCGCCGGGCACCAAAGTCAAAAAACAAAAAGGCAAGACGCTTACATGGCACTTTAAAGCACCCATGGTTCATGACTTTATGTGGGCCGCAGATCCTGAATATTTGCATGACACGTTGCAAGTGGAAAACGGACCTATGCTTCACTTCTTGTACAAGGATAACAAAGAAATCATAGAGAACTGGAAAAAACTTCAGCCTAAAACAGCTGAGTTTATGAAATTCTTTAGTAAGAATATTGGGGAATATCCCTACGAGCAATATTCAGTTATCCAAGGTGGTGATGGTGGTATGGAATATGCCATGGCTACTTTAATCACCGGAGAACGCAAATTTGAAAGTCTGGCAGGGGTAACAGCTCACGAGCTTGCTCATTCTTGGTTTCAGCATATCTTAGCGACTAATGAATCTAAGCACGAGTGGATGGATGAAGGTTTCACAACGTTCATTTCTACATTAGCCATGAACGAGGTGATGCAAGAAAATAAAGAAAACCCTCTTGAGGGCACATACAAAGGATATTACAGTTTAGTAAACTCTGGCAAGGAGCAACCACAAACTACTCATGCAGACCGTTACGACCTTAATTTTGCTTATGGAATTGCTGCATACAGCAAAGGTTCTATTTTCTTATCGCAGTTGGGTTATATCATCGGACAAGATAAGTTAATGGAAACCATTCGTAAGTATTACGAAGACTTCAAGTTCAAGCATCCTATTCCAAATGATATTAAGCGTACCGCTGAGAAGGTTTCCGGTATGGAGCTGGATTGGTACTTAACCGATTGGACACAAACTACAAACACTATAGATTACGGCATTAAAGATGTTAAAGACAATAACGGAAAAACAGAAGTTTCCATGGTACGTACCGGTGCAATGCCAATGCCCTTAGATATTTTAGTAATTTATGAAGACGGTACAAAAGAAACTTTTTACGCTCCTTTACGCATGATGCGAGGCGAAAAAGAAAACCCCTACCCACAAATAAACCGAACGGTATTAGGAGATTGGCCATGGGCACAATCCAATTACAACTTTACCATTAACAAACCTGTTAATAGCATTAAAGCGGTAGTTATAGACCCTTCTCAATTAATGGCAGATATCAATCAAGAAGACAATGTTTGGCAAAAAACAGCGGAATAAATAACTAAAAAGTGTTTATTTTTTCTTCAATGATTAGATTTGTAATTGCCCCCGTTAACCGGGGGCAATTTTTTAAATAACGTTTATGTCCGACCTCACTTTCCCGAAAAAAGAAAAGCTAAAAAGCAAAAAGCTTATAGAGCAATTGTTTGCCGAGGGGAAGTCGGTTTCCGTATTTCCGATAAAACTAATTTATCTTCCTGTTCAATTTACAGAAGACACACGCTTAAAGGCTGGAGTTACCGCTCCCAAAAAGAATTTTAAAAGTGCAGTAAAACGAAATCGTATTAAGCGTTTAATGCGAGAAGGTTATAGACATAACAAACACCTTGTTTTCAACAATAGAGAAGGCTCTTTTGCGTTTCTATTTTTATACCTTGGCAAAGAGATGCCTTCTCAAAGCAATGTTAAAAAAACGATGAAAGAAGTTATAAAGCGTTTTTTGGACAAAAACACTACAGATATAGGCATTTAGGATTAAAAATATAGGGGCGGTCCATGACCAAAAAACTATCAAAAATATAAAAGAAGATGAAAAAGATGCTCGGCAAAAAAATACTGATTCCCGCCTTCGCAATTGTCATTCTAATAGCGGGCAGTAGTTTTGTAAAAAGTGATTTCTTTGAAATTGCCAAGCAAATTGAAATCTTCACTACCCTATTCAAGGAATTGAACATGAATTATGTAGATGAGACCAACCCTGCAGAACTCATGGATACCGCCATAAAGAACATGTTGGATGACCTTGACCCGTACACGAAATTCTTAAATGAACAAGATGTAGAAACCTACCGCATAAACAATGCCGGGGAATATTCGGGTATTGGTGCGTTGGTACGTTCCTTTAAAGACCGGTTATTGATTGTAGAACCGTACAAAGATTACCCTGCGGACAAAGCCGGACTAAAAGCAGGGGACGAGATCATTAAAATTGGTGCCATTAGTGTTTCCGATTTTGATAACAACGCAAGTGAACTCTTAAAAGGAGCCAACAATACTGCTGTTGAAGTCACTTTTAAAAGACAGGGCGAAACTAAAGTTGCCACTATTACCCGTGCCGCCGTAGAAGTAGATGCCGTACCGTTTTATAAAATGGTAGATAACAAAACAGGCTACATTGTTCTTTCCAGATTCAACGCCAAAGCTTCTGCACAAACTAAAGAAGCGCTTGTAGATTTAAAGGAAAAAGGTGCCGAGAAAATTATATTGGATTTAAGGAACAACCCAGGCGGATTGCTATCTGAAGCCATAAACGTTACCAATCTATTCGTTGACAAGGGCGAATTGATTGTAACCACAAAATCCAAGGTTAAAAAATTCAATACCGAGTACAAGACCAGAAACAAACCTGTTGATATGGAAATTCCATTGGTGGTTTTAGTAAACGGTAGCAGTGCTTCAGCAAGTGAAATTGTTTCCGGTGGATTACAAGATTTGGACCGTGCCGTGGTAATGGGTGCGCGTAGCTTCGGAAAAGGACTTGTACAGCGCCCTTTAAAGCTTACTTATGGCACACAGCTAAAAGTTACCATAAGTCGCTATTACACCCCTTCTGGAAGATGTATTCAGTCATTGGACTACTGGAACCGCGATGAAGATGGAAATGCGGTGCAAAAGACCGCTTTTAAGGACTTTAAAACACGTAACGGTAGAAAAGTGCAAGATGGTGGCGGCGTGTTGCCCGATATTGAAGTAGCCTCGGCAAAAGCGAATGAGCTTACCACTGCCCTTTTGAACAATAATGTGATTTTTGATTACGCAACGAACTATTTCTACAAGCATCAACTACAAGAGGTGTCTAACTTTAAATTTTCCGATACCGATTACAAAGAGTTTAAGACCTTTGTTTCCAAAAGCGACTTCTCATACGAGACAAAAACAGAAAAGACACTTAAAGCGGCTATGACAGACCGTGAGGAAGTGATTTTTAATGATGCCATAGAAAATGACTTCAGAACCTTACTGTTGGATATTGAAAAGAGTAAAATTGCCGCTTTGGACGATTACCAAAGAGAAATAAAAAGCAAACTAGAAGATGAAATCGTAAAACGTTATTTCTATCGTGAAGGTCTTTACGACTACTATCTTAAAAATGATGATGCCATTTTAGCGGCTACCGAACTTTTGGACAACGAAAACAAATACTGGGATATTCTAAAATAAGAGTTTTCACTTTAATTATGGCCTTCAATAAAATTCATCATATTGCCATTATTTGCTCAGACTATCAAAAGTCCAAGCACTTTTATGTTGAAATTCTCGGCTTGGAAATCTTGAACGAAGTTTTTAGAAAAGAACGCCAGTCATATAAATTGGACCTTGCTCTTAACGGGAAATATATAATTGAACTCTTTTCATTTCCTAATCCACCGCAACGGCCTTCACGGCCAGAAGCTCAAGGTCTGCGCCATTTAGCTTTTGAAGTGGACAATGTTTCCGAAGAAAGAGAAAGACTTATTAAAAAAGGTGTGGATGTTGAACCCATCAGAACCGATGAATTCACGGGCCGCAAATTTACTTTCTTTGCGGACCCAGATGACCTTCCTCTTGAACTCTACGAAAAATAGAAGTTTCTTAAGGTTTTAAATTTTTGATTTTTACATTTCTAAAGTCGATAGGCTGCCCTTCGCTCTGCAAAGCGATCATACCTTCTTTCAACAGTTTGCCATCTTCTTTTTGTTTGGGGTCATAACCAACAACGGTGCCTCCACCAACTTGGGGTTTAGCATATTCCAAAACCACTTCCCCATTAATAATTTGCGTTACCAAAGAATCTCCTCTAACAATCAATTCGGCTTTTACCCATTGGTCGCCATAATAGGTTTTGGAAGAAGATCGTAAACAATGGCTTGGGTATATCTTGCCCTCATATTCAATTTCAGTTCCTGGGGAGCACATATTACCTGTAGGCCTAGCTTCGCCTTCTTTTATTCCCCCAAGAAACTGCATTTCTACGGAAATGGGCCAGTTCTGCTCTTTCAACATGGTTCTTGGGTCTTGAGAATGGTACATGACACCACTATTCATCTCTGTAAAAACCGGCGCACCCTGATGAAGGTCTCCCACAAATCTGTATTCCATGGACAAATGGAAACTAGAGTACGGCTTATTAAAATATAAATGTCCAAACCTATCGTTGAAATCGCCGTCATATTGATCATAACGCACTTTGATCATACCATCTTCAGCACGGAAGGTATCCCCAAAATTATCTCCTGTTTCGTAATGATGAATTTTTGTGGTCCAACCGTCTAAATTCTTACCGTTGAACATATCTTCCCAACCGGTTTCAGTAACCGTAGTTTTGGTTGAATTACAAGCCACAAGGGCGATGGAAGAAATAAAAAGGGCAATTTTTGAGAATTTCATAATATGCGTGTTGAGAGAAATTTGATTGAGTATGTTATTTTAAACTTTGAAATATACTTTGTGTTTATCTAAAAAGTAAGTGATATACCAAAAGATGAAAAGTACGAACAAAGCATTAATAACCATAATTAGTTTTTCCGGAATACCAAGCGGAGACAAAAGTCCTTCGGTCCAAATTTGGCCAAAACCCCTAAACCATTGTACTCCTACCGTTTCGGCAAATAGATAAATAAAAATAGAATTTGTGCCAACAACGGAAAAAATCTTCAACCACTTCATTTGGTTTCCTTTTACGTCAATTGCCCAATAGAAAAGCGTCAGCGTCAAAATAGCCAATCCACCGGAGGCCAAAGTAAAGGAGCTGGTTGCAATACGTTTTATTATAGGTGTGATTCCTGCAAAATCCATAACAATACCAAGTACAAGTAAAACAGTTCCATAAATTAAAAAAGGTTTCAGTTTTTCTTTTACCGATATATGAGATAGTAAAATCCGTCCACAGACAACACCCCAAATGGTATGGGCCGCTGTTGGAATAAAGTTTACAAAGACCCAATACCCATCATTTACCTGCCCCATTACCAACATATCTATATACGAACCGAAACTTTCGTGACCTTGTGCATAAGGTGCTTCCGGATTGTAGGCGCGATACAATATCTCTGTAAGAATAAGCAAACCTAATGATATACCGATTTGTATTTTATTTGGAAGGTTCATAATCGCATAGGCGATAAGAATGGTAAAGGCCAATTGTACCAGTACGTTCCAAAGCTCCCAAACTAAAGCATGGCTATAGACGCAATGCAACAACACACCAAATGAGAAGAGTAAAAAACATCTACGTAAAATATGTTTGGTAACCCCTTTTCTATCTCCCGAAGCAAGGCGCTTCCTTAAAGAAAAAGGCATGGCAACCCCAACAATAAACATAAAGAAAGGTTGAATCAAATCCCAAAACCGGAGTCCATTCCACGGGTGATGATGTAATTGATGTGCAAGACCGGAAAACATAGTTCCTTCGGTCAGTTCCGAAAAATTATGGTGAAATCCCGCCGCTTCGGCAATAAGTAAAAACATGGTAAGCCCTCTAAAAACGTCCAAAGAAAAAAGACGTTTTGAAACATTTTCTGCTAATTGAGACAT